>OJQV01000421.1_pt1 | contig 31003 bp, 39 predicted proteins | sample 1598821 | NCBI WGS metagenome assembly OJQV01 (sample SAMN03922509, study PRJEB24848) | human gut metagenome | isolation source: stool sample | host: Homo sapiens | place: Germany | collected 2011-11 | reverse complement strand
CGCCAACAAAGGACTACTGCCGCAGATGTGCATTCTACAAGACCCGTGAGGATTTTGACAGAGGGCTTGGCGATGCCGCAAGGTCGCTCCGTGAGAAAGGGATTGAACCTGTGAAGAAGATGGACTATGACGGCAAGCAGTATATGAGCGTACAGCCGGTAAGGGAGGATAAAGATGATAACGAAAGAGGAGTTTGAAAAGGCGGTGGAGTGCTGTACAGGATTTACTGTTAGTTGCGAAAATTGTCCGCTAAGCGAAAAAGATTTTAAGTGTGGTGTGTATTTGGCAGAGTACCTAAAAGAAAACGAGCCTGCACCTGCGGCAACAGGCACAAGCTCGGAGGTGGTATCAAAAGATACCGATAACATACAAATTGATGATAGCACAAAAGAACAGATTTGTCAAGCATACAAAACCGCTGATGAAGCTTGCTCAAATATACTTACTGTCTATGAGGGAATGTCAGAATGTGAGCAGAGAGCCTTTGATATCGGAGAGGCATACGGAAAAATATTCAGCACAAGATGTAAGCTTGATGAACTGAGAGGCGGTGACGGCAATGAACATTAACGCAAAGAAAGCTCAGGACAAGCTGTCGCAGGAGCTGTCTGCCGCTAAGCTTGGCAAGTATGCGCAGGCGGTCGCAAAGCCTACTCTTGAGGTCCTCAAAACTTTCTGTGAGCAGAACGAGGAGTTCGCTCAGGCGGTCCTGCAGACGGACAGGACTTTCGCTGAGTGTGCAGAAAACGCTGTTAAGGGTGCAGGGGGAAGTATCTCGGATATCGAGGTCTACCGCAGAGCTGTAAGATTTTACTTCAAGGGTGCGGACGTTCATTTCAATATGACTATCGACCTGGGCGACGGCTCGGACAGCGAAGAAACAGCAAAACCGCCTGTCAGCTTGTCACTTGACAGCTTGCTTGACTTCTGAGGTAGCAGTATGAAAAAGACAAGAAAAGAGGCTCTTATCTACTGCTTTCCTGCGGTGGATAAAGAGCTTATGGATAAGATGAAAGGCAGAGGTGCTAAGAATTATGTGGTGTTCCTCACAAGGGGTGCTGAGCTTTTTGCACGTTGCTTTCACCGATACTCAACGGGTGACCTTGTGGAAAGACAGCGGTATGTGTTTGCCCGTGACGGCTCGGTGAGATACGGCAGTGATAACGGCATAAACTGGTCTGTGCGTAATGACTTCCGTGAGCCTGTTTTTTGCAAGTGCTGTATGGGATATAACTACGATAATTCCTATTCGGTACTGAACATCAAAGCCATAGACAAATCGGATATGCGGTATAGTCAGTATCAGCATTATCACGGCAATATGCTGATGAGCTATCTTCACGCATATTGCAAGCACCCTAATCTTGAGTATCTTATGAAGCAAGACTATGACGTAACAAGCGTGAGATACACAGGTTGGTGGGGATATCAGGAAAAGTTCCTGCTCTCTCAGCGTGTGAACTGGAAAAGTAATGACCTGCTGAAAATGCTCGGACTGAACAAGACGGAGTTCAAGACACTCAAAGGCAGCGAACAGCTGTGGGAGCAGTATCTTGACTATCGTGAGGAATATCCAAAACTCAGACCAGAAGATTTACTGAATATAGCAAAGGTCTTTAAGAACGAACACGGCACTCTTGAACGTCTTGTGAGGATAACAGGTCTTACACCGCAAAGGGTGGCACGATACATACACGAGCAGAAAATGACACCTCTTGATTACAGCGACTATCTGGAGCAGTGCGAAACACTGGAGTATAACATTCACGATACAATGATAGCATTGCCACACGATTTCTGGACAATGCACAACAGGCTCACTCAGATCATCAACTATGAGCATGACGAGCTTGTTTTGCAGAACTTCACAAAAAGGCTTGCAGAGCGTGTCTGCCTTGAATTTTCGGCAGACGGCTTGCTTGTCAGACAGCCCCACAGTTTGAAAGAGATAGAGGACGAGGGCAGGATACTTTCCCATTGTGTGGGCGGATATGCAGAACGCCATGCTATGGGGAAACTCAGCATAATGTTTCTGCGGAAAGCCTCTGAGCCTAACAAGCCTTACTATACTGTGGAGGTTAGCCAATACGGCGGTATCGTGCAGTGCAGAGGGTATAGGAACAACGTGGTACAAAACGGCGGCGAGGACAAATCGCAGGAGATAAAGGACTTTGAACAGAAGTATCAGCGGTATCTTGACAGGGTGTTCGCTGAGAAACGAAAGGAGCGTAAAACAGCATGAACGAACTATCGGCAGAATATATCAAGGCGGCTGAGCTTGACCGCAGGATAAAGACCTCAGCTCAGCTTGCACAGCAGAGCCTTTACGATATGTGTATGGGCTTTAAGGAAATGAGGGACAGCAGGCTTTACAAGGAGCTTGGGTATTCCGATTTTGGAGATTACTGTGAAAAGGAAACAGGTTTTTCAAAGATGAATGTATACAGGTACATTTCGATCGCTGAAAATCTGCCACAGGATTTCGTAACCTCGAGGTTACAGATCGGAGTTAAAAAGCTGACACTTCTTGCTAAGCTTTCCGATGAAGAGCGAACAGAGCTTGCGGAAAATATCGACCTTGAAAGCACTACTGTCAAGGAGCTCAAAGCAAAAATAGATATTTTGCAGAACGAGCGTGACAGAGCCATGGAGTCAAATGCAGAGGCAAGCCATCAGGTCTTTATAGCAGATAAAAAGGTGCTTGAAATGAAAAATAAGGTAACACAGCTTGAAGCCGAGATAAAGGACCTTGAGAGCCGTCCTATCGAGGTGGCTGTGGAAACGGACAGCAAAGAGGTGGCAAACCTTAAAGACGCTATGCGGCGTGTTGACCTTGACTGGTCGGAAAAATATTCAAAGCTTGAAGAAGACAGCCTGAAAGACCGCAGAGAGCTTTTGCAGAAAGCTGAGCAGGCTGAAAAGGATAAGCAGGACAAGCTTTCACAGCTTCGTGCAGAGCTTGACAGAACTAAGGCGGAGTATGAGAAAAAGCTTTCGGGGAAGGCGGATACCGCCCCCGTGCAGGACGATAAAGCCATATTCAAGGCTTATCTTTCCACCGCTGTTGACAGCGTAACAAGGCTCGTGGGCTTTGTGAACGAGCATAATGACAGCGACAATTATGGACTTTTCACACAGAAAGCAAGACAGCTTGCGGATATAATCAATTCAAAACTGGAGGTATAAAAATGAAACTTTATGAGCTTACAAACGATTTTCAGAGGCTTTTTGACAGCCTTGAGGATATGACGGAAAATGCCGAGCTTACGGCAGAGGAAAAGGCTGAGGCTGAAAAGGTGTGGTTTGATACCCTTGAATGCGTTGAGGCTGAGTTTACAGACAAGGCAGAGAACGTTGCGGCTTATGTTAAGGTGCTGAGCAGCGAGGCGAAAATGCTTGAAGCAGAGGAGAAAGCCCTCAAAGCAAGACGTGAGCAGAAGGTCAAGCAGGCAGAGAGCCTTAAAGCTTATCTTATGAACAGTATGCAGAGGGTCAACCTTAACAAAATAGAGGGCGTTATGGCTAAGATAAGCATTACAAAGGGCAGGGAAAGCACCGAGATAACAGACCCGAAAGCCTTTGTGGAGTGGGCAAAGGTCAATGATGACAGCCTGCTGAAATACAAAGATCCTGACATAAGCAAGACGGCTGTCAAGGCGGCTATCGAGGCAGGCAGAGAGATCCCCTATGCGGCAGTTGTCCGCAGACCGGGACTGACCATAAGATAAGGAGGAAAAGAGAATGGGACTTGCGATACTTGTATTAGGCTTTTCGGGAAGCGGCAAATCTGCTTCCCTGAGAAATTTCAAAGAGGACGAGCTTGCACTTGTGAACGTGAATGGAAAACAGCTTCCGTTCCGCACACAGTTTAAGTCAACGATACATACTGACAATTACGGTGAGATAGAACGCTTTATGAAAGCTCAGACGGCAAAGTCCATAGCCGTTGACGATAGTCAGTATCTTATGGTGAACGAGTTTATGCGCCGTGCAAAGGAAACGGGCTATCAGAAGTTCACCGACATTGCAAAGAATTTCTGGGAGCTTGTGAGAAGCGTTGAAATGCTTCCCGAAGATGTTATCGTGTATTTTCTCAATCACCTTGATACAGGCGAGGACGGCAGGCAGAAAGCTAAAACTATCGGCAAGCTGCTTGACGAAAAGATAACTGTCGAGGGTATGTTCACAACTGTGCTTAAAACTGTTGTGGTTGACGGCAAGTATCTTTTCGCCACTCAGACGGACGGCACTGACACCTGCAAAAGTCCTATCGGGCTGTTCGACAGTATGTACATAAGCAACGATCTGAAACTTGTTGATGAAGCACTGAGAACATACTATCATCTTGCAGACGAACATATCTGCTCAGAGTGCGGAAAGACGATAATGTCAGACGGCAAGCGTACAGTTCAGCAGATAATAGACGGCTCGATGAAGAATTACGGCAAACAGCTTTGCATGAAATGCGTTCTGAAAAGGGTAAAGGCGGCGAAGTCCAATGAAGCTGAGAGCGTATCAGAATGAGCTGGTGGAGCAGGTAAGGCAGGCTTGGCGTGCAGGGTATAAAGCACCCTGCATAGTCCTGCCCTGCGGCGGAGGAAAGTCTTGCATTGTGGCTGAAATGGCAAGGCGAACGACCTTTAACGGCAAGAGAGTGCTTTTTCTCGTCCACAGACGTGAGCTTGTGGAGCAGATAAAAAAGACGTTTATTCGCTGGGGCGTTGATATGAGGCTCTGTGAAGTTGGTATGGTGCAGACAATTACAAGACGGCTTAAAAAGCTTGCCAGACCTGCCCTTATCATAACTGACGAAAATCACCACAGCCTTGCTCAGTCCTACAAACGCATATACGAATACTTTTCAGACGTGCCGAGAGTGGGCGTTACAGCGACTCCTGTTCGCCTTAATGGTGACGGGCTTGGTGACGTGAACGACAAGCTTATCATTGGCGTATCTGCAAAATGGCTTATTGATAACAACTGTCTTGCACCTTATGACTACTATGCTCCTGACGTTGCCGACCTTACAGGGCTTCACGTTTCTCACGGAGAATATATGGCGGCGGAGATAGAGAAAGCTATGGTGAAAAATACTGTTTTCGGCGACGTCATAAAGTATTACAAACAGTTAGCAAATGGCAAAAAAGCGGTATGCTACTGTGCTTCCGTCAGACATTCTCAGCGAACGGCAGATGTGTTTAATGAAAACGGCATAAAGGCGGCTCATATCGACGGCTCGACCCCAAAGGCAGAACGTGACAGCATTATCTCAGCTTTCCGCAGGGGAGATATAACTGTGCTGTGCAACGTTGACCTTATCTCAGAGGGCTTTGACGTTCCTGACTGCGAGTGTGCCATACTCCTGCGACCCACCAAGAGCCTTACTCTTTACATTCAGCAGGCTATGAGATGTATGCGGTATCGCCCAAATAAAAGAGCCGTCATAATCGACCACGTTGGCAACTATGCAAGGTTTGGTATGCCTGACGATGACAGGGAGTGGAGCTTGGAGAAAAAGCCGAAAGCTCAGCATAAAAAGCAGGAGCAGAGCGACAAGGTGAAACAATGCCCCGAATGTTTCTATACTTTCTCCGCTCCTCCTGCGGGGGTGAAAGTATGCTGTCCTCATTGCGGATATGAGTTCCCCTCAGCCGAGAGAAAGCTTGAAACAGATAACAGCGTGGGGCTTGTAAAGGTGGAGGGATTTAAGCTTGATTTTTCAAGTCCTGCCGATTGTCATACCTATCCCGAACTTTTGCAGTATGCGAAAAGTCACGGCTACAAATCAGGCTGGGCGTATTATCAGGCAAGGCAAAGGGGGCTTATAGGTTGACGGAAGAACACAGGATACAAAACGAGATACGCTGTGCGGTATCGCCCTACTGCACTGTCTTTCGTGTGAACGTGGGCGAGGGGAAAACAGTTGACGGCAGATATTTCACCACAGGAGTGCCGAAAGGTTTTTCAGACCTGTTCGGTGTAAGACATAAGGACGGCAGAGCTGTCTTCATCGAAGTCAAAACAAAGTCGGGACGAGTTCGTCCTGAGCAGAAGAAGTTCATAACAAAAATGCGTGAGTGCGGAGCATTGGCAGGCATATGCCGATCAGCAGAGGACGCAGTAAATTTACTAACGGAGGAATAAAAAATGGGATTTAAGTCAAATCAATCAGAGGCATTTCAGAACGGATTAAAGCCTGAGGGCGTTTACGAGTGCATCATAACCGCTATTGAGGAACGCACAACAAAGAAAGGTTCGGTGGGTCTTAACTTCACTCTCGTCATCAGAAATGACGTGCAGGGACAGAAATACGGCAACTCCTGCCTGTTTCACACCATATGGAAAAAGCACGAGCCTAACGAGAACGATATGCAGGTGGAGGGCTACAACTTTGCTCAGCTTATGGCAATGGGCAAGGCGGCTAAGCTTCCTGACGGCAAGGAGTATGACAGCCTTAAAGCATACTGCACCGACCTGCTGAACAAGTGCATAAGGGTAGATCTCACGCACGAGGAATGGAACGGCAAGGAGCAGGAACGCATTAATTTTGTCAGCCCTACAAAGTATCCTGAGTGCAAGCATAAGTTCAAATCCTCTGCACCAACGGCGGACAGCTTTGCGACTAAGCAGACGGGCTTTGCAACGCCTAAGACAAATACGCAGGCTGACAGCGCCATAGGCTCCCTTGAAGATTTTGAGGACGTGCTTACAGATGACGGCGTGCCGTTCTGATTTCTGAGAAAAGCGAAAAGTCATGGTACTTTTGCATAAAAATGCAGATGATATTTTGTGCAAACAAATGATTTATATTTTAATTTGGCAACATTTCTGCAATTGTTGCATTTTTAATGCAACTTTTTGGGTGCTTTTCGGGGATAAGTGAAAGGCTTTGACTTTTCAAAATTTATGTTAGGAGTTGGATATATGTACGAACAAATACCGCAGGAGCTTAAAACCCTGCCAAACTGGATATGCTGGGACGCTGTGCCTGATGAAAAGAGAGGGAAGATAAAGAAAGTGCCGATAAACGCACTTACTGGCGGAGGGGCTATGTCAAATAACCCCTCTACTTGGTGCGATTTCGATACGGCGGTGAGAGCCTCAGAAAAACACTCGGGCATAGGATTTATGTTCGGTGGCTGTCCATATTTCGGTGTTGACATTGACGGCAAAGAGGAGGAGCTTGAGGCATACCAAAGGGGAGAGAACGGCAACATCATATCCGAATTTATCTCCACCCTGCAAAGCTATACTGAAATATCTCAATCGGGCAAGGGCATACATATCATATGCAGAGGAACACTCCCGAAGCGTGGCAGACGCAAAGGCTCAGTTGAGATGTATGAGGACGGCAGATTTTTCGTTATGACAGGCAACTCCTGCTCAGAATATGAGAGTATCGCAGAGTGTTCCGACAGCATAAAGCCATTGCACGAAAAGTACATAGGAGGCGGTCACGAGCCTGTGGCAAAGGCTGTTCCTGCTGTCAGACTTGACACCGCAGACCAGATAATCAAAGCTGCGGCAGGTGCAAAGAACGGAGGAAAGTTCGTTTCTCTCTACAGCGGCAGAACCGCAGGATATACCTCTCAGTCTGAGGCTGATATGGCGTTTTGCTCAATGCTTGCCTTCTGGACAGGCTGTGACGCAGAGAAAATGGATATGATATTCCGCTCCTCAGGTCTTATGCGTGAAAAGTGGGACAGGGCGCAAAGCGGTTCGACCTATGGCGCACTCACCATTCAGAAAGCCATTGCAGATTGCGACAAGACCTATTCGCCAAAGTTTGCAGGGGGATTTTCTCTTAACTTCAAGTCGCCCTCTGAGCCAATTTCTGTGGGCGCTGTAGAGCAGGAGGAAGCCAAGCCAAGACTTTATTCATTTGACGATACGGGCAACGCAGAACGCTTTGTTGACCTTTTTGGCGAGCAGGTGAGATACTGTTATACAGACAAACGCTGGCTTTGGTATGACGGCAGAAAGTGGTGTATCGATATGACAGGCACAGTTAAACGTCTTGCAGATAAGGCTGTGGCTTGTATGGCGGCAGAGGCAAAAGTGTACGCTCAGCTTGACGCAGACGAGGGAACGGATATGGCGAAAGCCTTTGAAAAGCATATGAAGTCCTGCCGTTCTAACAAATCAAAGAACGCAATGCTAAGCGAGGTCATGCACCACGTTCCTGTTCTGCCTGCTCAAATGGACAGATTTAAAACTGTTCTCAATACCCCGGGGGGAGTTATCGACCTGCGAAGCGGCGGCATATCTCCTCACGACCCTATGACATATCTGACGAAAATGACAGCCGTTGAGTATTCAGAGAACGCCGACTGTCCTCGCTGGCTTGCCTTTCTTGACGACATTTTCAGAGGGGATAAAGACCTTATCAGATACGTTCAGAAAGCTGTGGGATATTCCCTGACAGGCTCGACCACCGAGCAATGTGCGTTCTTTCTTTACGGAACAGGACGAAACGGCAAGTCAACTTTCATTGATATCATAAGGGATATTTTCGGGGACTATGCGGCAAATATCCAGCCTGAAACTATTATGGTGCGCAGTAATCAGAGCACCGCCATAAACAGCGATATTGCAAGGCTCAAAGGAGCAAGGCTCGTGACAAGCGTTGAGCCTAACGAGGGCGTTCGTATCAATGAGGGTCTGCTCAAACAGCTTACAGGCGATGATACTGTTACGGCAAGAAAGCTTTACGGCGACGAGTTTGAGTTCAAGCCTGAGTTCAAACTTTGGATGGCGACAAACCATAAGCCTGTCATCAGAGGAACGGATACGGGCATATGGCGCAGGATACATATGATACCCTTCACTGTGCAGATACCCGAAGAAAAGATAGACCGCAGGCTGAAATACAAGCTGTCGGCGGAGCTTACGGGCATATTCCGCTGGGCGGTCGAGGGCTGTCTGCTGTGGCAGAAAGAGGGGCTTAAGATGCCTCGTGCCGTCCTTGAAGAAGTGAGGGAGTACCGCCGTGAAATGGACGTTATCTCTGCATTTGTTGAGGATAAGTGTACTGTTGGCAAGGGTCTGAGCGTTAAGTCAAGTCAGCTTTTTGCGGCATATCTTAACTGGGCTGAGCAGAACAATGAATATCGTATGAGTTCAACAAAGTTCGGTATGGAGCTTGCAAAACGCTTTGAGAAAGTAAAGACAAGGTCAGGTGCATATTTTAACGGCATAAATCTCGATAATAATGTGTAAATAATTGCAAATGTGACGGGTTGTGACGGGTTGACGGGTTTTTCTAACCTTTCGTATGAGAAGATAAAAGAATATATATAAAGAAAGAGTTCTTGAAAAACGGCATAAACTCGTCACAACCCGTCACAGAGGGGGGGATAATCATTAAAACAGATTTCAAAAGAATGTCACAAGAAGAGTTCGCAAGATATGAAGATATGGCAATAGACGGCAGGCTCATCTATGACGAGTATCCTGCTGAGGAATATAAGTATTTCTCGCAGTTATCAAGACTTGGCTATAAGAACAGGCACGAGGGGTGGTCAAAAGAGATATGCGAGGACAAGCAGGCGGAATACAAGCGGGAGTATCTTCATAGCAAAGAGCGAAACGGCAGGTTTTTCAGGCAAGCCTGCATAATGCAGGAGAATATCCGCAGAGGGCAGACAACGGTCTGGAAGATAAACAAAACGCAGGACAGGGAAGAAAAGCTCGTATACGCATTGCAGGCACTGGAACTGATACTCTGCGACGAAGGGCTTGCAAAACATAACGATGTAACCATACCTGAATATGCAGGCTGTGAATACTGCAATGGAGTGACAGAGTGGAGCGAAAAGCTTGGTGCAGACGGCAAGGAAGTCCGCTTTGAGTTCTGTCCTGTTTGCGGAAGAATGATCGAGGAGGGATAGAGGTTGACAATACAAGAAAAGATATCACGCTATCGGCTGATACCAAAGCTCATAGCCAATCTTGAAGAAAACAGGGCAAGGATACTGAATGGGAAAGCCGTATGCTATGACAAGAATGACAGTTCGGCAGGAACGCCCGGCAACACGGCTGAAAGTTCAATGCTGAGTTATGCCTGCAAGGGTGAGAAACAAAAGGAGCTGAGCGAAGAGCGTGCAAGGCTCACACAGGAGATACAGTCTGAGATAGACGAAATGTTCTGCAATGAGGAAGCTGAAACCATAGATACGGCAAGGATAATCAAGCTGTATTTCATCAATGGTATATCGGTGAAGAAGATAGCTCACAACTATATTTTCAGAGATTACAAGACGGTGCTGAGAATGTTTCACAATGGGTGTGAGAAATTAAATATACCACACAAGACCACTCAATACCACTTGCAGGAACGTACATAGTATGATATCATTACAATAGCCAATAAGGCAAGCAAACATTTGCGGACCTCCATAAAAAAGTCCGACGGGGCGAAAGCTCCGTATGCAGGTCGAGAGCGAGCCACCGCTAAGATCTGCTCCACCATTTACAAAACTCCTTAAAATATTTTCACAAGAGGCACTCCTATGGGGTGCCTTTTGCGTTGGAAAACAAAAAAAGGCGGTGCTGAATTGAATAATAAACAACGCTATGAAAATTTACAGCACGGCTTTTATGCTGGTGCAGGTAAATATGATATACCTCAGCTGACAGGCTCAAAGATTACAGATTTTCCTGAACTTATTGGCTTTAATTATGCAAAGACGACAAAGAACAGGCAGAATAAGGGAGTACATTTCTTTCTTGATGATTATCAATTTCTCAGGCTTTGGAACAATCCGACCGCCTATCTTGATATTCTCAAAGGTTTCAGATGTGTCCTTACTCCTGATTTTTCACTATATGCTGATTTTCCGACAGCAATGCAGATATACAATCATTACCGCAAGCATTGGCTCGGTGCGTTTTGGGAAGATAACGGAATTGAAGTTATTCCAACTATATGTTGGAGCGACGAAAAGTCATTCAAATGGTGTTTTGACGGAGAACCTAAGGGTGGCACGGTGGCAGTATCATCTATAGGAACACAGAATGACAATGCTGCAAAAGCCGCATTCATATCAGGTTATGAGGTTATGTGCGAAAAACTTAGACCGGAAACTATATTGTTTTACGGCAATGTTCCAGACGAATGCAAGGGGAATATTGTACACATAAAAGCGTTTCAGGATAAATGGAAAGGAGCCAGGATAAATGGGTGGTAGAGGAAGTTCGAGCGGAATAGGTGTTGCTAGTGGTACAACGTCAGAGCAACGAACAGTTATGAAACGTTTCGAAAATGTTGCTAAAAAAAATGGATATTCAAAACCTGTTTTTAAAAAGCAGGGTGACGGTTCTATCTCGTTTGAATACTCAAGAGCAACCACTGTTCAAAAAGTTCATGGCGGCAGAATGCAATCAGCAGATAAAAATGATATTTATCAAAGAACGAAGACTCATCACGGCACGATCGGTAAAGATGGACTCGTATTGCGAGGTAAGACAACAGCAAACGACAAGCTCATAAAGCTTGGAAAGAAATAACATAGCGGCTGCATTTTGCGGTCGCTTTTGCGTTGCACGGAGGTATACAATGCCAATACCAAGACCAGACCGAAGCGGTTCACACCAACAGCAGTTCCGTATCAACAAGAAGAAAATCTACGCTACCCAAACAGTTTGCGGTATCTGTGGTAAGCCTGTTGATTTTTCATTGAAATATCCGCACCCACTGTCAGCTTGCATAGATCATATCATACCCATTGCCAAAGGCGGTCACCCCTCAGCCCTTGAAAACCTACAGCTTGCTCATTGGTGTTGCAATCGTCAGAAATCTGACAAATTGGTGGAAAAACAGGTGTTTGACCAGTCTCTTGACCTGATTTCCAACCGAATTTTACCACAATGCTACGATTGGAAGAATTTTTAACAAATTATTGACAATATGGGGGGTATGCCCCCTTTTGAGGTCAAAAAAGACCTTCACCGCCGCACTGCTTATATTTCTCGCAGAGTTGAAATAATTGGAAAGGATATACAAGATGAGCGAATACAAAGGCATGGCATATTTGAAAAAGAAGCTTTCTTCAAAGGCTTCGAGGGTCAATGTGCGCTATGACTACTATCACATGAAGAACGGCCTTACTGACATGGGCAAAATGATACCACCAAGCTATAACTGGATGCGTCCTGTGCTAGGCTGGTGTGCAAAAGCTGTTGATACCCTTGCGGACAGAATAGTATTTGACAGCTTTGAGGACAACACTTTCTACGTCAACGAGATATTTGACAACAATAATCGTGACGTGTTCTTTGATTCAGCCATTCTCTCAGCGTTGGTGTCCTCTTGTTGTTTTGTGTATATCTCGGCTGATGAAACAGGCTATCCACGCTTACAGGTCATTGATGGCAGTAACGCTACTGGCATTATCGACCCTATCACGAATATGCTCCGTGAGGGCTATGCAGTACTTGACAGGGATAATAATTTCAACCCCACCATTGAAGCTTACTTCACCGCCGAACAGACAGAGATATATCGCAGAGGCTATGATGTTGAGATCTATGACAATCCTGCGCCTTATCCTCTGCTTGTGCCTATCATATACCGCCCTGACGCTGTTCGTCCTTTCGGTCACAGCAGGATATCAAGGGCGTGTATGGAGCTTGTGCAGGAGGCTATGAGAACACTCAGGCGGTCAGAAGTATCAGCCGAGTTTTACAGTTTCCCACAAAAATATATACTTGGTCTTTCGAATGATGCCGAAAAAATGGACAAGTGGGGTGCAACAATGTCCTCACTGCTGACTATCACCAAAGATGATGACGGCGGCAATCCTACTGTCGGACAGTTTCAGCAGCAATCCATGTCACCATACTCTGAGCAGCTTAAGTCTATAGCTTCACTGTTCGCTGGAGAAACAGGGCTGACTCTTGACGATTTGGGGTTTGCAACATCCAACCCTGCCAGCTGTGAAGCTATCCGTGCGGCGCACGAAAATCTCAGGCTTACCGCACGCAAGGCACAGAGAACGTTTGGAAGTGGTTTCCTTAACGTGGCTTATCTTGCCGCTTGCGTTCGTGATAACATGGCCTATATGCGCTATGCTTTCAGTGACATCAAACCGCAGTGGCTTCCTATTTTTGAACCTGATTCTGCGGCACTCTCGGGTGTGGGCGACGCTATTTTGAAAATTAATCAGGCTGTTCCTGACTATCTGGGTGCAAAGGGTATCCGTCAGCTCACAGGCATAGAGGGTGAAAACAATGGCTGATATCGGTGCAGAACTGCTTGGAAAAATTCGTGCCGAGTTTCAAAATTCGTGCAAGGCCGACAAGTACATTCAATCTGTCTTGAAGAAAATAGAGGGCGGCACTGCGAAAATGGAAGAAGTCGCCCTATTATCGAAACAGCTCGGGTTTAGAGTTTCTCAGGCTATCGGTACACACGTCAACGTAGCGGCATTGCCTGACGGCAAGATGTACTACAACATTGCCGATACCATACTCACGGGCGTGTTGAAAGATAACTACGATATCATCAATTCTGCGGCAACAGAATGTCAGAAAGCCCTTGACAACCAAGCAGGCATAAACATCACACCTCAGCAGGCTGCCTTCCCTACCGAGCGTGTGCAGGCGGTAGTCAATGCGGCTTCTGTACCGGATATTGCAGAAGAAGTGATGATACGGCGAATGACAGCTCCGGCGCAGAACATCACTGAGAGTTTTTACAACGATTATGTGCAAAAAAACGTGAAGCTTCGTTCTGATGCAGGACTGGACTGCTACATTATTCGCAACGATCACGGCGGCTGCTGTAAGTGGTGTTCAAAGCTTGCAGGTAAATATCACTATCCCGAAGATGTCCCCAAAGACGTTTACCGCAGGCATGATAACTGCGGCTGTACTGTTACATACCTCAACGGCAGAAAGGCACAAAACGTGTGGAGCAAGACCAGGTGGGACATCTCAGATGAAGAGCTTGAGCAGATGAAGAAAGCCGGTTCAAGACAGCCTGTGAGGCTTGACAAACGTGGCGTAAGTGGTATAATGAAGGAAAATAGCAGTATGGCTAAATTCATTCCTGCTGATACCATTGAAAATGCCAAGGAATATACACTAAAATTTGCCGACAAAGTTAATGTGAAAAATGTCAAAAATCTCAATTCACTTAATACGGTGAATGAAACATTAACTGACTTAACTGCAAAATACCCCGTTGATAAGTTACAAGATATAAATTGTTCGTCAACACTAAAAAAAGCAAACGCTCGAGCAAATGGTAGAGGATTGGATATAAGCACTAAATATCTTAACGAACCACCAGCAATGGTTACCGATTGGAAAACAAGGAATGAGAAATTTGCCAAGCTTATTCCTGAATATCAAGCAGCAATAAGCAGTGGCAAATATAGTGCTGCACAGGTCAGAAAATTAAAGAAAGACCTTGCTCAAATAGAAGAAGGTATAAAATATAGCCGGTGGAGTATGTCAAGTACATTCAGTGGCACAAATGCGGTAAAAGCAACAGTAGCACATGAATATGGGCACATTATTGCAGATCAATATTTCGGACAAATTAACAGAGGTCTGTATTGTAAAAATTATGGTGATCCAAGAAGTGTGAAAATAAAAAGCATGGTTGATGATGCTTTTCGCAAGGCAAAGCAGACAGGCGATATTTATAGCATTTCGCAGTATGCAAGCACGGACAGTCACGAGTTTTTTGCAGAATGTTTTTGTGCACATTACCACGGAGAAGAATTTCCTGATTATATTGAGCAAATGTTAAAGGAGGCATTGACAAAATGAAACAATGTAAAAATTGCATTTCTTATGATGCTGAAATGGAAGCACTTCGTCAAAGCGGCGATGATGTTATTATTGTCGGGCATGAAAATGACGAAGAAAAAAATTATTGTTTGACATATCCAGAGGGCATACCGTTAGAAATAGCCAAAGACAGGTGTGCTTGTGAATTAAAAATTTCTAAAGAAGATTTTAAAAACAATAATGCTTGACCGCTCCGCTACGGCGAGGCGGTATTTTTATACCCAAAATCAGAAAGGACGGATATTATGGCACTTGACCGGGATACAATATGGCAGCTGCGGAGAGCTAAGAGTGATATTGAGAACATCAGAACTGAAATTCAGAAGATAAAGGATAATGCTGATTATGTTGCGGCACTGATACGCTGTGAAAGGTCATTGAGTATAGTTTTATCCAATGCCGAAAAGGTCAAATCGACAAAGTAAATATCAAACCAAGCACCTTAACGGGTGCTTTTTTAGTACCTAAAAGGAGGTAATCCACTATTGAGGATAAGAGAGTCGGCAGGCAGACCCCCACCATATCGGTAGTGTTGCCATATGAGCAGACCAAAGGCAATGAGGCTATCGCAATGTATAACAAATCGGGGCGCACCGCACAGGAATGGCAGGAGTTAATGCTTTATGACATCATGGCGGTGGACGATGAGGGATTGTGGAAGCACATGAAATTCGGCTGGTCGATACCAAGACGTAATGGCAAGTCGGAACTGCTTATAATGCGTGCGATCTATGGTCTGCAAAACGGCGAGCGTGTTCTTTACACCGCCCACCGAACTACAACATCACATTCGGCATGGGAGAAGATAATCGACCTTATTACAAAAATGGGCTTTCTTGAAAAAGAGGACTTCAAGACTACAAAACAGATGGGCTTGGAGCGTATACAATGGCTCAAAGGCGACGGAATTATCAACTTCCGTACACGTTCCAGCAAAGGCGGACTTGGCGAGGGCTATGACCTGCTTATCATAGATGAAGCACAGGAATACACCACAGACCAAGAAACAGCCCTAAAATATACCGTCACAGACAGTCGCAACCCTCAGACGTTGATGTGTGGAACACCTCCAACGATGGTGTCTGCCGGCACAGTTTTCACAAAATACCGACAGAAGACGATATCAGGCAAAGGCGGTGACGACGGCTGGGCTGAATGGTCCGTGCCAAAGCTTACAAACGCACATGACCCTGAGCTGTGGTATGCCACTAACCCGTCTTTAGGTACTATCCTCACGGAACGTAAGATACGCTCTGAGCTTGGCGACCCGAAAGACGACCAAGTGGACGATAACATTCAGCGTTTAGGATTGTGGCTGACCTATAATCAGAAGTCGGCTATAAGCAAGGGTGAGTGGCAGGCACTTTGTATCACAGGCAAACCCGATATCAGCAGAGAACTGTTTTTCGGCATTAAGTATGCAAAAGTCACGGATAATGTGTCTTTGGCTGTCGCTGCAAAAACAACCGACGGCAAGATATTTGTCGAGGCTATCGACTGCCGCCCTGTAAGAGAGGGAAACGGCTGGATAATCGCATATCTGCGCAATCCGCATATGCGTGAAACCGTCATTGACGGCGCAAACGGACAGTCTTTGCTTGCGGCAGATATGAAGAACGCAGGTATCAAACGCAAACCTATCCTGCCAAAAGTCGCTGATGTGATCACTTCGTCAGCAGGCTTTGAGCGAGGGGTATTCGCACAGAACATTTGTCACGCTGACCAACCTTCCCTTGAGCAGGTCATTGCCAACTGTGAACACAGAGCTATAAGCTCAGGCGGTGGTTTTGGCTATACCTCAATTCTTGAGGGTGCTGACATATCACTGCTTGAGGCGGTGGTGCTTGCTCACTGGGCGTGTGCAAATTCATCGGACAAGAAGAAAGTACAGAAAATAAGCTGGTAACAGTTTATTATATATCACCTACACCGCAGGGTAAAGCGGGGAAAGGAAACACTATGGCAGAATTTGAAGCTATAACAACACAGGAAGCCTTCGACAATGCGATAAAGGCAAGGCTCGACCGCAACACGGACACAGTCAAGAAACAGTTTGAGGGTTACATTTCCCCTGACGACTTCAAGACAAAGACAGCCGACCTTAACGGCAAGATAACCGACCTTACAGGCAAGCTTGCAGAAAAGGACACTACTATCGCAGACCTCACGGCTAAGAACAAGGCATACGAGACCAGCTCGGTAAAAATGAGAATTGCCCACGAAAACGGTATTCCTTATGAGCTTGCGAACAAGCTTTCAGGGGACACAGAAGAAGCTATCAAGAAGGACGCTGAAACATTTGCAAAGTTTATCGGCAAGAAGCAGACAGCCCCTCTTGGTCACACAGAACACAATCACGCAGACGGCAAGAATGCGGCATATAAGTCGCTGCTTGCAGGTCTTATAAAGTAAAGAAAGGAAGTAATATTTATGCCAGATATTCTCTCAAAGGAAAATAAGTTTGACCCTGTTCTTGTAACAGAACTTTTTGACAAGGTTAAGGGTAAGTCCTCATTGGCTGCTCTTTGCGACCAGGCACCTATCCCGTTCAATGGGCAGAAAGAGTTCATCTTCACAATGGATGATGAAGTTGATCTTGTTGCTGAAAACGGCAAAATGACAAGGGGTAGTGTTTCGCTTGACCCTGTTATAATCGTACCTGTAAAGATCGAATACGGCGCACGAATTTCAGACGAATTTCTCTATGCAGCTGAGGAAGAGCAGATAGAAACTCTGAGAAATTTCTCCGACGGCTTTGCGAAAAAGACTGCAAGAGGTCTTGACATTATGGCTTTTCACGGAGTTAATCCGAGAGCCAAGACAGCTTCTGCACTTATCGGTACAAATCACTTTGACAACGGCGTAACTGTGATAAAACAGGACAGCAAGACACCAAAGACACCCGACGCTCTTATTGAGGAGGCTATCGCCGCAGTGCAGGACAATGAGTATGACATCTCAGGTCTTACAATGGCGCCGTCATTCAGATCCGACCTTGCAAAAATGGTGGACACAAGCGGCAGAAAGATATATCCTGAACTTGCGTGGGGCAATGCGCCGTCACAGATGAACGGCATTCAGACTGTAACAAATAATACAGTTTCATTCAATTCCAGCAAAGACCTTGCTATCGTGGGCGACTTTTCAACGTTCAAGTGGGGCTACTCAAAGGAAATTCCGCTTGAGATCATTGAATACGGCGACCCTGACAACAGTGGACAGGATCTCAAGGGCTGCGGTCAGGTATACATCAGAGCCAAAGCATATATCGGCTGGGGTATCATGGACAAGTCCGCATTTGCTGTCATTCAGTCAGCTGCTGAATAAGGGGGCGGCATAAATGGCGGCAGAGTACGCAACTATTGAAGATGTTATAAAGCTTGGCCGAAAGCTCACGGCTGAGGAGCAGGAAAAGGCGGCGGCTCTGCTGCCTGTCGCCTGCGCAAAGCTTTCAACTGCCTGTAAGAAGTATGGCAAGGACCTTGACCTTATGATAGCTGATGAGCCTGACGTAGAACTTGTGGCAAAAGATATCATAGTTCGTGCCACGTTGAGAGCTGTTGACGCTATAGCGGACAGCTCTCCTGCGACTTCGCAGGCTTCGCAATCGGCTATGGGCTATTCAGTGTCAATGACATATCTCAACGCAGGACAGCAGCTGTATTTCCTCAGAAACGAGCTGAAAGAACTGGGCGTTATGCGGCAGAGATACGGAGCTATGGAGGTATATGACGTATGAGACTAAGCATCAAAGGCATACCTGTTAAGCTTTCTGCAAAAGTGCAGACAGGTATTGACGGGTTCAACAGACCGATATACGAAACTTCGCAGGAGGTTGTCGAAAACGTGCTTGTGGGCGAGCCTTCCGCAGAGGACGTTGTGAACGAGATCAACCTGTCAGGCAAACGCATAGCTTACACTCTTGCAATACCAAAGGGAGATACACACGTTTGGGAAGACACAGAGGTTGAGTTCTTCGGCAGAAAATTCCGCACCATAGGTCTTCCGACAGAGGGCATTGAAGAAAATTTGCCGCTCAGTTGGAACAAAAAGGTAAAGGTGGAGCGCTATGAGTAAAGTTAAGATAGAGCTTGACCACAACGCAGTTGCGGCTTTTCTCTGCTCTGCACCTGTTGAAAGCATGGTCAAGGGATATGCTGACAGAGCCGTTCAACGTCTTGGTACGGGGCATAAAGCGTATACTATCACATGGACAAGATACCCCAAAATGCGCCGTAAGGTCGCTATCGTCAAGGCTAAGACAAAGAAGGCTCAGCGTGCTAATCTTAGAAATAACACACTTTTGAAGGCGGTGCTTGGCAAGTGATAGAAAAAATAATTCTTGACTGGCTGGGAGCAAAGCTTGACGTTTCAGTTTATCTTGAAGAACCTAAAAACCCACCAAAAGAGTATGTGCTTATCGACAAGCTAGGCTCGGCAGAGAATGATTTTATCACATCTGCCACCATAGCCGTTCAGAGCTACTCAGCGAGCCTATACGGGGCGGCAGAACTTAACGCAAAAGTTAAAAAGGCTATGTCTGAAAGCGTGTCACAGGGCGATATATGCCGCTGTGTATGCACATCAGACTACAACTACACAGACACAGAAACAAAGCGATACCGCTATCAGGCGGTATTTGATATAACCTACTACGAGGAGTGATAATACTATGGCAAACAACAAAGATAACGTATCAACAGGCAAGCCAAAGGTAGGCGGAGCGGTTTTCACAGCGGCCGCAGGCTCAACCCTGCCGACAGATGCAACAACAGCACTTGACGAAGCGTTCAAGAGCTTGGGCTACTGTTCAGAGGACGGCGTTACAAACAGTTCGGGCATTTCTACCGAGAACATAAAGGCATGGGGCGGAGATATCGTTGACACTCCGCAGACGGAAAAGACGGACACTTTCAAGGTAAAGCTGATAGAGTGTACCAATACAGATGTGCTGAAAACTGTCTACAATAGCAGCAATGTTTCGGGCGACCTTGACACTGGCCTGACTATCAAGGTAAACAGTGCCGAGCATGAAGATCAGGCGTTCGTATTTGATATGATACTGAAAAATAACGTGCTGAAAAGAGTGGTCGTTCCGTTCGGCAAGGTGACGGAGATATCTGACATCACCTACAAGGACAACGAGGCTATCGGCTATGAGCTGACTATCACGGCCACACCTGATGAAAACGGCAATACGCACTATGAGTACATGAAAAAGGGGGAATAACCTATGCTGACAGGTAAGACAGAGAGCGGTTTTGAGTTTGAAATAGAGGAGAAGACCCTTGACGACTATGAAATTATCGAAGCTGTCGGCAAGTGTGAACAGGGCGACCCCATTGCATATGTCAAGGTAGTTGACGCCGCTCTGGGAAGCAAGAAAGAAAAAGCTTTCGAGAAGATAAGAGAAAAGTGCGGCTATGTATCGGCTAAAGAGATAACAAAGCTTATTGTGGAGATTTTCCAGACACCTAAGACAAAAAACTCCTAGTCCTTGCCGCTGTCATGGAGCGCTATCCTGATGAGCTTGATTGCGATATGGCACAGTATTATCACATATACGACTTTAAGTTGCTGCCTGCACGAAAGGTGGCGACTTTTCTTTGTGGCCTTGACAGTTCATCACGGGTCAAGCGCAAACTTAATGATGTTGGCGGTTCGTTTTCTGAAATACTGCTTGCGCTGATATTTGACCGCCTGCAATGGATATGCTGGTCGCAGACAAAGGACGGTCAAAAGGGCGTGAACAGACCGCAGCCAATGGCTGAAAAGCTCATAGGTAAGAATGACAGCGACAGTGAGATAACAGCGTTCCAAAGCGGTGAGGATTATGAGGAAGCAAGAAGAAAAATCTTAGGAAAGGAGGGCTAACATGGCAGAAGAAAACGGCACACAGCTGGGCAAAGCATATGTGCAGATAGTTCCGTCTATGCAAGGGCTTGCGTCAGAGCTGAGAAGAGCGTTCGGGGATAGTATGCCCGATGGTCACAAGTTTGGAAGTTCTCTTGGCGGTAAGGTCGTTTCAGGTTTTGGGAGCACTATCAAAAAGGGCTTTGCACTTGCCGCAAAAGCTGGTATAGCAACTATATCGGCGGCAAGTGCAGGCATAGGCGCTATAGTCAAAAGCTCTGCGAGCGCATATGCGGACTATGAGCAGAACATAGGCGGCGTTGAAACACTATTCAAGGACAACGCTGATACTATCGTAAAGTACGCCAGTGAGGCATACAAGACCGCAGGAATATCGGCTAATGACTATATGCAGAATGTCACAAGCTTTTCTGCTTCGCTCTTGCAAGGCTTGGGCGGTGATACTGCTCAGGCAGCAGAGATAGCTAATGAGGCTATGGTAGATATGTCGGACAATGCCAACAAAATGGGTACGGACATATCTTCTATCCAGAACGCTTATCAGGGTTTTGCAAAGCAAAATTACACCATGCTTGATAACTTAAAGCTCGGCTATGGCGGTACTGCTGCAGAAATGGCAAGGCTAATCAACGATTCAGGCGTGCTTGGGGATTCGATAAAGGTCAACGAAAAGACCGTCAACAGCGTGTCATTTGACAAAATGATAGAGGCTATCCACAAGGTACAGACCGAACTTGACATCACAGGTACAACTTCAAAGGAAGCGGCAACAACAGTTTCCGGCTCTCTTGGCTCTGTGAAAGCAGCATGGGCGAACCTTATGTCAGGAATGGGTGACAAAAACGCTGACCTGAAAAATCTTATCAAGGAAATGGTAAACACAGTAAAGACCTTTGCAAAGAATATTATGCCTGTCATAAAGCAGGCTCTTTCAGGGGTCACAACTCTCATAAGCGAGCTTGCACCTGATATAGCGGCTGAACTTCCACAGCTTGTGAGCGACCTGCTCCCACAGCTCATAGAAGCAGGCACGCAGATATTTCAGACACTTGTAAAAGGCATTTCCGATAATATCGGCACGATAACGCAGGCGGCTATAACAGCCATTACAACCATTGCAACAGCACTTATACAGAACACAGGCCCTCTTGTGCAGGCGTTGGCAACTATCATAACCACTATTGCACAGGCTTTGCCAACTATATTGCCCGACCTTACAGAAGCGATAAAGCAGCAAATGCCATTGATATTGCAGGCTATACTTGACAGCTTACCTGCGATAATCGAATGTGCTACACAGATAATCGTAACAATAGCAGAAACATTAGCCAACAATATTAATCTTATTGTTGACGGCGCTGTCAAAATCATTGATACATTAGCAATGTCACTTTCTGATAGTGATACAGCTAAAAAGCTTACAGAAGCAGCATTTAAAATAGTATTTACCCTAACCAAAGAGATAGTAAAAAATCTTCCTGATATTCTTGCCAGCGGCATACTTATAGCTGTTGAAATTGTCAAGGGAATTGCACAAGGTATGGTGGACTTTTTTGCACATGTTTCAGACGCTTTATCTGATATGCTTATCGACCTTACAGACTGGTTTTCACGTAAGTGGAACGATTTCAAGGAGTGGGGTTCAGATATGATACAGGCGTTTATAGACGGCATAAAAGAAAAGTGGCAGAGCCTTAAAGACACTGTATATGACGTAGCTTCAAGCGTTAAGGACTTTCTTGGCTTTTCTGAACCTGACAAGGGTCCTCTTTCAAATTTCCACACTTTTGCACCTGATATGATGGACCTTTTCGCAAAGGGCATAGCAGACAACGAGGACACTATCACAATGCAGTTCAACAGGTCACTGCAGCCGCTTATGGATACGGACATCATGCCGCCAAGCTTTTCGGCACTCCCTGAAAAGGATGTGAATAATAGCGGTAATGATACCATGAACAAGATCATCGCCCTCCTAGAAACCTACTTCCCACAGCTTGCACAGCAAGGAAACATTTATCTTGACGGCGATAAGCTGACTTCAAAGGTGGACGGAAAGCTAGGTGAGAGGGTCACAAGCAACGAAAGGAGGCTTGCAAGTGTCTAGTGAATATATAGAATTTGGCGGCAAGAAGTCCACCGATTTCTATTTGGTTATCCAAAAGGACGGCGTTCAGATATCTCAGCCGGAGGAAAACAGGATAGAAGCCACTTTACCGTTTATGAACGGCTTTTATGACTTCTCGAAAATGGCAGGTGAAAGGACGTACAAACAGCGTGATATCACGATAAAATTCAGCCTTTCTGCAAAAGATGAAAATGAACTTTACCGCCGCAAGTGTGATGTTGTCCGCTGGCTCAGCGGAGCAAAGGACGACTTGAGGATAAGCTTTCTGACAGACTATCACTTTGTGGGAGCGACAGCGGTGTTTGATACCTCTGCATTTGAGTTCACTTCACGGCGCACCGCTGATCTGACAGTGAACTTCAAGACGTATCCTTTTTTACGTTCCGACGATTACTCAGATATTGGTTTTGACGACTTTAACTTTGAAACCGACTATCTGAATTTAACGAATATATCGTTGACAGCGGTCAAACAGACACGATACGCCCCTCCTGCGACCTTGAAAATCTACTCATATGCTGATAGACCCATACGCCCACGCCTTTCTTACAAGCGCTCAGAGGACGATGCAAAGAGTGTGGGCTTCACCTATTTTGCACTCAATGACAAAGAGATAAGTGCAAGTGTATACCGCAATACGGAGAAAGAATTCGACCTTGACGAACTGATTTTACAGCCTGGTGTGAATACTTTGTCAGCTTATGGCTTCGGCACACTCACGCTCAAACTTTACGAGGAGGCACTCTGATGTTCATAGTAACGATAACAAACGGAGCTGAAAACACTATCATACACAGCGACGGCACAGACCGCATATCAGGCGGCAAGGTTGCAAAGTCTATCAACGCTGTGGATAGTTTCAGTTTTACCATATATCCGAACAATGCAGGCTATAACTTCTTGAAGCCGCTTACAACGGCTGTCAAGGTCTATGATGAAAACATTGGCAAGGACATTTTTATAGGCAGGGTCTTGAAGTGTCCTGACAGCATGGACGAGAGAGGTCTGATATGCCGTAAAGTCACCTGTGAGGGGCGTTTAGGTTGGTTTTACGACAGTGTTCAGCCGTATGTTGAATACAAAATGGTAGGTATATCAACAGTACTTTCTTCGTTCCTCTCCAAACACAATGCACAGGTGGGTGCAGATAAGCGTATAGAGCTGGGACAGGTCACTGTTACGGCAAGCAACAACTACACATATACTGCAAATTGGGACAAGACAATGAACGTCATTGCCGACAAGCTTATAGGAAAATTCGGTGGTGAGATACAGCTTCGTGATAAAGACGGCAAGGTATATCTTGACTATTTGGAGAACATAGGACACGGCACAGATACCACCATAGAGCTTGCGGTCAACCTTAAAACCATATCACGGGAAGTCGATGAAACGGCGGTCATAACACGTCTTTACCCTCTCGGCGCAAAGCTTACAGACAGCGAAAAGCGGTTGACCATCGGCACTGTGAATGGTGGCAAGGATTACATAGAGGACAGCTCTTTGGTCGCAAAGTACGGCATTATAAGCGGTACGCAGATATGGGATGACGTTACCCTTGCGAGCAATCTTCTCAGCAAGGGTAAGGAGTATCTTAAATCTGTTAATCGTGCGAAAGTGCAGTATCAAATAACAGCACTTGACCTCTCGAGAATAGACAAGCGATTTGAGCAGTTAGAGCTCGGCTGTTGGTACAGAGTGAAAAACAGCATTATGGACATAGACGAGGACTTACGCATTGTGGGCATATCCATAGACCTTGACAATCCGCAGGCTTCACAGCTAACCTTCGGTGACCGATTTGAAACCCTTTCGGGCTTTATGACAGCAAAAACTCAGAGCTTACAGTATGCTATAGATAACTCAGAGTTTAGGAACAGACAGGTCATAGACAGCAAGATAGAGAATGCAACTAAGCTTATCACAGGTGCAGAGGGCGGTCACGTTATTCTTGACCCGTCCGAGAAGCCTCAGCGTATCCTGATTATGGACACGGCTGATATTAATACTTGCAAGGCTTGTATCCAACTAAACAAAAACGGGTTAGGCTTTTGGAAGTCCTCAGACGGTGGGTCGGCTAAAACTGGACCATACACCAACGCATGGACCATTGATGGAAACCTTGTTGCAAGCTTTATCACGGCGCTGACCTTAACAGGTTTGAAGATAAACAACGGCTCAGGTACCTTTTCGGTATCTGAGGACGGAACAGTTGTTGCCAATAGGCTGTCGTCGAAATCAGCAGATATAACAGGTGGAACTATCAATCTACAGACATCTAGTGAAACTACCAGTGCCATTCAGCTGTCACATAACGAATGGACAGTTAGAATTAGTCCATTGGAAATACGCATTGACAACGCAAGCATAAGTGGTCACGTTGTCATACAGGCAGGTGCGGTATTCGGATATAATGGCGAAAGACAAACGTTCACGCTAAGCACGGAAGACGGAAGTTTAACGCTTCTTGATGAAAACAGTAAGCCTGCTATATTTTGTCTTGGAAAAACAGGCGAAATTTACTGCAAGAGCATTTCGACAGAAAATCACACACTTAATTAAAAAAAGGGGGCAAATTTATGGCAAACATAGACCTTACATCTTTTATCGAAACTGTCAGAAACGCATTTTACGGCCGTGACGTTCGTCAGGCGTTGGTTGACGCACTGACGGCAACGGAGCAGGCGGTAAATGACCTAAACCAAAACAAAATCAAAAGCGGCACGATTGAATACACACTGGAAAAGGCGACTTCATGCGTGCAAATACCGCTGAATTTGGATTTTACGCCAAAGCAGATATGCGTGTCGCTGAGGGATATCGGCACACCTAGCCCATTTCAGAACTACTGCACCCATGTGCAGGTATACAAGGGCGCATATTTTGCAGTGGTCTGCATGGGTCCTAGCAATGGTGCAACCACTGTCAACGTGCCTGCAGGAACGTACAGCATTGACTACATAGCAATCGTATAGGGGGGTGCAAAAATGGTAATCAGACTAGACGAAAATTACAATGCGATGACATCAACAGCCCTTTTGGGCTATGTTGGTGAAACAAACGCCCGTCCTGTGTCTGTCGAGGGCATGGAGATAGACGGAGCAGACCGCTATGTGCTGACGATAGACTACGGTGACGGCACTGTCTATGAGGTCGATATCACAGGTGGCACATGGACACCTACGGCTGATATACTGCGGTCAGTGCAGACAGTCAGCTGTCAGATAGCGGCTAAAAAACTGTCAGGGCAGGAATATATCCTGGTGAAGAAATCACGAATTTTCCGTCTGCGTATCGGTGCAGCTATCGGTGATACAGCTATCCCGTCACCTGACGTGGCTATGGACGCACTAGACCGCATAGACGCCATAGGCAGACAGGCGCACGCAGATATGCAGACAGCCGTCACCGCCGCAGAAACGGCAACTACGGCGGCAAATAACGCCGCTAAATCTGCCACAGCCACAGAGAAATCAGCCGACACGGCAACGCAGGCGGCGAAACGTGCTGAGACCGCACAGGCATCTGCAGAGACGTTCGCTACGCAGGCTGAAACGGCTAGACAGGGTGCAGAAACCGCACGCGCTGAGGCGGTCACAGCACAGAACGCCGCCAAGGTATCAGCAGCCCAAGCATCAACGGCAGCACAGCAGGTCGAAGCCGACAAGACAATAACGGCTGGTTATGCCAAAACCGCTAAGACCTGCGCTGACAGCACTGCAGCAGACAGGCAGGCGGTGCAGGAAATGGCAACGCAGGTGACGGCTGACAAAACTACAGTGGCAGAAAACGCCGCTAAGGCCGCAGAGGACAGAACTGCTGCTGAAACCGCCGCGCAGACAGCACAATCCATAGCTGATAGTCTGCCAGAGGATTATGTTACGGCTGTTGGAAAAATCGCTGAGAACACGGCTGAAATTTCTGCGGTAAAGCTGACGGACAAGGAGTTACAACGTAGGGTAAATGCGTTATATGATATAGGTCAGGGTATCACGCATAGATTTGAGACTGATAGTAGCACAGCATATGCTAAGACTATTCCTACAGGCGGTAAGCTGATGTCGGTGAAGAATATTGGTGGTAGGTCTATCATGTGGAATCAGCTGGTTAAACCAGTACCCACTGTAGTCACACAAGCGGGTGTAAAATTTACGTTTTCTAACGATGGTATTATTACATTGAATGGAACGGCTACCACAACAGGTAATGCAGTTTCTCTGCAATCCGTTAAAAATCAAAAAGGACATAAATATCTAATGGTTGCAAACCCATTGTCAGGTGTTTATGGAAAAGATCAATTGCAGTTTAGTTCGCAATCATATGGACAGGATTCTACAGGCCACGGGACTATAATCACAAATGAAAGTAGCAATGAAAAATGGTACTACACGTTATATGTGTATGAGGGCGTTACATATGATAACGTTAAACTACAACCACAGATTTATGACCTCACCGCCATGTTCGGTTCGGGAAACGAGCCCACAACTGTGGAAGAATTTGAGAAAATATTCCCAGCGGACTACTACCCATATAATGCTGGGGAAGTTGTCCGCACTGGGGTGACAGAGGTCGCTGTGGGTGATACCGCCTACCCTATCCCCGAAGCTATCAAGGCACTGCCTGGCTACGGCTGGTCGGCAGGAACGGCACGAAACTATGTGGACTATGAGAATAAACAATACGTTCAGTGCGTACAAAGTGTTGATTTGGGAACACTGAGTTGGGTTGCAGGTGTCGGTGGAAAAGTAAGTTTTCAAACATCGCAAGTTACAGGGCAGAAATTGACAAAAAATTATAGCGTTCCGCCAAATATCATTTGTTCAAAATATTCGACAAAAACGCAGAATGAACTATGGGGTCACATAAATGTAACAGGTATAACGGCTGATGCTAACACTGACGGGTATATCGATGTCAACGATACGTCCTACACCGACGCCACCGCATTCAAACAGGCTATGCAGGGTGTTATGTTATATTACGAATTGGAAACCCCTATCGTAACCGACATTTCATCGTTAATACCAGATGACTTCCTGCGAAATATTGAGGTTGAGGCAAAGGGTAGCGTGACATTTAAAAACAGCAATGGTGATGATTACAGAATACCAGTGCCGTCAGAAGAAGAATATATCGTGAAGCTGAGTGAAGTAGGAGGTACAACATGACGAAGTTAGAAAAATCTATGGTTGAGAGCATGGGGCTGACGGAAGATAATTTCAACAAACCAAAGGTCACCGAGATAGACAGGATAAAGGCAAATGTTGATTTTCTGGCTATGTTGAACGGTGTTGAGTTGGAGGTGAGCGGCGATGAGTAAAAACTATGCAAAGGTCAAGAGATACTATGACAGCCGTTTGTGGTCGGTTGCTATGGTGCACACCGCCGTCGGCAAGTGGATCACGGCTGAGGAGTATACAACAATCACGGGACAAACATACGAAAGCGAGGAACAGTAATGAAAGAAAACACAGCAAAAATCATCATATCAGCAATAGCCGCAGGGCTGTCAGCGTATTTCCGTGTCATGGCGATACCTATAGTCATTCTGGTTCTTGTGATGATCATTGACTACATTACAGGAATGTGGAAAGCATGGAACAGGGGCGAACTTTCAAGCCGTGTCGGTCTTAAAGGGCTTTTCAAGAAAGTTGGGTACATATTTGTGGTGGCGGTGTCAGGCGTACTCGATTGGCTCTTTATCTCAGGACTTTCACAGATAGGCATTGAGGTAAACGTCAGCTTTTACTTCGGTCTTATCGTGACGATATGGTTTATCATCAATGAATGTATTTCTATCTTGGAAAATCTTGCGGTGATAGGTATACCATTGCCGTCATTCTTGGTGAAGATAGTACACAAGCTTAAAATCACAGTTGAAAGCAAAGTGGATACAAACGAAAGTGAGGAATAGAAAATGACATATGATGAGTTTATCAAGAAGCACAATGGCGTAGCTGTTAACTATGACGGCGCAGCAGGCAAACAGTGTGTAGACCTTGCAACGGCATATTTCAACGAGGTCTTCGGCTCAGGTATCAAGAATTTCTGGTATGACGCTCACCATTTTTGGGATTTATTCGATAAGAACACTTGGCTGAAAGCAAATTTCACAAAGGTAAAGAACACACCAAGTTTCGTGCCGAAAAAGGGCGATGTAGCGATATGGTCAGGCACGTTGAATGGCGGCTGGGGTCACATAGCAATCTGCACTGGTGAGGGCAACACGAATTATTTTTATTCGTATGACCAAAACTGGAGTGGAAAAGCCTGCACTAAGGTCAAGCATACTTATGACCATATTGCAGGCTTCCTGAGACCAAAGAAACAGAGCAAGATAAGTGCGAAAGTGCTTGACAAGACAGGTTACAAGCAGGGTGACAAAACAAACGGTGTGCTTGCACTCAAGGAGCTGCTGCTTCTTGCAAAGGCGGTCAAGCTCCACAACGTAGGTATGGATAAGAACGGTACATACGGAAAAGGTACTGCAAAGGCAGTTAATACTCTGCTGAAAAAGTGGGGGTACAGCGAGAATGGCATTGCAGGCGTGAACTTCATCAAGAAGCTCAGCGACGAGATTACAAAGAAGATAAAGTAGACAGTAAGACAGCCGACAGGGATTATTCCTTGTCGGCTGATTTTGTTATGAAGCACCAAAGCACTATGTTCTATTTCTGATAACTGCTGATTAAAACAACATCAACAATTCAGGAAAACTTTTTTGAAAAATCACTTGACAAAGTTAAATTGATGTGTTATAATAGTATCATCGAAGGGAGGGCGTAAAAGATGTTGACAGAAATCGGCAAATTTCTCAGAAGATATCGTATTGACAATGGTCTCCTACTTAAGGATATGGCTGGTAAAGTTGGAGTTACATCAGCCTACTTGTCTGCTGTTGAAAATGGCAAGAAACGGCCAACCGAAGATTTAGTGGGTAAGATCATAAACGCTTATGATTTGGATTCGGAAAAGGCAATAGAGCTTAAGGAAGCTTATTTCCGGAGCGTAAACGAAATCTCAATTAGCACAGCAGGGTATTCGACCGAGCAAACAAATTTGGGACTTATCTTTGCACGGAAGATTGACTCGCTTACAAGTGATGAGATTAACAGTTTAATTAAAATTCTTGATAGTAAGAGGTGATCAGTATTGAGTCAATTCATCGCAAAACCGATGAGCACAGATGACATTTTACATTTGACCAACAGACTTCGCAGAAAACTCAACTTATACGATCGTACATATTTTCCGATTGTTGAGTTCATAGAAACTGTGTTGCCTGAAATAGACCCAAAATTTTCGTATTTATATGTTGCTAAAAATGAGATGCCCGATACATACGCATATTTTGATAACGTGGCAAACAGTATTGTCGTCCGTGAAGATGTTTATGATAGAGCGTTAAATGGTAGTGGACGTGACAGGTTTACGTTGGCACACGAGCTAGGGCATTATGTTCTTCATAGTTCAGGTGTGCAGTTGTGTAGGAGTGACGGCGGACGTGTTGTTACATATTGTGATCCAGAATGGCAGGCTAACACATTTGCAAGCAAATTGCTTATGCCGGATCATCTGATATACACGCTGACACCGTCAGAAATTTCAAAAGAATTTGGCACGTCTTATCAGGCAGCAGAAATTGCTCTATATAAAGCAAAAAAAGCCAAGCTCGCAACTTGACTTTTCATACCACTTGCTATCGAAACTGTGTTTGTCAGCAATGTATTCTCAACAATTACATTATATCATAGTTCTTTCGAGTTTGCAAGGGGTTTTATAAACTTTTTTTGCAAAGGGGGAATGTCTATGTACATTTTCACGGCGTATATTACGTCGAAAGATGGACGCAGACTCTATGCTAAACAGTATGGCATGAAGGCGTTCCGTATCTGGATTGATGACGATAGGGTAAAAAATTAATATAGACAGTATGTGAGCTGACAACATACTTCTGCAACAATTAAATCAGCCGTCTCGGACTTTTATGGGTCTGAGGCGGCTGATTTTTGTGCTCAATCAAGGTGAAAATAAGGGTAAAAAAATGTACAATTATCCTCTTTGACCTACCCTTGAGGACGATTTTGACGTACAATTGACGTACAACGAGCCAATAAAAGTGCCTATTTAAGGGATTTCTTTATTCCTTGGTAAGGACGAGGTCACCGGTTCAAGCCCGGTTAGCAGCTCCAGAAAAAA
>OJQV01000406.1_pt1 | contig 31946 bp, 29 predicted proteins | sample 1598821 | NCBI WGS metagenome assembly OJQV01 (sample SAMN03922509, study PRJEB24848) | human gut metagenome | isolation source: stool sample | host: Homo sapiens | place: Germany | collected 2011-11 | reverse complement strand
CATCTCCAATAAGATCGAGCATTTAAATTTGCAGCTTTCACTGCAGACTTCTTAGCGCCCGCTCTTATCGGTCGTCGATAAATTTTTAAAGAACTCAATCAGTTACTGCGTTGTCATCAGTAACGAGGTGCGAATTATGAAGAGGTTTTTTAGGCTTGTCAAACCTTCCTCTCAAAAAAAATTCTATGATTTCAGCGCAAAGATATACCTTTTCTTTTAAAATCAAAAGATTGCAAAAATTTAACGAATTGTAATTTAAGGGTTTCTTCTAATTATGTTTCGTCCAATTGATTGGAGAAATTCCCTTTTGGATCAGCCATTCATTTGCTTTTCTGAAATGATCATTCCCGATGAAAGGAATCGGCCCTCTCATTGCCGACAGCGGCGACGGGTGGTTGCTCTCTAAGATCAAACAATCTTTATTGAATTTTCGAATGAGCTTCTTCTTTTCCTGGGCCGATTTTCCCCAAAGCATAAAAACGACCGGTCTTCCCTCCGAAGCAACTTTCGCAATAATTTCATCGGTCAGTTCTTCCCAGCCTTTCTTACTGTGGCTGTTGGCCATTCCCTCTACAACCGTAAGAACCGTGTTGAGAAGCAGAACGCCTTGTTTGGCCCAGCCTTCCAACTCACCCGTTCTGAATTCGGCTTCCGGATACTCTCTTTTGATTTCTTTAAAGATGTTCCTCAGACTCGGCGGCGGCGGTACATCCTTGTTCACGGAAAACGCCAATCCGTTTGCCTGATTGAATCCGTGATAAGGATCCTGTCCGAGAATAACGACCTTTACATCTCCCGCTGAAAGAAGTTCTAAAGCCCGGTACGGCTTCGGCGGGAAAATTTTCAACCCTTCGGCTTTCTGTTTCGCCAAAAGCTGCTCAATCTTCTTTCCCGCCTCCGAATGCTCGAAATCAGAAAGAACCGGTTTCCAATCCTCTTTGATACTGCTTTCATGCATGAGCCCCTCCGTTGCTGGAAGGAGGGCCTTCAAATCCGAAAGATGGTCAATCATTGCTGCCGCCTCGTCACGTTTTGCAATTTCATCGAGCGGCACGCCCTCACTCCAGCCCGTGCGCACGAGTATCGATGGGACGCCCGCTTGTTTCGCCGCTGAAGAATCGTTTCCTGAATCGCCTACCATCAGAACTTCTTCCAGCGCCACGCCGAGTTTCTCACAGGCATAAATAAGCGGATCGGGATACGGTTTGGGTCTTGCCGCACTGTCGCCGCCCACAACCAAATCCACAAGTTCGAGCAGTCCTTTGCCGGCCAACGTATCCAGTGTCATTTGATAGGGCTTGTTCGTTACGATCGCTGTCTTTAGCCCCAGATTTTTTACATACTTGATGGTCTCTATCGTATCGGGATACAGCACGCCTTTTGAGTAGCGACCTGCCTCCACATGTCTTGCCATACTTTTGACAGCTAAGTTGAACATTTCCTCAGGAAACGGTTCGTCCATGGAATCGGTCATCGCACGCCGAACCAAAACAAACATTCCTTTTCCGATGTATTTGCCGACCTTCTCTTCCGAGAGCGGAGGTTTATCAAAGTCGGAACGCATTTGGTTCACGAGTTCGGTGAGACCCGGGAGTGTGTTAACAAGGGTGCCGTCCAGATCAAACAGCACCGCTTTCAAGTTCTCAAAACGTTTCATCTTTACAGGGACGCCAGCTCGGAGCGCATGTCGTCAATAACGGCTTTGTAGTCGGCCTCGTTGAAAATTGCACTTCCTGCAACAAATGTGTCCGCACCGGCTGCTGCAATTTCTCGGATATTCGATTTCTTTACGCCGCCGTCGACTTCTAGAAGGACCTTGCGTCCAGAAACCTCTTCATAACTATCGAGGAGTGACCTGCACTCCTGCAGTTTTCCAATCGTGGTCGGAATAAAGGACTGTCCGCCGAATCCAGGGTTGACGCTCATGAGCAGAACCATATCGATGTTGTCGAGCTCGTAATGCAGATACTCCAGCGAAGTTGCCGGATTTAAGGCTAAACCTGCCTTGCAGCCGCAGTCACGAATCAGCCTCAGCGTCCGATCAACATGACGGCTCGCTTCCGGATGGAACGTAATAATGTTGGCACCTGCTTTCGCAAACAACGGAACGATTTCGTCCACAGGCTCAACCATGAGGTGTACATCAATCGGTGCCTCGGTATAAGGACGAATAGCTTTGCATACCATCGGACCCACCGTCAGGTTCGGTACGTAGTGATTGTCCATTACATCAAAATGAATCCAGTCTGCCCCGGCAGCAATCACATCTTGAACCTCTTTCCCGAGATTCGCGAAATCAGCCGAAAGGATAGACGGCGCAATTCTGTATTTTGTCTTTGTCATTGTGACCTCCATCTTTCAATTTTAAAGACTTGGGACTCGTCCTTGAATGGCAAGACGTCTAAAGATGACCGATTTGATTTTGTCCTAGAATCAGGCGTTCGCAGGAGAGAATTTATGACCAAACGCAGCATCGCTTCCCTTGTTTCGGCTTTAATTTGCTTAGCATTGCTTAACGGCTGCTCCAGCAATAAACAAAAGCCTCAGGAGATTACGGAACCCACGGAAGAAAGCGTCCGTTTTGAAATCTCTGCCTTCTCCGACATTCCTTCTTCAGAGCAAGAGGATTGGGCAGCTGCGTTATCTGCATTCAAGATTTCCTGCCGCTCGATTTACCGCAAAACAGCCTGGGCTGAAGCTTGCTCGAAAGCATCCGGTACAGACGCTCAGAATGCGGAAGCGTTCTTCAAAAATAATTTCACTCCGTGGAAAATCGAAAAACGCACAATCGGCACACAAACCGGAACCGTTTATTCCGTTTCTGACACCGGCCTCATGACCGGCTACTACGAACCTCTGCTTACTGTCTCGAAACATCGAACAGAGCGGCACACCACCCCGATCCTCTCTACGCCTGACGACTTAATCATTGTTGACTTAGCGGAGGCCTATCCGAAACTCAAAGGCATGCGCTTAAGAGGAAAAATTCAAGGGAGAAAACTCGTCCCTTACGACACTCGAGCAAAAATCGTCGCTCGTAAAGACCTCGACAAGTACTCCATCGCCTGGAGCGACGATCCTGTCGCCGTCTTCTTCCTTCAAATTCAGGGGTCCGGAAGACTACGGACTGAAGAAGGCGAACTGATTCGAGTCGGCTACGACGATCAAAACGGCCGTCCGTACAAGGCCGTGGGATCATGGCTTGTCGATCAGGGCTATCTGAAGCGCCATGAATTGTCCATGCAGAACATAAGAGCTTGGGCACAGAACAACCCGGATAAGGTGGACACCCTGCTCAACCAAAACCAAAGCTTCGTTTTCTTTAAAGAAAAGAAAGGCGGAGATCCGAACGAGGGACCGATCGGCGCCCAAGGCCTTCCCCTGACGCCTAAAGCTTCGGTTGCAGTAGACAGAAGATACATTTCGCTGGGAACACCCGTACTGGTTTCGGTTTCTCAAACCAATCCGAACCTTAATTTCACAAAGCCGGTAGTCGCGCAGGACACGGGCGGCGCCATCAAAGGTCCGATCCGCTTTGACTTCTTCTGGGGATTCGGAGATGAAGCGGGCAAAAACGCGGGCAGACAAAAAAGCCAAGCTCGCGCCTGGCTCCTTTTACCGAACGGTGTAACGCCGGAAAGCCTGTAATATCGCTCAAGCCTAATCAAGCGAAACGGCCGGATCCGGCCGTTTGTCTTAAAGCTCTTTAGGCTCCTTACCTTCGTCTTCTTTTTCGCCTTCCTGCTCAATCTTGGAGATGAGTTCCATGGCAGTCATAAACCCGTAAGGACCTTCGCCGTCAGCCAAATAAATTGCCGGAACGGTTTCAATGCCCAATTTTTCCAAAAGTTCCATGTTGTCTTCAACAATGTTTTTGGCCTCTTCGGTTGCTTTTACCTTCGGGCGATTCTCATTCATGACCCAATCTGCCCAAGCTGCAGCAGGATCCTTTTCCGACAAAATCTCAGCAGACAGCTTCTCGGAGTCTTCACCAAGAACCGGCGCTAAGTAAACAAAGATCTCCAAATCGTTGAGTTTGTCCGTGTTTTCTTCGAAGAAACGCTTGCACCACGGACAATTCGGATCAGCAAAAACAGCAATGTGGTACTTTTTAACTGCACCAAGCTTGATCGTAAAAGCCTTTTTCTCAGACCAGTTAGTCAGCGGGAATTTTTTAGTCATCGGATTCTCTCCTCAACATTGATAACTTGAAATATACGAGTCTCAATGGAGAGGCCAAGAAAAACCAACTCATTCCGAGAGTTTATCTTTAGCAAGCATGTTCTCCAGGTATTCAATGCTCACGGCGCCCGGGGCTCTTTGGCCGCTCGGAACAAAGACGGTCGGAGTACCCGTCACGCCGAGCTTGCTGCCTAAGGCGATATTGCGCTCAATCGCAGAGACATCGCAATTAGCACTCTTGGCCGGCTCCTGCACGCCGTCGAGCATGCGAGCTCTCCAGGCAGCGCCCTTATCCTTGGCACACCAAATATTCTGACTTTCGGCCAAAGAGGAAGGTCGAATCACCGGATAGAGGAATGTGTAAATCGTGACATCCTTCATTTCTTTCAAACTTGCCTCAAGTTTGCGGCAGAAAGAGCAGTTCGGATCGGAGAAAACAGCAATCTGACGAGCACCTGTACCGTTAACGATTTTGATAGCATCCGCAAGCGGAAGCTTGGTGAAATCAATGCGGCTGAGTCGATCTTTCGTTTCTGCCGTCAGGTTTCTCTGCGTCTTTGTTTCAAACAGCTGGCCAACAATGATGTGATCGGCAGTAGCGTCCGAATACATAATTTCATTCTGCGCTACCACTTCATAAACACCTTTAACAGGCGTAACCGAAACCGACTCGACCGGAATACCGAGCTTCCCTTGGAATGTTTTTTTCAATGTGTCACAAATTTGTTTTTTATCCTGGACAGCTGCTGCAGGGGCGTTCGTAACCGACTTATCTGCTGCCGTGACGACGGGTGCTGCAGGAGCGTTAACGGCTGTTTGAGAAAAGGCGGTAAACGGCATCAATGCTAAGAGGGCCGCACAGAGACGCTTTTTGCAATTCATTCGAAACTCCGGTGTTTGAAACAAGAAAAAAGTATTTTATTTCCTTCAGGAATCGACACATTATTTCAGTATTACGGACCTTTTGGGGACGATACGTGCTTTTCCTCAGAATCCCCGCGAGATTTTTCTTTAAAAGTCCTGTATAGTGCTGCTTCTCGATTGAGAGACGGCTAGATAGCTCAGTTGGTAGAGCAACGGATTGAAAATCCGTGTGTCGGTGGTTCGATTCCGCCTCTAGCCACCAGAATTTTTCTTGGCGCTGAATTTTCCGACATTCAGTTGCGCATTTAGAAAAACTCCTGTATATTTCGTCTTCTCGGTAACGAGACGGCTAGATAGCTCAGTTGGTAGAGCAACGGACTGAAAATCCGTGTGTCGGTGGTTCGATTCCGCCTCTAGCCACCAGAATTCTTTGAGCCCGATGCTGAAAGCCTCGGGCTCAATTTTTTTCTAACTCGGGGAGTAGCCTCCTGGGGACTGTCAACAAACTTGGCAAAGCCATGGCAGTTCCGGCGCAGTCCTGCGCTTGGCGAGACCGATGAACCTTTGGACGCTTCCGGCGCGCCGAGGGCTCATTGTGTCTTTGCCGGATTGGAGAAAATCCATGGAAGCCATCCTCGTTGCCATCGGAGCCGTTGCCCTTGCTGAAATGGGCGACAAAACACAGCTCCTTGCTTTCCTTCTCGCTTCTCGGTTCAAAAAGCCCATCCCGATTATTCTTGGCATTTTGGTCGCGACGATCTTTAATCACTCTCTTGCCAGCGCGCTCGGCGCATGGATTACCCACGCCTTCAGCCCCGAAGTGATTAAATGGATCATTGTAGGTTCGTTCCTCGCCATGGCGGCATGGATTCTTGTTCCGGACAAAGGCGATGACGATGCGCTGAAAAACCACTCCATGCGATTCGGAGTTTTCGGCGTAACCTTTATCACCTTCTTCTTGGCAGAAATGGGCGATAAAACTCAGATTGCAACCGTCGCGCTTACCGTCAAATACGCCGCTCCGGTTCTCGTGGTGATCGGTACCACGATCGGCATGCTGATTGCTGACGTACCTGCAGTTTGGATCGGCGACAAACTCGCTCAGAAGGTTCCGGTCAAGCTCGTCCGCATTGCCTCTGCAGTCTTGTTCGCTGCGATCGGTATCCTAGCCGCGTTTGAACACACGCCGACCGAGCTATAGTGTGCGCTTGTCTCAATTCAGACTTGCACCTGAACGATTCTTCGCACCACGAGTAAACTTTCTGTGTGATACAGATAGGAGCACAAGCTTATGTCAGTTCGAAAATTAATCGCGGGGCTCTTGTTTTCGGGAATTTCGCTGCTTGCGCTAAGCGGCTGTGCCGTCGGGCCGGAAAACAACAATCCGACCCAATTAACCTCTCAATGGGTTGATCCGGCAGCCACCTTCGAACAAAAGACCATCACCGGCCTTCTCGTCGCTGCCGTCGTTGAGAATCCGACGAACCGCCGGATTTTCGAGGACATCGCATGCAATGTCTTGGCACTGCACGGCATCCCGAGCACACCGAGTTACCGCGCTATTCCTCAGGCCTCGAATCTGACGATCCTGGGAGGCGGCCTAAATTACACTGCTCTGTTCAGTGCCGCCAAATTGGCTAAGGCGAGCAATGTTTTGGCGATCCACCAGACGGGTACCAAAACTAATGTGATTTACGATCCGGGAATGACATGGGGGCCTGATCCTTTCTGGGGTCCCGGGCCTTGGGGCGGTCCTTTCGGACCAGATCCATTCTGGGGCGGCTGGGCAATCCCGCCCTCCATCACTCAGCAAAACATCATCGAGTCCAATACCGAACTCGTCAGTGTTAAAACCGGCGCAGTTTTGTGGACGGGCGCTTTCTCTACGGTAAGCGACCAAGCACCGATCACTCAGACGCTGCAGGAGTACGTCGGAATGGTGCTTCAGGCAATTTTGAACAACGGCTTCCTGATTCCGGTCAGCATGCCGAATTACCAAATTCAGCCTGCGGCTAAATTCGACCCTCAGTCTGCGAACGCGGGCACCCTTCCTCGTTAAATAGCCTGGCAATTCTGGCGCAGTCTTGAATGTGCTGATTTCCGATCCACTTCAAGGCTGCAAAGGAGAGACCGGCTGCCGCAACCTGGCCGGCGATCGGCACCCACTTGGCCGCTTGTGCGGCCGTCATTTGGATACTCAGCTTTTTAAGAACGGCAAGAACTAAAGACTTTGTAATCAGCTTTCCGGCCCAGGCGCTTCCTGTCACGGTGATCATCTGAAAGAGCTGAACCTGTTTGTCCGTCGAAAGATGCTGAATTTGCTGAGGCGTGAGCCCGAATTCCTGATTAATGAAATTGAGGATGGACATCAGCATCGTCACGTCCACCGTTACATTGATGCCGGGTATCGGAATGGCACTTGCTCCTGCGGTCACTAAGGCACGCTGAGTTACAAACTTTTTTGTACGAGCGATACAGTCGAGGATGGCCTGCTCATCCGGAGGTATTTCCTTCAATTTTGTCTCTGCAGGTAAATCCTTCTGTTTAAAGATGGTCAAAGCCCTCATACTCTCATCCTTGCCTAAGCGACTAAACTTAAGGCATAAATAATGCTCTATTTTTAATATTAATAACTAAGCTGCGCAAATGGTCCGACTTATTTTAGTCAGGCCGCCCGATAAGCGGCGCTGTTGGACACAATAGAAAGATGAATCTTTTCGCCCTGGGATTGAACCATAACACTGCTCCTCTCGCCTTGAGAGAGAAGGTTGCTTTTTCTTCTGAAGAGCTGGATACCGCAAACCAAAAGATTCGAGCCATGCTCGGAAATTCTGCCGGCGGCGGTATCAAAGAGGTCGCGATCTTATCGACCTGTAACCGCACGGAAATTTATTGTGCGGCTGAAGACTCCGAACTTGCCTCCAAAAAACTGAAAGAATTCTTGGCTGAAAGCAAAGGCGTGAAGTTCAATGAACTTGAAGAACACCTCTATGTGTTCTTAAATGACGACGCCGCTCGCCACGCCTTCAGAGTCGCCTCCGGCCTGGATTCGATGGTGCTCGGCGAAACTCAGATCGTCGGTCAAATGAAAAAGGCTGTGAAAACAGCTCAGAAAAATCATGGACTGGGCGTTTTTCTGAACTATCTTTTTCAAAAGACATTTGCGGTCGCCAAAGAAGTCCGTTCTAAAACCGAGATCGGCGCTCACTCCGTATCCTTGGCTGCAGCAGGCGTCCGTGTCGCTTCAAGCATCTTCGGTTCTTTAGAAAACTCCAACATCTTGTTTGTCGGTGCCGGGGAAATGATTGAGCTCTGTGCCGCTCATTTCTGTGCGCAAAAACCGAAAAACGTTGCCGTCGCAAACCGCACCGTCGCCAGAGCTGCGGCTTTGGCCGAAACGATCGGCGCAAAAGCTGTCGGACTCGTCGACCTCCCGGAAATTCTTCCGGAGTACGACATTCTGATCACTTGCACGGCCAGCACGCTTCCCATCATCGGTCTCGGCATGGTTCAAAGTGCACTGAAGCGCCGCAAGCATCGTCCGATCTTCATGATCGACCTTGCGGTCCCCAGAGACATTGAACGCGAAGTGGACGATTTAGACGAAGTTTACGTTTACACCGTGGACGATCTCGGAAAAGTCGTTCAATCGGGTATTCAGGGACGTAAGGCTGCCGTCGAGCAGGCAGACCGACTCATCGAAACCAAAGTCGATGAATTTAAGTGCTGGATGACAACGCGCTCCTCCATCCCTCAAATTCTGAGTCTTCAGGAACGAGCTGACGCCCTCCGCTTGATGGAACTTGAAAAAGCCAAAAAAGCCATTCAAAAAGGCGGCGACGCCAACGAAATTTTAGAAGCCATGTCTCACGGCCTCATGAAGAAATTCATTCATGACCCGTTGACAGTCTTGCGCAATGATCCCAACCTTTCGCAGGAAGACTACGAAAAGGTTCTTCATTTGCTCGATCGCTTCTATCACTATCACATCCATCATCGCTAGCTGTGCGACAATTCAACAATACCTGCCTTCACTTTTGAAGGCTTTTTGTGTTGATATTTCAACTAAAATCGAACGAACTCGGCTAAAAATACGGACATGAAAGACACAATGCGCTCCAAGCTGACCCAACTGGTCAGACGACTTGAAGAAATCGATCAGAATCTTCAAGACCCCGATGTCACATCTAATATGGACCAATTCCGAGCACTCTCCAAAGAACGTGCGGAAATTGAACCTGTCGTTTTAAAGGCTAAGGAATATCAGCGGGCAGAAGAAGACCTTGCTGCTGCCGAGGAAATGCTTTCCGATGAAGAGATGAAGGAATTCGCATCTGAGGAAATCAAAGCGGCCAAGAAGGCAATCGAGCAGATTTCTTCTGAATTAGAAATCCTCCTGCTTCCGAAAGATCCTAACGATGATAAAAACATCTATCTGGAAATCCGCGCCGGCACAGGCGGTGACGAGTCCGCACTCTTTGCCGGAGATTTGTTCAGAATGTATTCCCGCTATGCCGAACGTCAGAAATGGCAGGTGGAATTTGTCTCTGCCAGCCCTTCCGACTTAGGCGGCTACAAAGAAATCGTTGTGAAAATCGTGGGCCAAGGTGCATATTCCAAACTGAAGTTTGAAAGCGGCGGACATCGTGTTCAGCGCGTACCGGAAACCGAATCTCAGGGACGTGTACATACCTCTGCATGCACAGTTGCCGTACTTCCAGAAGCTGACGAAATCGGCGATGTCGTCATCGATCCATCCGAGCTCAGAATTGACGTTTACCGTGCCTCCGGCGCCGGCGGTCAGCACATTCAGAAAACAGAAAGTGCTGTTCGAATCACGCATCTTCCTACCGGCATTGTAGTTGAGTGTCAGGACGAACGAAGCCAGCATAAGAACAAAGAGCGAGCCATGGGCGTTCTGATCTCTCGTATTCATGCTGCCCAAGTCGCCGAAGTTCAGGCCAAGGAATCGAGCATGCGCAAATCTCTGATCGGTTCCGGAGACAGAAGCGAACGTATCCGCACTTATAACTACCCGCAGGGCAGAGTTACGGACCATCGCATCAACCTGACGCTTTACAAACTTGATTCGATCATGGACGGAGATCTCGACTGCCTGATTTCTCCGCTCACAACCGAACATCAAGCCGAACAGTTAGCAGCTCTTGCCGAAGGAGAATAACTTTGACGACCGTCCGTGAATGGCTGCTCTCCAGCTCACTGGATTCGATTGATAAGAGTTTCATACTGGAGCACGTGTGCGGAATGAATAAAGCCGCGCAGCTCATTCACGGCGATCGAGTTCTTTCTTCCGACGAAGCAAACAAACTTAACGACATCGCAAAAAAACGCTCTGAGGGTGTCCCGCTCCCCTACCTTCTTGGTACTCAGGAATTCTTCGGACGCCCTTTTCTTGTCAATCCGTCGGTGCTGATTCCGCGGCCTGACACTGAGTGTCTCGTCGAGTGGCTCATCGAACATCTTCCCAAAAACGGTCTTGTCTGCGACTTGGGCACGGGTTCAGGCTGCATTGCCGCCACCGTAGCCTTAGAACGTCCTGATCTCACCGTATGGGCCTCAGATCTCTCGGGAAGTGCCTTGAATGTCGCCAAAGCCAACTGCAAGGCGCTAGGCGCCGAAGTCAAACTTGTTCAAGGTCCCTGGCTGGATCCTTATCCGGCTGAATTATCTTTTGACGCTGTCATCTCTAACCCGCCTTACATCGAAGGGGACGACAAACATTTAGACGCCCTTCGCTATGAACCGAGAAGCGCTTTAACCGACGAATCCGACGGTTTAATTGCGTATAGAAGCATTCTTCCGCAGATAAAGAGAAAGGCGCCGGAGGTACAAGTAATCGCTTTTGAACACGGTTGGAATCAAGGAGAGGCCGTTCGGGGCATCTTTGAAGAAAACGGATTTAAAGGAGCCTCGACGTTCCGGGACTACGGAAACAACCCTCGCTTCACGGCTTGGCTGAAGGCCTAGTCTAGATATGGAAAAAGCCCCGATTCACGGAGCTTTTTTACATCCTCCTCAGAATCTCTGACGAGAACAGGAATTTGATGGTGCCCACTGACTGACTTGAACAGACGACCTACCGCTTACAAGGCGGTTGCTCTACCACTGAGCTAAGCGGGCAAACCGAGAACCTGAATTCTGCACATTTTTTTCGAGTTTGTGTTTAACTCAGGCCTCGAGAAGTAAAGAGAAGTAAGAAATGAGGATTTTAGTCCTCTACTTTCACAAACCCGCGTTTCGGTTGATCCCCGCTCATCTTCGGCTTTTTCATGGGTTCAACATCAAAACGCATACCGTATCCTTCCTCGCGGATGAAGATCGCCTTAACTCGATCAACAGGAATGGAGATGGACTCAACCTTTCCGGCAAATCGGGCCTTAAAGGTGATCACGTCATTTCCAAGCTGCAGGCTGTCGCACGCAGTCGGAGAAATATTGAGGACAATTTCATTGTTCGTCACATAGTTGGACGGCACAATGACGCGATAATCCTCCGGTTCAGCCAAAACAGAAAGCTGGGGAGTGAAATCGTTGTCCACGCTCCATTCGTAAAAAGCGCGAATGAGGTACGGAGTCATTGAAGGTAAATTGGCCATTCTCTTTCTTCTACTTGCGCATCACTCTTTCAGACGGAGTCAGAGCTTCAATGAAGGCAGGACGAGAGAAAACTCTTTCGGCGTACTTCTGGACAGGCATTCCGGCAGGAGGAAGTTCGATACCGTAGTAGTTCAAACGCCACAGAAGCGGGGCAAGTGCAATATCCAGCATGGAGAACTCATCTCCCATGAGGTATTTCTTTTTTGCAACAGCCGGTGCCAAACCTGTCAGCTGATCTCGGATGGCTTCTCTCGCCTTAACACGAGCTTCGTCGGAGCTGGCTCTGTTTTCCAAAGTGTGAACGTGCTTGAAGATCTCACGTTCGAGGTTGAACAACAGAAGACGAGTTCTGGCTCTTTCAACCGGATCAGGCGGCATCAGCTGAGGATGAGGAAAACGCTCATCGATGTATTCGTTGATGATGTTTGATTCGTAAAGAACGAGATCTCTTTCAACCAGGATCGGAACTTCGCCATAGGGGTTCATCACATTGATGTCTTCAGGCTTGTGATAGAGATCAATGTCACGGATTTCAAAATCCATTCCTTTTTCGAAAAGCACAAAGCGGCAACGCTGAGAAAAAGGATCAGTGCTGCCTGAGTAAAGAACCATCATAGGCCGTTCTCTCTTAAAAAAATATAAATAAATCAAAATGTCAAGGCCCTAAGATTTTAAACGATTAGGAAGAAAATCCCAAATTTTTGCCCGTAAAGCCTTGTCTCCCAACGAACTCCCAAAATAAACCTCTGCCTTAATTTTGAGGAATTTTTAATTGCATAATTAAGAAAGTTTCGTTGCTCCAGTAGAGAAAATTATGGAAAAAGTTCAGAAGCAAGCCACCACGTTCTTTAAAGAATTTCAGGCTTTCATTTCGAAAGGAAATGTCGTTGACTTAGCCGTCGCGGTGATCGTCGGTGCCGCATTCAACAACATCATCAGTTCGTTGGTAAAAGACATCATCAATCCGATCCTTGGTGCCCTTATCGGCAAGCCTGATTTTACGAATCTCTTCTGGGTCATGAAGATGCCGGCCGACTACACCGGTCCTATGACTTACGATGCACTGACCAAGGCCGGCGCCAACGTATTGGGCTACGGCGCTTTCCTTACCGCCGTTATTAACTTTCTTTTACTGGCATTCGTTATCTTCTGCATGCTGAAAGCCCTCTCCTCCATGCGCAGGAAGCTGGAGCTTGAAGCCGAAAAAGCCACTCCTCCGACTCCCGAAAATATCGTTCTCTTAAGAGAAATTTTGGCGGAACTCAAGAAGAAATAATTCTTTATAGAAGGAAGGGAGGCTGCGGCCTCCCTTTTGTTTTAGAAGTTCCAGTTTGCTCTTGCCGTCAAGGCTGCTTCGAGCTTGCCGTCACCGGTTGCTGCCGAGGCAGCCAGACTGCCTTCGAAGCGTCCTTGTTTCACAGAAACCGCCATAGTTCCGAAACCGTTCCAGCGGCGGAAGTTCTTCTGAGAAATATCTTCCTTTGCTTCAGTTCCAACCGCAAACAAGCGAGACTCCTTGGACAGCTTCCCGACTTTGACCGATCCGCCCAACTCTCCCTTAAGGCGGATTTTTGTATCCGTCGCAGAGGAAACTGCCCAGCTTCCTCTCAAACTCAACGGCACCTCTGCGAACACCTGAGCCTTATTCTTCAGCCTAAAGGCATCCTGAGAGCCGATAGATGTTTTCTCGGTTGCTTTCGGGAACACCCAAAGCTGCGGATAGGCCGCGATCGAGAGTTCTTCGGTCAATGCATAGGCGACATCTCCTCCGACGTTAAATAACGTCTCAGGGACACGCGTCTTCAGTTTGTCCATCTGCATCGAGCCGGGCAAGGAAGAGGTAATTTTTCCTCTGGAGTGGCCGATGCTGCTGTTTAAGGCAACGGAGATCTTCTCGAATCTCTTGCCGACGGAGAGGGACAGACCAAAAATATTTTGTTTGCCTGAGGCGTCCAAGACAGTATGTCTGCTCTTTGAGGAAACGTGACCGCCGTCAAAAGATACAGACCAGCTTAAACCGGCCGCATTTTTCCCGGCGGCTCCTATGCGCACGGTTTCAGAGGTTGCGCGGTATCTTGAAGAGCCGAGGTAGCCTCCGAGGTTATTTGAGAAAAACAAACCGCCTCCAACCTCGCCAAACATATAAATGCCCGGTTCTTTCTTTTCCATGACGGTATGAAGTTCCCAAAGCGTCTTCTTCATACTTTCTCCGCGCACACGGAGCGTATTTAATCGAGTACCTAACAGAGAGCCGAGCTGTGTCGCTTCCTTAATCAGTTTATGAGACTGCTGAGGGTTAAAGTAAACTTCGTTGTCCACGCGAGCAAAGAATTTTTGAGCCGCATTCAAAGAGTCGACTGTAAAACCTTCCGGGTTGTCATAGAGCCAGCCCTGAAGCTCCGGATAGACAAAGTTTTGAGAGTTGATTTCTCCGTGCTTAATGAACCAACCTTCTCCTGCAACGTTTTCCAGTTTCAGGGAGAGATTAGGGTTAAGCGACACGAGGTTCACATCGGATCTTCCGTTGATTTCCGAAACAGTCGTATCCGTCAGCTGATTGGTTCCGAATGGATCCACCACAAAGATCGAACTATTCGGCTGGAAGGAGAGAGAACCGTCTGCGGCAGAAGTAAATACAGGAGCATCTGCACGACCGCGCATCAGCAGCGCACCGCCTTCCCCAAACACAACACCGGCTTCCCCTTCTCTTGTAGCTGCATTGCCAAGACGAATAATGTTTCCATTACCCAGAACTTGGGTTTCATTTACGACCAGAACAGCCTTTGAAGGATTGCCAAATTGCTCCAGAATGGACAAAGTCTCAGGAATTCCGTAGCCGTTTCCATCTCCTGAGGCATCGTCTCCTAGAATCAGCACGCCTCCGTTATCGACCTGGATCTGATTATCCCTTCCCTCCCATTTCTTAAGATACAAAGACACCTTTTGCTGGGGCTCGGAACCGCCCTCGATAGAAATATCGGAAGCAAAAATTTCGGCCTGATCAAATTGTGCCTGACCGCCTTTTGTAAGGCTGAAGGTTGTCTGAGACAAACCTTTATTTTTTGTTCCAAGAGTTAAGCTACCTGCCTTCAGAGAACCTGCCACAATTGCTTCGGCATTCTGAACGACCAGCGTGTTAGAGGTAAGGGCGCCGGCAATATTCATCGATCCGCCAGTCACTTCAAGAGATTTTCCGCTCAGGACTTCTGCTCCGGCTGCAACGTTCAGCTTACCAGCCGTTTGATGGAAGGAGGCCTGAAGTTCGGTGTGAGAAAGTTCTTTGAAGTTGGTTTCGCCTTTATTAACGATCAGGGCATTTTCAAAGGTTAAAACCGAGCCGGAAAAATTCAGCTTGCTGTCCCCTTCAACGTAAACCGCAGCCGTTAAGTGTGCTTTTCCGGTCTTTCCTCTGCTTTCCTCTGTTATACCGTGAATCGTTAAGCTCGAAGAATCCGTTAAAACGACGGTCTGGATCTTCTCATCAATTGCAGCAACCGGTCCGGGAGCGTAGAGGGCAACATCCGAACGGTTGAGTGTTAATTGGTTTGTTTTATCAGACGTCAGCGAGCCAATACGGATTGTTTGGTCAGTCAGTTCTGTGCTGTCTTCCAAATCTAATCGCACGGAGGCCAGAGCTATATTCGGCTTATCTAGCAGACCATAGTGATTCTTAAGGGTAACTTTGTGAATGTACCCGCTGCTCTCGTCGATAAACACCTCTCCGGTAAAGATCAACTCGGCGCCCTTATAAGCATCGGAGGCTTTGTTGAGATACTCAAGAGAAGCTTTTTCATCGGTCAGAGTTATCTTTGAGAAAGGTTTGGACCATTTTTCAGTTATTTCTCCAGCTAACAATGTGCCGCCCACCAACATGTCGGATACAAAGTCTTTGGCAGATACCGTGAAAATATTTTTCGATTCTGAAGTGAGTTGAACAACTGAAAGATTCCAATTCGCCGGATTTAACTGTGTTTCAGAAACGATTTCAAGAGCTCCGCCTATCTGCTGATAAGATCCTCCGAAGCCGCTGAGATCCCCTTTTAAATAAACGTCTGCGCCATCAGCTATGACCTTTCCATTTCCTGTGAAAACTTTCCCGGCTTCAACATGAAACGAGGAAGATGCCTTCAGCACTAGCACTGCTGAGGATTCGAGATTGAAGGCCGTTCCAAGCGTCTTGAACGAAGAAGGGCCGCTCAATTGAAGGAGAGACTCATCGGCTCCCCGTGTGTTTCCTCCGACTTGAACCAGCAAAGCAGGAGTTTGACTGAAGTCTTTGACAGTAAATTGGTCCAAAAAATGAAGAGCCGTGCCCTCTGCAATACTTATTGCGAGAGATCCTGTGTCGTTCAACCTCTGAATTTCTAGATTAACGGCCTTCTCAAAATTTACTTGAAATTGGCTGTCAGGTATTGTCCAAATCCCTAGAACACGAGAGCCTTCGCGATTTGCATCCAATATTCTTAGGTCAAGTTCCCGATTTATCGTAATTGATTCTGGATTAGAAATTGACGCATGTATGGAGCTAAAAGTCAGGAGAGCTGATTCTGTCCCTGTATTGATAAAACCGTACTGTAGTTTTGGAAGAGCGGTAGACGCATCCTCTATCAGTCTGTATGCAATATTCCACTCCATGTTTGTGAGGGCCGGTCTTCCCTCAGAAAATGCGAGAAGGAATTCATCGATCTCTTCGTCAGTGCTTTCCTCTGTCCACCAAGTCAGATCCTCCAATTCCCAAAAGTTAAACTTTTCAGGTTTGGTATTGGCCGCTTCTGCGGCTGCAAAATGGCAAATAGAAAAAAGAACTGCACCGGCAACAGACCGATGCAGCATGTCCGAAATATTTTTTCGCGGCATGTAGCTGCTCCGTATAGAGTCAGCCCCGCGTTCAATCTATATCGGGTTGTCGATGTTCACAAAGCTGACATTTAATTGTGGAAAACGAGAAGCTAACCATTGCGATAGTGCTCGAATCCCTAATGTCTCACTTGCGTGATGGCCGACCGCGAAATACGGAACCCCTAATTCCCTTGCTTCCAGAACTGTGCGCTCACTAATCTCGCCGCTCAGGTAGGCCTGAGCGCCTGCGTCTGCCGCTTTTTCGAGATAGTCTTGTGCCGCACCACTGCAAAAAGCAACTCTTCGTATTGAAGGGGGAGAGTCTACGGGCAAAACATAAGGCACCCTCCCGAGAACCTCGGTTAGTTTGTCAGTGAGTTTTTCAATTGTTACAGGTGAGTCAAACTCTCCCTGCAAGACAAGGGGCTCGTCCGGAAGAGGCGTTACATCTTTTATTTTTAGCAAGCGCCCGAGCTCGTGGTTATTACCTACCTTTTCATTGGCATCAAGAGGTAAGTGATAGGCAATGAGGTTAATATCGTGCTCAAGAAGCTTCTTAATTCGGACTCTTTTTATTCCGGTAATTCTCGGATTTTCATTCTTCCAGAAATAGCCGTGGTGAACAATAATTGTGTCTGCCCCCCTCTTCACGGCCTCATTGATGAGAGCCTCTGAGGCCGAGACGCCGCAGACGATATCCTTGACCTCTTTTTTGCCCTGGATCTGCAGTCCGTTGGGGCAGTAGTCTCGAAATTTTTCCGGCTCCAACAGTTCGTTGAGCGCCTCCAGAAGTTTTTGGATTTTCATCGAATTCTTCCCATATAAAAACTGCCGGGAATCCCGGCAGTCTTAAATATCACAAATAGCTTACGGCATGACTAAACCGCTGCCGCCGGCACCTTCAGGAGGCGTGAAGCCGGGCTGACCCGGAACCACAATCTTGCTTGCGGCTGCGCGGCGCAGTTCCTGCAGCTCTTTCATGGTCTTTTCAACGCCGGCCTTAGCGGCTTCGCGATAATTTGCGACAGCGGCTGCCAAGTTGTCGGCTTCGATATCAAAGGAGATCGGAAGAGCGCCCATCTGAGTCATGATCTGAGCTTCGCCGGTGTAAATAACCTTGCGGCTCTCGTCCACTTTGCCATCTGCTGTTACAGGCACCAGGCAGCGAATCACACCGATCTTTCGGTCGGTGTAAATTTCTTCGCGGAAAAGGTTGGCTGCATCCATCTGCTCCTGGCCCTTTTCGGCTTCAGTCTTAACTTCTTCAGTCATTTATCTATTACTCCTCAAATTTTATTCTGTGTATTCTGACTCGAGATTTGACTCCGGATTTGCAAAGAGGCTCAAACAGAGCCTCTTTCCCGTAATCATCTGTAAACCATGACGGGAATCTTGGAATGAGTCAGAACTTTTTGAGTTTCACTGCCTAAAAGCACGGCTGCAAAGCCCTGTCTGCCGTGAGAGGCCATGAAAATCAAATCGCAGTTGTATTCATTGGCGGCGTCAATAATCGCTTCGGCCGGAGAGAAGGATTTGAAAGCCACAACTTCGCAGTTGATGTCTTTTTTCTCAACCAGTTCTCGAGCGATTTCCAGTCGTTCCTGAGCCATTTCCTTAACTCTGGAATCGTATTGATCAATACTTTCAGGTCTGTACTCAGAGAGATTGGTATAGCTGTAAGGCTCAATAACAGTAATGATGACAATAGAGGAACCCAGAGCCTTGGCAAAATCGGCCGCAGCTTCAAGCGCTTTATCAGAGAGTTCGGATCCGTCTGTCGGAACCAAAATACGGTTATACATAGCTGACCGTCCTTTTAAGAATTTTATTTACCCATAAGTGTAATAGGATTTGTTACATTCCGTTAAGTTTTATTTAGTGTCGATCCCCGTAATGTGGTTGATCGCGACAGAGGCGGCGGCCAAGCCCAAAGCTGCTGTTACTACAACGGAAGATCCATAGCCGGCACAAGATAGGCCGGCGCCGACGTCACACACTCCTTCCGGACGTTTAACGGGGTCTGCGGTGTAAACACAAGGAATGCCGAACTTCTCAATTCTCTTTCCTGCTTTTAGTTTAGGAAACCCGTATTTTTTGCGAAGGTCGTAACGCATTCGGGATAAAAGAGGATCTCCGGTCGTTCGGGCTAAATCCTCGTGAATAATGTTCATGGCACTCGTCTTGCCACCGGCCGCGCCGCACGCAACTATGTATTGCTTTCTTTTTTTACAGACGGCCGCCATAGCTGCTTTAACTTTAACGTTGTCAATGCAGTCAAGAATGATGGCGTCTTCCGGCAGAAGCGATTCTGCGGTTTCTACTTCGATGAAATCTTCAATCTTCCTGCAGTCGCAGAGCGGATTGATCGCGTGGATTCTTTCTGCCGTCGCATCGACTTTCGGTTTACCATAAACCCCTGTCATCGCCTGCAACTGACGGTTCGTATTGCTCTCTGCGACATTATCTAAGTCCACCAGAGTGATGCGGCCAACGGCCGTACGAGCTAAAGCTTCCGCTGCCCAAGAACCCACGCCTCCTAAACCGACCACACAGACATGAGCATTTTTTAAGCGTTCGGCACCGGCTTTGGTGTAGAGTTTTGCAACGCCGCCAAAGCGTCTTTCGTAATCGAGCGGATATTTGTTCTCTTCAGCCATTTTCAACTTCTATTCGTCAGACACCGTCCTCAAAAGAAACTTCGTCTTGCCCTAATGTTTCTTTGATAACTCTTTTAATTACAGATGGGATAATTCATAATGTCAACAAAGCTCGTGAAAGAAAAACAAGCTTACTAACAATGATTATCGGAGGTTAAATGAAGATTTTAGTTCCCATCGACGGAAGCGAGTTCAGTAAACACTCAATTGAATTTGTCACTTCACGTGCAACTCTCTTAGGACACAACCCTGAAATCGAACTGCTGAGCGTGCAGGCCCCCGTTCCCGCAAGAGCCTCCAAATTAATCGGCAATGGCTCCCTGAGCGGTTATTACGACGAGGAAGCCAACGTCATTCTTGAACCTGCAATCGAAGCACTGGAAGCCGCAGGCGTCAAAGCTACCGCCCGCTATGCTGTCGGCGAAGCCGCTCCGACAATCGCAAAAGTTGCTGAAGAATCCGGCGCCGATCTGATCATCATGGGTTCTCATGGCCGCTCTGCCTTGAAGGGCCTCCTGCTTGGTTCGGTTACCAATTCCGTCTTGGCGCTCTGCGACAAACCCGTCCTGATCCTGCGCAACAAACCGGCGCCCACTAATGACTCTCTGAAGGTCGGCGTTGCGATCGACGGCTCCAAGTATGGTGAAGCCGCTGTCGAACACATTCTTAAGAACCACGATATTTTCGGCGACCATCCGACGTTCTATCTGATGAACGTCGTCAGTGACTACGCCGGTGTCGTTATGCCGGATATGGCCGGTATGGCGCTCCCGACAATGAATGAATCCGAAGTTCGCGCCATGCAGCAGGAATCTTTTGATGAAGCCGTCGGCCCGAGCCGTAAAGCTTTCCAAGACAAAGGCTTCAAGACAGAAGAAATCTGCCTGGTCGGCAATCCCGGCGACGAAATCGCAGCTTTCGCTAAGAATGAAGGTTTAGATCTCATCGTCATGGGAACACGCGGCTACGGCGCTTTCAAAGCCGCCGTCCTCGGTTCGACCGCTACGCGTATTGCCGCGATCACTGACACGCCTCTGTTGGTAATTCAGGCAAACTAACGCCGACGGACGTTTAGAACAAACCACACTTACTCAAGGGCGTCCATCGAGGCGCCCTTGTTCATTATAAAAATGACAAAAATCCTCAAAATCGCCGCCTTCATGGCCCTCCTGCACTGCGGTTTTACTTCTTCGCGCGTTATTTCCACCCTTTATGCCCTGCATTACGGGCAGCCTGCGTGGATGGTCGGCGTGATTTTGAGTACTTATGCGGCGATTCCGGCACTGATCTCAATTCATGTCGGGAAATTCATCGATAAGATCGGGGTTCGTATCCCGATCACGGTTTCTTTCCTGATGATCTCGGCGGCGTGCCTGATGCCGATTCTTTTCCCGTATGAGCAGTTTGGCTTTTGGCCTATCATCGTGACGTCTTTGCTTGCGGGTACAGGATTTGTTTTTACGCTCATCAGCGGCCAGGGCTTAATCGGACATCTCTCAAATAATAAAAATCGGGCAACGGCTTTTACCTATCAATCCATCGCCTTTTCAATTTCGGGGTCAACCGGACCGGTTGTAGCCGGCTACCTGATCGATCACGGAAGCTACTATTGGGCGTTCGGCGGCGCGCTGACTTTTGCGCTCCTCGGCGGCGGAATCTTTCTGCTCCAGGCACGCGGCCTACCCTCGGCCTTTAACAAATCTCAGGCTAAAGATAATCGGCATCACAGTGCCTTTGAATTATTCAAAGATGAGAAAGTCAGAAACGTTCTGCTTGCGTCTGCCTTCGTTTCTATGGCTTGGGATCTTCAGGCCTTCATGATTCCGGTTTACGGCACCGAAATCGGATTAGACGCCGTCGCCATCGGCTGGCTGTTAAGTACATTCTCCATCTGCACGTTTGCCGTCCGAGTTTTCATGCCGATCCTTTCTCAGATGTTCAAAGAATGGTCCATCATTATTTTCGTGATGATCTCAGCCGGTCTGACTTATATTGTTTTTCCTTTTACGACATCGCTCACGCTTCTCTTCCTACTTTGCGGATGGCTCGGCGCCTCTCTCGGAGCTTCTCAGCCGAACGTTCTCTCGCTGCTCCATCAGGTAACTCCTGACGGCCGCGTAGGCGAAGCGATCGGAATCCGAACCATGCTGATGAACGCCAGCCATGCGATTTTGCCCCTGCTCTTCGGTTTCGGCGGTTCGGTGATCGGAGCCGCATCGGCATTTTGGGCAACCGGGGCCTTAATGGTCGGAGCCGGTGCAAAAATCGGCTACTCCGTTAGAAATATGCGCGACCCCGCTGAGAAACTCGTGGAAGACAAGGCAATTGAGCAGGAAGAGAATATCGACTTCAAAAAAAAATGACAAATAATCCCGTAGTTATTGCAAGGGGGTAACATCAATAAAGTAATTACTTATGGTTATTTTTCCGTAGAATAATTACAATAAGGTAGAAGCTGCGAAAAACCCTGTTTCGATAGAGACAGCGGATTCGATTACACATTACAACAGCAAATAACACAAGCCGATTACGATTAAGTTGCCGGAGGGAGGGTAATTTTGAACACTGGGGAGACAACCGTTCTCGTTGTGGAGCCGGATCTTGACACACAGCGAGTCTATCGTCAGCGTCTTATTCATGATCCTGACATTAAACTGATTGGCATTTGTTCAAGCATTGCCTCTGCGACTGCATTGCTTGCTCAAACAAACTGCGACATCCTGTTCACGGAACTCAACCTTCCGGACGAGGACGGCTTGGATTTTATCCGCCGCGCCTCCGAAGATCTCGCGGTTCAAAATATCGTTGCCGTCACTTCCAAAAACTCAGCTGCCGATATTGCTGCTGCCGTCGAAAACGGCGCTGTCGGCTATATCATGAAGCAGGACTCCGACCTTCACGATGTCGGAAACTACATCCGCATTCTGCGTGCGCATGGAAGTCCGATCAGCCCAACCGCAGCGAGGGTCTTAGTTGATGCCCTACGCCGGAAGCCGACCGTCAAGCCGGTCGTTTCCGTTGCGGCAAGTCGGCCCGCCGTTGCAAATCCCTTGTCACCAAGAGAAACCGAAGTTCTCAATCTTCTTGCCCGAGGCATGAGCTTCGCAGAGATCAGTTCGGTCTTAAACATCTCTTGTCACACGGTCACGGCGCACATCAAGAAGATTTACCGCAAGCTTCAAGTACATTCCCGAGGGGAAGCGGTTTACGAAGCCGCCCAGCTTGGAATTCTTCCGTCCATGTAAGACAAAAGCCGAAGGCTCGCACCTTCGGCTTTTTCTTTCAGCTGGTTTTCTATTTCTTCAAAACCCAGTCGCCGCTCTTGCCGCCGTGCTTTTCCAGCAAACGGATGTCGGTCATGCACATTCCGCGGTCTACAGCTTTAAGCATGTCGTAGATGGTCAGAAGGCCGACTTGGACAGCCGTTAGGGCTTCCATTTCAACGCCGGTTCTGCCTTTGGTTTCACAGGTCGCCACACAGCGCACTTTGCTTTCTTCCGGATAGAGTTCAAAGTCAACGTTCACATGCGTTAGGGCAATCGGATGGCAAAGAGGAATCAGATCCGGTGTCTTCTTCGAACCCATGATGGCAGCAATACGTGCAACCGCCAGAACGTCTCCTTTCTTAGCGTTCCCCTTTTCCACCAGGGCAAAAGTCTCCGGATGCATGCTGATCCAGCCCTCGGCGATACCGATGCGATGGGTTTGATCTTTATCGGCAATATCCACCATATGGGCTTCGCCCGCCTGGTTGAAATGAGTCAACTCGGACATATAAATACCTTTTTAGAATTAGTTACAGCAAAAAACAGGATTACTGTTATATTTTTCCTTACTGCTTGAATGATAAATATTATTGGATAAAAACGGAATGACTTTGAAACCGCTGCTCTCTCTGTGTCTCTCCTGTATTCTGGCTGCTGCGCCGATCGCGGGAACCCATGCACAGAACTACAATCTGCCGAACCTCGGTGCGGCAGGTGGTTCGGCCCTGTCTCCGATGCAGGAACATCAGCTCGGCGAAGAGATCATGGTCGAAGTTCGCTCCGATCCTACCTATCTGAATGACCCGGAGACCATCGACTACTTGATGCGTCTCGGCTACAAACTCGTCTCTGCCGGTCCGGGTTCCAGCTATTCCTTCTTCTTTTTCCCGATTCGTGATCCTTCCATCAACGCGTTTGCGCTTCCTGGAGGTTTCATTGCCGTTCATACAGGACTTGTCACTGCAGCATCCAGCGAAAGCGAGCTCGCTTCCGTTCTTTCTCACGAAATCGGACACGTTACGCAGCGCCATATTGCCCGAATGATTGAAAACCAAAAAGGCAATTGGGCTGCAACCCTAGGCTCTCTGCTGGTCGCCATTTTGGCGGCACGCGCCGGTTCGGCAGACGGCGCTGCAGCCTCGGTCATCGGCACCCAGGCCGCTCTTGCTCAGAATTATTTATCCTTCTCCCGCGACGCCGAACGCGAAGCAGACCGTGTGGGCTTTAATTCCTTAGTCCGTGCCGGTTTCGATCCGAAAGGCATGGAAAACTTCTTTGAACGCCTGGACTTCAATAACCGCGCTTATGAAGGCTCGCGCGCCGCACCGGCTTACCTGCGCACGCACCCGCTGACCATTGATCGTATGAGCGAAGCTCAGAACCGTTCCCGCATGGCCGGCAAAAGAAATCACAAAGACTCTCTGGACTTCTTTCTCATTCGTGCGCGTCTTCGCGTTCTTCAGTCCAACCGTTACCAGGGATGGTCGGATGCCGCAGACTACTTCAAAAACGAGCTGAAAACCGCCACCGGTTATCAGGCAATCGGAGCCCACTACGGTTTGGCTGTTGCTGCACAAAGAATGAAAAACAAGGCCGAGGCGCTTAAACAGATTGAAATTGCACAGAAGATGGCCGGAGAAAACTCGGCCATCATCAACAAACTGCACTCAAATCTCGTGTTTGAGTCTTCTCCGGCCAACCGCGCTCGAGGCCTGCAGCTTGCCAAAAACGCTCAGCAAAAAGCGCCCTTATCCACGATGCTCGTCCTTAATTACGGCGACCTGCTGCTCAAGGATAAGAAATACAACGATCTTCTGACCTTCCTGCGCCGACAACACGCGTTATCCAAGTCGACAGTTGAGTACCAGTCTTTCCTCGGACAAGCCTACGAAGCACTGGGCAAAGTCAGCCAGAGCCATCAGGCGATCGGCGAGATGTACGCACTGCAAGGTCAGCGAGTTGCTGCGATCCAGCAGCTTTCGCTTGCTCAAAAAGCCAACGACGGAGACTTCTACACCATGAGCGAAATTGATGCTCGACTCAGAGAACTTCGTCGAGATGAAGACTTTGACCGAAAGCATTCCAATTAGTCATTTTGACAGCCGACATCGGGCACTGACGGTCGTTCGCCGGCACTATCGTTGTCAAAAGTTACTTTTTTCGGGCTTAACGCGCGCTCATTTAGTGAGAAAATTATCAGAATTAACTTTTTAAGATCTAAGGTTATAAATTGACTGAAGAAATAAAGATGAACAATCCGATTGAAACCGATGCCGTCATTATCGGTGCCGGTCCTGTCGGACTTTTCCAAGTTTTTGAATTGGGCCTTCTGGAAATGAAAGCCCATGTTTTGGATTCTTTAAACCATCCGGGCGGTCAGTGCGTTGAGCTCTACCCCGACAAACCGATCTATGACATCCCGGCCGTTCCTGTCTGCACTGCCAAAGAACTGACGGAAAACCTGCTCAAGCAAATTGAACCGTTCAAGCCGACCTTCCACTACGGGGAAGAGGCCCAGGTCCTTAAGAAGCTCGATGACGGACGTCTCTACGTTAAAACCTCCAAAGACACCGAATTCTTAGCCAAGGCTGTCTTCATTGCAGCCGGTGTCGGCAGCTTCCAGTCTCGTACCCTCAAAGTTCCGCACATTGAGCAGTTCGAAGGCAAGCAGCTTCACTACCGCGTCAAGAATCCTGAAATTTTTGAAGGCAAAAATATCGTCATTTGCGGCGGCGGAGACTCTGCCCTTGACTGGTGTCTTAACCTCGTCGGAAAAGCCGAAAGCGTCGTATTGGTTCACCGCAGGGAAGGCTTCAGAGCTGCTCCTGCCTCTGTCAGCAAGATGAAAGAGCTTTGCGACAATTGGGAAATGCAGTTTGAAGTCGGCCAGGTCACCGGCTTCACGGAAGAAAACGGTCAAATGACCGAAGTTAAGGTCACCGGCGCCGACGGCGTCACTCGCCGTATTCCGGCTGAGCATCTGCTGGTTTTCTTCGGTCTTCAGCCCAAACTCGGACCGATTGCTGATTGGGGCCTGACGCTCGAAAGAAAACAGATCGTTGTGGACACTGCCCGCTTCGAAACCAATATCCCGGGCGTTTTCGCTGTCGGCGATATCAACATTTATCCGGGTAAAAAGAAACTGATTCTGTCCGGTTTCCATGAATGCGCTCTGGCTGCTTTTGCCGCTTCCGAGTATGTGTATCCAGAAAAACGCGTTCTTCTGCAGTACACGACCACGAGCCCAAAACTGCACAAAGTGCTCGGCGTCGAAACACCGCACTTTGACTAATTTCTCGGGTTACCGCATATCGTAGATACGAAAATCCGCCGAAAGCTTTGAGCTGACGGCGGATTTCTTTTTTTTAATCTCTTTTAGGTATCGGATACCTTAATGGACGGCATCTTCGCGCTGTAGTCCTTGTTCTTCTTAGAGACGGCAATCGCTAATTTGCGAGCGATGTCTCTGTAGACTTGTGCGACCTTGCTGTCGGGTTCCGAGATGACAATCGGTTCGCCCTTGTCCATACTCAGACGGATGTTGATATCAAGCGGGAGTTCGCCTAAAAGATCAACGCCGTACTGCGCAGCCATCTTGGCTGCCCCGCCCTCGCCGAAGATATGTTCTTCATGACCGCACTTGGAGCAAATGTGGGTAGCCATGTTCTCGATGATGCCGAGGATCGGAACGTTCACTTTTTCGAACATCACGAGACCCTTACGGGCATCCATTAAAGCGATATCCTGCGGAGTGGTCACTACCACGGCGCCGGTCAGAGGCACTTCCTGAGAAAGAGACAGCTGGATGTCGCCAGTTCCCGGGGGCATATCAACGATGAGGTAATCCAGATCTTTCCAGTTCGTCTGCTTTAAAAGCTGCTGAAGCGCGGAAACGGCCAGCGGACCTCTCCAAATCATCGGCTGATCAGGATCGATAAGCACGCCGACGGAGGCGACCTGCAGACCGTGAGCAATCATCGGCTCCAGAGTCTTGCCGTCAACGGAATAAGGTTTATCGGTAATGCCGAGCATTGTCGGCTGGCTCGGGCCGTAAACGTCGGCATCCAGCAGACCGACTTTGGCGCCTTCCTGCTGAAGCGCGAGCGCCAGGTTAGCGGATACCGTGCTTTTGCCTACGCCGCCTTTGCCGCTGGAAACGGCAATGATGTTGCGGACGGAATCAAAAACCTTAACGCCCCTCTGAACTTCGTGAGCGATAATGTTTTGACTGATTTTGACATCGGCCGGGATGCCCGCTTCGACCAGTTTGGCACGGACCATCTCTTCAATGACGGGGCCTTGAGTTTTGGCCGGATAATCTAATTCGATCTGGACGGTTGTTTTTCCGTCTTCTGTAGTAACTTTCTTCAGAGCCTTAGAAGAAACTAAATCTTTGCCCGTGTTCGGGTCAATGACGCCAGAGAGAACCTCTCTGATTTTTTCCTGCATTGTGTTCTCCTTACTGTTGGACTCGGCAGGCGTAGAAGCCCCTTTCCAAGTTTGTCCTAGGATATCAGATACTCCGTAACTCCTGCTTACGAGTTCCTGATCAGCTAAAATTATTTCTTTTCAAAAACATTCTAGAAAAAGTCATGACTAATCGCACCATCTTCTTGACGACGGCACTGCCGTACGCCAATGGAAACTTCCATTTCGGACACATCATGGAATATATCCAGGCCGACATTTGGGTCCGTCATCAGCGGATGTGCGGATCAACCGTCCACTTTGTCGGCGCCGACGACGCCCACGGTGCTCCGATCATGATCTCGGCTCAGAAAAAAGGGGTCACGCCTCAGGAATATGTCGCTGAAATCTCAGCGGGCCGCGCCAAGTATCTCAACGGTTTCTTTATCCGTTTCGACCACTGGCATTCTACAGACAGCAAAGAAAACACAGAACTGGCCCAGGACATCTACAAACGCCTGAAGAAAGCCGGTCTGATTTACTCCAAGGAAATCGAACAGTATTACGATCCGGTTCGTCAGATGTTCCTTGCCGACCGCTTCATTAAAGGCACCTGTCCCAAGTGCGGCGCACCTGACCAGTACGGTGATTCCTGCGAAGTCTGCGCTTCCGTCTACCGCCCGACCGACCTGATCAATCCTTACTCAGCCCTCTCCGGCAGTAAGCTTGAGCTGCGCAAGTCTAAACACTTTTTCTTCAAACTGTCCGATCCCAACTGCGTAGAGTTTCTGCGCGAATGGACGCGCGGTACCGCTCCTGACGGCACGCCTCGTCTGCAGTCCCAGATTATCGCCAAAACAGCTGAATGGCTGGGCAAAGACGGAGATCTGAGTGACTGGGATATCTCCCGTGACGCACCTTACTTCGGCATTGAAATCCCCGATGAGCCGGGTAAGTTCTTCTACGTTTGGCTAGACGCTCCGATCGGTTACCTCGCGAGCCTTAAGGCCTACTGCGAATCCAAGGGCATCAATTTCGAGGCTCTGCTGGAAACCTCCACAACTGAACAGATTCACATCATCGGCAAGGACATCGCTTACTTCCATACGCTTTTCTGGCCTGCCATGCTGCACTTCTCCGGCAAACCGTTCCGTGTGCCGGATCACGTCTGGGCACATGGTTTCGTTACCGTAGACGGTCAGAAGATGAGCAAGAGCCGCGGCACAGGTCTTGATCCTCTGGTTTATCTTGAGCTCGGCATGGATCCGGAGTGGCTGCGCTACTACTTCGCCTACAAGCTTAATTCCAAGGTCGAAGACGTGGACTTCAGTTCCGCCGACTTTATTTCCCGCACTAACTCCGACTTGGTCGGCAAATACGTCAATATCGCCAGCCGTTCCGCAGGATTCCTCGTCAAGCGCTTCGAAGGCCGCGTCTCGGATCCGGCCATTGCAGAAAGCAGCCTGATTTCCGAAATCAAGGCCGCCGCTCCTGACATCAATGCTTCTTTCGAAAGTCGTGAATACGGTAAAGCCCTTCGCGCCGTGATGGAGCTCGCTAACAAAGTCAACGAATACGTAGACCAAAAACAGCCATGGGAATTAGCCAAACAGCCCGAGAGAGCCGCAGAACTGCACGCAGTCTGCTCCGTTACGCTTGAGGCCTTCCGTCTGCTGACCTTGTTCCTGAAACCGGTTCTTCCCCGCACTGCTGAAAACGTCGAAACGTTCCTCAACTGCGGTGAGCTGACCTGGAATTCCGTTGACAACGCTTTGTCCTCCGACAAGCCCATCAACCCCTTCAAACACCTAATGAAGCGAGTTGATGAAAAACAGGTTCAACAGCTCTTCGAGCTGAGCTCCAAGGCAGCAAAGACCGCTTCCGAGCCTGCCAAGGAAGAAAAGAAGACAGAAGCCGAATCCGAAGCGTTTGTCTTCGAACCTCTGGCTCCGAATATTGCATTTGACGACTTCGCCAAGGTCGACCTCAGAATCGGCAAGATTCTTGACTGCAAGAAAGTTGAAAAAAGCCGCAAACTTCTTCAGCTCACGATCGATATCGGTGAAAAAGAACCGCGCAACATCTTCTCCGGCATTGCCGCTTACTACAAACCGGAAGATCTGATCGGCAGGCTCACCGTGGTTGTCGCTAACCTGGAGCCGCGCAAGATGATGGGCAGCTTCTCTCAGGGCATGCTGCTTTCCGCCTCCGACGGAGCAGACACACCTTCTGGTCTTTATCTGCTTGAACCGTTCCCGGGCGCTAGGCCGGGTATGCGTTTGCACTAATTCCCTTGTTTAGGAGAACCCTCGGTCCGAACGCCGAGGGTTCTTTTGTTTTGGCTACAGATAAACCTTAGTTTTTGGAAAATAGTTGAAGCGTTGCGCTCAAATGTGAGATATTTGGAGGATAATCTAGGCACTTAGCTTCAGAACCCAAGTTCTAAATAAGTTTATTTTTACCTCGGCAGCCTTACTGCCGTAAGTTATCCACTGTATTAGATCCAAGATAAATGAGCGCGAGATCTCACATCGTAGAGGCCCTGCATCGTTTCCCGTTAGCACGATTCGAGCCGGCCTCTCTTTGCATTTTAAAAAATTATTCTTTCTCCACTTTCACAAGTGACCTCTCCGCAGGCCTCACTGTCGGTGTTGTGGCACTTCCTCTTGCGATGGCTTTTGCCATTGCTTCCGGCATGACGCCGGAATCCGGTATTTACACTGCCATCATTGCCGGATTTTTAATTTCTCTTTTAGGCGGATGCAAAGTTCAGATCGGCGGTCCGGCCGGCGCCTTCATTGTTATCGTTTACGGCATTATTGCTCAGTACGGCGTCGGCAATCTGCTCATCGCAACCTTTTTCTCGGGCATATTCCTATTCCTAATGGGGCTCTTTAAGATCGGGAGCTTCATTCGATTTATTCCGGTCTCGATCGTCATCGGCTTTACCAACGGTATCGCCGTACTCATCGGTCTTTCTCAGATCAAGGACTTCCTAGGCCTGAACATTGCCAAGATGCCTGCTGACTTTTTCCATCAGATCGAGACACTGGCCGGCGCTATTAATACCGTCAACCCCTACGCTGTCGGTTTGGGTCTGGCTTCTTTGATTATCGTTTTTGTCTGGCCTCGTTCCTGGACCATAGGCGGTGCACCTTGGAGAAGATGGCTTGCCAGAATTCCGAGTACTGTTGTCGTGCTGATCGTCATGACGGCGCTGGTCTCTTTATTTAACCTTCCGGTGGAAACCATCGGTTCTAAATTCGGCGGTATTCCGCAGGGGCTGCCGCAGTTCCAAGTGCCTGACATCAGCTGGGGCAACGTCAAGCAGCTGCTCGGACCGGCAATTACATTGGCCTTGCTGGGCGCAATCGAATCTCTGCTTTGCGCACGCGTGGCCGACGCAATGACCGACGAACGCCATGATCCCAATCAGGAACTGATGGGACAAGGCATTGCCAACTGCATCGTACCCTTCTTCGGCGGTCTGCCTTCTACCGGCACGATTGCCCGTACCGTTACCAACATTAAGAGCGGCGCCGTCACACCGATGGCGGGTATGATCCACAGTCTGACCCTTTTGGTCATTATCCTAGTAGCTGCCCCCCTGGCGATGAACGTCCCTCTGTGTGCGCTTTCTGCCATCCTTCTGTTCATGGCCTTTAACATGGGTAATTGGCATGAGTTCGTTCGCCTCAGACAGTTCACCATGTCTTACAAGGCAACACTGCTGGTGACATTCTTCCTGACGGTGATCTTCGACCTGACCGTTGCCGTTGAAATCGGCCTGCTCACCGCCGCCTTATTCTTCCTCTATCGCATGAACACGCTCACTCGCGTGATTCCCAAAACGCTGCCCTTCGACGCTCCGAAGCAGATTGAAGCTTGGGCAATGGAAGGTGCGCTTTTCTTTGGTTCCGTTTCCAAGCTGGAAATCGTTACAGACCCCAAACACATCAACGCACCTGATGCACCTGATGTGGTTATTTTCGATTTCACTGATTTGCTCTCGATTGACAACAGTGCGCTTGATATCATCGAGTCCTTCCAGCGAAACCTCGTGAAACACGGCAAGATCCTGATTGTGGTCGGCGCGAGCGAGCACCCGCTGCGTCAGATGAGACGATTGGGCTTAGCTCAGCGACTCGGCAAATATATGTGCCCTGACATGGAAACCGCGATTCAATTAGCACGTGAGGCAATCTACAAGAAAGAGGAACCGAACCCGAATCCAAGAGAAGAAATTCGGATTGTTGAACATAAGTAATCCGCCTCTCAATCGAACCCGTCCGCAGTGACGGGCTTTTTTTGCGCCTAATCACCTTGAATACGATATTGTCTGGACAAGAAGTCTTCTGTCGTGGTATACGTCTAAAAAATATTACAAAACACTACCCTCGGAGGGAAGGATGAGAAACGTATCCAATGAATGGTTGGCAGCAATCAGCACGGGACGCGACTACAGTATCGACGAAAAGAAAAGAGGCTGTGCTGTCCCTATTACGCCTTGGCTGCATCCGCCCGTCGGTAAAAGACTCCGGGACTTGATTACCAAGCTTGGAACTGTTCGGGAATTGGATCGGCAGGAGATTCTTTATCCGCAGGGCAGAAAAATTTCCGATATCGTTCTCGTTCAGCAGGGCGTGACAGCCCGCAACTTCGGCAGTGCAGTTTCCGGCCCGAAAGCGGCTGCAATCTCCACTCCGGGTCACTTCGCTTGCGGAAACCTTAATTTTCTGACACGCCGACCTTCTCTCGGAACCTACTTCGCCTTGACAAAGGCCCAAGTCGTCGTATGTCCCAAGGATCTTTTACTGCCTGTCCTTACGACGGATCCGGAGCTATTTGCCTATACCATTCGATTACTAGAAAGCTGTACGCTCTCAGACCGAGTGGGTTTCGCACTGATGGCCTTCGCCCCCGTTGATCTTCGCCTAAAGGCTTTTGTCGTCACCTGGGCTATTCATTACGGCAAACTCACTGCCGACGGCTTGATCAAATGCCCTATTCCTCTGACACGGAACAACCGTTGTCTCGTCGCCAACGCCTCTCCTGTGTCCACAGACCTGTCTCTTATACACATCTGACGCTGCCGACGACTCCTTACGTGTAGA
>OJQV01000385.1_pt1 | contig 33086 bp, 25 predicted proteins | sample 1598821 | NCBI WGS metagenome assembly OJQV01 (sample SAMN03922509, study PRJEB24848) | human gut metagenome | isolation source: stool sample | host: Homo sapiens | place: Germany | collected 2011-11 | reverse complement strand
GCAAAGTTCGCAAGTAAAAATGCTATTCAAAAGTCGGCTTTTTTCGGACGGATACGGAATTATGGGAGCTATGGGAATAGACGACAGTTTAAGGAAGAAAAGGCTTATTGGTGAATGTGGCTGAGGCTTTAAAGGGAAGGGGGCAAGGGGCTTTAAAAGGAAGGAGGTAGAGGCTTTTTGGGGAAGGTAATAGAGGGCGTTTGAGAGCATAGAGGCTTTAGAGGATAGGAGGCAGAGACTTAAAAGAGAGGGGATAGAAGATGAAGATGTAAGGAAGGGGAAGGTTGGGTGAAGTGAGAGAGGAGGGAGGAATAGGAAGGGAGGGGTGTGGTAAAGAGGAGAGAAAAAGGGGAGGATGAAGGGGGAGGAATTTGCGGTTATCAGAGTTTTGCATTAAATTTGCATATTATAATGCCTCAGAAAGTAGGATATAGGTTTTTTTATGTTATTGTGGCAACGATAATGGTGTCGTTGCTGTCGGCTTCTTTGCAGGCAGCACCGCCTTTGCCTGGAGCAAGTGCGCTTGCGCGGTCATACGCCGATGAATATACTGATTTGCACGGTCTGCCGGCTGATGTGTTGCTGAAGAAGGGCGCCTATTATCACGATATCCGGCACAGGCTCGACTCGGCAATGGCCTGCTTCTCGATAGTGGCTATGCGCACACGCCTAATATGGGTCAGAAAGATGCTGAGGAGTGTCTGGGAGGCTACTATGGCCGCTGGCAGACGCAGTTCTTCAACACAGCCAATTTCCTCGGCTCGTTGGAGGATTTGCAGATGGCTGAGGAGATTATAAATCGCCATAATCTCTCAAAGACGCTGCTTTATTACTGTTATGGCTGTGTGTATATGACCTTGGCTGTTAGCACTGATGACGACGAATATGACCATAAATCGTCGATTATGTTGCGGGCGTCGTATCAGCAGGCATATAAGGAGAAAGATTATCGCACAATGCACTGGGCTTTCGACAATCTTGTGTCGGTGTACAGGGTGCGTGAGAGCATTGACAGTTTAGCTCCTGAGGCGGCGATAATGTACAGGCTGAAAGAACCGGAGATGTGGCGTCGCAAAGTGTCGCTGCTGATTTATGAGGGTGCTTTGGCGCAGGAAAAAGAGGACTATGACAAGGCGCTGGCCAAATACAATGAATTGATACAGACCATTCCGCAGGATTTGGAGAACGGCAGGTATATGGCTTCGGCATACCTCAAACGCAGTCGTGTGGAACGTTTGATGCAGAAGCCCGAAGTAGCGCTGGAAACGCTCAAAGAGGCACTACGCCTGACTTACCGGTATGAGATAGCGGATGTGCGGTCGAGCGTGTTGGCGGCCATGACGGATGTGTTGCGCACTTTAGGCCGCGAACAGGAGGCCGATAAGACCAATATGCATTATATGGAGCTCAAGGACTCCATTATGAACAGCCGCTATGTTATTAACTGCGAGCAGATAGGCTTCAACAATGAGCGCAATAAGCTTCAGTAGGCACTTGGCAAAGCCGAGAGTCAGCGCACTTTTCAGACGTGGCTTTTAGTGTTGTGTGTTATAGTGATACTGACCGTTACGGTATCTCTGCTGGCCATACGGCGCAAGAACAGGCGGCTGCGCGACCAGTCGGAGGTGCTTTACCGCCAGTTGCAGGAGAGTCTTCGACAGGAAGATGAGCGCAATGAAGCGGAAACGCCCAAACCTGAAGAGACCGGCGTGCGTTATCAGAACTCGAACCTTGACCAGGAACAGAAACTGGCTCTTGCCGACAAGATTCGGTTGGCAAGTCGCAGCGAGGAGTTTCTTAATCCCGACTTTAACCTTACACGTCTGGCGGATATGATTGACACCTTGCCGAGGTATGTGTCACAGACTGTCAATGAAATCTTCAGGTGTAATTTCTCCACATACGTCAATCAGGTTCGCATCAGAGAGGCAATGAGGCGACTGGGCAATAACCCTAAATATGCATATTATTCCATAGAAGGCATAGCCGAGTCGGTGGGCTTCAAGAGCCGCAGCGGCTTTACTGCATGGTTCAAACGCATAGCCGGCCTGTCGCCGTCGGAATACAGGCGCATGGCTCAGAAAGATCAGAAAGATTCCGACAAGAAGTCTTAAGTTCTGATATTCAGGTAGTTACAAATATTTCAAGCGTGCTGATTCATGAATTTGCACCCACATTTGGTGGAGTGATATGTGCAAATACATGAATGTGCCAAGGCTTGTTGTGCGTTTGCCGATAATTTTGCAACGTAAATAATCGCCCGACAATGAATCCATCATCCAAGGGCCATCAGTACAGCGACAACAAATTCTAATACAATAATTATGAGAAAATTTCTACTCACACTCAGCCTGGTCCTTGCCATGACAACACTGGGCAAACCGGTGCAAGTCGGGAACATCTTCTATGAGATAACCGGCGCCAACACAGTGAAGGTAATGCCCGACCGCAGCAGCAGTCCTACTTCCAACAGCTACAAAGGCGACATCGAGATACCGTCGACCGTAACCATCGACGGCAAAACCTACACCGTGAATGAAATCGGCACACGCGCCTTCAGCAGCTGCTATAACCTCACAAGCCTGAAAATGCCGAACACGATTGTCCGTATCGACAGCTCGGCCATCAATTCATGCTACAAACTGACTACTCTGGAATTGTCCGGTTCAGTACGCGTCATCGAGAATATGGGCATCAGCAGCCTTCCGTTGACCAAACTCACCCTGAACGAGGGTCTCGACTCCCTTGGCTATCAGGCCATTGCGATGCTTAACTCACTTCCCGACACCCTTAATCTGCCGGCCTCGTTGCGTGCCATGGCTCCCGGCGGTGTTGGTTTCTGCCACAAGCTGACGGCATACTCCATTCCCGAAAGTAACAATAACTTCAAAACGGTGGATGGCGTAATCTTCAGCAAAGACGGCAAGACCCTGTGGGCCTTCCCGTGCTACAAAGAGTGTCCCGATGGCTACACTCTGCCCTCAGGAGAAACCGCATTGAGTCTTCCGGCATGTCGAATCTTGACCGCCTGCACAGTTCACCTTCAGCTATACCACCTGCGACGTAGCACCTTACGCCTTCTACAGCAGCGCAAAGCTGTATAACATTGAGCGAGCCACTTCCGTACGCACCATCGGCACCGCCGGTTTCGGCAGCTGTATCCGTCTTACCAAAATTGAGTTTGGCTACAATCTGCAGCGCATAGACTCCGCAGGCCTTGCCAGCGTAGGTTCCTCGCTTATCAAAAACAGCGACGGTCTGCCCGAACACGCAGTAATCAGTCTGAGCGGCTGCCGCGCACTGAAATATATAGGCAAACGTGCATTTACCAGCGGCTCCGTTGAACAACTGGATATTCCGGCAGCTGTAGACACCATAGAGAATGACGCCTTTGTGTTTGCCTCTTATCTGAAACGCATTGACGTGGCCAGCGCCAACCCAAGGTTCGTTTCCATAAACGGTGTGCTTTATGACCGCGACATGACCACGTTGCTCTGTGTGCCTGCCAACTACGAGAATCAGCTGTTTGAATTCCCCAAAGGAGTTAAGCACATTGGTGCCAACGCCTTCTTCAACTGCCGCAACATGCGCGAAGTTGTGCTTCCCGACGACCTGGAAAGCATGGGCGATGAGGCTTTCTACTACTGAGGAATCTTCCGTGTCAACTTCCCCGCAACGCTCACCCATCTTCCCATCAACTGCTTTGCCTATACAGCTCTCACAGATGTAGTTGTTCCTTCAACCGTAACAAGCATGGATGGCGGCGTATTCAGCAACTGCCAGAGCCTTGTCAGCGCTCAGCTTCCCGACGAGCTTCCATACGTGGCTCCCAGCACATTCTTCAACTGCGTAAATCTTGAAAAGGTGAATATTCCCCATGATGCTGAAGTAGTTGGCTACAACTCGTTCAATAACTGCTACAAGCTCACCAAAGTGGTTATTCCCAACAAAGTTCGCGAAATAGAATACCGTGCTTACGGCTGCAACTTCAACCCTTACAACCACGGCACTCTCGACACCCTTATCTTAGGCAAAAGCCTGACTACCATTGGCAGCAATGCTTTTGTAGGACAGAACATGATTAACTACATCAAGAGCTACAATACAGTTCCGCCGGTAGTAGACGAAGAAGGCGCCTGGACCTCAACCGCACACAATAAAGCCATGGTATGCGTTCCTCAGCAGTCGCTTCAGACCTATAAGAGTGCTTCTATCTGGAGCCTGTTCAAGAATTGGAGCGATTTCATCTTAGATGTAAACGGAGTTTCCGAAGATAACCTGCAATATCGCACCAGTGAAGGCGCAATTGAATTCCAGGGCGAAGGCTTAATTGAGGTCTACAGCATTTCCGGAACGTGCATCTACCGTGGCCAGGCCACTCGCTTAGAGGTGCCTGCCAAGGGTGTTTACATTATCCGCGCCGGAGGTCAGACCGCCAAGGTTATTCTGTAAAAGAGATCAATCGTTATATAGCATAAGCATTTTTTTCAGCCCTTTGGCTGAGCCCTAAGTGAATGAGGGTGCGTCGTAGGTATACGGTGCATCCTTTTTTTGCGGCGAAAGTTAATGAGGGAGGCCGGCAATATGGCTGACGGAAGGGGCGCTGAAGCGCTGAGCCGAAACAAATTTTTGGCGGGAAAGGAGAGTGGAAGGCTGGGAGAGAAGGGGGCGCTGAAGCGCTGAGGCGAAACAAATTTTTGACGGGAAAGGGATTATTGGTGAGGGAAATTGGGTTGGTGTGGGTTTGAGGGAAGAGAAAGGAAGCCGCGCCTATTCGTTAGACGCAGCTTCGCTCAGATTATGGGAGCTATTAAGTGGCTTAGTAAGCTATCTTGATGGTTTGTTTGCCGTTGGTAACAATGTAGATGCCCTTGGAGGGGAGGGTCATTGTGGCATATCCGTCGGTGGCGACGGCGTTGCCTATTTTGCGGCCGGTGTAGTCATAGACAGAGATGATGGCGTTCTCTGAGAGCACTGTGAGGATGCCGTCGGCAGAGATATAAGCGTTGAGCGAGGCAGCCTCATCGGTGAATATGCCATTTACGGCCGAGTTGATGCCGCGCATGTGTACGTCGTCAACATAAACGCGTTTTGAGTCGGAGCCGGTAACGACTTTGAGCTGAATGCAGAGGCTGTCGCGGGCTGATTCGGGAATGTTGAAGCGCAGAGTGACGGCGCTGTTGGCTTCGAGCGTTGTACCCATCTGACCGTGAGTGTCTTCAAGCACTACCCAGCCGCCTACTTCTTTGTCGTAATACTGTACACGGACGTTTGAGGTGCGGTCGGCAGAGTTGAAGAGACGCATGCTCATGTTGCTGGCGTCCTTAACAGCCGAAGTGGTGAGCGTGCCACCCTTGAGCAGACCGGCAGCCTTGGTGCCGTTACAGAGCGTTGAACCGGGTGAATATACGCCGCCTTTGGTGAATGACCAGTTGCAATATTTGCCGGCAACGTTCTTTGCCGAAGTGCCGCTTGTGGTCATATTCTCGAAGTCTTCGCAGTCGTTGCCTCCGGCGGCTTTGGTGGCTTTGAAAGTGATGACGCCGTTGCTGTCTTCGTTGATTTCCTCAAGCTGCAGATTAACGTTGAAGCGGTCGTTCCAGCTTATGAGAGCCGGTTCGGTGAAAGGACCTACCTCATGCACATTGCCGGAACCGGGGAAGGGGTCGCCGTCGCTGTCTTTGATTGCCAGTCCGGTGCCATTGGGTTTGGCACGAACCATCTCATAGTAGTTGTGTGAGGGGTCGGCATTGATGGTATTGTTTGACCACTGCTGAACGTCGGTGGAGTCCACGCGATATATCAGCATGCCTTCGCCGGGGAGATATGTGTTCCACTTGGTGCCCGTTTTGCGGCGGTTTTCAAGCAGGAAATATTCGCGGGAGTTGGAAGTGTTGATGATGAAACCCTCGCCGTTGAGGTCGATGTTATGGAGCGTGAAGCTGCCGGGGTTGGTGATGCGTTTCGGCACGGTGAAGTTGCTCTGATAGCGTTGCAGCAAGGAGTACCCAACAGGAGTGCGCGAGTAGTTGTTGTAGCTGCCGCCGGCCATGATTGACCAGGCACCCGGGTCGACGCTCTGACCGCCGCTGCCGGAGTAGTCGGTGTCATACTCGTCCATGAGACCGAGCACATGGCTGAACTCGTGGCAGATGGTGCCGATGCCGTCGATGCAGTTGTAGAGGGTAGTGCCGTAAAGCTCTGTTGAGCAGGCATAACGGCCCAGTTTAACGCCGTCGTAAACGTGCTGAGGCATGGAAGAGGCGTGCGGCCAAACCAGACGCGAGTCGTTGCCGGTGTTGTTGGAGCCTAAGCCGGCAAAGATTACGTAGAACATATCAACAACGCCGTCGCCGTCGGTGTCATACTTCGAGAAGTCAATCTGGGAGTCGAGTTTGTCGAGAGCCGCTTTGATAACGGTGCGGGTATTGGTTGTACGCTGAATGTAATATTGCGAATAATCGACAGATACGGGTCCATAGACATCAAAATTCGGACTGAATTTCTGATAGCTGTTGTCGTAGAAATAGTCGCGGACACTGCCCGTGTAAACCTGCTTGGAAGAGGCACCAGACGGAGTGAAGCCCGTGTAGTTCTCCTTGTTCATGATGTCGTTGAACAGCGAGTTGGTGCTCGGCTGAGTGAAACTGCGGTCGTTGAAGGAGATGAGAATGACAAGACCTTTGAACTTCTTATAGTTATAATTGCCGCGCAGGAGACCGTTTGTCACATTGGCCTGAGCGGCTTGGCGCATCTGTTTTTGTTCCGAAGAGAGGTCTTGCGTCAGACCTTTTGGTATAGAGGCGAGGAAAGCGTTTTCAGCGGGAGAGCGGAGTTCTGCATCAGTGGCCGCGAAGGCGCTGGGCTGCAGCGAGCCGTTGTCGGCTGCAATGGCATAGCGCCATACACCCTGAGCATCCTGAAGCACGGTATAGCCGTCGATTGTGGTGAGGAAGCTGTGGAATTCGTCGCCATGAAGGCGCCCGGTGAAGAAAGAGCCGTCGGGCTGCTTCACCTGTCCCGGTGCCGGATTGGCCGGAACTGCCATCGATACTCCTGTTCCAAGGAGTGCCAGAAGCATGGATAGGATAAATTTCTTCATTTGAAGTGATTGATTGAGGTTAGTTAGTTTGTTCCAACTTTGGAATGTGAGTTTTTTCTATGCCACGAAATTAATATAATTTTTATGAAATTACAAACTACGTTCGGCAGGAGGCACAATTTTTATGCATATACATTCCGTATTTTTAAATAGGAACCATGTAATCAGGCGTAAATTCCATGGAATCATAGATTATGTAAACAACGGCAAGGTAAAGGGTTTTGAAAGAGGTTATATGCGCAATGAATGGCCAGATTTTACATCAAAATAACAGGATACGAAGACTGCTGAATTTAACTAATCTACATATATATAAATATATATATAGCCTGAAAGCGCCCTAAAAACTCCTTAAATGGGGTTGAAAGTATCAGAGTAAAGGAATAAAAGGAAAAATTATTTAAGATTAATTAACATTTGGGATTGTTGTATTTTATAAAAATATTATTAATTTTGGGCGAATTTTTTTCGGAAAGCACCGGACGGATTCAAAAGCTTTTTCGGTTAAACAGTATAAAAAGACTCACTTTTTAAAAAGCGAAGGAACAAATCCATTACTTAATAAGGGTCAGACGGAAAAGGCGAAGATAGTTGCACTAAGCTATAGCACATCCTTGCGCGGAACGAATAAGTCGCATTAAAAACAAGAGCAACTTCATTTTCCGTATGAGTCACACTAAAGGTCGCTGATTAAAAAGAGACGAAATTAGACTGTTAACTATATCACTAATCTTCTGTTTCGGAGTAAAAGGATTCAACTCCGGAATTACATCAAACGAATCCAACAGAACAAAATGCGAAAACCTATTCTTGGACTTATGGCAGCCTCATTGGCAATAGCCATAGCCGCGCCCATCGGGGTGAAACAGGTGCTCACAGTGAAGACCCAGCGGACGGAGAAAGCCGTTGAGCAGGGTACAGCTGCCGAGACTCTCACCACTCCGACGCTGCAACAGCCATCATTCGAGGGTCGCAGCGACATCAAGAGCGCTCCCAACGACGATGCACAGAAGGAGTCGACCGTACAGCTGGCTCCCACGCACAACGCAAACGGACTCTTCCTGGAAGATTTCCAACAGAACGGAACTGTAAAGTTTATTGACGTAGAAAACGATGGAAAATGCTGGTATTGGGCTAGTTCCTCCAAATGCCTCATCCACTCGTACGACGGCGAACACAACAAAGATGACTGGGCTATCCTCCGCAAACAGGTGCAGTTGGAAGCCGGCAAAGTCTACAGCCTCAGCCTCGACACTCGAGTATATAAAGCAGGCACCAAAGAGAAATTTGCAGTAATGTTGGGCAATGACTCAACAATCAGCGCCATGACCAATGTGGCAATGAGTACTGTAACAGTCGACAACGGCAGTTACGAAAACATCCACTCGGTATTCACAGTGCCTACCACCGGAAAATACTTCATCGGTATTCATTCCGAGACACCGAAGGGCGGCACATACGTCTATGTGGATAACGTGGCTATTTCCAACGCCATGAATCCCGGCATCCCGTGCGAAATCACCGACCTGCTGGTTACAGCACCCGGCACCGACGGCAAAGCTAACGTAAGCTGCACGGCTCCGAGCAAGGACATCAGTGGCGCAAATCTGTCGAGCATCACCAAGATAGAATTCTGGCGCGACGCAACTCCGATTAAGACTATCGACAATCCGACACCCGGCCAGAAGATTTCCTTCGTTGATGAATGTGGCGCAGGCACTTATACCTGGTCAGTTTCAGTTACCAACGCCAGCGGAACATCGTTTGTAGCTTCTTTCAAAGAGACCGTTATCGGCCCGCGTGGTATTCCTTTCCTCAAGACCTTCCCCACGGCTGACTCAATGAAAGAAATGACCATTCTTGACGCCAATAATGACTCCAAGACATGGTATTGGAACCAGTATCAGAAATATGCAGCTCTGAGTGCGCCTGAGACGGGCGACGACGACTGGTTGTTCACACCCCCGTTGATGCTCAAAGCCGGCAAAGTTTATGAATGGTCTTCACTTATCAGCGCAGGTAACCCCAATGCCTTCCCGCCCATTGTAGCCGCTTCTATAGGTAATGCTCCTACGGCTGAGGCTATGACCATTGAACTTGCTCCCAAAACTACCATCACCAAATATGACACCTATTTCTCAAAAGAATTCAGTGTTCCTGCCGACGGTCTTTACTATCTTGGCATACATGGTTGCTCAGAGAAATGGCTGGCCCTTATCAAGTTGATGAATATCAATGTTGTTGGTGGCGCCGAACTGGAAGGCCCCGCCAAGGTTAATGATGCAATTATTGAAGCTGACTGGAGCGGTCGCACCAAAGATGTAAATATCTCTTTCAAGGCTCCGACCAAGACGGGCAGCGACAAGCCGCTTAACTCAATTACCAAGATTGAGATTATGCGTCAGGGCATTGTACAGAAAACTTTCAATAACCCCACTCCCGGTGCTGAACTGACATACGTTGACAAGCCGGATGCTGCCGGTGAATACATCTACCGCATTGTGCCTTATAACAGTGCAGGTCAGGGTGGCGTTGTAGAAGCTACCGTTAACGTAGGCGCACCCGGCAAGAGCGTGCCTTATGTTGAGGACTTCTCTTCAGCTGACAGATGGAAAAATGAACTGGTATTCATTGACGCTAACAACGACGGTACTTGCTTCTGGCATGCTACTGCCACTACTCCTCCCTATGCATGGGTTCACAATAACGGAAAAGATGGAACTACATTCGACGATTACCTGATTACTCCGGGCATCGAACTCAAAGAGGGCGACACTTATAAGATTTCTGCCGACGCTTACGGTTATGGCCACAATATGAGCATCCTGATTGGTTCTGCTCCGAAGATTGCTGACCTTACCAATAACGTTAAGACTGAAACCCTTGGTGAAGACTGGGTTAACTACAGCGGCGAATTTGTAGCTCCTTACACCGGCAAATTCTATATCGGCATCCGCGACTTTGCTGAAGCAGGCAAGGCCCTCTCCGATTTCCATGTTGCCAATATCCGTCTCGACCGCATTGGCGGCCCCGGCACTCCGGCAGCTATCACCAATCTCGTAATCACTCCTGACGCCACCGGCGCTCCGAAGATGACGTTCAAGTTCAACGCTCCTAACAAGACGTACGACAACAAGACTCTGGAAAGCCTGACGAAGGTTACCATCAAACGCGACGGTGCCGAAGTCAAGAGCTTTGAAAACCCGGCTCCCGGCGCAGCTCTGGAATACACAGACGCTCCCGGTGCTGACGGCGAATATTCATACACCTTCATGGCCTTCAACGACAAGGGCGATGGCTCTCCCACGGAATATTTAGGCTTCGCAGGCGTTGACCTGCCCGCTCTGCCCACCAATATCGTTGCTACCGATATGGGCAATGGCAAGGTTAAGATTACCTGGGACCCCGTGACCAAGACTCTGCACGGCGCTGAAATTCCCGCTCCTCCCATCTATGTAGTGCTTGAATCAGGCGACACTGACGAAACTCAGCTTGGCCAGACAACGAAGTGCGAATACATCTACGACGCTTACGATGTCAACGAGCAGAAACACTTCTGGTATGCTATCTTCCCGTTCAACTCAAAGAACGAACATGGCAGCTATGGCAAATCAAACGACATCTTCGTAGGCAAGGCTTATACTCTGAGCTTCCTGGAATCATTCGAGAATGGTTCGCCGAAATCACCGCTGGCAATCCAGCATCTCCTATTCTCACCGGCATGGAGCCTCTGCACCGATGCCACCTTCAGCGACCTCAATTCATGCGACGGCGACAATGGTTTCCTCGCTCAGAAAGGTTACATCAATAACAAGAGTGTTGCTTCTACGGGCAAAATCAGCCTCAAAGACGCCATTTCTCCCACATTCTCCTTCTACATTGTTAACATCAACCCGGAAGACTACCAGAACGAAATAGCAGTTGTTGTTAGAGAGGTAGGCAACCCCGAATGGCATGAAATTTATCACAAGAAGATTCGCGAAGTCGTTCCTAACAAGGGCTGGGGCCGTATCTCGGTTGACCTGAAAGCTTGGAAGGGCAAAGACATTCACGTTGGTCTGATTCCTACTGTAAACTACACAGACGACACTCACGCTTCTTATTACAGCTGGACCCTCATGGACGCTCTGCGTGTTCATAACCTCACCAACAAAGACCTCGGCGGCAATATGATTATTTCGTCGGAAAGCGTTGACGCAGGTCAGGACGTTGACATCAACGTTACCGTTACCAACAACGGCGAGCAGCCTTCAGGCGCTTATCGTGTTGACCTCTACAAGAACAATAAGGTTGTTGACAGCCTCAACGGCGCAAGCCTCGCATCAGGCAAATCGCAGGTTATCACCTTCTCGCAGGGCACAAACGTAGCAGACAAGGATCAGGTTGAATTCTTTGCTAAGGTTGTTCTTGCAGGCGATGAGAATGAGAAAGACAACACCACATCTGTTGGTACCATTAAGGTTAACAAACCTATCTACCCGGCAGTTAACGGCCTCGCAGCTGAAGAAATGGCCGAAGCCAAAGGCTCGATAGCAGTAACCTGGACCGCTCCTTCAATGGACCAAGTTCCTCCCACGCCGTTCACCGAAACGTTTGAAACCGCTCCGAGCTACAGCCTCACAGACGCTTGCGGCTGGACCCTGGTTGACGTTGACAAGACTCCGGTTGCCGGCTTCCAGCAGTTCAACTTCCCCGGTATCACCATCGGTACCACTCTGGCTTCCTTCTTCGTTGTTGACAACACAGCTTCCGAGCTGGGTCAGTTTGCCAGCATCTTCGGCGGCAACAACGGCTCAAAGAAGAGCCTCGGCTCACTGCTCGCTTACAGCGGCACTCCCGACGACTGGGCTATCTCACCCGAACTCTACGGCGGCGCTCAGGTTGTTAGCTTCTACGGCAAGAACCTCCAGGACAATATGCCTGAAAAGGTTGAACTCTGGTACTCCACCGGTTCACTCGACCCCAACGACTTCATATTCGTGAAGAAGTGGGATCTCACCAACAGCACTTATACCAAGTACAGTGCATACATCCCCGAAGGCGCAAAACGCGTTGCTATCCGTCATAACTTCGAAGGTGGTATCCTTCAGGTCGACGACATCAACTTCCGTCGCGCCGGCGATACCAAAGAGACCGTTACCCTCAAGGGTTATAACGTATACCGCGATGGCGAACTCCTGAACGAGAACCCCATCACCGCCATGCGTTATGTTGACACCAACGTTGAGGAAGGTGACCACGAATATGCAGTAAACGCTATCTACGACAAGGGCGAGAGCAACAGCCGCACTGTTACTGTTCACTCCTCTTCAGTAGGCGACGTTCTTGAAGGCAAGACTGCTGTTTATGGCAGCTACGGCACCATCGAGATTCTCAATGCATGCGGCCAGGCTGTAACGCTCGTAAGCGTCGACGGCACCGTGCTTTACAACGGCATCGGTCAGGACAACATGACCATCCGCGCTGCTGCCGGTATCTATCTGGTGAAAGTTGCTGACAAAGCTTATAAGGTAACTGTGAAATAAATTCTCCCATTGCCGGCGTTGATTTGAGGCCGGTAACCAAAAGTTTAGGGTGTGCAGGAATTCCGGCACACCCTAATTCTATTTTGAGTAAACAATCTTAGTCTTCGGGAGCGAACATCGGGTCCCAGGCAGGCAGGGTAGTGGGTTTCTGTTTCAGCACGTTGAGAATTTCTTCTGAAGCATATTTTTTATTTACCACCAGGCGGAACATATACTCGTCGAACCATTTGTCGGTCATGATGAGGTGGCCGTTGTTCGGGCCTTGTCCCCACGAGTTTTCAACCATCCATTTGGTGGGTTTGCCATCCTTGTCAAGGTCAACAGCCATCAGCGTCATGGCGTGTGAGGAGGCGCTGCCGTAAGTGCGGATACGGTCGGCTTTGTTCATGCCGAAGTTGATGCCGAGCAGCGATTCATAGTCGTAGTTGGCCGGGTCCATGACGCCGCGCTGGCGGTCGAGAAACTTGCCTACATCGCATGAGAAATACATCATTGTGGAGTCTTTGATAGAGGCTATGGCCATCTCCTTGATGTTCTCTATGGGCAGATTGATGTATGTCCAGTTCTCACCATCGTAGGTGTGGCGGTCGTAGTCAATCTGATAGAGCTTCCAGTAGGGACGCGTGGGGTCATTCATCACCATGATGTAGTCGTTCTTCAGGTCATTGCCGGCAAATTCCTTATAGAACTGCTGAGGAGTATAGGTGCGAGTGTCCACCACTTTACCCTTGGAGTTCTTGCGTGTCCAGGTAAACTCTGTGGGAGGGTTGCCAATGGTGCGGGCGAGTACCTGATATACTTCCTGCATCATCTGCTCTTTGCGTTGCTGAATAGCTGCCGGTTTGGCGTTTTTCTTCTTCATCTCGCGCAGCTCAAGGGCATCTTCGCGCAGCTTGAGGCTCAGCAGGCGGTTGACTTTTGAGGTATGGTTGGCGGTCCAAGTCTCGGGCATAGCCTCAGCGGGTACCACGCCATATTTGCTGATGTTGTCGCTCAGACCGGTGTATTGGCCGCCGTCGCTGAGCGGGTTGCGGAAGAGCCAGTCAACGGTACGGTCATCCATGGGCTTGTCGCTCGTATCTATGATGGCCTGCAGGAAGAGGTTAGATTTCTCGAGCTGGTCGTAGAAGAAATTGTAGGCCTGGCTCAGGTGGAGTTCGTCGAGGTCGTTTTGCAGCATCATCTGCGAACGGAGCACGTTAAGGCCCGTGAAGAGCCAGCAGCGACCCGACGATTTCTGGTCGGTGATGCCGCGTGAGGGCACTTTGTTAGAGAAGTTATCGTCAACAAGCACAGCTTCCGAGTTGAGTGCCAGTTTGTCGAGGTCAGTGCTGTTAAGCGCATTGCGGATGGCCTTGTCGGCGGCTGTAGGTTTGTAGTTGTTGCGCATACGTTGCAGCATGGCCGCATCGATGCCGCCGCCCGGTGTTGCGCCTAAAGCGCCCAGGAAGGCTGTTGCCGTGAGGGCGAAAGTGAAAAGATATTTTTTCATGTTGTGGGTTTAGGTTGTCTGTTATGTTGGTTAGTATGTGCAAAGTTAGAGGATAAATTTCATTTATCCAAGAAATTGAGCCGAGCAGGGTGTTGTTGGCTTACGGAATGTATTCCGGCAGGGGAGTTGATGCCGTTTTAGCCGACTTGAGTGTAAAGACCGTGATTTCGGGCGTTGCTCCAATGCGGAAAGGAAGACCCACTTCGCCGGCACCGATGTTGACATACAGGTATGAGGGACGCTGTTGGCGGATAGGTTCCGAGGCATATAAACCACCCCAAACCATGTATCGCCATGCTGCCGGCGACCACCGGAAGTCGCCTCGTTTTATTTGCGTCTGCATGGCGTGAGTATGGCCGCTGAGGGTGAGGTCGGTGTTCGACTCATGCCTTACGTGCTGACGCCAGTGCTCGGGATTATGGCTGAGCAGAATTTTAAATTCCGGGCCGTAAGGCTGCAGCGGCGCACCACTGTCAACGCTTTGAGTCAGAGCTTTGTGCAAATCACCTATTGCCGAGAAGGGAGGCTCTCCCCAGTTCTCAACGCCCAGAATGATTATTGAATCGTTGGCACGACACAGAGCCAAGTGGCTGTTCTCAAGCATTCTCCAACCCATTTCGCGCTGCAACGACCGCACCAACTGCTCGTTGGCTGCTTCTGCCTTCTTTGATGGCCAATGGCCGTAAGTGGCATAGTCGTGATTGCCCATTATGGTGATGACGCCGCAGGGTGCGCTGAGGCGCTTCAACACCGGTATAAAGGGCTTCAGTTCAGCGGCATCGCGGTTCACTATATCGCCTGTAAAGACTATAAGGTCAGGTTTCTGAGCGTTTACACTGTCAACCAGGTTATGGATGAAAGAAGTGTCTTTGCCCCATGTGCCCAGATGCAGGTCGCTGATTTGAGCTATCCTGAAGTTGTTGAAGTTTTGCGGTAACTGCGGTGAGGCAATCTCCACATTCACCGTTTCGATTTCGCGTCGACCCTCGGTGGCACCCCACCACATTATGGCAAAGCCCACAAGGCCTAACGGAAGTCCCACATACATCCCCAGCGGAATACGTTTCTTTTTCCACAGCGTGGGAATTAACCCTATCAGCCCCCATATCACCATGCTCAACTTCACTGCATAGATGCTCAGCCAGGTAAACAGAAACCACATTTTCGGTGTCAGGGAAGATGAAATATTCTTCCATGGCAAAGCAATGGCCACAATGAGCAATACCCAGCATAACGCTGCGAAGGTGAAGTATGGAATACGCCATTTGGGCCTCGCTGCCTTCGGGTGCAAAAGCCACAAAGAACAGTCGATGGCAAAGGCGAATATGATGTACGACAGAATTATTATTACATCGAAACGCATATATCTTGAGGTCAGGCTCCGAGAATTGTCCGGAGCTTATTTTTCAGAGGGTTGGAGTACATTATCAGCAGCAGCTCTTCCATATATGCGTGTTCCTCGGCCGTAATGTCGGGTTCATTGATTTTGGCAATCTGGCCGTTGAGGTAATCAAGGAAGGCTTTTTTCTGCTCCTGCGTGTAATGACGTGCGAAACGTTCGGTGTGGTTGAGCATATCGAAGGCTACATAGTTGATTGGGTAAATCATGTAGCTTCTGTGAATGGCCTGGTCAATGATATGGCAAATGTTGCGAGCCGATTCGTTTTTGTCCTTGAAATCGCCAATCTGGTCAATCTTAGCGTTGATGCGCGGCGTGAGCTGGAAGTGCAGTTTGCCTTTGAATTGCAGCAGACCCGTCTCCATGCTGAACAGGTCGTCGCGCTGACTCTTCTTGAAGTTCGGGTCGCGGCGTTTGAGTAGGAACTCGCGCACTTTCAGATAGTCGTTGGGGTCATACTCATAGCTGATGCTCACGGGCAGAATGTTTATCTCCTTGAGGCTTTCCATGAAAGAGCCTTCCCCGCCCAAAGCAAGCATTTTCACCAGCGATTCCTGAGTGTGGTCGCTGGCATCCTTGGCTCTTCCCTCGCGCTGGGCTATCCACACACTCTGCTTTTTGTTCAGGATGGAATCATGAATATAGGCAGAAAGCACTTTTGCGTTCTCCAGACCTTCGCGCAACGATGAATTGCGTTTCACCACAAAACAGTTGTTCAGTTTCACCAGGTCGGTAATCCAGGGATAGATAAGCAGATTGTTGCCTATTGCCACCTGCGTTGTTGACCAACCGTGGCGCAGGAAGGCCAGGTTCAGGAACGAGGCATCGAGGACGATGTCGCGGTGGTTGGTGATGAAAGTGTAGTTAAGAGCCGGATTGATGTATTTGGCGCCCCCGAGAGTGATGCCTGACGTTGTGGTCTTTGCCAGCATCTCCATGAAAGGAAACATGATTTGATGCTGGAAGTCATATTTGGTTTTTATTTTTTTCAGTTCCTCAATAAGAGGCGGCATTTCCTCGCGCGGCATGGTGTAAGAAATTGCGTGCAGAAACCCCGGTTCCTGCACCAATTCCGCCATTTTCTGCTGGAATATGGAGTCGTCGTAAGGCCCTATCTCTTTAAGTTTTTCCTCTTCGATCATAAGGGTCGGTGTATGTTTTTCACGCCCGCAGGCATAAGGTGGTGCAAAGATAGCAATTTTATGGCGTAAAAAGTCATAATCTGTGGAATTATTTTTTCAACTGTCAGCGGGCGGCACGGTAATACAACACTATGCCTATGGCCAGATAGACTATGTTTGGAATCCACATGGCTACCCGCGCACTTGTGGCTCCGGATATGGCAAACGAGCTTGTTACGGTGGAGAAGAGAATATAGCTGAAACTGAGAGCCAGACCTATGCCAATGTTCAGCCCCATACCCCCTTTCACCTTGCGCGAGCTCAACGCCATGCCGATTAGCGTGAGGATAAAGGCGGCCGCCGTCATGGCATAGCGTTTCTCCTTTTCTATTTCAAACGCCACAACATTGGCCGAGCCACGGTTTTTCTGTTTGGCAATGTAGGTTGTCAGCTCAGGCGTGGTATACGTTTCCTGGTCGTGAGTGGAGACGAGGAAATCCTGCGGCTCCATATCAATCACCGTATCGAGCGAGGCGCCACGTATTATCTTCTCGCGCTGGCCGTTGAGAGTGCGAATCATGTAATCGTGCAGAATCCAGTGATGCTGGCGCAGAGAGTCGTATTGCACAGTCTGGGCAGTGAGACGGCTCACCAGCTTCTTGCCCTGGAATTTGTCGAGCGAGAACCCGTAGCCGCGGCTGTGAGCCGTTTCATAACGCCCCATGAAAGCTATCACACCCGGTTGCACCTGCAGCTGCACATTTGAGGCTGACGTCTCCTTCTTGTTCTTCACGTACTTATTGGTGTAAGCCAACCGCTTCACATTGCTTGGTGGAATGGCGTAGTTGGAGAGCCAGAAGGTGAGTCCGGCTATCACGGCGGCTCCTATCATATAGGGCACAAGCAGACGCCGGTAGCTGACTCCTGACGAGAGTATGGCTATGATTTCGCTGTTGCCGGCCATCTTGGAGGTGAAGAAAATCACCGCAATGAAGACAAACAGCGGCGACAGCTGTACGGCGAAGTAGGGGAGGAAGGAGGAGAAATAATCTAAGATCGTCTCCTTCACCGGCGCTGTGAGAAAAGCATCGAGCTTCTCCGTAACGTCGAACATGGCAATGACGGCCAGCACCAGTAAGGTGGCTACAAAATAGGTGCCGAGAAATTTTTTGAGAATGTAGCGGTCAAGAATCTTCAGCCTCCACAGATGCGGCCTAAAGCGCATTTTACGCGGCAGATGACGGCGCTTTGCATGCTTACGGCGCTGCTCAGCACTTTTCGGCTGCTCCGCAGGCATCGGCTCCTGACCGAGGGGTTCGGCATGCTGCTCTGCAACCACATTTATGATGTCTTTCTCGGCTTCTTCCATCATAAACGGCGTGTGAGGTCGGGGAGAATGCCTTTTTTCCAGGCTGCGAAGCCCCCCTCGATTATATGTTTACGGGCCTCGCCAACCAGCCACAGATAAAAGGCAAGATTGTGTATGGAACATATTTGCAGGCCAAGCAACTCACCCGTCGTAACCAGGTGCCTCACGTAAGCGCGCGAGTAATCCTTGTCTACAAAACAGGTGCCGTCGGGATCCAGAGGCGAGAAATCGTCGGCCCATTTCCGGTTGCGCATGTTCATCACCCCGTTGCGGGTAAAAATCATGCCGTTGCGGCCGTTGCGGGTGGGCATCACACAGTCCATCATATCCACACCCCTGTCAATGGCTTCGAGAATATTTGCAGGCGTGCCGACGCCCATCAGATAGCGCGGTTTGTTGGCCGGCAGAATCTCGTTCACCACCTCAATCATCTCATACATCACCTCGGCCGGCTCACCCACTGCCAGTCCGCCAATGGCATTGCCGTCTGCATCCAACTCGGCTATACGGCTGGCGGCCTCACGGCGCAAATCCTTGTATGTGCAGCCTTGCACAATCGGGAACCAACTCTGGTAATAGTCGTATACCGGCTCCGTTTCCTTGTAGCGCTTCCAACCCCTCTCAAGCCATTGCGTGGTGAGGTCGAGCGACCGGCGTGCATAGGCGTAATCGCTCGAGCCCGGGGCACATTCATCCAAAGCCATCATTATGTCGGCACCGATGATGCGCTGCGTGTCCACCACATTCTCGGGAGTGAAGAAATGCTTACTGCCGTCAATGTGCGAACGGAAGCTCACACCCTCGTCAGAGAGTTTGCGTATGCCGGTGAGGGAGAACACCTGAAAGCCGCCGCTGTCGGTGAGTATGGGCTTGTGCCAGCCGTTGAAACGGTGCAGACCGCCGGCGCGTTGCAGTATGTCGAGCCCCGGACGCAGATACAGATGATAGGTGTTGCCAAGAATAATCTGCGCCTTGATGTCATTCAGCAATTCACGCTGATGCACCGCTTTGACGCTGCCCACCGTCCCCACGGGCATAAAAATAGGCGTCTGCACAGCACCGTGTGCCGTGGTGAAGACGCCGGCGCGGGCTGAACTGCCGGCAGTTGTGGCTTCTATTCTAAATTCCATTCCAAGGCGCAAAGTTACGAAAAAATTTTGTAACCCGGCTTACGTTATTCCGTTTTCAGAACTTATACGCCGCCATTATGCGCAACGCCATGGTCGACGACAGCACATGCGGAAAGTCGCGGTAGTGGGTCGAACGGACGTAATTGGTGAATTCGGCCGCGGCATACAGATGTTTGTGAATCTGCACATCGAGCCTTATGTCAGTAACATTGAAGAAGGCGGTGGAATGGTCGCCCTGCACATTGAGCAGCCGGTAGTCGGAGGTCGCAGGGTCAACGCCGTAACGATAGCCTGCCCACGAAAAGAGCCGGTAATATTCGTTGGAGGCCGAGAGTGCCCAGTATTTGCCGCTGACAAGGTTTATGCCTGCCTTTATGGCAAATCCGCTGGCCCAGTTGTAGTTGCGCTCGTCGGCATGATAATGGTCGGAAAGCACCGAGCCCAACAATATGCCGTTTACGTGCAGAAAAGCGTCGAAGAGATAACGCCTGTCAGGGCGGTCGCGGAACATAAGTCCCACACCCACAGAGGCCGGAATACCCAGCTTGAAAGGCACCTTTTTCAGCGATTTTATGGTGTCGGAGTCATAGAAATTGAAATCCTGATACAGACCTATCGACGCCCAGCTTTTATGCTCTTCCAGAAATTCGCGTGCCAACAGTCGACCCTGAATCGACAGCTGATTAAGCATTGGCTGCCCTTTCAAGACCTGCAATTCGCCGCGCACGGTGAAATAGTCGTAAGGCTTGGTAGACTTCACCTCAAACCGGTCGCCATATTCCAGGTCAATCTGCACACAGCCGCCATAGCCCATGTGCCGCATCCTGCCTTGAAACGCCATCATCTTGTATCCGGCCGACAGACGTATGCCTATGTTTGGCGTTCCGAAGAGCCTTCCCGGCGTTGCGCTGTGCCGCCATGCCGCACCGGTGAAAATGCGGTTCAGACCGCGCATTGGAGAAATTATGAAGCATGCCAGCTCGCGTTCAAAGCGCTCATGCCCTGTTGTGCGGTCATCCAGGCAGGCATCTGAGGCACGAAACAGCATCTCGCCTATGGCTGCGCCGCCAATCGGTGTGGCAATGACATCGTTCGTGCTGGGATATTCCCTTTCCATAAACAGCTCCCACATGGCTGAGCCGCCTATGGCGAACAGCTCCGAGCCCCAGAAGCTGTATCCGTTTGAGCGGGCGGCATTGAAATAGAGATTGCCGGTGTATGGATGCAGGAAAGTGTTGGTGCCGAGCTTGTCGTTGTCCCATTTGAAGCCGACTTCAAAATTCTTCTTGATGCTCTTGAACGAGATATACGCAAAATCGCCCTTCTGCACATACCTGTCGAATGCCCACAGCCCCATATTGAAGCCGAAAACCTCGCCTGATGCCCTCCAGAAGTGCTTCTTTGCCCCTTCGGCCACGTCGATGGAATCCGGCTTTATAGGCTCAATAGCCGATTGTTTTATAGCTATCTGAGCCTCCGTTGCAGGCAGGCTTAGAGCAACGATACAGGCTGTGAGAAAAAGGCGGAGCAAATTCTTAAACATAGCCGCTGACTTTGAGGTTTATTGTGGGTCAAGGCATCTCAGCGAAACTGATTCACCTCCGGCAGATAGTCGAAACCGGCGTCTTTCAGGGTTTTTACCAGATTGTCGCGGTCTATGTCGAGGCTCTTGCACAGTTCATCAAGGCTCATACCGTCGTCGCGCAGGTGCATATTGATGAAGCTGAGAAGCATAAAGGGGTCTTTGGGTATTGTGCTCATGATTTGTTTCCGTAAAAGGTTAGGGTAAGACAAAATCTATCCTTTAAACAATCGAACTCCGAAAAAGTTATCGGGCCGACCCATTGTCAAGGCGCATCTGAGGCCTCGGAGTGCCGCAGATGCGCCTTTATGACGTCTTTGATTGCCGAATCTATTGCCTGATTACTGAAGCATCGGCACCAGATACTTGGCCATCACCCAGCCGCCGGCAATCAGCCATAAGTCGAGGCAGAAAGCCAGGACGAAAGGCTTGGCGCCGGCCTTCTTGAACTTGTCGAAACTCGTTTCGGCGCCGAGAGCCGCCATAGCCATCGTCAGCACGAAGGTGTCGGCGTAGTTGATTGAGTCAATCATCACCTGAGGCAGGTGAATGAAGGAGTTGAAGACAATTACCAGCAGGAACAGTACGGCAAACCAGGGTATGGCAATCTTGCCTTTCTCGCCCGTTGCGGTGCCGTTTTTGCGGTTGCTTATGCCAATCCATACGCTGAGTACAAGAAGCACAGCCACCAGCAGCATCACACGTATCATCTTCACTATTATGGCGCTGTTGGCCACATCCTCGCCCATGGCATTGCCGGCGCCCACGGCATGAGCCACCTCATGCAGCGTTGAGCCGCTGTAGATGCCCATTTGCTGCGGATCGAGGTCGAGAAGGCCGGCATTGTAGAGCGCGGGATAAAGGAACATGCTTATGGTGCCGAAGATGACCACCGTAGCCACTGCCACAGCCGTCTTGTACGGTTGCGAGCGGATGGTGGCTTCGGCGCCCAGGACAGCTGCCGCGCCGCAGATGCCGCTGCCTATGCTGGTGAGCAGTGCCGTGTCGCGGTCCATACGCAGCAGCTTGCCTATGAGCACGCCGCCGAGTATGGTCACTACAACCACTATTATGTCGATTACAACACCCGGAAGGCCTACCACCACAATGTCTTGCAGCGTCAGTCGGAAGCCGTAAAAGATAATGCCTATGCGCAGCAGTCGTTTGGAACAAAACTGTATGCCCGGCACCCACGTCTCAGGCAGATGATTGCGCAGCGAATTGGCGTAAATCATACCCAAGATGATGCCTATAATCATAGGACTTATGGAGAGGTCTTTGAGAAATTGCACCTCGCCTATGTAAAACGAAGCGCATGCAAAAAGCGCAATGAGCAGAATGCCGTGAATCATGCTCGCGCGTTGATTTGATAAGTTTGCCATATTAAAGGTTTCGGTTTCAGATGCAAAGTTAATTCAAGATGGGAAAAATGCAAACGTTAGACTCTTAAAAAGACAAAAATTAATTACCTTTGCACCATGGCTGAGAACGACAACCCGGAGATAATTTTGCAGCAGCACAACGTGAAGCCTACCGCTGTGAGGCTGCTTGTGCTCAGAGAGCTGGAGAAGATTAAGTATGCTTTTTCGCTTGCCGACGTCTGCGACCGACTCCCGACCGTCGACCGCTCAACCATTTTCCGCACCCTCACTGTCTTTGCCGACGCTCATCTGCTTCACACCATTGTCAACGGCAACGGGGAGCATGAATATTGCCTCTGTCATAACAGCCACACTTGCCGCCCTGATGAGCTGCATTGCCATTTCCACTGCACAAGGTGCGGACATACCTTCTGCCTTACCAACGTAACAATTCCGTCGGTGGCTTTGCCTTTGGGTTATGCCGTTGAAAATGCCGAATATGTGATGCAGGGCCTCTGCCCGCGTTGCAGAGGAATCAGGGAGTAAGAACCCGGGACACAAATATGTTAGCTTCAGGGCCTGAAGTTATCTGAGAGGCTTTCGCGCGAGGCAATGGCTATTATATCGCTGCTATATTTGATTACCTTCTGCCTCTGCATCTCGGCTAAATCGGCGATCAGACTCTCCTCGCTTTGGTTGGTATATTTCATCAGGGTTGACTTGTCGGCCTGCAAAGTGATGTTCCGCGCGGTGCTTGGCGTAATCGTGGTTATCCAGGTTGTGAGAAAGTCGCGCAGCCGGCACGAATCAATCTGCGCCAACAGCTCCATCGGCCTCTGCGCCCGCAACGACAGATAATTGATGAAGTTGAGCATATAGATGGACTGTGTCCCTAACAGCGACAGATATTGGCTCTTGTCAATGCTCAGCAGCGACACATCCGTCTGAGCCGTGTAAGTGTATGGGTTCTTGCGCTGCATGCCAAACAGGTGCGAGGCGTCGAGCAACGTGCGCCCCTTTTCCGAAAATGTTATCACAATATCATCGGCGTGGTTGCGCCATTCGGCCTCTACCGAGCCGCTGATGACGTACATCAGGGCGTTATCCTCATCACCGGCTCTGCGCAGCACATCGCCTGCGTTAGCCTTACTGAACTCAATATGTGTCTTTTCAAGCAATGCCGATACATGCTCGCGGCTTATGCCCTGAAGCAGCGGCAAATCCATCAACAGATCATACATTGTTATAGCCATATCCCGAATTCAGTGTTATGAAGAATTATCCGATATTTGTTAACAAAATAACTTCATTAGGGGTTCTGTGGAGCCGATTAAATTGATTATGCGTCATGGGGGTCTTGGTGGGTCTTGGTCTGTCATACTTGGCGATACAAAGGTAATATAATTTTTTTAAATAGGAGTTTCTGAGGGGCTTTCCGAGCCTTAAAAAGAGGGGCGCTGAGACTAAAATGAAAAAAAAGTTGGCGAAAAATTTTGTGGATTCAAAAAGTTGTCGTAACTTTGCAGCGCAAAAAGGAAACGGTGCCATGTCCGAGTGGTTAGGTAAAGGTCTGCAAAACCTTCTACACCAGTTCGAATCTGGTTGGCACCTCCCGAAAAAGATTGCGTCAGATTGCGTCGTCAACGGCGCAATCTTTTTTTTGCACATAATTTCCGGCGCACAATTTACGGCACAGAATTTTGGGCGCAGAATTTTAGTCGCAGTGTTTTTCACCGCAGCCTGTTTTGCTAAGCTTATAAGGCCTCTGAAAGGGGAGAAGTGGATGCTATTTCTTGCCGAGCCTGTTATTCAGCAGGTTCACAAACTGATAATTCTTCAGTCCCCATTTGGGCGAAATCACCAGTTCGGGCGGTGCCTGTGCCACAAAGCGTTCTATGACGATATGCTCCGGCACGCGTTGCACTATTTCGGCGCATAACGTCAAATATTTCTCTATTGTCAGCTCTGGCACCTGTATCTCTCCTTTCTTCACCAAATGGGCAAGCTGTGTGCCGCGAAGCACCTGCAGATGATGGAGCTTTAACGAGCCAATGGGGAGTGCGCACGCTTTGTCCACACTTTCTATCAGGTCTGCGTCCGTCTCTCCGGGCAGTCCGGCTATCAGATGCAGCCCTACGTGCAAACCGACTGCGGCACAGCGGCTTACGGCATCTGCCGTCTTTTCTGCCGTATGGCGGCGGTTGAGCAGCTCAAGGGTCTTGTTGTGGAAACTCTCGGCTCCTATCTCCACTATTACCGACTTGGTCAACCGGGCAAGCATTTCTATCACCGGCTGCGGCAGTGTGTCGGGACGGGTGCTCACCACCAAACCGGCCACATCAGCCGGATTGAGGACAGAGGCGTAATCTTCACGCAGTCTCTCGAGGTCGGCATTCGTGGAGGTGTAGGTCTGAAAGTATGGAAGCCATTTTTTGTCTTTATACTTCCTGCTGAAGAATTGTCGACCTGCCTCCAGTTGCTCGGCTAAGGTGAGATGACCGTGACAATATGCCGGTGAAAATGCCTCATTCGAGCAATATATGCAGCCGCCATAGCCTAATGTGCCGTTGCGGTTCGGACAGTCGTGCCCGGCGTTCAGCGTCAGTTTCTGATATTTGCCGGGCCCGAAAATTTCCTCAAGATACTGAGGGTAAGTCTTCATAAGCGAACGGTGCGGGCTATCAACAGTTCATCGGCAATCACCAAGGCTGCCATCGCCTCTGCCACGGGCACAGCCCTCACTGCCACACACGGGTCATGGCGTCCGCCCGGATTTATCACACACGGCTCTCCGGCGTCGTTGATGCTGTTCACCTTATAAGGCCGTGTAGGAGTGGGTTTGAAAGCCACAGAGAGGCATATGTCCTCACCCGTTGAAATTCCCCCTTCAATGCCGCCGCTGCGATTCTCTTTCGTGTGAAGGTGTTTCCCGGCGGCATCTTCTGTTATGCCAGAGTACTCATCTATGGCCTCGGCTCCCGTGCATCGGGCCGATTCCATGCCCAGGCCGAACTCCACGCCTCTTGCAGCATTGATGCTCATCATCGCCATTGCCAACCGGGCTGTCAGCTTGTCATAAACCGGACTCCCGATACCTGCTGCCAAGCCCCGGATGATGACGCTTAAGCGGCCTCCCACACTGTCTTTCCCCTGAAGTGCCGTCAGCACTTCCGTAAAGGCTTTCTCGGCTTCTGCCGTGGGGGCGAAAAGTGGTGATTCCTGAATCTGTTCGGGGGTCGGTACTACTGAATAAGGACAGGCCATCTGTTGCCTGCCAACGCCGCTCAGAAAGGCCGAAACCGTTATGTCGTAATGCTTCAGCAGCAACTCGGCCACGGCGCCACCCACGACTCTGCAAAGGGTCTGGCGTGCAGAGGCACGACCGCCGCCGCGATGTTCGCGCAGACCATATTTGGCATCGCTCACGAAGTCGGCGTGTCCCGGCCTGTAGATATGGCGCAATTGCTCGTAATCGTCGCTCCTCGCATCGGTGTTCCTTATCAGGAAGCCTATCGGTGAGCCTAAGGTAAGACCCTCTTCACTGATGCCCGAGAGCCATTCCACCGTGTCGGCTTCTTGGCGAGGTGAGGTGAATTTCCTTGTCCCGGGTCGGCGAAGCATTACTTTCTCGGCCACATACTCCTTGTCGAGCCACAGTCCTGCCGGGCAGCCGTCTATGATGCCGCCCATGGCTGCTCCGTGGCTCTCTCCGTAATCGGTGAGGCGGAATATGCGTCCGAAGGTATTCATTTTTCGTCTGAAGAGGGGGTCTTAATCAGGTCGCACACGGTGGCGTGAGTGAAGTCTATGAGGTCTTGCGGCTTCATTTCCAGCTGCAGGCCACGCTGTCCGGCCGACACATATATCACCTCTTTGTCAAGGCAGGTGCTGTGGAAGAATGTGGGTAACGCCTGCTTCATACCCACAGGCGAACAGCCGCCGCGGATATAGCCGGTGAGGGGTAGCAGCTCTTTTACATGAATCATCTCCACCTTCTTGGCGCCCATGGCCTTGGCTGCCTTTTTCAAATCCACCTCTTCGGCGCCCGGTATCACACAGACAAACAGCTCTTTGCCGGCACGCAGCACAAGGGTCTTGTAGACAAGGCTGATGTCCTCGCCCAACGATTCGGCAACATGGGTGGCTTCCAGATGATTTTCATCCACCGGATAAGCCACCAACTTATATGCTTTTCCGGCGTGGTCAAGCAGTCGCGCGGCGTTAGTCTTCTGGAGCTGCTTCTTAGCCATTCATGTTGTGGAGAATCTCCAGATTGTTCCGGGTGGTCTCCATCTGCTTCTTGATGAATTCCAGAGCTTCTATAGAGTTCATGTCGCTGATGTAGTTGCGCAGCAGCCACATACGGTTCAGAATCTCGGGATTGGTGAGCAAGTCTTCGCGGCGTGTCGACGAGGCTATGATGTCCACGGCCGGGAAGAGTCGCTTATTGCTCAGCTTGCGGTCGAGCTGAAGTTCCATATTGCCTGTTCCTTTGAACTCCTCGAAAATCACCTCGTCCATTTTCGACGACGTCTCGGTGAGAGCCGTGGCTATAATGGTCAGTGAACCGCCGTTCTCTATGTTACGGGCAGCGCCGAAGAAGCGTTTCGGCTTCTGGAGGGCATTGGCGTCAACACCGCCCGACAGTATCTTGCCGCTGGCGGGAGCCACCGTGTTATACGCACGGGCAAGACGCGTTATCGAGTCGAGCATTATCACCACATCATGACCGCTTTCCACCAGGCGCTTGGCCTTTTCAAGCACAATGCCGGCAATCTTGACGTGTCGGTCGGCCGGTTCGTCGAACGTTGACGCTATCACCTCGGCGTTGACGCTGCGGGCCATATCGGTTACCTCTTCCGGACGTTCGTCAATCAGCAGCATAATGATGTAAGTGTCCGGATGATTGGAGGCTATGGCATTGGCAATATCTTTCAGCAGAATGGTCTTACCGGTCTTTGGCGGAGCCACAATCAGGGCGCGCTGCCCTTTGCCTATGGGGGCGAACATATCCACAATGCGGGTGGAAATATTTCCCATCGGGCCCGACGTGATGTCGAATTTCTCCTCAGGGAAGAGGGGAGTGAGATGCTCAAAGGGAATCCTGTCGCGCACTGTTACGGGGTTTTGGCCGTTTACGCGCAGTACTTTGCCCAGAGGGAAGTATTTCTCTCCGTCGCGGGGCGGATTCACCGAACATTCCACCACATCGCCGGGCTTCAGGGCATACTGCTTTATGAAGTTCTGAGCCACATAGATGTCATCGGGACTTGCCAGATAATTGTAATCGCTTGAGCGCAGGAATCCGAAGCCTTCGGGCATAATCTCCAATACGCCGGTGGCGCTGACTATATTCTCAAAGGAATATGACTCAGCCTGCCGGGCAAAGTTTTGCTGACGCTGCACGCGACCGGTTTTCTGCTGCCTTGTTTTCTGCTGCGGCTGAGCCTTGGGCTCCTCTATCATTACGGGCGTTACTACTTGCTCTTCGGCCTGACGCTGCGAGCGAGGGGTGAATTTGCGAGTGCTTGCCACGGGGAAGAAGGAGTCGAGCGACGTGTCTTTTACAGATGCATTGCGGAAGCTCTTCTTGCCTGTTACGGCTTGCTGCGGAGCCTGACGGGGTGTCTCAGCTTCATTCACAGGAGCTTCCTGAGGCTGCGTCTCGGCATTTGCAACTTCTGCCTGAGGCTGTTGCGCCGGAACTGCCTCTTCGGTTATATAAAGGCCTTCGTTGCCTGCCTCGGGTGCTTCTGCATTTTTCACCTCTTCATCCGGTGTCTTCTCTTTGGCTTCTCGGCCACGACGTTTGGGCTGTGATATTATTGGCAGGTCATCGGTGGTAATCACCTTGACCTGTTCATCTGTCTTTGCTTCGGGAGTGTCGGCGTTCGTCTCCTTTTCGGGCTGCTCGGCGGCAGTCTGGTCATCGAACAGTGTGGGTTGCTCCACGTTCTTCTGTTTCGGCTTGCGGCCGCGCTTCTTGGGCTGCTGCTCAGCTGCCGTAGCCTCCTGACCATCCGTAGCCGTTTCTTCAGCTGCAGCCACCGGAGTAGCTGCCGGTTGCTGTTTCTTGGGCTTCCGGCCGCGCTTTTTAGGCTGCGCAACACTCTTTTCGGCTATTTCTTTAGCCGAAGTTATAGCTTGATTATCAAGAATGAAATATTCGGCTTCCTGGCGGTCGGCCGATTCAGCTTTCTTCATACCCATCTCGGCGGCGATGCTGCGCACCCGGTCCGCTTCCATGGCATTCAGTTGGTCTATATTATACATGATATGAATATTCCCGTTCATAGCCGCCAACAACGGCTTAATTTGATTTTCTAAGCTTGGAAACCGAACATATCAGTTCCCGGCAGAACATTGTTCTTGGCTACGGTGCGGGGATTGTGTTTTTATTGGCAATTATCTTACGAGCCGGGTAGAAGGGGGTCTCGTAAGAATTGGCGCAACCGGTTCAGGTTGTGCTGTTAAGTGGTTGAAAGTGTAGTTGCTTGTTTGAAATCGGAAGCTGCGATAGGGTCTCGGATAAGTGCGAGTATCTGTCTCCCAAATTCGCTGCAAAGTTAAAACTTTTTTTTGAAGTACGCAAATATCGCTTCAGATTCAAAAATTTTCCTGAGTCTTCAGGTCGCTGAACATGGGGCCTTCGGGGTTTGGGTAACAAAGTTTAAAATGCGTATTTAAGTGCAAAATTGGCGTGGTATTTCGTGATTTTAACGAAATACCACGCTATAACCTACAATCGGATGTGGTATTTCAATATTCAAAACTAAATACCACGATTGAAATCGCAATCATTATCCGCAGACTGAATAAATTTGCATCAGAATTACGACATGGTTAGTCCGGGCAGCAACGTAATCCAAGCTCTCAGCGCTGCCTCCAAGCGGTAGAAAACCATTTGTTTTTCTCCTCCAAAGGTATCCTCCAAAGGTATCCTCCCAAGGTATCATCCAAAGATGTCATCGGAAACAATCCCTGCATAAAACTTTTTGCACAAATCAAACCAAATCAATAACTAATCTATCAATCTATGAGTCTAAAACAAATCAGATGGCTCGTAATGGCAATCCTATGGGGAATCTGTCTGCCCGCTTTCGGACAGACATTTACCATAGGTAAGGTCACGTATGAGCCGCGCGGCAGCGGAGAGGTCGCGGTAAAGAAAATCACTCTGCCGAATGTCTGGGAGGTCGACAGCCTTGTCATCGCCATTCCGGAGAAAGTGTCGAACGACTCGACGCAATACACAGTTACCACCATCGGCACCGAGGACGGTACTTCAGTAATGATTTACCCGGACACGATTCATTTCACAACCCTTACGGTTGAAATTCCGGGTAACTGTATGCCAAAGCGCTGAACGCATCCAACGAAGACGTAGGTCGCCGTGTGCGAGTATTCTTCAAGCCCAACAACAACCTCAAGTCGTGGCCGGAGGGTATGTTCAGCGGTACACGCTTCAAAGCGTTGAAACTGCCGCAAGGCGTATAGACGGAAATTCCACGGGATTTCTGCCTCAATACGCGCATTGACACGGTTGTGCTTCCCGAAAACTGCCGTGTCATCGGCAAAAGGGCCTTTGCCTGCATTGGCGAACACGATTATGGTCATATCGACAGCTTCACACTCCCTTACGGTGTGGAAGCTATTCAGGACTCTGCGTTCTACCAGAACGACCCCATTACGGAGTATTATCCGAGCTACAACAACGGTCTGTACATGACGCTCCGTATTCCCTCGTCGGTGAAAACTCTCGGCAAGAGTTGCTTCGAGGGAATGAGAACGCTTTGCACAATCTTCATCCCCGGCTCTATAAAGAATATTCCGGAGAGAGCCTTTGTCCGCTGGTTTGGCGACGGCCAGATGCAAGTGTATTTAGGTGAAGGCATAGAGACCATAGGAATAGAAGCCTTCCGCTCCAACGGCGGTAAAAAATGGACGCCATACGGAACTCTGGAATTAGGTCTGCAATTCATTACAATACCTTCCACAGTGCATACACTCTATAGGTATTGTCTCGCTGATTTCCAGTGTTTGCGTACTTTATCGATTGCTGCGATCAGGCCTCCCGCTATTACTTTGGACGGGGGCATAATGCCGTTAGAGCAAATGAAAAATGTCTGGTTGCAAGTGCCTAAAGCAGGCTACAACAACTACGCAGGGTCCTTTTGGGAAAGAAGATTCGAAAGGTTAGTCGTCTACATGGATGGTTCTGATCAGTTTGTGAAGCTTTCGCAGAATCTCAAAGAGGGTGGCTCCGTGAAAGGAGAGGGTTCCTTCCTTTGCGGCAGCATGGTTACCATCGAGGCTACCCCGGCCAAGGGATATCGTTTTGCAGGCTGGATGCACGAGGGCAGGTTAGCTACCACGCAACCCGTACACACTTTCTACGCCAACATCAATTCCCCCGAATACAAAGATCAGATTACCTATATGGCAGTGTTCGAGCCTGAGGGCGGACGCACTACCACAAAGCCTGATCCCATTTACCGCCGCGCCGATTTCAATGTGGGAGAAGAAGCACACTTTTTCGGCTACCACGATATGTCGCTTTATCGCGGCGCGAAACTTGACCTCGACTGGGTAGTGGATGGTCAGCTCCAGTATGATCAAAATCATGATCGGACCTGCTATCCTATAAAGGGAAAATACGTTCATGCACATCCCGACAAATATCCGGATGAGGTTCTCACTAATCTTGGATACTGCTACAACCCTGCTGATCGCTATTCCGCAGGTGTAATGGGTATCCACTTCCCCCAATTCCCGATGTCGGAGGAATATGACTCTGAGGGAAATCTGCTGCCCGGCGCTACGCTGCAGCTCGTTTTGCCTATTCGCAATGTCAAGACAGGCGAGCGCGATTCGGTAATGTTTACCACCGACCTCTTCCTGCATGGCACCACCGACCCCATTCTCCTCAGCGGCATGGACCTGATGGTTGAGCAAGCTCCTGCCGGCGGCAATAATAACGGCGACACCAAGCCCGAAAGCACCGGGTCGACTACAGTTCAGCCCGCAGTCAATACCAACACTCGGAAGCAGCAGAGCGATGTGCGCGGGAGTAAGAGAAATGAAAACGGCCCCACCACTTACGCAGCTGTTATTACCGACAATTACTATGAGCTTATGCCTCAGGTCGCCGGTCTCGACCGCGTAAATGGCTTTGACTATGAGCTTGTAGTAAACCGCTCACGCTACGACAAAAAGCTGAAGCGCAATGTAACGGAAACCGTCGACAGCATCGGCCTGCATTACGGACCCAACGAGCTGTCGCTCAACGACACCATTTTCAGTCCCGAAGATTACAACTGGGCAAGAACAGGCCTCAACAGCCGTTTTATAGAATCCGGTCTGCATCTGAGAAGCGAAAATATTGACCGCAACTACGACTATTTCTTCACCGTTCGCGCCCGCAACTACAATGCCAACGGCACTCCCCGCAAATGGGTGCAGGATATGTATGGCAAGCAGGAAAATTCCATCAATCTCAGCAAGCTCGAAGTATTGGTTGGCGACACCGTAAGGATGACAGAGGAAGTTACCAATGTCTCCAACGAGAGAGATGTACAGGAATTGATACGCTTAATGTTCGACTACAGGTATCCTGATATAACCAATTGGTATCTGCGTGCCGGGAAAGTTAACTCCCGGATGAATCTCAGGGTCAATGGCTACCCCTCTTCATGGGGCAAATGCCAGATTCTCATGGACAAAGCAGGCAATCCCGATGCTGATGATAAAGTAGTGTTTTGCGGCGACGTCAAAAAATCCAAGAATTATAACCTGACCTTCCCCTCCGACGGCAAATCTCACCGCTGTTATCTCTACTGGCCCAATATCGACCTGACCCGTACCGTCGTATTCACCGACCATACGCCGCAGGCCTTCAGCAAATACCGCTTCAATTTCCACTTCATCGGAGCAGGAAAGGAGAATGTGAAGGATTTGTATATGATTTATGAAACCGACGACGGTGCCATCAACACCAAAGTCATTCCTAAAAATGAGTACAGTCTTAGCGAACCCGGCATATACCCTAAAAGAATAGGTTTATATCATCTTGAGGAGTCACGCCGAATCACCCGTGTCATCAGTATCGCCGACACAGTACCCCTTTCTGAAGGTCATACAATTCCCGTTCCCGCATCGCTTGACAAGGTGAAATCCTGGCGCGATTGGGTAGCAACCAGACGAGCCGACTGCCATAGCGTTACCAACGACATTACCTTATACGGCATGAAAAGAGTCAACGTTCGCCTCGTAGATGCCGAAACCGGCAAACAGATTACGGATAATATTGCAATAGATGTTTGGTACCCCGAAAAGACAAGAAACGCCAGCGTTAAAGACGGTATCTTAGGATATGATTTATTCGGCAAAGGTGATGTCGAGTATATTTTAGCCAAAGGCTACGTTCCTATTGACCTCTTAGACGGCATCAAAGTAGAGGGCAATAAATTCAGTGCCAACGGAGCAACAGGAACAATCGACAAGAATGGCATCGGCTATATCACTCTACCAATGCGCAGAAAAACTTTCGATGGCCGCAATTTCTTCATCAATAATGTGTTCTACCGCACGATAGGCACGGATTCTGTTCCCAAGACCAGTTACAATAGTGAGGATGCACTTCCATGGGAATGTGTCCGCTATATGGGCGGCGACACCCACCTAGCATACGAAGGCGAGTTCCAGCCCAAGTGTAATGGAAAGACAATGAGTACTCTTGCCATTACATTAGTTACTTATTTACCCATACCCAGAGTCATTAACTTATGGAAAAGTGTATGTAAGACCCCTCTGGTTTTAGAGTATCAGGATTCAACCCGCCAAACCCCGTTACTGCAGAATCGAACCCTCAGGCTATAGTATTGGTGATGTTGAAAATCTCTTTAGTAGATGACAAAAATTAATTTTTGTCAGTTATATGATTGATTTTTGATTAGTTATTACTTGTAAAAGTCCCTGAAAATTAGTAACTTTAAAGAAAAGTTTG
>OJQV01000362.1_pt1 | contig 34464 bp, 29 predicted proteins | sample 1598821 | NCBI WGS metagenome assembly OJQV01 (sample SAMN03922509, study PRJEB24848) | human gut metagenome | isolation source: stool sample | host: Homo sapiens | place: Germany | collected 2011-11 | reverse complement strand
AGCAAGACGCAAGTGCCGCCCAAGGCACGATGCGGATGCTGGGTGCCGCAACCCGGAAGAAGCGGAAGCCATTCCAAATCGTTTATTTGCAGCACAGAATCGTGCGGTCTTTTAACTTTTTCACCCTCAAAAGTTAAAAATCCAGCTGAAAAACGCTCCAGATGGTTCAAAAAACAATTTGGATGTGTTATACTAGAAACCAAGGTGCCTGCCGGACGGGGAAACCGGCGGGCACGACTGCGTGTTCCATGTGGAACAAATCTTTCCCCGGGAGGAAGAAAAGCGCGTGGCAAAAATTGTAGCGATCGCAAACCAGAAGGGCGGAGTGGGCAAAACCACCACCGCCGTCAACCTTTCGTCCTGCGTAGCGGCATTGGGCAAAAAGGTGCTTATCGTAGATCTCGACCCGCAGGGCAACACCACCACCGGCTATGGCATCCCAAAGCGCAGCGTGGAGGCGGGCACTTACGAGGTGCTTATCGGCAAGGCAACAGCGGCGCAGGCCATCCGGCACACCGAGTACCGCACCGATGTCATCGGCTCCAACACCCGTCTGGCCGGTGCCAGCCTGGAAATGATCGACCTGCCCGGCCGCGAGGGGCGTCTGCGCAAGGCGCTGGCTGAGGTGCAGAAGGATTACGACTTCATCTTTATCGACTGCCCGCCCAGTCTGGATCTGCTCACCCTCAACGGCCTGAGCGCCTGCGACAGTGTGCTCATCCCGGTGCAGTGCGAGTACTATGCGCTGGAAGGCCTGTCGGAGCTCATCAGCACCCTTAAGACCATCCGCAAAAAGTATAACCCGTATCTGGATATCGAGGGCGTGGTGTTCACCATGTTCTCGCTGCGGTACAACCTGACCGTGCAGGTGGTGGAACAGGTGCAGAAGTACTTCGGCTCCAAGGTGTACAAGACCACCATCCCGCGCTCCATCCGCATTTCGGAGGCACCCAGCTACGGCCAGCCCATCAATTTCTACGAGCCGAAGGGCAAGGGCAGCGAGGCCTACATGGATCTGGCCATCGAATTCGTCAAGCACAACCGCCCGCAGGAACCTAAGAAGTCCCGCGCAAAGGCTGCACCCGCCGCAGAGCCGGCGAAAAATGCTCTGGAAGATTAAAACAGGGGGAACAAGGTAAACAATGGCAAGAGGAAAAGGAGGGCTCGGACGCGGGCTGGACAGTCTGTTTGAGGACGCAGCACCGGTCTTTGAGTCAGAGCACGCAGCGGTGGAAACGCTGCCGCTGCGCGAGATCGAGCCGGACCCCGACCAGCCCCGCAAGACCTTTGAGCAGGAGACCCTCAGTGAGCTGGCTGCCAGCATCGCCGAGCACGGCTTGTTGCAGCCCATCGCGGTGCGGCCAAGACCCATGGGCGGTTACAGCATCGTGGCAGGCGAGCGCCGCTGGCGTGCCTCCCGCATGGCGGGTCTTACCGAGGTGCCGGTGGTCATCAAGGATGTGTCCGACGAGCAGGCCATGGAGCTGGCGCTGGTGGAAAATTTACAGCGCGAGGATCTGGACCCGGTGGAAGAAGCTGCCGGCATCCGGGAGCTGATGACCCGCTGCGACCTGACACAGGAGCAGGCCGCCCGCAAGCTGGGCAAGAGCCGCAGCGCACTGGCCAACAGCCTGCGTCTGCTCAACCTGCCGGAAACGGTGCTGGAGCTGCTGAAAAGCGGTTTTATCAATACCGGTCACGCCAAGGTGGTGCTGGGCCTGCCCACACCGGAATTGCAGGCCGAAGCCGCGCAGATCATCGCGGACAACCAGCTGAACGTTCGTCAGGCCGAGGCGCTTTGCAAAAAGATGGCAAAGCCCGCCAAGGAGCCCCGCGAACCCGCACCCCGCGGCACTTTGCCGGTGGAGGTGGAGGAGAGCCTGAAGCAGGTGCTGGGCAGCGAGGTGAACGTGGCCTACCACGGCGGCAAGGGCAAGCTGACGGTGCATTTTTACTCCGACGAGCAGCTGCGCGCCTTTGCAAACCTGCTGGGACAGTACCAGATGGAAACCGAATAATCATGCGATCCAAGGCGGGAACTGCCGCCTTTGAACGGCAGCGGAAAGCCGCAAGTGCGCCGCTGCAAGCCCAATAGAGTTAAGGAGAGTCAATCATGCTGGATATCAAATTTGTCCGCGAGAACCCGGACGCCGTTAAGGAAAACATCAAAAAGAAGTTTCAGGATGCAAAGCTGCCGCTGGTGGACGAGGTCATCGAAAAGGATGCCAAGTACCGCGCAGCCCTGAAGGAAGTGGAGGCCCTGAAGGCCGCCCGCAACAAGCTGAGTAAGGCCAACGGCCCGCTGTTCGGTCAGCTGAAGAAGTGCACCGATGAGGCACAGAAGGCTGAGCTGCAGGCACAGATCGACGCCAACAACGCCGCCGTCAAGGCGGACGCCGACAAGATGGCAGAGCTGGAGAAGGAAGAGGAGGCACTGTCCGCCCGCATTCAGGAGATCATGTACTCCATTCCCCAGATGATCGACCCCAGCGTGCCCATCGGCCCGGACGATACCTATAATGTGGAAGCACAGCGCTTCGGCGAGCCCGTTGTGCCGGATTTCCCCATCCCGTACCACACCGAGATCATGGAGAGCTTTGACGGCATCGATATGGACGCCGCAGGCCGCGTGGCCGGTAACGGCTTCTACTACCTGCTGGGCAACATTGCACGCCTGCACGAGGCTGTGCTGGCCTACGCCCGCGACTTTATGATCAACAAGGGCTTCACCTACGTCATCCCGCCCTTCATGATGCACGGCAACGTGGTGCAGGGCGTCATGTCCTTCCCCGAGATGGACGCCATGATGTACAAGATCGAGGGTGAGGATCTGTACCTGATCGGCACCAGCGAGCACACCATGATCGGCCGCTTCATCGACCAGACGCTGGACGAGAGCAAGATGCCCCTGACCCTGACCTCTTACAGCCCCTGCTTCCGCAAGGAGAAGGGTGCACACGGCATTGAGGAGCGCGGCATCTACCGCATCCACCAGTTCGAGAAGCAGGAGATGATCGTGGTCTGCCGCCCCGAGGAGAGCGCCGACTGGTACGAGAAGCTGTGGCAGATGTCCGTGGAGCTGTTCCGCAGCATGGAGATCCCCGTGCGCCAGCTGAACTGCTGCTCCGGCGATCTGGCTGACCTGAAGGTCAAGAGCTGCGATATCGAGGCTTGGAGCCCCCGCCAGCAGAAGTACTTCGAGGTCTGCTCTTGCTCCAATCTGGGTGACGCACAGGCACGCCGCCTGCACATCCGCATCAAGGGCAAGGACGGCAAGACCTATCTGGCCCACACCCTGAACAACACCTGCGTGGCACCTCCGCGTATGCTGATCGCCTTCCTGGAGAACCATCTGCAGGCCGACGGCAGCGTGACCATTCCCGAAGTGCTGCAGCCGTACATGGGCGGGTTGAAGGTCATGGTCCCCACCAATAAGAAGGACTAAAACTGCACCGGGTTTTCCACAACCGGACAGAAAAAGGTTGAAAAAAGCACCGCTTTCCGCACAGGGAAGCGGTGCTTTTTGCGTGGGAAGCGGGAGCGCCTGAGAGGGTTTTTGCTGCAAAACTGACAAGAAAACCTGTATTTCAACGCACCTATGTAAATAAATTGAGAATCTCAAAAAACTGCAAATTTTTTTGAAAATATGTGTTGACAAAAGGGGCATCTATGGATATAATAATAAAGCACCGTTCGAGTGCAAGTTAAATATGTGGCGGTATAGCTCAGTTGGCTAGAGCATTCGGTTCATACCCGAAGTGTCACCGGTTCAAATCCAGTTACCGCTACCACGTTACAGAGTTTCGCTAAGATAAGGGGGACGGTCGTCCGCAGTAGTGGACGATGAAAGTCGGAGGTTTTAGCGAAGCTCTGTATTTGTAAGGCCCGTTGGTCAAGCGGTTAAGACACGGCCCTTTCACGGCTGTAACATGGGTTCGATTCCCGTACGGGTCATAAAAACGCCTTTGCGCAATGCGCAAGGGCGTTTTTGCTTTTTCAGACAGCTGCCGCTTGGCCTTTAAGCCCCTCTCTGTGAAAATGCGTTTGGAGCGGCCCGCAGGCCGCGACAAACGCGAATTATTATAAAATGCTTTTCCGCTAAAAATGGTCAGAGCGAAGCGGAGACCATTTCAAATCGTCCTATACACAAAAGGCCGCTGCACAAAATGCTGTGCAACGGCCTCTTGATTATTTACTTGTTCCTCTCCTGCACATACCGCAGGATATCCTCCGGCACCTCTGCCAGTGCATCGGCACCGGCGGCGGTCAGCTCAGCACGGCCGCGGAAGCCCCACAGCGCGCCCATGGCGGGCAGCTGCGCGTTGTGTCCGGTGAGGATGTCCACGTCGCTGTCGCCCACAAAAAGGGTGGCGGCGGGGTCTGCGCCCAGCTCGGTCATCAGGGCGTACAGCCCGGTGGGGTCGGGCTTGGTGGGCACGCCCGGGCGGTTGCCCCGCACGGCGTCAAAGCGGCCGGTGCCAAAGTAGTGGGCAATGATGCCGCCGCACAGGGCATCAGCCTTGTTGGAGAACACCGCGCACTGGATGCCCTCAGCCTTCAGTGCGTCCAGCAGTGCCGGAATGCCGGGGTAGGGCGCGGTCTTGTCCTCCTTGTGGGCGTCGTACCGGGCGGTGAACTGCGCCAGCGTCGCCGCCAGCTGCGCCGGGGTGCGGGCGTCAGCGGGGGAGAACCGCTCCACCAGCTTGGGGATGCCGTTGCCCACCATCAGTTTGAACTGTGCCACCGTAAAGGTTGGCCAGCCGTTTTGTGTGCACACCCAGTTGCCGGCATCGGCAAGGTCATCGATGGTGTTCAGCAGGGTGCCGTCCAGATCAAATAATACAGTCTTTATCATAAAATAGTCTCCGTTGCTCTGTGTTACAAAAATGCCCCGCCGACCGTAGGTTCAGCGGGGCATCGCAAGTATACTTCTATATTCCCAGAAAATCAAGAGCCGCCAGCGGCACGCTGCGCACCGTGACCTTTTCTTTGCCGGGAAACACAAGGGTCAGGTTGGCGCGCTGCACCGTCACCGCCCAAGGGGATTGCAACGCGGTAAAGCCGGTGTCCGGGTGGAACACGCACAGCTGGTGCAGATGGAACCGGTGCTGCCGACAGAGCAGCAGCTGTCCCTGCTGCTGCCATACGCCCTCCCGGTGCCAGCCCACGGCGGCAGCGCCCAGCAGGGCGGCAAACACCCCGGTGGGGATGAGCAGCGGCAGGGTAAGGGCAGGCAGGGTGGTGCGGGACACCGCCGTCAGCAGCAGACAGAGCGCCAGCGGGATGCCCGCCGGCAGAAAAAATACCATGCTGCGGTCAGTGGTGTCGGCGCGGGTGTCCGGGGGCAGCTGCGCCATCTCCGGCAGCAGCTCCCGCAGCAGCGGGGTGCCCTCCCGCCAGACGAACAGGGGCAGCTCCGGGCGGCACGCCCCTGCCGAGACGAATACCGGGCAATAATGCAGCGCCCATGTGGCGGGGGAGCGGCGCAGGTCGGCGTAGTTCAGCTGGCAGAGCCGCAGACGCATCTCGTACCGGCGTACAAGCCCGCCCCGGCTGCCCAGCTGGGTATCGGTGCGCCAGACGGTATAATGCACCGCCTGCAAGGCGCTGCGCACCAGACTGATGCAGAACAGCGTACCCGCCAGCACCAGCAGCCACGCCGTGCCCAGCGGCAGCCAGCGGGCGGCAAACGCCGCCAGCTGTCCCAGCTGCGCAAGGGCAGCGGTCTGGGCATCCGGGGCGTAGCTCTGGGTCTGGTGGATGGCCAGCCACCACAAAATCAGGGTAGACAGGCCGTTGGCACCCAGCACCGTAAAGGCCAGCTTTTCGCCGCCCTTGGGCGCGTGCCATAGCGGGTCTGTCACCGGCAGCAGCACATCGGCAAGTTCCTCGGCCTGCTGCCGGGTAAGATACAGTGTGATGGTCTTGGTCTGCCCCACAGGGTACAGCACCACCCGGCAGGCACCGGTCAGGCGGTAGAGCAGGGGCTGCTCCAATATCAGCGCCGCCAGCCCCTCGGCGCGCAGGGCGCGGTCCAGCCGCACGCCCAGCCGCCAGCTGACGTGCACTGTGCCTTCGGCATCCACCTGCCAGCGGCCGCCGTAGTACACCGCCCAGCACACGGCGCTGATAAAGAAGAGCAATACAAGCTCCTGCCGCAGCGCTGCACGCAGGGCGTCCCAGTTGCGGTCAAAAAGCACCTGTACCAGCGGCAGAAGGTAGACCAGCAGGGTCTTGCGCAGCAGATGCAGTGCCGCCAGCGGGTGAAAGTGCTTTTCCCGGCTCATACGTTGCCCTCCATCAGTACCGCTGCCAGCGCGGTAGCCTGTGCGGCGGGGATGCCGGGAAGCACCAATTGCAGCCCCGGGCTGCGCACAAGGAGCACAGTGCACCCTGCCGCCCACAGCAGCGGGGTGCGCAGCAGCTGCACCCCGGTGACCGCCCGGCGCGGGATGCGGTGCAGCACAGGGACAGCCACCCCGGACTGCACCGTGACGCTGTCTGCCGTCAGGGCGGCGACAAAGCTGCAGCAGCGCACCCGGACAAGCGCCACCAGCGCCGCCCATACAGCGCAAAAGACCGCGCCCGCCCACACGCTCTGCCAGAAGGCAAAGGGCGCGCAGACCAGCCCGGGCACGGCTGCCCAGACGCAGAGCACCCGGCGGGCGCGGGGCGGCAGCACCAGAGCGGTGCGCAGCAGCTCCTGCTCGCTCATTTGTGGGAGGAAAGACCCCACGCATCCATCAGCAGATGCAGGGTGTCGTCCTGTGTCAGGCACAGCAGCCTATCCCACGGCAGCAGCACCGTGCTGCCGTGAGGGATGATGAACTCGGTATCCCGGGTGATGCTGACCAGAATGGCATCGCCGGGAATGGGGATCTCCTTGATCTCCTTGCCCGCAAACTGAAAGTCCTCCGGCAGCAGGATCTCGTTCAGGCTGGCAGTGCCGCCGCCCAGAGACAGCAGCTGCCGGATGGTGTCGGTCTCGATCTCCCGCTCCAGGATATGGCTCAGGTTGTCGGTGCCGCACACCACGGTGTCCACGCCCAGCGTGTGCAGGATGTCCCGGTTTTTGGGGTTGGAGGCGCGCGCCACGGTGCGGTTCACGCCGAACTCCCGCTTGGCGATCTGGCACGCCACCAGATTGGTCTCGTCGGTGTTGGTCACCGCCACAAAGGCGTCGCAGCTGGCCACATCGGCGGTGCGCAGGGTGTCAAAGCTCAGGGAGTCGCCGCAGATGACCGGGATATCAAGCGTATCCGCAAGGGTGCGGCACAGCGCCTCCTGCGGCTCGATGATGGTCACCTTATGGTGGTGGGACAGCAGGCTTTGGGCAAGATACATCCCCACCCGGCCGCCGCCGGCAATACAAACTTTCATATCGTTACCTCATTCTACGGTCTGTAAAGCAAAAACAGGCTGTTTTACTTGGAAAGTGCCCGGAACACCGCCTGCTCAGTCAGCACGGTGGGGCAGATGGTCTCCAGCCCGTAGGCCTTGTGGTATAAAATTTGCAGATGCGGGTCGGATACCCGGCAGATGACCTTATCCCGGCGGAAGATGTTCTTTGCCAGCTGCGCCGCCATCAGGTTCACCGAGTCCTCCTCGGTCACCGCCGCCACGGCGTCGCAGTTCTCCACGCCGCCCCGGCGCAGGGTGTCCGGGTCGGTAGGGTCGCCCACAAGGGCAGTGCCGTGAAAGGTATAATCGTCAAAGGCATCCAGACGCTTGAGCTGCTCAGGGTCCTTTTCCACCACCGAGATATCATGGCCGATGCGCTCCAGATCGCGGATCAGCGCCGCACCCACCTGATCGCAGCCGATCACCAGTATGTTCATGAAGGTTCACCTCGTTGTTCTCAGTGCTTTCAGCGCCGGGCGCAGAAAGCGGACAGACTTCTTATTTTTATAGTATAGCACATTTCCCGGGGCAGATAAATACAGCGCCCGGGGGAAAATTTCTATAATCTGTATGCACAGGGGCTCATAGTATGGTATACTGAAACTGCTTTTGAAAAAACTACGCATCCAACCGGGTGCTGCAGGAGGGATTTATTACGTTTTTCGAGATCATCAAGGCGATCCTGATGGGTATCGTGGAGGGCATTACCGAGTGGCTGCCCATCTCCTCCACCGGTCACATGATTCTGGTGGAGCAGGTCGTCAAGTTCAATGCCAGTGAAGAATTCATGTCCATGTTCCGGGTGGTCATCCAGCTGGGTGCCATTCTGGCCGTGGTGGTGCTGTTCTGGAATAAGCTGTGGCCCTTCGGGCTGCGGCAGGGCAAGGTCATCTCCAAGCCCAGCGTGTGGAACCTGTGGTTCAAGGTGGTAGCCGCCACCCTGCCGGTGCTGGTCATCAGTCCGCTGGACGATTGGATGGAGGCACACTTCTATAACTACATCACCGTAGCCGCCATGCTGATCTTGTACGGCGTGCTCTTCCTTGTGGTGGAAAACCGCCGCACCACGCCCCGGGTCACAAAGCTGGAACAGATCAGCTACCGGGACGCGCTGCTCATCGGCGTGTGGCAGTGCCTTGCCATCATTCCCGGCACCTCCCGCTCCGGCGCTACCATCGTGGGCGGTCTGCTGCTGGGGCTCTCCCGCGCCTGCGTGGCAGAGTTCACCTTCTATCTGGCCATCCCGGTCATGGCGGGTGCATCCCTGCTCAAGGTGGTCAAATTCGCGTTTTCCGGTACGGCCATCACCGGCACCGAGATCGCTGTACTGCTGGTGGGCTGCGTTGTGGCCTTTGTCGTCAGCCTTGCAGCCATCCGCTTCCTGATGGACTACGTCAAGCGCCACGACTTCAAGTTCTTCGGCATCTACCGCATCGTGCTGGGTGCCATCGTGCTGGCTGTGGCGGCCATCACCGCGCTGGCATAAGAGAAAATCTTAATAATGATAACAGGGGCTGCTGCACGGCATTCGGTGCAGCAGCCCCTTATTGTATGGTGTGCTTCTTTTTTGGCGGGCTGAACCCTCTCCGTCATCGCTGCGCGATGCCACCTCCCCCGAAGGGGGGAGGTTTATTTGTACTGACCGGAAGTTGCAAAAAAAGCTCCCCCTTTCGGGGGAGCTGGCACGCCGTCAGGCGTGACTGAGAGGGTTTGCAAACGCTTACTCTTCCGCTTTTTTCACCTTTACGCGCCACTTGTGGGACATATACTCCGAGCGCAGCTTGTTGGTAACAAAGGTCTGGCTGCTGTACAGGCCGTGGTGGCCGGAGAGCATAAAGCAGATACCGCAGCCCAGCGCGATGAGCTCCAGCCCGGCGCCGCTGAACAGCTCAAAGCCCAGCAGGATGGAGGGGATCAGGACGTTGGTGGCACCGCAGAAGATGGACACCAGCCCCACCGCCGCTGCAAACCCGGCGGGCAGACCCAGCAGCGGGCCGACCACGCAGCCGAAGGTAGCGCCCACAAAAAAGCTGGGCACCACCTCGCCGCCCTTGAACCCGCAGGCAAGGGTCAGCGCGGTAAGGAAGATCTTGCACAGAAAATCCCACGGCAGTGCCTGTCCCTGCTCCACGGCAGCGGTGATGACGCTCATGCCCGCGCCGTTATAGCGCCCCACGCCGAAGAGATAGGAAAAGCCGATGACCAGCACGCCGCCCGCAAAGACCCGCACCCACGGGTTTGGGAGAAGCTTTGGCACGGTGTGCTCCATGAAGTGGAGGGTGTAGCAGAACAGGCGGGAAACAGCAGCGCAGGCCACACCCAGCAGGATGACCAGCAGGGCGGTGCGGACATTCAGCTCCGGCGCAGTGAGGGCAAAGTGGGTGGGCGCGATGCCAAAGACCAGCGAGCAGCCGTAGGCGATGAGGGCAGAGGTAAAGGCGGGAACAAAGGCAGAAGTAAAGGTCAGGCCAACATCCTCCACCATCATGGCAAAGCAGGCCGCCGCCAGCGGGGTGCCGAACAGGGCAGAGAAGAACGCAGCCATGCCGCTGATGGTGGCGGTGCGGCGGTCGTGGTCCTTGAGCCGCAGCAGGGTGCCAAGATTCCAGCCGATGCTGCCGCCCATCTGCAAGGCAGCGCCCTCGCGGCCGGCAGAGCCGCCGCACAGGTGGGTGAGCACCGTGCCCAGAAAGATGGCGGGCACCAGCAGAATGCTGACCGGTTCGCCGCTCTGCACAGCGCGGATAACGTTGTTGGTGCCCACGCCCTCGCACTTTGTTACTTTATAAAGGGCGGTGATGAGTAGACCCGCCACAGGCAAAAGGAACAGCAGCCAGGGCTGCGCGGCACGCAGCTCGGTGGCGTGCTCGACAGCAAGATGGAACAAGGTGCCCAGAAATCCGCAGAGCAGACCCATGGGAACCGCCAGAAAGAACCATTGCAGCGCCACCCGCAGGGCGGCTTTAGCTTCGTGCCAGAATGTATCAAAATCGTTCATAGAAAGTACTCCTGTATCTTGACATCCGTTCTGTTTTTTGGAACCGATATAAGATAACACCGCAGGGCAGGACTGTCAACCCCAAAATGGGCAGAGAAAAACGGCGCTGCTCCATTTTCTGTTTACACCGCTCGCCCAGGTGTGCTATACTGAACAAAAGAGAGTCCGCGCGGCAGACGCCGCCGGAAGGATATGGGAGGAAAAACACCATGGAAGCATCCAAAGTTTACTATACAGATTTCCGCTGTCCGGTGGGCACCAGCCTGCTGGAAAAGCTGCGCCGGGTGTGCATTGCCGCCGGCATCAAGGACATCGACATGGACGGCCGGTTCGTGGCCATCAAGATGCACTTCGGCGAGCTGGGCAATCTGGCTTTTCTGCGTCCCAACTACGCCAAGGTGGTGGCAGACCTGTGCAAGGAGCAGGGCGGTATGCCCTTCCTGACCGACTGCAACACCCTGTACCCGGGCAGCCGCAAGAATGCGCTGGAGCACCTGAGCTGCGCCCAGCTGAATGGTTTCTGGCCCATGACCACCGGCTGTCAGGTGATCATTGGTGACGGTCTGCGCGGCACGGATGAGGTGGAAGTGCCGGTGCCCAACGGCGAATATTGCAAGACTGCCAAGATCGGCCGTGCCATCATGGATGCGGACGTGTTCATCAGCCTGACCCACTTCAAGGGCCACGAGTCCACCGGCTTCGGCGGTGCGCTCAAGAATATCGGCATGGGCTGCGGCTCCCGCGCGGGCAAGATGGAGCAGCACGCTGCCGGCAAGCCCGCCGTGCAGGAGGGGCTGTGCCGCGGCTGCCACCGCTGCGCCAAGGAGTGCGGCTCGGACGCCATTACTTACAATGCCGAAAACAAGGCGGTCATCGACTACGACAAGTGCAAGGGCTGCGGCCGCTGCATCGGCGCGTGCAGCTTTGACGCCATCTATTCTCCCAACGACTGCGCCAACGAGCTGCTGGACCGCAAAATGGCCGAGTACGCCGCCGCAGTCTGCCACGACCGTCCCTGCTTCCACGTTTCTCTGGTGCAGGACATCAGCCCCAACTGCGACTGCCACTGCGAGAACGATGCACCCATCCTGCCGGATATCGGCATCTTTGCGTCCTTCGACCCTGTGGCGCTGGATCAGGCCTGCGTGGACGCCTGCCTGAACGCCGCCCCGCTGCCCAACAGCCAGCTGGGCGCAAACCTTGCAAAGCCGGGCTGGAACTGCTATCACGACAACTTCAAGGACTCCAACCCCAACATCGAGTGGAAGGCCACCCTTGAACAGGCCGAGAAGGTGGGCATGGGCACCCGCCAGTATGTGCTGAAAAAGGTATAAAAATCAGAAACAGAAGGGATGCTGCACATGGTCAGCATCCTCGCCCTCTCAGCCATCGCTACGCGATGCCAGCTCCCCCAAAGTGGGAGCCCTTGGCAGTCCACGCAGACTTCATCTTTCTGCCAAGGCCTCTCCCTTTGGGAGAGGTGTCACCGTAGGTGACGGAGAGGGCGAGCCCGCTAAAGAAAAAGCATCTGCAACAAAATCGCTGATTCTGAAATTCAGAAGCGATGGTTGCAGATGCTTTTTTGTTTTATTAAGCTTCGCCGTTTGTCTCCGGCACAATGCCGTCCAGCACAGCTTGCAGCGCCTGCCAGTTTTTCAGGGTGCAGCCGGGCAGGGTGTCAGCGTCCAGCCCTGCGTCCGCGATGCGGTCGGTCATGCTGTCCTTGTCGCTGAGCAGGTCCAGTGCGGCGTCCTTAATTAGCGGCCATGCCTCGGCAAAGCCTTCCTGCTGGTTGTCGGTCAGGCCGTCGTACCAGCTGTAAAAGGCCTCCTGAATGGCTTCCGGGGAGCGGCTGGACATCCGTGCGCCCTCGGCCCATTGCAGCAGCGATGCCGCCGCGATGACCGATTTCAAGGAGCAGCCGGATACCCCGGGCCCCCAGCCCAGACAAGGCGCAAAGGCGTTTTCTGTGCCGGTGATGGAGAACACCGAGTTCTCGTCGAAGTTGCCGGGGTTCAGCTCTCCGGTGTTGGCCTCTGTGGTGGAGGAGGGCAGCTCACTGCTGCCGGAAGCGGATGCGCTGTCCGAGGCGGGTGCAGCGCTGGATGCGGGGCTGCTGTCGGCAGAGCCGTTGCAGGCTGCCAGCAGGCAGCCCAGTAAAGCGGCGCACAGCAGCAGCGCAAGGGGACGGATATATTTCGATGTCATAAGAAAAACCTCCGTAACTGGTGCTCCGGCAAGCCGCCGGAGCAATGCGGGATCTACACTCTAAGTATACGTTCTGCGCACGGCGTTGTCAATCGTTCTGCGCAGGACGAATTTCAAGCAGACCTGTGCAGGATATACAAAAATACAGCTTGAATTTCGGGCAGTTCCACGCATTGATATTTTCTGCACTGGCTCGTATAATCAAAGACAGACAAGTGAATTTATCAGTGCGTGTAACTGTTCGATCAGGCATGAGCATCAGAGGGAAGGCGGCAACGGCATCCCTTTGGTTCTTGTGCCCTTTTCTTTTTATAAAAGCTGCGGCATGGAAGCGGAGGAGTGCGGCGATGCAGGCTGTAAAGGTATTCAATAACAATGCGGTGTCGGTGGTCATGCCGGACGGCAGGGAAGCCATTCTCGTGGGCAATGGGCTTGGGTTTGGCCGCCGCCCGGGGGACGTGATCGACAAAGGCCGCGTTTCCAAGGTGTACTATGTGCAGAATGAATTGCAGACCAAGTTCCTCAAGATGCTGGATAACGTCACCCCGCAGGTGATGCAGGCCGCCGAGCGCATCTCGCTGGCCGCAGAAGAGCAGGGCATCCTGCTCAGCAGCAAAAGCACCATCTCGCTGGTGGATCACATCAGCTTTGCGCTGGAGCGTGTGGAAAAGGGCACCTTTCTGCCCAACCTCATGCTCTCGGAGACCCGGATGCTGTACCCGAAGGAGTACGCAGTGGGGCAAAGGGCGCTGGAACTTGTCCGGCAGTTCTGCGGCGTACAGCTGCCGGAGGACGAAGCGGGCTACATTGCCCTGCATCTGGTAGCCGGTGCGGCGGACGGTGCGCTGGCCTACGATACCGTAAAGTTCGTCAAGGCGGTCAAGGAGATCATCTGCGACACCTATCACTGCACCTTTGAGGAAGAAAGCCTTGAGACCACCCGCCTGACCGTACACCTCAAGTTTCTGGCGGCGCGCATTCTGCGGCACACTCCTTGGCAGGACGCCGGGCTGGAATCCATGTATACGGTGCTTTTGCAGCGCGACAGCCGCAACGAGGTGTGCTTGCAGCGCATCAATGCCTATCTGCGGCAGGAATTTGATTACGAGCTGGATCATCAGGAGCAGGTCTATCTGCTCATCCACCTGACCAAGATCGTTGGTTAAAATGTTTCAACAGGGCGTCCGGAAGCCCTGCGGAATAGAAATCATCCCCCAAAACAGTCAAGTCAAAAAGTGAGGAGTATTACACGATGAAAGAAAAAGTCATGAATGGCTTGGAAAAGTTCTCCAAAGCCATGCTCTCACCGCTGTCGTATATCTCGGCAGCAGGCCTGATCCTTGTGCTGGGCGCATTGCTTACCAGCACAAGCCTTAGTGCGATGATCCCCGTTCTGCAGTGGACCCCCATCAAGCTGCTGGGTCAGCTGATCTACAACTGCATCATGGTCATCATCAATAACCTCAGCCTGATGTTCTGCGTGGGCATCGCAGCGGCGCTGGCCAAAAAGAACAAGCAGCAGGCTGCCATCATCGGCCTGATGAGCTACTTTATGTACCTGACCGCCGGCAACGTCACCCTGACCCAGCTGGGTATGCTGGCAGAGCCTGACCCGATGGTGGGTCTGTACGGCACCGGTCAGTCCACCGTGTTCGGCATCCAGACGGTGGATATGGGCGTGTTCGGCGGCATCCTGCTGGGTCTGGTCTGCGGCTGGGTGTACAACCGCACCTGTGAAAAGCAGTTCAAGGGCATCATCACCCAGATCTACTCCGGCAACCGCTGGTCCTTTACCTGCATGGTGGTCTTTTCCATCCTGTTCGGCTTTGGCTCCTGCTTCTTCTGGCCGCCGGTGCAGAACGTCATCAGCGCACTGACCGATCTGATCGCCACCTCCGGCAACTTCGGCCTGTTCCTGTACGGCTTTTTGGAGCGCTTCCTCATCCCCACCGGTCTGCACCACCTCATCTACACCCCCTTCCAGTTCTCTGCACTGGGCAACAGCCTGACCGTGGGCGATGCCACCTACACCGGTTCCTACATCGTCATGATGATGGAGTACAGCATGGGTCTGCCCTTCTCGGACGGCATCGTGTGGATGTACACCGGCTTCACCAAGACCTTCGGCTACTTTGGCATCGTGGCGGCCTTCATCTTCTGCGCCCGCAAGGAGAACCGCAAAAAGACCGCTGCCGTTCTGGTGCCGCTGGCCTTTACCGCTTCTCTGGCCTCCATCACTGAGCCGCTGGACTTCATGTTCTGCTTCACTGCGCCCATCCTGTGGGTGGCACACGCCTGCATCTCCGGCCTGTTCATCGTGCTGCTGCACATCTTCCATGTCACCGGCTTTACCACCAACCTCCTCGGCTCGGTGCTGATGAACCTTTCTGCCGGTGCAGATAAGACCAACTATCCCACCCTGTACCTGCTGGCGCTGTGCCAGATCGCAGTGTACTTTGTGGTGTTCACCCTGCTGATCAAGGCCTTTAACCTGCACACCCCCGGCCGGGAAGAGGTGAGCACCGAGACCGCGGGGAGCGATGCACCCGCCAAGAAGGCAAGCGTGAAGAACGCCGCCGAGGTGCAGTGCGTCATCGATGGTCTGGGCGGCAAGGAAAACATCCTGTCGGTGGACAACTGCTTCACCCGTCTGCGGGTAAACATCAAGGACCCCGCAAAGCTGGACGAAGCTGCCATCAACAAACTGCCGAACAGCGGCATCGTGAAAAAGGGTACCGATATCCAGATCGTTTACGGTCTGCAGGTGGCCGATATCAAGCGTGCCGTGGAGGCACAGCTGGAAAATCAGTAAACCGCTTTACCGTGTCCCGGCAGATTGCGCCGGGCTAACCTGAAAAATACAAAAAAGGAGCGTTTATACTATGGTCATTACCATTGCTGGCGGCGGTAGTACTTTTACCGCCGGTATCGTCAAATCCATCGCCCTGCGCCGGGAAGAACTGGAAGTGGACGAGATCCGTCTGTTCGACATCAACAAGGAGCGGCAGGACAAGGTTGCCGTTGTGGTGGACTGGGTCCTGCACAAGGAACTGAATACCGACATCAAGCTGGTGGTCACCACCGATGTGCAGCAGGCTTACACGGATGCCTCTTTTGTGTTTGCCCAGATGCGCGTGGGCGGCTACGCCATGCGGGAGCAGGACGAAAAGATCCCCCTGCGCCACGGCTGCGTGGGACAGGAGACCTGCGGCTGCGGCGGCATGGCCTACGGAATGCGCACCATCTTCCCCATGATCAAGCTGATCGACGATGTGGAAAAGTATGCCAAGAAGGACTACTGGATCCTGAACTACTCCAACCCCGCCGCCATCGTATCCGAAGCCTGCCGCAAGCTGCGCCCGAAGGCACGGATCATCAACATCTGCGATATGCCCATCGCCATCATTGACGTGGTGGCAGCTGCCATGGGCATCCAGAACAAGAAGGAGATCGTCTACGATTACTTTGGTCTGAACCACTTCGGCTGGTTCACCTCCATCCAGTACCACGGCGAGGATCTGATGCCCAAGCTGCGCGCCTACATCAAGGAGAACAAGATCCTTCTGCCGGAAAGCTACCTCAAGGGCATGGGCGCGCTGACCTCCTCCAGCAGCCAGAACCGCCACACCAAGGGCAGCTGGTACTATGTGTGGAAGGGCGAGTACGAGATCATGGAAAACTTCCCGGAGTACCTGCCCAACACCTACCTGAACTACTATCTGCAGGCCAAGGAGTTCGTGGAGCACTCGGACCCGAACCACACCCGCGCCAACGAGGTGGAGGAGACCCGCGAAAAGAACCTGTTCGACGGCATCGACCACTACCTCAAGACCGGCGAGGTGGACGCCAACACCTTCTATGCCGGCAGCCACGGCGACTGGATCGCAGATCTTTCCGCTGCGCTGAAGAACGACACCAAGGCACGCTTCCTCATCATCACCGAGAACCGCGGCGCGATCCCCAATATGCCCTATGACGCAATGGTGGAGCTGCCCGCCTACATCGGCAAAAACGGCCCGGAGGTCATTGCCCGGGACAACATCCCGCTGTTCCAGCAGGGCTTGATGATGCAGCAGCTCAACAGCGAAAAGCTGCTGGTAGAGGGCTGCGTGGAAGGCAGCTACGAGAAGGTGCTGCAGGCCTTCACCCTGAACAAGACTGTGCCCAGCATGAGCGTTGCAAAGGCCATTCTGGACGATATGATCGAAGCCAACAAGGGCTACTGGCCGGAGCTGCACTGAGCAGCCGGCTTTCCCGCCGCCGCAGGCATTGCTGCCTGCGGCGGCTTTTTTATGCGCATTGACCTTTGCACAGCAAGGGCTTATAATGAGAAAAAACCAGTAAAAGCGAAAGGAAGCACACCCATGCAAAACAAAGCCCCTATCCCCACCAGCCGCCCGGTCACCGGGCGCTTTGCGCCCAGCCCCAGCGGACGGCTGCATCTGGGCAATCTGGCGTGCAGCCTGCTGGCATGGCTCAGCGCAAAAAGTCAGGGCGGGCGCATCGTGCTGCGTATTGAGGACCTGGATGCCGAGCGCTGCCCCCGCGTCTACGCCGACCTGCTGGAGCAGGACCTTGCGTGGCTGGGGCTTACATGGGACGAGGGCGGCAGCACCGGCGGCGCACACGCGCCCTATTACCAGAGCGAGTGCGGGGACATCTATACCCAAAGCTACCGCAAGCTGGAGCAGAAGGGGCTGGTGTACCCCTGCTTTTGCTCCCGCTCCCAGCTGCACGCCGCCAGCGCACCCCACACCTCGGACGGCAACGTCATCTACCCGGGCACCTGCCGGGGACTGACGCCGGAAGAGATCGCGGAAAAGCGCAAAAAGAAAGCCCCTGCCTACCGCCTGATGGTGCCGGATGAGGCCATCACCTTTACGGACGGCTGCATGGGCACCCACACGGAGAATCTGCTCCGGGATTGCGGCGACTTCTATCTGCGCCGGGCAGACGGGGTGTTTGCCTATCAGCTGGCGGTGGTGGTGGACGATGCCCGCATGGGCGTTACCGAGGTGGTGCGCGGGGCAGACCTGCTTTCCTCCACGGCGCGGCAGCTGTACCTGTACCGGCTGCTGGGCTTACAAGCGCCCCGCTTTGCCCACTGCCCGCTGCTGCTGGCAGCGGACGGGCGGCGGCTGTCCAAGCGGGACGGCGACCAGAGCCTTGAAAACCTACGGGCAAAATACACCGCGCCGGAGATCATCGGCAAGCTGGCGTATGCCTACGGCTTGCAGCCGGAGCCGGCGCCCCGCACCCCGGAAAGCCTTGTGCCGGACTTTGCGTGGACGAAAGTCCCCAAGCAGGATATCTGCCTGCCCGAGGGGCTGTTTTAAAAAAGGAAATGAAAAAACGACCCCTGCCAGCGCCAAAGGCGCTGACGGGAGTCGCTTTTTCTTTCTTCCTTATGCTCTCCGCACCTGCGGCAGCTGGCTGCGCTCGAGGGCGGTAAAGGCGCTGTCCAGCGCCAGTGCCAGCAGCGCACCCAAGGCCACGTCAATGCAGCTGTGCTGCTTGAGCAGCACGGTGGAGCAGACGATGGAAACGCACAGCACGGCGGCGGCGGGGCGCATCCAGCGGCGGCGGGGCGCATCAAAAATGCGGCTGCGGTAGTACGCCAGCAGCAGCGTTACCGAGTTGAACACATGGATGGACGGGCAGACGTTGGTGGCGGTGTCGGTGCGGTACAAAAAGCGCACAGTTTGCGCAAAGACGTCGCTGCCCGGCACCCAGTAGGGGCGCAGGTCCAGCGCCGTGGGCAGCACCGCGTAGCACGCCAGTGCAATGGTCATGCCGGAGAACAGCGGCAGGCACAGCCGCCAGAAGTCCTCCCGCGGGGCCTTCCACAGCAGATAGAACAGGGTGAAGGGGATCCATACGAACCATGCAAAATAGGGGATCACCGCATATTTGCAGAAGGGGATCAGATCGTCCAGACGGCAGTGCACCAGAATGCTGCGCAGGGGGACGTTTGCCTCCAGATAGTGAAAAACGGAAAGATAAAATATAGTATACAGCGCCATGAACCCGACCGGGTGGCGCGCAAGCCAGCTGCGTTTCATAGAATAGCCTCCTTTTGCAGAAGAGCAGAGTCTGATAGCATTGAGAAATTATACGCCCGAACGATGAAGATTGCAAGAACGAAAGGTGAAAACTTTGTCAAGTGCTGAAAAAATAATTTGTGAAACTTGTAAAAAATACCATCGTTCTGCTACTGATAATACGAATCAAAGCGGCGGTTTCCTGCAAAAAGAAAAAATCCACCCCATTTTCGCCGGTCTTTACAGACCGGAAAAGGGGTGGATGCCAAAAATTCAGATCACACTCTGCTCCAGCCAGCTGCCCCGGCGGAAGCGCAGGTAGAAGCACAGCGAGCGGAACACCCAGTCCAGATACATCCCCATCCAGATGCTCAGCAGCCCGCCGCCGAAGCAGAGCACTGCCAGATAGCAGAAGCCCACCCGGAACGCCCACATGGACACGATGCTCACGGTCATGGTAAACCGGGCATCACCGGCGGCGCGCAGGATGTTGGGCAGGGTAAAGCTGGACGGCCACACGAACAGGGAAATGATGTTGAACCACACCATGATGTCCAGTGCCATGGCCTGCGCCTCCGGCGAAAGGTTGAACAGGGACACCGCGAACCGGTTGGCAAAGAAGAACGCCGAAAGGTTCATCACCCACGCGCCGCAGTAGGCGGTCAGCATCAGGCGGCGGGAGTAGTACACCGCCTGCTCCTTTTCGCCCGCGCCCAGACACTGGCCTACCACGGTCAGGGCAGCCATGCCCACGGCGTTGGCGGGGATGTTCAGGAAAGTGGTGGTGGTATTGGCTACCGCGTTGGCGGCAATGGCCGCCGTGCCAAGGGTGGAGGTCAGGCTGGAGACCGACAGCTTGCCGATCTGGAACATGCCGTTCTCGATACCGGCGGGGATGCCCACCCGCAGGATGCGCCGGATCAGCCCGCCGTTCGGAGCCATCGCCCGCAGGCTGTCCACCCGCAGGGCGCAGCCCGGCTTTTGCAGCAGATACAGCACCACCGCGCAGGCAATGGCGCGGGACACAAGGCTTGCCAGCGCTGCGCCCATGACCCCCATGCCGAAGCCGTAGATCAGCACCGCGTTGCCGCCGATGTTCACCACGTTCATCACCAAGCTGGACAGCATACTGATCTTGCTGTTGCCCTGCGCCCGGAACAGCGCCGCACCGGCGTTGTACAGGCCGATGAAGGGGTAGCTCAGCGCCGAAAGCAGAAAGTAGGTCTCGGCGTAGCGCATCACGTCCGCATCAATGGAGCCGAAGATGCCCCGCAGGATGGCGTGCCGCCCGCCGATGACCACCGCCGCCACCAGCACACTGAAACTGGACAGCACGAATAAAATCTGCGCAGCCGCTGCCTTGGCGTTTTTTGGCTCCTGATGGCCGATGTACTGGCTGGTGACCACCGCGCCGCCGGTTGCCAGTGCGCTCATGATCTGGATCATCAGGGTGTTGAAGCTGTCCACAAGGCTCACGCCGGACACGGCGGCCTCGCCCACCGAGGACACCATTAAGGTATCTGCCAGACCAATGGTCACGCTTAACGCCTGCTCCGCGATCAGCGGCAGCAGCAGCGCCACCAGCGCCTGCCGTGGAAACAGGGGAGTGGATGTGAATTTGGACGATTTCATACTGTCCTCCGTTGCAAATGACAAAAAAGCTCGAATGCCTCTATCATACAGCGGAAGCTGTCGAAATGCAAGGGGTTGTATACAAGAAAGTGTCAAAAAGCAACAGTCTGCCGCGCTGCGTGCCCTTTACCCATGGGCACAGTTGTGTTAAAATAAGGTTGCAGCCCGCCCCACTGTGCAGGAGAGGGGCGCTGTCTTGGTAAATGATAAGATATATGATAAGAAGGTAAAGACCCATAAGGGGGTACAGTATGCAGCAAACTGCGCATAAGGTCGTTGTCATCGGACATCGCAACCCGGACACCGACTCCATCTGCTCTGCCATTGCCTATGCAGAGCTGAAAAACAAGACCAGTGATCTGGTCTGCGAAGCCCGGCGTGCGGGCAAGATGAATCAGGAAACAGAATTTGTGCTGAAAAAGTTCGGGGTCACGCCGCCCCGGATGTGCACCGATGTCAACCCTAAGATCCGGGATGTGGATTACCGGCAGGTGCCCGGCATCCCCGGCTCCACCAGCCTGCGCAAGGCGTGGGAGATCATGCGCGACCAGAAGATCGACACCCTCCCCGTGACCAGCGAGGATGACGAATTGCAGGGCGTCATCACGGTGAAGGATATCGCCACCGCTAACATGGACCTGTTCGACACCGGTATCCTTGCCAAGAGCCGCACCAGCTACCGCAATATTCTGGAAACGCTGGGCGCTACCATGGTGGTGGGCAGCGAGGACGCGGAGTGCACCACCGGCCACATCCGCATCGGCACAGCCACCCCGGAAATGCTGGAAAGCAGCATGGAAAAAGGTGATATCGTCATCCTGACCAACCGCTACGAAAGCCAGCTTTGCGCCATCGAGAAGGAAGCTTCTCTCATCATCATCTGCAACGGCGCAAAGGTGGGCCGCACCATCCAGCATATCGCCGCCGAGACCGGCGTAGCCATCATGAGCGCCCCCTGCGATACCTACGCGGCGGCAAAGCTCATCAGCCAGTGCGCGCCCATCTCCTATTACATGACCCGGGACGATATCATGAAATTCACCCTCGTCACCCCGGTGGCAGATGTCACCCGCGTGATGGCAAAGGTGCGCCACCGGTATTTCCCCATTCTGGATGCAGACGGCAAGTACTGCGGTATGATCAGCCGCCGCAATATCATCAACCTGCGCAAGCGCCGCATCATTCTGGTGGACCACAACGAGGCCACACAGGCGGTGGAGGGCTTCGACCAGGCCGAGATTCTGGAGATCATCGACCACCACCGCATCGGCAGTCTGGAGACCAGCGGCCCGGTGTATTTCCGCAACCAGCCGGTGGGCTGCACCGCCACCATCGTCACCCAGATGTACGACGAAAATGGCGTGACCATCCCGCAAAAGATCGCCGGTCTGCTGCTGGCCGCCATCCTTTCGGATACGCTGGTGTTCCGCAGCCCCACCTGCACCCCCATCGACGTAAACGCCGCCAACCGTCTGGCAAAGATCGCCGGGGTGGACATCAACGAGTTTGCCAACGAGATGTTTGAAGCCGGCGAAAAGCTGGACGGCAAGACCGCCGAGGAAGTGTTCTTGCAGGACTTCAAGGTGTTCATGTGCGGCGATATCCGCTTTGGTGTGGCGCAGGGCAGCTATATGACCCGCAAGAACCTGACCGCCGCCGAGGCGCTGCTGAAGCCCTATCTCGAGGAAGCACGCAACAAGCAGAACGTGGAGGATATCTATATGCTGCTGACCGACGTGCCCAAGGAGGAGAGCGTGGTCATCTGCAACGGACGCTACGCCGCCGAGGTGCTGACGGATGGCTTCGACACCCAGCCCGCCGCCGATGCCAGCTGGACGCTGCCGGGCGTGGTGAGCCGCAAAAAGCAGTTCATCCCCGCCCTGATGACCGCTTATCAGGAGCTGTAAAGGGACACTGCCGTGTTTAATTTTCTTTCCAAAAAGGATCGCACCCCGCCCGCGCTGCCGGAAGGCACGGAGCGGCGGCGCTACACCATCACCGGACAGGTGCAGGGGGTAGGTTTTCGCTACCGGGCGCGGTACGCCGCGCAGACCCTTGACCTGACCGGCTGGGTGCAGAACGAGGACGATGGCAGCGTGACGCTGGAGGTGCAGGGCGACCCGGATAAGTTCATGTCCCTGTTCGCCATGATCCAGAAAAGCGACTATATCCAGATCACCGGCATCCGCCAGAAGGACATCCCGCCCGACCCGTGGGAGCGCGGCTTCTCGGTGAAGGGATATTAAGGAACTGAATAGAAACAGAGCGCCTGACACCGCAGTGTCAGGCGCTCTGTTTCTATCATATTATACTTTTACCCCAGCACCTTGAGGGGAGAGTTTTCCACCCACAGGGTATGATCCAGCAGGCGGGTGACGGCAAGCCGTCCATTTGCCGTTACCCGGGCGGGGTCGAGGGCGTAGAAGTCGCTCTCGGTCAGGTTTTCCGGGTCGGCGGTGGGGGAGATGCCTGCCACGCACACCCAGTGCCCGTAGGTGCTGCTGGTGGCAATGTGGGGGTAGTTCACCTCGTCCCAGCCGGAGGAAGTCAGGTGGTATTCATAAGTAGAGGTGCGGTTCGTGTGGCGCTTTACCCCGCTGACCGTGGTGTTTTTCAGGTGCACGATCACCGGATGCCCGGCGGAAAGCTCGCTGTACAGCTTCTTCAGGCACTCGGCACGGGTGCCGGAGTACCCGGTGTAGCCCGCTGCAGACCACACCGCCCCGTTCGACCACATCCCGCTGCCGGAGCACACCTTGCCGTCCAGAATGGTGCGGGCGTAGCGCAGCGCGTACAGGCTGCACTTGCCGGAGGTCTGGTTGCCGATAGAAAGGATGTGGCTGGTGTCGAAGCTGAGCAGCCGGATGCCGTTTTTCTCTTTCAGCTCGGCGGCGTGGGCATGGGGCAAAAAGGCGCACAGCAGCAAAACCAGCGCCAGAACTGCCGCCGCCAGCCGCTGTGCCGCGCGGGCGGGACAGTGTTGCATGGGTACTTCCTCCAAGTTCGTTTCAATTCGGACATGATTTTACCACCAAAACGTGGTGAAAATGTGTAAAAAGGCAAAATAATGGGGCTCTCTCCCCGAGGGAACTGGCGCGGCACAAGCCGCGTCTGAGGGAGTTAATACCGCTAACACAACATATGTCCAAATTTAAGTGCTCCCGCACCCGGCAAAACCGCGCCGCCGGGGCAGGGAAAAGATGATTCTGTGAATTGTAGACAGACTTTATTCCGGAATATATCAGAACTGCAACAAATCCCGCTTATTTTCATCATTTTCACGAAACTGCTTCAGGAAGTTTAGCGATATTCCCGATTGACAAAACCGTCAGGCGTCGGATATAATCAGGGCAGAAAGGCAACGATGGTTGCGAAAGCCTTTCGAGAAAAAAGAAACATATCCACAAAAAACGCTGATTGGAGGGATACCCCTATGAAGAAACTGTCAAAGATCGTCGCTCTGCTGCTTGCAGGCGCAATGGCTATGGTGATGCTCACCGCCTGTTCCGGCGGTGGCACTGGCACGGATGAAACGAAGCAGGAGATGGCTTTTGATACGATTCGAAGAAGAAGCCAGCAGGTCGATCAGGCCAGCGTGACCGAGAATGATAAGGAACTACAGAGAATTGCTGAAGGTCATCTGCAAGAGGATCTGAACGCCAGCGTTGAGTTCTTCGGTGCTAAGTGGGTCGCCGGCTTCCATGTGGACGGCAGCGAGAAGGATGAGCATCTGACGATCACTGCAACCTCCAGCTATACTGGCGGATATTTTATTAGAAAGTTGGTGGACGGTCTGCAGGCTTGGGTCGGCAGCGAAGAGCTCCCTGATACCAATGTGGACCTGAAGGCAAAGGGCAGCTGGACGAAGCTTGGCGTTGTTGTTAGGACTGATCCCAAGACCAAGCATAGCTACATGGCAATTGCATTCCAGATCGCGAACCCCAAATACAATGGCAATAAGTAAAGAATAATTACACATTTCTTTCCCCGGAGAGCACCCGCCCTCCGGGGCTTTTTTGCGCTCTGCCCAAAAATCCCGGCAAAAAACAGGCACACTTGCCATTGACGAACGCCGCCGCACTGCTGTAAAATGAAAACAGAATGCCCTGTGCATCCGCATGGGCCCCTGCATTTTATAAAAGGAGCATTGCATGAAAAAGTTAAAGCGTCTTGCGGCTGTTCTTCTGGCCGGTATCATGGCACTGGCACTGTTCACCGCCTGCAGCGACAGCGACCCCGGCAACCCCGAGTTTGATCCCAAGGTGGAAAGCGCCTATCTTGACGCGCTGAATAATACGTTCGGGACGAGCTTTGAAAACGATGCCGACATCAAGAGGCTGGCCATCGAGCACATCGAGGAGAAACATGGCGCAGACAGCCTGACCGGCAGTGCACGCTGCAAAACAGAAGGCGACGAAAAGACCGTGGTGCGGCAGGTGCAGCTCTGCTTTGATACAAAAAGCAGCAAGCCGGATGCCTTTGTGCCGCTTTTCTACGAGGCCGCAGCCGCGCAAACCATCACGGCGAACCGGCTCAATGTTCAAGCCCTGCTCAACACCGTGAAGGATGAGCGTGGCGGCGCAGAGAAACACGGCATAACGCTGGAGCTTACTGCGCTGGGGGTCGGCGCAAAGACCATTGGCGGCAAGACCTACGTTGCCATCGGCTTTGAGCTGACCAACACCACCCCGTAGAACTGAATCCCACCCCGCCCCGAGGAGCACCCCGCTCCCCGGGGCTTTTTTTCGCCTTTTTGTGACAAACCCCGCCCGCTGTGGTACAATAAAAGGGTATCGAACTCACACAGAAAGGACGTTTCCATGCAGCTGTTTGAACTGGTCAGCCCACGGCTGTTCCGCCCGCTGGCGGGGCCCAACCGGGCGTTTTATGCAGAGCTTTTGCTGCTGCTCTGGGAGGAGTGCCGCCATACGGCAGATTACAGCATTTCCCGCGCCGAGGCCGTCTCCCGCGCCGAGGATTATTTTGCCGCGCTGGCAAAGCCGCTGGCGCTGGACGCCGACGGCGTGGGCGATGAGGACGAGCAGCCCACCCGCGACCCCCACACGCTGGCGGTGGGCTTTCTGCTGCGTCTGCGCCGCACCGGCTGGCTGGAGGAGCAGCCCGGCAGTTATGAGAGCGAGCCCACCCTTGCCTTTATGCCGGAAGTCACCCCGCTGCTGGACGCGCTGGAAGAAATACTGAACCCCCGGGTGGTCACCTACACCGGCAAGCTGTACAAGGCGTGGCAGCTGCTGGGCAGCATCGGGCAGGAAAAAAGCCCTTACGAGAACGTGCTGCGGGAGGTGGCGGCAGACCTTGAAACGTTGAACAAGTCCCTGCGTGCCCTCAACGCTTCCATCGGGCATTATATCGACCGCCTGACCCATAACCGCACCCCGCAGGAGGTGCTGGAACTGTTCGATCAGTACGAGGAAAAGGTGGTGGCGGCGGCGTACCATCGCTTTAAAACCAGCGATAACCTGTTCAATTATCGCGCCTATCTGGAAGAAGAACTGGACGACTGCGAGCAGAACCAGCTGCCGCGCTTAGCGCTGGACTACGCCCGGGTGGAGCGCTGCGCCCCCGGCGAGGCTGCACCCCGGGTGCGTGCCCTCATCCAGCAGCAGCGGGACGCGCTGGAAGAGATGAGCACCCTGATGAAGGAGATCGACGCCAGCCACATCCGCTACCGCAAGCGGGCAGTGCAGCGGGCACAGTTTTTGCTGCTGAGCGACCGCTCGGCGCAGGGCAGCGTCACCGCCCTGCTGCGCCGCTATGCGGAGGACATCCGCAGCCCGGAGCAGCTGTTTGAGCCGGACGACGGCCCGGTGGCGGCGCGGCTGCACCTGTACCCGGCGGCAGTGTTCGGCGCAAAGCCGCTGTATCCCCCCGCCGCGCCCCGCACCGAAGCACCTCTTGCCCCGGTGCGCACCGAGCCCCTTGACCCCGCCCGGCTGCGGCAGGAGCAGCAGCTGCTGCTGGACTACGCCCGCCTTGCCGTCACCGAGGAAAACGTGGCGCTGTTGGCGCAGCAGGCACTGGCTGCCCGCGGGCAGGTGAACGCTTCCACCCTTGTGGAGGAATATCCGAACGACTTTACAGGCATCATCGGCCTGCACACCTATTCCCAGTCGCCGCACCGGGAGTATGATATCACCATGACCGGAAACTGGGTGGAGCGCGGCGGCTTCCGGTTTCAGGATTTTGTCCTGACCCGCCGCAAGGAGGTAAACACGGATGGCAACCATTGATCTGCTGGAAGAGACCGCAAACTATCTGCTCAACCACTGCTTCGTGCTGGGCTGTGTAGAGGAACAGCGGGCAAAATATCTATATATTCAGGATCACCTCAACGAGGTGCGTGCGGTGTTCAAACCGCTGGGCTACGCGGTGCTTTTGTACCCCGCACCCATGCAGGCGGCGGCGCTGGTCAACGAGCATGAGGGCAGTCAGGCGCGGCTGCTCAAGTACGAGAGCATTTTGCTGCTGGTGCTGCGGCTTTTGTACCTGCAAAAGCGGGAAAGCCTTGCCGCCAGCGCGGACGAGGTGCTGGTCACGATGGAAGAGGTGCAGGCAGAACTGCAAAAGATGAACCTGCCCCGCAAGCTGGATCAGCAAACGCTGGAAAAGCTCATGCGCACCCTGCGCCGGTACAATCTGGCGCGTCCGGTGGGACGGCTGTCCGGGCTGGACAGCCGCATTGAGGTGTTCCCCACGGTGCTGCTGGCGCTGCCGGACGCTGACCTTGCGGATGCCGCCGCCGAGAGCACCCGCACCCGCACCGAGCTTGGCCTGTACGAGCGCCCGGAGGGCGCAGACACCGAAGCAGGGGAGGGTGAAGCATGATCGAACTCAAGCGCCTGAAACTCATTAACTGGCATAACTTTGAAAATACCACCTTCGACTGCGCCCGCCTGACCTATATGATCGGCGTGAACGCCGTGGGCAAGACCACCATTCTGGACGCCATCCGCTACTGCCTGACCACCAACCGCAACTTCAATGCGCTGGGCAATAAGAAAAGCGGCCGCACCCTGCAGGGCTCTGTCCACGCCAAGCAGCGCGGCGAAAACGCCTACCGCCGCCCGGGGCATACCGTGGCGTATATCGGGGCGGAGTTCTGGGACAGCGTCAAGCACACCAGCTTTGTCATCGCGGTGCGGGTGGAGTCCGAAGGCCCCATGCAGGAGCTGCACCCCGGCGACCAGACATGGTACATCTCGGAGGACGGCATCACGCTGGAACAGCTGCCCTTTATCGACCCGCGCACCGGTGCGCCCAGCGCCAAGGAGGACTTCAAGCCCGCCGAAGGGCGGCTTTCCTATACCCGTAGCCCCAGTGAAGCGCGGGACAGAATATGCCGCGCACTGGGCATCGGACGCGCAGCCAGCCCGCTGGGTAAAAAGTTCAACGAGGTGTTCCAGATGGGCACCAGCATGGACGAGATCCCGAATTTCCGGGAGTTTCTGTACCAGTACATCCTGCCCCAGCCGGAGCTGGACTTGGAAGCCTTGCAGGGTGACCGCTTGGAGCTGGAAAACCTGCACGCCGTTCTGGCGGAAGCCCAGACCCGCGCCGATGCGCTGGACGAGATCGTGCGCTATGGCCGTGAAGCCACCGAAAAACAGACCGAAGCCCTTGTGAACCGGGGTGCCGCCCTGCTGGCACGGGCTGCTGCCGATGCCGGGGAAAAGGCTGTCTGGCAGGAGCGGGTAGACGCCGGACGCCGCCAACAGGAAACGCTGCGCACCCGCTACGCCGAAGCCAAGACCGCCGAAGCGGAAGCCCGCCGCGCCTACCTGACCGCCCACAGCGCCGCCGGTGCCAGCGGCGAGGGACGCGCACTGGATGCCCTCAGCGAGGAGCTGGCACACCGGCAGACCGCACTGGATGCCGCCGCCCGCCGCGCCGACACCGCCGAAAAAGCCGCCGAAAAGACCGGCAACCTGTTGGCAGTGCTGCGCCGCAGCGGCTTTGCCGCCGGGCAGAAGATGGCAGACCTGACCCCCGACACCCTGCCCGCCCTGACCGACTGGCTGACCGCACAGGAAAAGCCGCTGGAAGAAGCCTATTTTGCCGCCCGGCAGCACACCGCCGCCCTGCAGCGGCAGCAGACCGAGAAACGCGCCGAGCTGGACGCCGTATCCGGCGGCAAGTGGGTGTACCCCCACGGCGACGCCGCCACCCGGGTGCGGGACGCCGTGAACGCCGAACTGAAGAGCCGGGGCATGGAGCCGGACGCCCGCATCTTCTGTGAGCTGCTGAACGTGGAGGACGAAAGCTGGCAGGACTGCGTGGAAGCCTGTCTGGGCGACCGCCGGTTCGATATCCTTGTGCCGCCCGCCCACTACGCCGCCGCAAAGAGCGCCTTTGTGGCGCTGAAGGATAAGGTGGGTCCCATCAGCCTGCTGGACACCCCGGGTCTGCGCAAGGCCAACCGCCGCGCCGACACAGCCCCCGCCGACAGTCTGGCGGCACAGGTCACCAGTGAAAACCCGCTGGCCGCGCAGTACGCCGACACCATCCTGCGCCGCATCGTCTGCTGCGACACCCCCGACACGCTGGAAAACTACCCCGACAGCGCCACCCGGGACCTTCTGCGCCACCATCCCTTCCGGTTGGAGCGTCTGCGCACCCCGCAGCGCTATATCGGCTTGGAAGCCCGCCGCGCCCGCGCCGGGGCACTGGCAGGGGAGATGAACGCCCTTGCCGAGGAAGTGCGTGCCGCCGCACAGGCAGAGCAGAACCTGAAAGCCGCATACAGCCAGTACCAGACCCTTTTGCGCGGCACAACGCTGGAAGAACTTGCCGCCTTGTGGGACGCCCGCGCCGCCCTGACCGCCGCCCGCGCGGCGGTGGAGGAACAGGCCGCAAAGCTGGCCGAGTGCCGCGAGAATCCGCTTTTGCAGCAGCTGTATAAGGAGGAAGAGGTGCGCGAGGCCGCATGGGAAGCCGCCCGCACTGCCGTGGAGCAGACCGGCGGCGACCTGCGCGTGTGCGAAAAACAGATCTCCTCCTGCGAGGCGGAGCAGCAAAAGGCGGTGGACACCACCGAAAAGAGCGCACAGGCCGCAGAGAGCTTTTTTGCAGCTCATCCGCTGGTGGAGCCGCTCTCCCGCAGCCGTCAGCAGGCGCTGACCGGGCCGGACAAGTCCCCCCGCGCCGCCGCGCAGGCTGCCGAAAAGGCACAGGCCAAGCTGGACGATGCCCTGACCGTCTACCTGAACAGCACGCTGGAACCGGCGCAGCGGGAATACAACCGGCGCTACGTCTGCGATTATCCTCTGGGTCTTGCCGGGCTGGAGCAGTACCGCGCCCAGCATGAGAGCCTTGTGCGCATCGACCTGGAGCGCTACGCCGCCCGCCTGGAGCAGGCGCAGCGGGACTGCAAGGACCGCTTCCGCAAGGATATTTTGTTCCGCATGAAGGACGATATCTTCAACGCCCGGCGGCAGTTCCGGGAACTGAACAAGGTCATGGAGCAGCTGACCTACGGCGAGGAGGTCTACCGCTTTGAGCTGGAGCCCAGCCGCGACCCGCAGCTGGCGGCGTTCTATCAGGTCATCGTGGACAAGGGCAACCAGCAGATGACCGAGGGGGATTCTCTTGACAACCTTGCCGCCACCGCCGACCCCGCCTACGAGCGTCAGGTGGACGAGCTGATGGAAAAGATTATGGCGGATGTGGACGAGAACACCCGCGCCCGGCAGGAGGGACGCACCGCCGCCGGTGCCACCCTTTCGGACTATGTGGACTACCGCACCTATCTGGACTACGATATCAAGGTGACCAATCGGGTCACCGGGCAGCAGGCATATCTGTCCCGCGTCAGCCGCGATTCCTCCGGCGGCGAGAATCAGGCACCCTTCTATGTGGCCATCTGCGCAAGCCTTTTGCAAATTTACCAGAAGAGCGAAAACAGCATCCGTCTGGTGCTGCTGGACGAAGCCTTCAGCAAGATGACCAGCGACCGCATCCGCCCCATGATGGAACTGTTCCGCCGCCTGCAATTGCAGGTGCTGCTCATCTCCACCGTGGAAAAGAGCACCGCCATCCAGCCCTACTGCGATATCACCTACTCCATCGTCCGCCACGGCGACGCCAACGCCATCGCACCCTTTGTCCGCATTGCGGCAGAATGATGCAAAGCAGGGCTTGACATCAAAAATAAACTTTGCTATACTGTTTTTTGCTCATCGGAGGGCTGTTTCAACGTAATTGAAGGGCCGGATAAGATGTCATCGTTCGTGCTTCCCGGAGGCTGTGGGCACCGTAGTGCCGCAGCAGAAGAGGGAATGCACCGGAGCGGTGGTTCTTATCCGGCCTTTTTGCATATGTGAAGTTCAAAAAGGAGGAGCTATGCCAAAGAAAACCATCCAATTGTCCGATCATTTTACCTATTCCCGCCTGCTGCGGTTCGTGCTGCCCTGCATCGGCACCATGCTGTTCACCTCCGTCTACGGCATCGTGGACGGGTTGTGCGTTTCCAACTTTGTGGGCAAAACGGCCTTTGCGGCGGTCAACCTCATCATGCCGCTGCCGCAGCTGCTGGGCACTGTCGGCTTTATGCTGGGCACCGGCGGCAGCGCCATCGTAGGCATCACGCTGGGCGAGGGTGACCAGAAAAAAGCCGACCGCTATTTTACCATGTTTCTGCTGGCAGCGCTCATCTCGGTCAGTGTGCTGGCCGTGCTGGGCTTTGTGTTCCTGCGGCCGGTCGCCATGCTGCTGGGCGCAAAGGGAGAGCTGCTGGACTACGCCGTGCGCTACGGGCGCATCCTGATGCTGGCGCTGCCGCCCTTTGCGCTGCAAAATATGTTCCAAAGCTTTTTCGTCACCGCCGAAAAGCCGCTTCTGGGCTTCTGGTTCACCGTAGGTGCAGGCTGCACCAACATGGTGCTGGACGTGGTGATGGTGGGTATGCTGCACTGGGGCGTGGAGGGCGCTGCCGTTGCCACCCTTATCAGCCAATTGGTGGGCGGCGTGCTTCCGGTGTTCTATTTTATCGACCACCACAATACCAGCCGCCTGCACCTGTGCAGAACGCAGTTTTACGGCCGCGTGCTGTGGGATGCCTGTATCAACGGTTCTTCTGAGCTGATGACCAACCTTTCCATGTCGCTGGTCAATATCCTGTATAACTTCCAGCTGCTGCGGCTTGCCGGAGAAAACGGCGTGGCGGCTTACGGCGTCATCATGTACGCGGCCTTCCTGTTTGTGGCGGTGTTCGTGGGCTATGCCGTGGGCAGCGCACCCATCGTCAGCTTCCATTACGGCGCGCGCAACCACGCCGAGGTGCATAACCTTTATCAGAAGAGCCTGCGCCTCATCGCCGTGGTGGCTGTGAGCATGACGGCGGCGTCCATGGTCATCATCCCCTATGTGGCACGTATCTTTGTGGGCTACGATACCCAGCTGCTGGCGCTGACCAGCCGCGCCTTCCGGCTGTATGCGCTGAGCTTCCTCATCATGGGCTTCAACGTGTATGCGTCCTCCTTCTTTACCGCGCTGGGGGATGGCGTGACGAGTGCTCTCATCTCTTTTCTGCGCACCCTGCTGTTCCAGCTTGCCGCGCTGCTCCTGCTGCCCGCCCTGTGGGGCATTGACGGCGTGTGGCTGGCTGTCACCGCCGCCGAGCTGGCCGCGCTGGCGGTGAGCGTGTATATGTTTGTGACAAAAGACCAGAAATTCCATTACCGTCATAGTTGATGCGTAATACCAAGAAAGCCGCCGGGGTCCCGGCGGCTTTTCTGTTATTCAAAGGTATATTCCACCAGCTGGCAGTTTTTGATGCCCGCAGCGGCGTACTCCTCGTTGGTCATATCGTAAAAATAGGAGTGCACCACCCGGGCAATGCCGTTGTGCGCCACCAGCAGGTAGGTCTTGCCGGTGTCCGCCTTCAATTCGTCCAGCAGGTTGTAGATGCGCTGCGCCAGCTGCATCATGCTTTCGCCGCCGTCATAGCGGTCGGCAAAGTGGGTCTTGGAGATGCGGAACTCCGCACCGTCCCGGGGCGTGCCCTCGTATTTGCCAAAGCACTGCTCCCGCAGGCGGGGCTCGCAGCGGGCGGGCAGACCGGTAGCGGCGGCAATGGCTTTTGCGGTGTCGGCGGCGCGGGAGAGGGGAGAGTACAGGATCTCGTCGATGTGCAGGCCGCTGTCCCGGACAAGCTCGCCCAGCTGCCGCGCCTGCTGCTGCCCGCGGGCGGTCAGCGGGCTGTCGGTCATGCCGCAGATCTTATTTTCCACGTTCCATACCGTCTCGCCGTGGCGGGTGAAATAGATATTATGCATAAAATTACTCCTTACAGCTTGTGCAGGGTGCCGTCCGGCAGCAGACAGACGGTGTCTCCCTCGTCGATGCCAAGACATGTCAGCTCCCTGTCCGGGTAAGGCAGGATGCGGGCAGCCCCGGCGGCATCGGTCAGGGTCACATCGCACAGCACCGGCTGCCCGGCGGGCAGCTCCTCGCAGCCGTACAGCTGCTCGTCAATGCGCAGCACGCGGTATTCCGGCATGGTACAGCCCCTCCTTTGTGTTTTTCCTTATTATATAGCACCCGGGGGCTTTGGTGCAAGGGGGAGCGGACTGAGAGGGTTTATTCTCCCCCGCTTGACAGCGACGCGGAGAAATTGTTACAATACAGTTACGACTGCAAACAACGTGGAGGGGTTCATGAATATTACGGAACTGCGGTATCTGGTAGCCATCATGAAATGGGGGTCGGTGTCGGCGGCGGCAAAGCAGCTGTACGCGGCGCAGCCCAACGTCAGCAAGGCACTGAAGAACCTGGAAGAGGAATACGGATTGCGCATCTTCGAGCGCTCCTCCACGGGTATGATCCCCACCGAGCAGGGCAAACGGTTCATCCGGCAGGCGCAGCGGGTACTGCAGCAGGTGGACGAGCTGAAGCAGGAGGCGCACCAGCAGCGCAGCTGCGCCGAGCTGCGGGTGGTGCTGACCCATGCCACCTACGCCTCCTATGCGGCGGTGGATTTTTTGCAGCAGGCAGCCCGCAGCGAGCAGCTGCGGGTGCATATCCGGGAGAGCGGTGCCATTGAAGCTTTGGATTTTGTGCTGCGGCAGGGCTACCACATAGCGCTGCTGCGCTATGCTGCCGAGGACGAGGACTACTACCTGCGCTACTGCCAGCGCCACGGTCTGCGGCAGGAGCCTATCATGGAGTTTTCCTACCTGCTGCTCACCAGTCAGGACAGCCCGCTGGCGCGGCGGCAGGTGCGCGAGCTGGACGAACTGAACGATTACATCGAGGTGCTGCACGGCGACACCCATCTGCCCGGGGAGGAGAGCACTGTTTCCCGCTGGGAGGTGAACCCCAACCGCCGCATCCATGTGTATGAGCGGTGCAGCCAGTTCTCTATTTTGCAGAATCTGCCCACGGCCTATATGTGGTCGTCCCCCATGCCGCAGCGCGCGCTGGAGCAGTACCATCTGGCGCTGCATAATTGCCCGGCGCAGAAGCAGCAGATGCGGGACGTGCTGGTATACCCGGAGCGGGAGCCTTTGCAGCCGGAGGAGCAGCTGTTTGTGCAGTTGCTGCACAAGCAGGCGGATGCCACCATCAAGGACAGCGGGTGGAAGAAGATTTGAAATGCGCGCCGTGTCTTCCGGGTTGCGGCACCCAGCATCCGCATCGTGCCTTGGGCGGCACGCGCGTCTTGCTGGCCGCTGCCCCAACAACTCCTCCCTGTTTCCGCCACTGGCGGCGGTCGTCGTCGTTGCTAGCCATGTTCAGCGGAAAGAGTATTTTTATTTGTAGTTCCGAAACGCCTGCGGGCGTTTCGGAATTACTTTTTCACGGGAGGGGGCGTAGCGTGGAACGGTATCTGCTGCAAAAATCTGCGATTCGCGTCATGCAAAAAGGGGCTGCTGCGCGGTGCAGCAGCCCCTGAGGGTTACGTTATAGCGGCTCAGACCTCAAAGTTGGGATCGTCCTTCAGCATGTGGATGTTGGACATAAAGGCGCTCTGCTCGGGGTCGGTGAACGTGGCGTCCTTCACATACTTGTTCAGCACAGCAGCGGTGCGCACGGGGTCGGCAATGGTACCGGCACCGCCGATGCAGCCGCCGGGGCAGCCCATGCCCTCCAGCAGGTAGCCGTTGTACTTACCGGCCTTGGCCAGCATCAGCAGCTTCTTGCAGTCGGCCAGACCCTGTGCGGAGG
>OJQV01000358.1_pt1 | contig 34814 bp, 27 predicted proteins | sample 1598821 | NCBI WGS metagenome assembly OJQV01 (sample SAMN03922509, study PRJEB24848) | human gut metagenome | isolation source: stool sample | host: Homo sapiens | place: Germany | collected 2011-11 | reverse complement strand
TCATCATGCGGGCGGTGAACACCATGGGGGTCATGGTCATGGAGATGTTCTTGGCAAGGCCGGGGAAGGCGGTCTTTGCCATCATGCTCCATGCCGGGCAGCAGGAGGTAGCCATAAAGTCCAGCTTCTCGGGCACTTCCTCAAGGAAGTCGTGTGCCTCGTCTACGGTGCACAGGTCGGCACCGATGGCAACCTCCACCACGTCGCAGAAGCCGATGGCCTTCAGGGCGGACTTCAGCTTACCGGTGGAAGCCAGAGAGGGGAACTGGTTGATGAAGGCGGGAGCGACCAGCGCATAGATACGGTCGCCGCGGTTGAAGCCCTGAATGAGCTGATAGATCTGACCCTTGTCGGCAATGGCACCGAAGGGGCAGTTCACCAGACACTGACCGCAGGAGACGCACTTGCTGTAATCGATCTCGGCACGGCCCAGCTCGTCAGAGTGGATGGCGCCCATGCCGCAGGCAGCGGCGCAGGGACGCTCGGTCTTGACGATGGCATTGTAGGGGCAGACGGTGACGCAGCGGCCGCACTTGATGCACTTGTCCTGATCGATGCTGGAACGGCCGCTCTCCCAAGTGATAGCCTTCTTGGGGCACACTTCCATACAGGGGTGTGCAAGGCAGCCCTGACACAGGTCAGAAACCTTGACCAGCTTTTCAGGGCAGCGGTTGCAGGCAAACTTGATCACGTTGACCAGCGGGGGATCATAGTACTTATCGGCGATGGAGGCATCCTCCAGACCGGAGACCACGCTGTTGTGCTCGTCCATGCGGCGGGTGGGCAGACCCATAGCCAGACGCACGCGCTCCTCAACGATGGCGCGCTCCAGGAAGATGTCCTTGCGCAGCTTGCCCTCCTCACCGGGGATGATGGTATAGGGGATCTTGCGCATCAGGTGATTGGCCTGCTCGCCCTTGACGTTGGCGTAAGCCATGCGGGCGACCTCGGTAAACACCTGACGGCGGATCTGGATGACCGTAGTATTGATTCCTCTGAAACTCATTCCAATCTCTCCTTGCTCAGAAACAGCCAAAAAACGGAGCCGCCTGCCCTGTGTGCAGAGCATAAAAACGGCACTATACGGGCACGGATGGTACCGTGCTGGTTGCTTACAGCACGCCGGACCCGATAAATCCATCTTCATTTTAACATAAAGACGTGCGTATGGAAAGAGCAAAACACAAAATTTGTTAAAAATTTATTGTATTCATGCGGATGCACAGAATGTACAAGTAAAATGAAAAAATTTCAGCAAAGTGCTGCACGCACCCGCTCGCCATCGTAGCGGCCAAGCTTTACCCGCACGATCTGCCCGCTCTCGCAGCCGGGGGCAGAGACCACCACCGGAATGTACAGCCGGGTGTAGCCGGTGAACAGCGTACCGGACAGGGGCGTTTCCAGCAGCACCTCATCCTCGGTGCCCTCAAAGGCGGCCAGTGCCTCGCAGCGCACCTGCTCGGCTACGGCGTTCATGCGGCGGCTGCGCTCCTGCTTTTCCCGCTCGTGGATCTGATCCGGGAAATCATAAGCCGGGGTGCCGCTGCGGCGGGAGTAGGGGAACACATGCACTTTAAGGAAACCGATCTTTTTCAAAAATGCGCAGCTCTCCTCAAAGTCCTCTGTCGTCTCGCCGGGGAAGCCGCAGATGCAGTCGGTGGTAAAGCTGACCGGGCGGCTGCCGTAGGCGGCGCGGATCTGCTCCACCACCTGTGCGTACTCCTGTGCGGTGTACACCCGGCGCATCCGGCGCAGGGTGGCGGTGCAGCCGCTCTGCAAACTCAGGTGGAACTGGGGGCAAAGCTTGTCCACCGCTGCCAAGCGGGAGATGAATTCCGGGGTGAGCATATCGGGGTCAAGGCTGCCCAGACGAATGCGCTCGATGCCCGGCACCTGTGCGCATTTTTCCACCAGCTCCACAAGGTTCGTGCCGGTGTCCAGCCCGTAGCTGGGCAGGGAGATGGCGCTGAGCACCACCTCGCGGTAGCCCGCAGCGGCCAGCTGGTGCAGCTCGGCCAGAATGCTCTCCTCGGCGCGGCTGCGCACCGGCCCGCGGGCGCGGGGGATGACGCAGTAGGCGCACTGCCGGTTGCAGCCGTCCTCTACCTTGATAAAGGCGCGGGTGTGGGCCTCGAACCGCTCCACCGGCAGCTCCTCGAACTGCTCGCCGCGCTGGTGCGGGGCAATGGCTACGATGCGCTCGTGGCCGTCCAGCAGCTTTTGTACGTTCTCCAAGATGGCCTTGCGGTCGCCGTTGCCGCACACAAGGTCGGCCTCCATGAACTGTGCGGCCTCCTCCGGGAAGGCCTGCGGGTAGCAGCCGGTCAGCACCGTCACCGCACCGGGATTTTCGCGCTTTTTGCGGCGCAGCCACTTGCGGCTCTTCTGGTCGCCGAAGTTGGTCACGGTACAGCTGTTCACAATGAACACATCCGCTGCTTCGCCTTCCTGCGCAATGGTAAAGCCGTTGGCGCGGAACAGCTGTTCCAGCGCGCCGGTCTCGTTCAGGTTGACCTTGCAGCCCAAGGTATAAAAACAAACTCGCATGAGAGGGGTTCCTTTCCACAAAATGGGATAAAATAGGGTCTACTCTTCATTATATAACAAAACAACGGCAGTACGCAAGACCGGAATTGCACCGCCCGGCGGCATACCGGCGCGGGCGGCGGCATACACTGCAAAAAGAGAGTTTGCGCGGGGAGGTATGAGGAATGGAACGGAGAAATCTGGCACTGCTGTGCGCGGGGGTGGTCTGCTTCTGGCTGTTTGCACTGGCCTTTGGCACGGCACAGGGCAAGGGGCTGCGCATCCAACCGGCGGTGCAAACGCAGGCAGAACCGGCAGCGCAGACCCTGACGGTCACCCCGCCGCAGCTTACCCTGCCCTGCCGCGCGGCGATCCTTATCGACCAGACCAGCGGCACGGTGCTTTACGAGATGAACGCCGACCAGACCATGCCCATCGCCTCCATTACCAAGGTGATGACCCTGCTGCTCACCTTTGAGGCGGTGCACGCCGGGCGGTTGACCATGGACACCGCCGTGCCGGTCAGTGAACACGCCTATCACATGGGCGGCAGTCAGATCTGGCTGGAGCCCGGGGAGCAGTTCACGCTGGACGAGATGCTCAAGGCCGTCTGTGTGTCCTCTGCCAACGATGCAGCAGTGGCGGTGGCCGAGCTTGTGGGCGGCAGCGAGCCTGCCTTTGTGCAGCAGATGAACGCCCGCGCCGCAGAGCTGGGCATGGAGCACACCACCTTCCGCAACGCCTGCGGGCTGGACACGGAGGGGCATCTTTCCACCGCACGGGATGTAGCCATCATGAGCCGCACCATCCTGACCACCTGCCCGGAGGTGCTGCACTATACCGGCATCTGGACGGACACCCTGCGGGGCGGGCAGACCCAGCTGGTGAACACCAATAAGCTGCTGCGGCGGTACAACGGCATTACCGGGCTCAAGACCGGCACCACCGGCGGAGCGGGCGTGTGCATTACCGCCAGCGCCACCCGGGACGGGCTGAACCTCATCGCGGTGGTGCTGGGTGCACCCTCCAGCAAGGAACGGTTCGAAGCCGCCACCACCCTGCTGGACTACGGCTTTGCGGCCTACCGCGCCGCACCGGTGCCCCTGCCGCAGGAACGTCCGCTGCAATTAAAGGTAAAGGGCAGCACCGAGGAGACCGTGCTGCTGGATTACGCCGCGCTGCCCGCCACCGCGTTGCTGCCCGCCGAAAGCGCCGGTCAGCTGACCGTGCAGCTGGAACTGCCCGACACGCTGGAAGCCCCGGTGACCCGGGGACAGACGGTGGGCAAGGCGCAGCTGCTGTGCGGCGAAGCAGTACAGGGGGAGTACCCGGTGTGCGCTGCCGCCGATGCGCCCCGCATGGATGTTGACACCGCCTTGCAGCTGCTGTGGGACAGCCTGCGGGGGACAGCAGCCTGACCCTGTGCCGAAAAAGGCGCTTCAGCGCACAAAAGTGCACCGGACGCCCGGCGGGACTGTTGGATACCTGAACAAATCTGGATGAAGAAACAAAAAAACACTATTAAAATTGTATGAAATCTAAGGAATTTGACCTTGACTTTACCCGGAGGGAACGGTACACTTATACCAAGATATTTCCTCGCAGGGCAAAGGCCCGGCAGATCGTTTGGAGGTTTTAATAAAATGAGTGTCGCACTGAACACGAAACACCTCTCCAGCTTCATCAGCGAAGAGGAATATGCAGCTATCTACCCGCAGGTAGAAGCCGCCCACAAGCAGCTGGAGGCCAAGAACGGCCCCGGCAGCGATTTTCTGGGCTGGATGACTCTGCCCCGGGATTACGACAAGGAAGAGTTCGCCCGCATCAAGGCAGCCGCTGCCAAGATCCGCGAGGACTCCGACGTTCTGGTCGTGGCCGGTATCGGCGGCAGCTATCTGGGCGCACGCGCTGTTGTGGAGGCTGTTAAGGGTATGTACCACAACGAGCTGGAGGATGGTCTGAAGATCTACTTCTGCGGCAACAGCATCAGCCCCACCTACCTGAACAATATCATCAGCCTGTGCAAGGGCAAGCGCTTCTCCATCAACGTCATCTCCAAGTCCGGCACCACCACCGAGACCTCTCTGGCCTTCCGTGTGCTGCGCGAGCTGCTGGAAAAGGAGATGGGCGTGGAGGAAGCCAACAAGCGCATCTACGCCACTACCGACCGTGCCAAGGGCACTTTGAAGCAGCTGGCTGACGCACAGGGCTGGCCTACCTTTGTAGTTCCCGATGACGTGGGCGGCCGCTACTCCGTGTTGAGCGCCGTGGGTCTGCTGCCCATCGCCGCTGCCGGCATCGACATCGACGCTCTGATGCAGGGCGCTGCCGATGCTATGGAGCGCTTCTCCGTACTGAGCCCCGACAACGATGCTTATAAGTACGCCGCCATCCGCAACATCCTGTACCGCAAGGGCAAGGCTGTGGAGATCCTGGAGTGCTACGAGCCGGACTTCACCCTGATGAACGAGTGGTACAAGCAGCTGTTCGGCGAGAGCGAGGGCAAGGACAACAAGGGCCTGTTCCCCGCAAGCTGCATCTTCTCTACCGACCTGCACTCCATGGGTCAGTTCATTCAGGAAGGTGCCCGCATCATGTTCGAGACTATCGTGGACGTGAAGAAGCCCGCACAGGATCTGTTCATCGACCCGCTGGAGGGCAACTTTGACGGCCTGAACTTCCTTGCAAACCAGAACATGAGCGTGGTCAACCGCAAGGCAATGGAGGGCACCATTCTGGCACACACCGACGGCGGTGTGCCCGAGGTGCTGATCGAGGTGGACGACCTGTCTGCTTATAATGTGGGCTACCTGATCTACTTCTTCTGGCGTGCCTGCGCCTGCAGCGGCTATCTGCTGAGCGTGAACCCCTTCAACCAGCCCGGCGTGGAAAGCTACAAGAAGAATATGTTTGCCCTGCTGGGCAAGCCCGGCTATGAGGGCCTGACCGCAGAGCTGGAGGCAAAGCTGAAGTAAGCTGCCGAACGTTAAAAATGATCTCCCGCCGCAAGGCGTGGAAAATACAGGAGGACTGAACTATGATTAAACTGATTGTTGGTACCAAGGGCTCCGGCAAGACCAAAGCTATGATCGACCAGATCAACGACGCGGTCAAGACCTCCAAAGGCAATGTTGTTGTTGTGGAAAAGGGCATGAAGCTCACCTACGACATCGCTCCTGCAGCACGTCTGATCGATCTGGAAGAGTACAAGATCTCCGGCGGCGAAATGCTGTACGGCTTTGTGGCCGGCCTGATGGCAAGCAACTACGACATCACCGACCTGTACATTGACGGCATCCTGAAGGTGCTGGACCACGATATCAACCGTCTGGGCGTTGTGCTGGACGAGATGGCAGCCATTGCCGGCGACAGCGTGAAGGTCACCGTGACCGTCAGCGCAGACGAGGCCGCACTGCCCCACGATGTGAAGAAGTACCTGTGATCTGATAAAAGAACAGGGCTAAAAGCTTTTCCAACAGGCAGAAGACCGGAGAAAAATAAATTTTTTCGGTTTTCTGCCTGTTTTGGTGTTGACAAAGGGTTGCTTTGGCGCTATACTAACAAAGCAGCCTTTTCAGAGGTGTACTATGCAATTTGACCTGAGAAAGTTTATCACAGCCGGCACAAGACCGTACCATGCAGAGTTTCAGTGTGATTTATCTGCGTACGATTATGCCGGTGCAAGGATCCCGCAGCCGGTTACAGCCGTCTTTGACGCGCAGACCGATGGCGACGAGGTTCAGATAACGTTGCGGGCAAAGGCATCGGTGCACGGAGAGTGCGCCCGCTGTCTGGACCCGGTCACCCGGGAAGAGACAGTCGATACGGAGTGGATCGTCAAGGAGCGGGATCTGGATGACCCGGATTTCGATCTTCCGCTGGACGAAAAAGGACACTTGGACGTGGACGAATGGCTCAATCAGGAGTTTATGTTCCAGATTCCCACGGTGCTGCTTTGCAGCCCCGACTGCGCCGGGCTTTGCCCGCAGTGCGGTAAGAAAAAGGCGGAATGCACCTGCCCACCGGCAGAGCAGACCGACGCCCCCGTAGACACTAGGCTCGCGATCCTTAAATCACTGCTGAACAGATAAACCCATCAAGGAGGTGCAAAAATATGGCAGTACCTAAGAGACATCTTTCCAAGGCCCGCCGCGACAAGCGTCGCAGCAATGTTTGGAAGCTGGAGGCCCCCGCACTGGTCAAGTGCAGCAACTGCGGCTCTCTGAAGCTCCCCCACCAGGCATGTGGCAACTGCGGTTACTACAAGGGCGAGGAAGTCATCAAGAAGGCCTAATTTGCGCGTAATTGGTGGCATAATGGTGTTATGTACAGAAGGGGAGGGCGCAAAGCCTTCCCCTTCTTGTGCTTTAAAGGAGGTGGATGCAGATGGCGATACGGATCGAGCAGGTGGATGCCGGCAGCGAGGCCGAGGCTCTTGGCCTTGCCCCCGGTGACGAGCTGCTGAGCGTGGACGACAACGAGCTGAACGACACGCTGGACTACGATTTTTATACCGACAGCAGCAGCTTCCACCTGAAAGCCCGGGTAGCGGACGGCATCCGGGAGTGGGAGGTGCAGCGGCCGCAGCGCGGCCCCTTTGGCTGCGGGTTCAAGACCTATCTGGGCGATGCGAAGCATTCCTGCTCCAACCACTGCATGTTCTGTTTCATCGACCAGCTGCCCCCGGGCATGCGCGAGAGCCTGTATTTCAAGGATGATGACGAGCGGCTGAGCTTTTTGTTCGGCAACTACATCACCATGACCAATATGCAGGATCACGAGATCGACCGCATCATCAAGATGCACATTTCGCCCATCAATATCTCGGTGCACACCACCAACCCCCAGCTGCGGGTGCGGATGCTGGCCAATAAGCGCGGCGGCGAGGTGCTCAAGTACCTGCCCCGGCTGGTGGAGGGCGGCATTGCCGTCAACTGTCAGCTGGTGCTTTGCCGCGGCGTGAACGACGGCGACGAGCTGCGCCGCACCCTTGCCGACCTGCTGGAGCTGACCCCCATGGTGCAAAGCATTGCAGCCGTGCCCTGCGGTATTACGGATTACCGCAAAAATCTGTACCCGCAGGTGCCCTACGATGCAAAGACCAGCGCTGAGGTCATCGACATTATGGAAGAATTCGGTGATGAATGCAAGCGCCGCCACGGCAAGCGCATCATCTACCCCAGCGATGAATGGTACCTTAAGGCAGGCCGCCCCATCCCTGCGGCAGCGTTCTACGAGGACTACGACCAGCTGGAAAACGGCGTGGGCATGCTGCGCCTGTTCGAGGAGGAATTTCTGGCCGAGTTGGACAAGCCCCACCGCATCTACGGCACCAAGGAACTGGACGTGGTCACCGGCACCATGGCAGCGCCCCTCATCCCCCGCATGATGGAGGAGCTGCACCGCCAGTACCCCATGATCACCGTGCACGTCCACACCATCCAGAACCGCTTTTTCGGCGGTAATGTTGGCGTGACCGGCCTCATCACTGCTACCGACATCATCGCCCAGTGCGCTGGCAAGCTTGCCACAAAAACGCTGGGCATCCCGGCTGTGATGCTGCGGGAGGAAAAGGACACCTTCCTTGACGATATCACGGTGGAGCAGCTGGGGCAGCAGCTGGGCGTAAAGGTGGAGGTGCTGCCCACGGCAGGCGGGGACGAAGCCCGCGCCTTGCTGCGCAGCGGCCTGCACATTGCCCGCAGAAGGAAGAGCGGCAGCTGATAACGCCATTTTTATTGTATTTTACCCCTTTTAAGAAAGGAGGAGACCCCATGAGCAAACCGATCGTAGCAGTGGTGGGCCGCCCCAACGTGGGCAAATCCACCCTGTTCAATAAGCTGTGCGGCCAGCGCCTTGCCATTGTGGAGGATACCCCGGGCATTACCCGCGACCGTATTTTTGCCAACTGCGAGTGGAACGGCCACGAGTTTTTGCTGGTGGATACCGGCGGCATCGAGCCCAAGGCCACCGAGGGCATTCTGGCCCACATGCGCGAGCAGGCGCAGATCGCCATTGACACCGCCGACTGCATCATCATGGTCACGGACGTGCGCAACGGCCTGACCGCAGCCGACGAGGATGTGGCACACATGCTGCGCCGCAGCCACAAGCCCATCATTCTGGCCGTGAACAAGTGCGACAAGGTGGGCGAGGCTCCCATGGAGCTGTACGAGTTCTACAACCTCGGCTTTGACGAGGTGATGCCCATTTCTTCCGTGCACGGTCACGGTACGGGCGATCTGCTGGATGCAGTGTGCGCCCATCTGGACTTCAGCGAGACCGTGGTGGAAGAGGACCGCATCCCCGTTGCCATCATCGGCCGTCCCAACGTGGGCAAGTCCAGCCTGACCAACCGCATTCTGGGCGAGAATCGTATGATCGTGGCCAACGAGGCCGGCACCACCCGTGATGCCATCGACACCCCGGTGGACAACGCCTACGGCAAGTTCATCTTTACCGATACCGCCGGTCTGCGCAAGCGCAGCAACATCAGCGATGGCTTGGAGCGCTACATGGTGGTGCGTGCACTGGCTGCTGTGGAACGCAGCCGCGTGGCGCTGATCCTTGTGGATGCCACCGTCGGCTTTACCGAGCAGGACAGCAAGGTGGCTGGCTACGCCCACGAGCAGGGCAAGGCCTGCATCATCGTGGTAAACAAGTGGGATGCCGTGGAAGGCAAGGAGACCAACACCATGGAACTGCAGCGCCGCGGCTATGCCGAGTGCTTCAGCTTTATGGGCTATGCACCCATTATCTTCATCTCTGCCCAGACTGGCTACAACGTGAACAAGCTGATGCAGCTGATCCGGGATGTGGACGCCGAGAACGGTGCCCGCGTGCCCACCGGCGTGCTGAACGAGATGCTGGCCCGCGCGACCGCCCGGATGCAGCCCCCCAGCGACAAGGGCCGCCGCCTGAAGATCTACTACCTGACGCAGGCCTCCACCCGTCCCCCCACGTTCGTGGCCTTCGTGAACGCAAAGCACCTGTTCCACTTCAGCTATCAGCGGTATCTCATCAACCAGATCCGCGAAAACTTTGGTCTGGAGCATACGCCCATCCGTCTGGTCGTGCGGGAGCGCGGCTCCGGCGATGTGGGTGCCAAGGACGTATAACACGTCAGGGAGGCTCAGATGATGAAATCTGTTCTCATCGCTGCGGTGTCCGCTGTGCAGGCGTATCTGCTGGGCAGCATCGACACCGGTATCCTCGTCAGCAAGTTTTTGTACCACGATGACGTACGCAAGTACGGAAGCGGCGCAGCGGGTATGACCAATATGCTGCGCACCTTCGGTAAAAAGGCAGCGGCGCTTACCGCTTTTGGTGATGTGCTCAAGGGTGTGCTGGCCGTGTGCATCGGCCGCTGGCTGTTCACCCTGATGCCGGAAAGCACCATGCTCTCGCCCTATCTGGCGGTGTATCTTGCCGCCATCTTTGCCATTATCGGCCATTTGAAGCCCCTGTATTTCGGCTTCAAGGGCGGCAAGGGCGTGCTGGTGGCGGGCGGCACCATTCTGGCCATCCAGCCGGTGCTGATCCCCTTTCTGGCAGTCATCTTTCTGGCCTGCCTGCTGCCCACCGGCATGGTGTCGCTGGGCAGTGTGACCATGGCGGCACTTTACCCGGTGCTCACCATCCTGTACGGGGTGTTCCGGGGCTATTCTGCCGCCGACCTTACCGTGTGCACCATCGGCTCGGTGATCATGGCCGCAATGGTCATTTACATGCACCGCTCCAACATCCAGCGCATCCGCGAGGGCAAGGAGTACCGCTTTGGCCGTCACGGCAAAAAGTAACAGAAAATAGTAAACCACCCCGCAGCAGCCGTTCACCGGCCGCTGCGGGGTGGTTTTTGTATATGCTTATTCCTTTGTCTCGGTCTCTTCCTCAGGCTTTGCTTCGGAATGCCGCCGACGGAACCAGTCGGCGGGGATGCCGCTCTGGGCGGGGGTAAGATCCGGCGCAGGATGACCGTCCGGCAGGTGCGCACCAAAGGCCGGGACAAAGAAGAACTTGCGCACAATGAAGATCAGCGCGATTGCGCCCACGCTGAGCAGATTCTCCACGGCGGAATCGTGTCCCACCACCAGATGGCGGGCAATGGCGTAAAGCAGCACCTCAAGGCTGCTGCCGGGGCTGTGCTTGGCCAGCATCTTGATGAACTCGATGCCGATCACAATGTCCAAGCTGCGCTCCAGAAAGGTGCGGATCTCTGCCTCGTTGCCATCGAACAGCAGGCCGGGCATCCAGCGGATCAGAGGCACAACGCTGAGCAGCAGACCGATCAGCACCAGCCCGGATAACAGCACTTCCAGCAGACTGGAAGCCTGAATAATGCGGTTGCGCAGGGAGGTACGCCAGTGGCTTTCTACCGGGTGAGAGGGATGTTCCATAGTAAGACCTTCCTTTCAGCATTCTGCTGCATAAAGATCGACAAAATCCTGCCTTTATTGTAGCAGACGAGAGAAGGTCTGTCAATTTCAATCCACGATGGTGACGGTGGTCTGCGGGCCGACGGCCACATAGCCGGACTTTTTGATGCAGTCCTGCCCGGCGTCGGTGTCCAGCCAGTCGTACAGGCGGCGCTCCGGGCTGTCGGCGGCGGCATCCGGGTGGATGACGGCGTAAAAATCGTTGCACAGGGGGTAGCTGCCGTCGGCAAGGGTGTCGTTGCTGGGGGTCACGCCGTCCACCGCCAGCAGCCGCAGCCCGGGCTTGGAATACATCTGGTCGATGTAGTAATATACGGAAAAACCGATGGCGTTGGCGCTGTTGTTGTAATCGGCGATGCTGTCCACCAGCTCGCCCATGGCGGCAGGGGCCAGCTCAGAGGGCGGGGTCATCAACTCTCCGCCCTGAATGAGCAGCTTTTTGAACAGGGTCTGACTGCCGGAGTCCTCGCCGCGCTGGAAGGCAACGATTTCCTGATCCTTGCCGCCTACATCCTTCCAGTTGGTGATCTTTCCGGCGTAGATGTCCCGCAGCTGCTGCTGGGTAAGCGCCTGCACGGGGTTATCCTCGTTGACGATGAACACCAGCGCGTCCACCCCGATGGGCTTCTGCTCCAGCTCCACATTGGCTTCCTGCAGCTCTTCTTTTACATAGTCTGGCGCTTCGTACACCACCAGCATCCGGGTGGTGGTGTCGTACAGGCCAAAGTTCTCCCATGCGTAGGCGGTGGTACTTACCGTAATGCTGCTGCGGGCTTCCTCCAAGTCCATGCCGGTGGTATCGGCCAGCATCTGCGCCATCAGCGGGATGCAGGCGGTGCTGCCGTCCAGCGGGGGAAAATCCTCCACGGTCAAAAACGGCGCTGCCTGCTGCACAGTAGAGGACGCTGCAGAGGACGCGGGCGGCTCTGCGGCAGAGGAAGCGGTGCTGCCGGAGGGTGCATCCGTGCCCTTGCAGGCGGTCAGCACCCCGGCGGCGGAGCAGGCAGCCAGCCCCAGCAGAAAACTGCGGCGGGAAATTTTAGCGTTTTTCATAAGAAATCCCTCCTAACTCAATAGCCATAACTCGGTACATCGTCCGCAGTGGCAGACGAGAAAATGCTCTGGCAGTACAGCCAGTTGCCGCTCGTGTCCATCCAGCCCACATAGAAGCCCCGCTGTGCGGCAAACACATGGTCGGGCAGGGCATTCAGACTGTTGGAATAGTACCCGGTGCAGCTGGAAAGCCCCTGTAATACTACATTGCCGCCTGCATCCAGCACATCGCATACGCTGCCGTAGGCGCTGCCCGCAGCGGCGCGGCTGCCGTAGAACATGGGTCTGCCGTCGGGGTCGGTGGTCAGGTAGTTGACGTAACTGTACTTGCCCTGCAGGGCGGTCAGGTCGCTGACAAGCCCCTGCGGGCCGTACAGCCGGGTGGCGGTGGTCTCGTAGCGGTCGTTGTCCTGCAATTCCAGCCAGACGTAGCCGGTGCCGCAATTGCTCATCCGTACCCGCTGCTGGTGCTCCACCGGCTCTACGGTGGTGTCGGTCAGCAGCTTGCCGTTGTCCTTACTGTACACCCGCAGGCTGCCGTCCAGCGCGTAGACGGCTACGGTGTTGTCGGTGGCGTCCACATCGTACAGCGGGGTCTTTGCACCGGTCTCCAGATCATAGAGTTCGTAGCCGTGATCCTCGCCGCTGTGCCATGTTACCACATAGCCCGGGAAATACTGGCTGGGCTGCTCGTCAAAGGTGGAAATCAGTCCGCGATCCTCTGTGGTCATGTCCCGCAGCTCGTACCGGCCATCACTGGTGGAAAAGCTGGCAAGACCACCCGGGTAGACCTGCAAAAAGCCCGTGTACTGCTCACCGGTCTGGGTGTTGTACAGGATCTGGTCGGTGGTTTCCTCTCCGGTGGCAACGTCCAGCTCCACCCAGTCGCTCAGGGTGTCACTGTCGTAGAAAAGGCGGTATGCCGAGGCAGCATCGGCGCGGTAGACGGTGGTGCCGTCCTTCTCCTGCACCACCACCCAGCTGTTCTGCTGGTAGTCGGTATCCCAGTCATAATCGTCCAGTCCCTCCGGGCGGGCGTAGCAGCTGAACACCAGCTTATCGCCGCATAGGGTGCAGCTGTATGCACCTTCCGGCACCGGCAGCGCTGCACCGGTGGCAAGGTCGATGACCTGACAGGTGCCATAACCTGACTCTGGGACGTATCCGCCGTCGATCAGGCGGCTCTCCTGCAGCACCAGCAGGCCGTTTTGCAGGGTGGCGCTCTGCTCGCCCTCAAAGGACATTACTTCGGTGCCGGTCTTGTCGTACAGGGCGGTGCGGCGTCCGCCCCGGCCGGTAGGGTCGGACCAGCTGCGCAGCCAGTAGTCTGCGGTGCCGGTGGCACTGTCCTCCACCAGCGAGACGTTCTCACTGCGGGTAGACTGGTGCAGCGGGGTGCTGCCGCACAGGATGGTGGTGCTGCTTCCGGAACGGCTGTCGCAGTACAGCACCCGCAAACGGCTATCGTTCAGCACGGCAGGGTCGTACAGGGGTTTGCCGCTGTCGTCCGTAGGTACCGAAACGGCAGAGCTTGCAGCGCCCGGCACGCCGGTGGCGGGCGGCAGCAGGGCACAGCCGCAGCCTAAAGTAAGGGCAAGGGCTGCGCAGACCGCCCCGCAGCCGATACGCAAGACAACACGCTTCATAAAAACCACTCCTTTGCAAAAAACAGGGAGGAAAATTTTTCCGTTCACTCAGAATACGAAACAGCCGCATTTTTCATTGCAGAACTTGCAGAAAAATGCGGCTGAAAATGGTTACAATTACATTACAGCTGCGCCGGGGCATGGGACGCTTCTGCCTTGTCCATCTGCTCCAGCTGCCGCAGAAAGGCCAGCAAAAAGGGCAGAGAAATGAAGAAGGTGAGCGCATCCGCAATGGGCTGGCAGAGCTCCACGCCCACAAGTCCCAGCACCCGGGGCAGTACAAGGACCAGCGGGATAAAGCACACGCCCTGTCGGCAGCAGGCCAGAAAGGTGGCGCGCCCGGCCTTGCCCACGCTCTGGAAGGTCATGTTGGTCACCACGATCACCGGCTGCAGAAGGATGGCAAAGCACTGGTAGCGGAAGGCGGGCAGCGCCACGGCAGTGACCTCTGGGTCGTCCCGGAACAGGCGGATCAGGTTTTCATCGTTCCACCAGCACACCGCGATCAGCACCACCAGAAGCGCAAAGGCGGCTTTCAGGGTAAAGATGGCGGCCTGCCGTACCCGGTGGTACTTGCGGGCACCGTAGTTGAAGGACGCCACCGGCTGCAAGCCCTGTCCCACGCCGATGGCCACCGAGAGGATGAACATAAAAATGCGGGACACGATGCTCATGCCCGCCACGGCGGCATCGCCGTAGCTGCGGGCGGCAATGTTCAGCAGCATCCCGCCGATGCTGTTCAGCCCCTGACGGCCAAAGCTGGGCGCGCCGCCTGCAAGGATCTGCAAAAACTCGCGCGGTTCCCGGGTGACGGCAGAAAGCCGGAACTGGCTGACTGTTTTGCCTTGCAGGAACATATACAGCAGAATGCCGAAGCTGATGGTCTGGCTGAGGGCAGTGGCGATACCGGCACCGGCAGTGCCCAGCCCCAGCCCGAACATGAACAGCGGATCCAGTGCAATGTTCAGCAGTCCGCCGGTGACCAGCCCGACCATGGCAAGGTTCGCCTTACCCTCATACCGCAGGATGTTGTTCATCACCAGACTGGAGATCATCAGCGGAGCGGCAAGCAGGATGGGGCGGGCGTAGGCACAGGCATGGGGCAGAATGGTTTCGGTGCTGCCCAGCAGCATCATAAAGTCCGGCAGGGTGGCAAGGCCGACCACCGCCAGCACTACGCCAAAGGCCAGCGCAGTAAAAAAGCTGGTAGAGGCAAAGCGGGTGGCGGCGCGGGTATCCTGACTGCCCAAGCGGCGGCTGATGATGGTGCCGGAGCCGTGCCCTAGCATAAAGCCCAGCGCCTGAATGATGGCCATCAGGCTGGAAACGACGCCCACCGCGCCGGAAGCGCTGGTGGAGATGCGCCCTACAAAAAAGGTATCCGCCAGATTGTAGATGCTGGTGATCAGCATACTCAAAATCGTGGGCGCGGCAAGGCTGAGGATCAGCCGGGGGATCGGAGTCTCGGTCATTTTGTGATACTGCACCGCAGTGCGGTCCTGCTGGGTCATGGGCAAATATCCTCCTTCAAAAACGAGAAAGCCGCCCCTTCCAGAGCGGCAGATAGTCCTGATGAAAACAGTATAACGCAGTTGCGACAAAATGTCGAGAGGGAGAAAAAACGGCCTTTCGCCCCTGCGAAGGGGCGAAAAAGCAGGCGAAAACAGGATGGTTTCTATATAAAGTGCTAAAGAATTGTCGAATTGCTTGTGAAAAATCACGATATGTGGTATTCTTTATAAGAAGGAATTGGAAAAATCTGTGCATTTTATGATTGGGAGGGATTTGTACATGAAATCCGTAGCACAAACTGTGATCGAGGCCGACCGCTTTTATACCATTGCCGCTCACACCGGCAATGTCATTCAGGCAGTGGAGGGCAGCAAGGACGGCGGCACTGTCCGTCTGGGCAAGTATGACCACAAGCCCGAGCAGGAGTGGAGCTTTGTCCGCGAGGGCGATGGTGTGTACCGCATCCGCAACCGTGCCTCCGGCAAGCTGCTGGATCTGACCATGACCGGCACCGCCAATGGCACATGGCTGCACCTGTGGGAGGACGTGGGCGGCACGTCCCAGATGTGGAAGGTGGAGCACACCCCGGAGGGCACCGTGCGTCTGCGCTCTTCTTGGGCAGGCGGCAAGTGCGTGGACACCGTGGGCATCGGTGCCGAGGTGGGCGCTGTGCTGCAGATCTGGCAGGAGGTGCCCGGCGGTGGTGACCAGCTGTGGGTCATCTCTGAGGTAAAGGACCGCGTAAAGCGTGCCGCCAAGGTTGAACAAGCAGCGCCCGCTGCCGAGACGAAGGCCGCACCGGCCAAGGAAGCCGCTCCCGCCAAGAAGCCCGCAGCCCGCAAGCCCCGCACCGCCAAGAAGGTGGAGGAGAATCCCGCTGCGTCCACCGTAAAGGCTGCAGAGCCGGTCAAGGCAGAAAAGCCCGCTGCAAAGAAGGCTGCTAAGGCAAAGGCTGAGCCTGCTGCTCCCGCAGTAGAGGTGAAGGCAGCTCCCGCCGTGGCAACCAAGGCCGAGCCTGTTACTAAGGCTGAACCGGCTGCCAAGGCAGCGCCCGCAGCGGAAGCCAAGACTGCCCCTGCCGCCGCAAAGCCCAAGGCAAAGCGTGCACCCTGCAAAAAGACCGTAAAGAAGTAAGAAATCATAAAACGCAAAAAATCGGACAGACCGCGGTCTGTCCGATTTTTTGCGTTTATAGAAGCTTTTTATGCAGCAGGGGCGGCAGCATCATCGCTCTGGGCAGCGGTCTGCACGAACTGTACGATGCTCTCGATGGTCTTGCGCAGCTGCACAAGGCTTTCCACGTCAGAGTCCTGCATCCGGGAAGTAGGGGCGGTCACCACGGGCTGCGCAGCAGTTACCGTGCCGGTCAATTCCGCATGGATATGGTGGGCGGGCACGTCCAGCAGGATGTGCACCTTGGGGGACAGGGTCTTGAGCAGACCCTGCTTTTCGATGCCCAGAATCAGCTGCGGAGCATCCTCCCCGGCGGCGAGATTCGGCAGCTGAAGGTAGAGGTAGCCTTCTTTCGCGTTGGCGGGCTGCACGGTTTTGAGCTGTTTCAAGTCCAGCTGAAAGTCGTTTACTTGCTGCAAGCCGGTGGCGGCGGGGTCTACCCCCAGCAGGGTGGCCAGCTGGTCTTGGGAGATGTAGCTGCCCAGCGACCAGCCCGGCAGCAGCAGGCTTGCCAGCGGATACTCGGCCACGACCGTGCTGCGCAGCTTGTTGTACAGCTGTCCGGCGTCGTAAAGGGTCTCTTCCTCGCTGATGTACATCCGGGTCAGAGGGGCATCGTTGACGGTGCTGGTGCCCGTTGGGTACAGCGCCAGCTGCACCGCCCGGGGGGTGTACTGGCCGGTCAGACTGCCGGTGGTGCCGCCAAACTTGTCCAGCAGGGCGTAAAGCGCAGGGGGCTCGGCCTCGGTGGAGGTGATAGTGTAGTCCAGCGCAAAGCTGGCACCGCTCTGGAATGCCTTGATCTTGCGGCTGACGAAGCTGTACAGCACTGCCGCAGCCACCGCGCACACCAAAACCAGACACAGCAGAACGATCAGTGCCGCCCGCAGACCAGTGCGCTTTTTGTGGGAAGATGCCATGGGAAACCTCTCCTTCCGGTAAAACGTATTTGCTTCAGCATAACGGAACTGCACGCAAATGTCAAGCGCCGCAAACTGCGGACAAAACAAAAAACCTGAAACATTTCTGTTTCAGGTTTCTGGCGGAAAGATGGGGATTCGAACCCCAGAACGCTTTTGACACGTTACACGATTTCCAGTCGTGCGCCTTAGACCAACTCAGCCATCTTTCCACATCTTCTGTTCTGCCTTTGGGCGGGTGCCCTTGGCGCTCCACTATAATACCTGAAAGCAGGCTTTTTGTCAAGGATTTTTTTGAAAAAAATCAGACTTTTTTAAAAATGACGAAAAAACGCGAGAAAGTATTCTGCCGCATGGACGGAAAGCACAAAAAGCCCTTGACGCACCTTTAAAATAGGTCTATATTGAGGGCAAAGAGCACTGCGGTGGGTCATTTTGTGCCGCAGCGGCGGGAAATATAAGGAGGATGCTTTTATGACTTATCCTGAAGTACTTGCCAATGCCCGTACCTGCATTGGTCAATACTGCAAGGCCTGCCCGGTGTGCAACGGCGTGGCCTGTAAAAACCAGATCCCCGGCCCGGGTGCCAAGGGCGTGGGCGATACCGCTATCCGCAATTATAATAAGTGGGCCGATATCCGGGTAAACATGGACACCCTGTGCCCCGGCGGTGCACCGGACACCACGCTGGAGCTGTTCGGCAAAAGCTTCCGCTATCCCTTCTTTGCGGGCCCTGTGGGTGCAGTGAACCTGCACTACTCCGATACCTACACCGATATGACCTATAACGATGTACTGGTGCGCGCCTGTGCCGAAAACGGCATTGCTGCCTTTACCGGCGACGGCACCAACCCCACCGTGATGGAGATGGCTACCCGCGCCATCAGCGCTGCGGGCGGCTGTGGCGTGCCCACCATCAAGCCGTGGAACATCGACACCATCCGCGAGAAAATGGCACAGGCCAAGGCCAGCGGCTGCTTTGCCGTGGCCATGGATGTGGACGCAGCGGGTCTGCCTTTCCTGAAGAACATGACCCCGCCCGCTGGCAGCAAGAGCGTGGAGGAACTGGCCGAGATCGTGCAGTTGGCCGAGCGCCCCTTCATCGTCAAGGGTGTGATGACCGTCAAGGGCGCACTGAAGGCAAAGCAGGCCGGTGCCGCCGCCATCGTGGTGTCCAACCACGGCGGCCGTGTGCTGGACCAGTGCCCCGCCACCGCCGAGGTGCTGCCGGAGATCGCCGCAGCCCTCAAGGGCACCGGCGTGAAGGTGCTGGTGGACGGCGGCATCCGCACCGGTGTGGATGTGTTCAAGGCACTGGCACTGGGCGCAGACGGCGTTTTGATCTGCCGCCCCTTCGTGACCGCAGTTTACGGCGGCGGCGCAGAGGGCGTGAAGTGCTACATCGATAAGCTGGCCGGGGAACTGGCCGACACCATGCAGATGTGCGGTGCCCATACGCTGGCGGAGATCACCCCGGATATGGTGCGGGTCTGATTTTTCTGCGTAGAGAACGATTTTAATGGCCTCCGCCTTGCTCTGGCCATATTCAGCGGAAAGAATCTTATTTATAGAACAATGCCGGGCAGACTGCGGTCTGCCCGGCATTGTATTTTCACGAGAGGGGTCGAAGTGGAGAACGGCAGCTGCTGAAAATCGTCTTACTTCAAAGTGCCGTCCAGCACCTGCTGGTAATACCACGGCTTCGGGGCGTGGAAGGTCTTGCCGCTGAGGAAGGCAAAGTCCGGCTGGGTGAAGCGGGGCATGGTCAGCTCCCATGCGCACAGTGCCTGATACTTCAGCTTCAGCTCCCGGTTGGCGCTGTTGTTGCCGTACTTGCTGTCGCCAAGGATGGGGCAGCCGATGCTTGCCATGTGGGCGCGGATCTGGTGGGTGCGGCCGGTGATCAGCTGCACCTTCAGCAGGGCCAGACGGCCGGAGACGGCGATGGTCTCGTACCGGGTCTCCACCTCCTTGGCACCGGGCTGCTTGTCCTCCACGATCTTCACGATGCCGCGGTCAGCATCCTTCAGCAGATAGCCGCCCAAGGTGGCGTCCGGCGGCATGGGACGGCCAAAGGTGACGCAGAGGTAGGTCTTTTGCACCTCACGGTTCTTGATGGCAGAAAGGAACAGCTCCTCGGCCTCCGGGGTCTTGGCAATGATCACAAGGCCGCTGGTGCCGGTGTCCAGCCGGTGGCACAAGGCAGGGGTGTACAGGTCGTTCTCCTTGTACTCGCCCTGCTTGTTCAGGTACAGCAGCGCACGGTTCAGCAGAGTATCGTCCTCCGGGCCATCCACCGCAACGCCGGCGGGCTTGTTCACGATCAGGATCTGCGGGCAGTCGTACACCACCTGCGCCGGGGTGCGGGCGTTCTTCCACGCGGGGCCTTCCACCCGGCGGTCGGCGTCCAGAACGTCGTCCAGAATGAACAGCTTGATCTCATCGCCCGCCATCACGCGGGTGGAAAGCGGCTGCTTTTTGCCGTTCAGCTTGATCTTGTTTTCCCGCAGCGCCTTATTCAGGCGGCCGGGGGTCAGGGCGGGGTATTGCTGGGTCAGATAATTGTCCAGCCGGGTGGGGGCCAGACATTTTACTTTTAAAATTTTCACGGGAAATTCCTCTCTATCTTAAAATCAGTTGCAATAGAATGGGTTCTTGATTCGTTTTTATTGTAGCGGAATAAATCTACCGCGTCAAGAAAGAAGATATTTTTATGAACCTGAAATATAAGATTCTGGCTGTTCTGGCTGCGGGCATCGCATTGACGGCCTGCGGCGGCTCCGGCACCCCCGCCAGCACCCCCGCATCCAGTGCAGTGCCGGCCTCGTCCCATGTGGCAGAAGAAGGCGTTACAGAGCCAATCAATCTGCTGACATGGACACTGGACGATCTGGATGACCCGGATGCGGTAACGCTTATCCCGGCATCCATCGTTTCCGGCGTACAGGACGGCAAATTGACTGCAAAAGTGTTTGGCTACGACATTTATAAGAAAGAGGAGATTGAAAACCTTGCCGTTGGAGACAAGATCACCTTCCACGAAGAGGGTGCGGCATGGAATCAGGTCGTGAACAATGCGGTGACGAGCATCGAAAAAAATGACGAATACCATCTTGTAAGCATCAACGGCGGCATAGAGCAGCCCGGCGGGCTGGACTTGAAGCTGGAGGATGATGACACCTACCGGACGATGACCTTTGACGATTACCCGCTTTATTACGAGATGGGAGAAAAGACGATGCCGCTGGCAGAGGATGTAGTGCTGAAGGACAGTTCTGCCGACCCGCAGGCCGAAGCCGTGGAGACTACGGGCGCGGATGCGGTGGCAGCAGCGATCAATGCAGACCCTGATAACTGGACCACCTATAATACCACGCTGGTGGTGCAGGGCGGCAAGGTGCTGGAGGTGCGCCGCATCTGGGTGCCGTAAATTTTGCTCAAAACCGTTGACAAACGTTTTGCGTATGCTATAATTTAGCTGTACGCAAAGGGGCGCTTCGCCTGCCTTGCGGAATGTAAAATTATGACAGATGGCAATGATGGGGTCAGAAATGCACACACCACCGTCCAGAGAGAGCGCCCACGGCTGTAAGGTGCTCCGGTCGGGATCATTTCGCGCCACCCCGGAGCTTCCGGCGAATGTAAACCGGACGCTGCGCAGCGTTAATGCGCCGAAAGCGGCAGGGGACACGTTATCCTTTGCAATTTGGGTGGTACCACGGAGTTTGATGCACAAGCAGCCTTCGTCCCTTTTGGGATGAGGGCTGTTTTTTGTTTTTTCTCCGTGCCGCCCCTCTGCCATAACAGCATAAAAACGGCGCCTGAGCGCCAAAAACGATTGAGGAGAGAAAGATCTATGCAATGGACCGGTTTGAATGAACTGCGCGAAAAGTACCTGAGCTTCTTTGAAAGCAAGGGACATCTGCGTCTGGACAGCTTCCCCCTAGTACCCAAGAACGACCCCAGCCTGCTGCTGATCAACAGCGGCATGGCCCCCATGAAGAAGTGGTTCCTAGCACAGGAGGAGCCGCCCCGCCACCGCGTGACTACCTGCCAGAAGTGCATCCGCACCCCGGATATCGAGCGCGTGGGCATCACTGCCCGCCACGGCACCTTCTTTGAGATGCTGGGCAACTTCTCCTTCCAGGATTACTTCAAAGACGAGGTCATTCCTTGGGCTTGGGAGTTCCTGACCAGTGACGAGTGGATGGCTATCCCCAAGGACCGTCTGCACATCTCTGTGTACGAGGAGGACGACGAGGCCTACGATATCTGGACCAAGAAGGTTGGCATTGCCCCGGACCACATGGTGCGTCTGGGCAAGGAGGACAACTTCTGGGAGCACGGCTCCGGCCCGTGCGGCCCCTGCTCCGAGATCTACTTTGACCGCGGCCCCGAGTACGGCTGCGGCAAGCCGACCTGCGGCGTGGGCTGTGACTGTGACCGCTATATGGAGATCTGGAACCTCGTGTTCAGCCAGTTCGATGCCGACGGCAAGGGCCACTACGAGCGTCTGGCACGCCCCAACATTGATACCGGCATGGGCTTGGAGCGTCTGGCCTGCGTGATGCAGAACGTGGGCAACCTGTTCGAGGTGGATACCGTGCAGAGTGTGCTGCACCATGTGGAGCACATTGCAGGCAAGACCTACAAGCAGGACCCCAAGACCGATATCTCCATCCGCGTCATCACCGACCATATCCGCAGCTGCACCTTTATGGTGTCTGACGGCATCCTGCCCTCCAACGAGGGTCGCGGCTATGTGCTGCGCCGTCTGCTGCGCCGTGCTGCACGCCACGGCCGGATGCTGGGCATCGACCATCCCTTCCTCGTGGATCTGGTGGAGACCGTCATCCAGTCCAGCGAGTCCGCTTACCCCGAGCTGCGTGAGCATGACGCTTATATCAAGAAGGTCATCGGCACCGAGGAGGCAAACTTTGCCCGCACCATCGATGCCGGCATGAACATCCTGAACAACATGATCGATCGTCTGGAGAAGGCACACCAGAAGCTGCTGAGCGGCATGGACGCCTTCAAGCTGAACGATACCTTCGGCTTCCCGCTGGATCTGACCAAGGAGATCGCCGCCGAGCAGGGTCTGGAGATCGACGAGGACGGCTTCCACGCAGAGATGAAGAAGCAGAAGGAGCGCGCCCGCGCTGAGCGTCTGAAGAAGAACATCTCCGGCTGGAGCGAGGATCTGTTCGGCGCACTGGAGGCCGAGCCCACCGTCTTTACCGGTTACGACACCCTGACCGACAAGGGCACTGTTGTGGCGCTGAGCGATGAAGAGACCCTGACCGATGCCATTGCCACCGACGAGGAGGCAAAGGACGGCGTGCTGGTGGTGCTGGATAAGACCCCCTTCTACGCAGAAATGGGCGGTCAGGCTGCCGACCACGGCGTACTGAACGGTGCCGAGTGCAGCCTGCGCGTGCTGGACGTGAAAAAGACCCCCAAGGGCTACTACGTCCACACCTGCGTGCTGGAAAGCGGCATTGTGAAGGTGGGCGATGTGCTGACCGCACAGGTGGACAAGGGCTACCGCATGGCTATTGCCCGCAACCACACCGCTACCCACCTGCTGCAGGCTGCCCTGCGTGAGGTGCTGGGCGACCATGTGCATCAGGCTGGTTCCTATCAGGATGCCTCCATCACCCACTTCGACTTCACTCACTTCAGCGCCGTGACCCCCGAGGAACTGGCACGGGTGCAGAAGATCGTCAACGATAAGATCTTTGACTCCATGAACGTCACCGTGCAGGAGATGCCGGTGGAGGAAGCCAAGAAGCTGGGCGCAATGGCTCTGTTTGGCGAAAAGTACGGCAAGGTGGTCCGCGTGGTGGATATCGAGGGCTGGTCTACCGAGTTCTGCGGCGGTACCCATGTCAAGAACACCGCCCAGATCGGCGGCTTCAAGATCGTCAGCGAGTCCTCTGTGGCTGCCGGCATCCGCCGTATCGAGGCCGTCACCGGCCGCAACCTGCTGATCCGTGCAAACCTGCAGGAGGCTATGCTGCATGATGTGGCCAACACCCTGAAGGCCAACAATGTGGCATCTCTGCCCGCCCGCGCCGAGGCTGTGATGGCCGAGAACAAGGCCATGAGCCGCGAGCTGGAGGAGATGAAGGCCAAGATCGCCGCCTCCAAGGTGGACAGCCTGTTCGACAATGCTGAGGAAGCAGACGGCGTGAAGATCGCTTCTGCATACTTTACCGGTACCACCGGCGACACCCTGCGCGGCATGTGCGACAGCATCCGCGACAAGGCCGTGAACCCCGTGGTGGCTGTTCTGGTGGGCAAGGCTGAGGATAAGATCACCATGGCTGTTACCGTGAATAAGCTGGCACAGGAAAAGGGCCTGAAGGCCGGTGTGCTGGTCAAGGAGTTGTCTGCTATTGCCGGCGGCAAGGGCGGCGGCAAGCCGGACTTTGCAATGGCCGGTCTGAAGGACGAGACCAAGATCGACGAAGCACTGGCTTCTGTGAGCGCTATTGTCAAGAAGGCTCTGGGCTAAAAAGGATCCATGTCCCCGCCCGGTGCCGGATGCGCGCCGGGGCGGCGGGCTTTTGTAGAAGCAGGAAGGAGTGTTCCCCCATGGAAGATTGTCTGTTTTGCATGATCGCAGAGGGCAAGATCCCCTCTAAAAAGCTGTACGAGGATGACCAGGTAGTGGCATTCTACGACATCAACCCGCAGGCAAAGGTGCATTTCCTTGTGGTTCCCCGCAAGCACATCTCCTCTGCCGCTGCGCTGACCGAGGAGGATGGTGCTCTGCTGGGCCACATCTTCACCGTCATCGCAAAGCTGGCCAAGGAGCAGGGACTGGAAAACGGCTACCGCATCATCTCCAACGTGGGCGAGGACGCAGGCCAGACCGTGAAGCATCTGCATTTCCATGTTCTGGGCGGCGAAAAACTGCCTGTCTGATTCCAATACGAAAGGGAGATTTTGATTATGGCTGAAACTTATACCCTGCACGTCGCAGGCCTGACCCGTGAGCTGACCATCTGCAAGGTGAACGACCACATGGACATTGCCGCATTTATCATGCTGGGTGATGCCGAGCTGACCGTGGCCGCTGCTGCGGAGCTGCTGAAGAAGTGCCCGGATTTTGATATCCTGCTCACCGCCGAGGCCAAGGGTATTCCGCTGGCACACGAGATGAGCCGTCAGAGCGGCAAGCCCTATATCTGCGCCCGCAAGGGTGTCAAGCTGTATATGCCGGACCCTGTGGTGGTGGAGGACCAGTCCATTACCACTGCCGGTAAGCAGAAGCTGGTCATCGACCGCAAGGAGCTGGAAAAGATGAACGGCAAGCGTGTGCTGGTGGTGGACGATGTCATCTCCACCGGCGGCTCTCTGAAGGCACTGGACGCGCTGGCAGAAAAGACCCAGTGCACCATCGTGGGTCAGGCCGCTGTTCTGGCCGAGGGCGATGCTTCTGAGCGCAAGGATATCATCTTCCTTGAGCCGCTGCCCCTGTTCTTCCACTAAGCCGGGATGCGCCGCCCGCTCTGCGCTTTCTGCGCCGGAATGATGGGCCTTAGTTTCCTGTGGACTTTTTTGCCGCAAACGGAGCTTTTTATGCCGTTTGCGGCATTTTTTGTTGCCTTTTTGCTGCTGCTTTGCATCCCGGATGGCAGCCGTAAGCTGGCGGTCTGCCTGCTGTTGGGTGCACTGGCAGGGCTTTGTGCGGTGTACACTACAAACGCCCGGCTGGAGCGTACCCGGGCAAACTACGCCGGGCGCACCGTGCTGCTGACCGCCGAGGTGGAGCGCGCGGACAGCAGCTATCTCCCGGGCACAGTGGACGCGACCCTGTGGGTGGAAAGTGTGAACGGCAGCCCGGCGGGCTTTCGCATAGTCTGTGCAGAGCTGCCCGCCTGCACGGCAGGGCAGCGGGTGCAGGGCTGGTTCACGCTGCAACAACCGGACATGGAAGAACAGACGGCGCAGTACGCGGATGGCATCGCCCTGCAGGCAGAGCCGTTGGCCGAAAAGCCGCAGCTTACCGTACTGGGTGAGAGCGGTAGCTTCCGTGCCCGCACCCACCGCTTGCAGCAAAAACTGAGCGAGAGCCTGTGCCGTGCCATGCACCGGGACACCGGCGGCGTGCTGGCTGCCATGACGGTGGGCGACCGCAGCGGGCTTTCGGCACAGCTGCGCAGCGCCTACCGGGGCGCGGGGCTTTCCCATGTGCTGGTGGTCAGCGGCATGCACGTTTCCATCCTGTGCGGGGATATTCTGAGCGTTTTGCTGCCCTATCGCTGGGAGCAGAGCTACCGCCACCGCAGACGACGCACAGTCTGGAAAAGCCTGCTGGCGCTGGTGCTGATGGGCGTGACCGGCTTTACGCCCTCGGTGCGCCGCGCCGCCGTGGCGGTGTGGGTCAGCGCCTTGGGTGTGTGGGTGTGGGGACCGGCGGACGCTCTTACCTCGCTGGCGGCGGCAGGCATCCTGATGACCGCCGTCAACAGCTATGCCGTGTGGGATATCGGCTTTGAACTCTCCTTTGCGGCAGTGGTGGGCACGGTGGCAGGCAACGCCTGTATCCGTCGGATGCGGGACGCCCACGACAGGCGCTTCTGGGTCAAAGCAGGGGAGAACCTGCAAAAGCCGGTCAGACGCCCGTGGTTCAACAGGCTGCCGGAGCGTTTGCAGGGTCTTGCAGAGAGCGCCTGTATTGCTGCCTGCGCCTCGGCGGCTACCTTCCCGGTGCTGGTGCTGCGGGGCCTGAGCGTCAGCGCGTGGGCGGTGGTCTCCAGCATCGCGGTGCTGTGGATGGTGCAGCCGCTGCTTCTGTTGGGGTTGGCAGTAGCCTTTGTGGGACTGGTGCCGTGGCTGGCACCGGTGCATGTGGTACTTTCCCGGGCGGCAGACCTGCTCACAGGGCTATTGAACGGCTGGGCGGTCTGGCTCAGCACAAAGCCCGGGGCATCCATTTACTTTAATACCGCCTACGCAGCGCTGGTCTGTCTGCTGCTGTGCGGGCTTTGGGTGCTGGCTTTCCGCTGGCGGGTCCGTCTGCGGGTGGCTCTGCCGGGCATTTTGCTGGCGGCAGCGGTGGGCATCGGGTTGGGCAACACGCTCAGCCGGGACGTGGTGCATATCGACCTTGTGGGCAGCGCACAGGCGCCTGCGGTGGTAATTGCCCAGAACGATCGGGCAGTGGTGCTGTTCCGGGGCGGCAGCGCCGCCCAGCGTGCGGTGGAAAACCAGCTGGCACGGCGGGGCGTGTGCACCGTGGAACTGGTGGTAGACCTGCGCATGAATGCAAAAACAGCCTGCACCCTGCCCGCGCAGCAGGGCATCCGGGCAGAGCGTCTGCCGGTCAATGCCAGCCGCAAGCTGCGCTGCACCCCGGCAGCGGTGGAATTGCTGCGCACCCGGGAAGGGTGTCTTGTGCGGTTGAGCATCGGAAACCGGCAGTTTGTGACCCTGAGCGGCAAGGCAGAGCTGGCGCAGCCGCTGCAGACAGAGTGGCTGATCGCTACGCCGAAAAAACCGGAGACAGTGCAGTACCAAAAACTGCTGGCGCTGCGCAGTTACAGCTGGATGCTGCCGGAAACGCAGTACACTGCCTCCCTCAGCCTGCGCCGCACCGGCGGCGAAAGGCTTGAGTGATGCTTTGCAATCCGGGCCGAGTGTGGTACAATACAAGGAGCATTTTATAACAGGAAAGGGGCATTTGCATGGCTACGGAAGCAAAACTCCGGCAGCTGGCCGACAAGGGCTGCCCGGTCTACTATTTTTATTCCAGCGAGCGGTATCTGGTGCGGCAGGCAGTGGCGGCGGCGGTGCGGGTGCTGTCGGCAGACAGCGACGAGGACGCTACCATCCTGGACGGTGCCGCCCCGGAGCTGGAACAGCTTATCATGGCAGCGGGCACCATCTCCTTTTTCGGCACCCGGCGCGTGGTGGTGCTGCCGGAAATAGACCCCGCCGCCTACGGCAGCAAGGACTTGGACGAGCTGTGCAGCACCCTTTCCAGCTTGGAAAACGCCGTGGCGGTGCTGGGCAGCGTGTTCCCGCTGGAACGCGGAAAGATCAAGCTGGGCAAGCAGGCGCAAAAGCTGCAAGCCCAGTGCAAAGCCATTGGCTACACGGAAGAACTGGCAAAGCCCCGCCCCTTTGAACTGAAAAACCTGATGATGGAGCGCGCAAAGGCGCAGGGCGCAGCCCTGCCGGACGGCGCTGCCACCGCATTGCTGGAGCGCTGCGGCGAAGACCCCTTTCTGCTGGAAAACGAGGTGGACAAGCTTTGCGCCCTGTCCGGCTACCAGACTGTGAGCGCCTCTATGGTGGCGGAGATGGGCACAGTGAGCCTTGAAGCGGATGTGTTCGAGATGATCCGCATGATCACAGCCAAAAACGCCACCGGAGCCTGCAAAAAGCTGCAGACCCTGCTGCGGCTGCAGCAGGAGCCCATCGCCATTACAGCGGCCATGATCGGCAGCTATGTGGACCTGTACCGGGTAAAGCTTGGGGCGGCAAAGCGGAAAAATTACAGTGCGGTGCACAAAGATTTTGGCTATAAGGGCAGCGACTACCGGCTGAAGCGCTCGGCAGAGACTGCCGCCCACTACACCCTGCCCCAGCTGGAGGCCTGCTTGCAGGTGCTGCTGGAGCTGGACCAGAGCCTGAAAAGCCAGCCTGTGGCGGCGCAGACACTGCTGGAAACAGCCCTGTGCCGTCTGGCGCTGGCGGGGAGCGGAAGATGATGCAAAGCAAGATGATCCATACCGACCGGGTGCTGATCGTGGAGGGCAAGTACGATGCCGTCCGTCTGGCGCACCTGACCGATGCCATGATCCTGCTGACGGATGGTTTTGGCATTTATAAAGACAAACAGCGCCAGCAGCTGTTCCGGGCGCTGGCGCAGAAAAACGGTTTGATCTTGCTCACGGATTCGGACGCGGCAGGCTTCCGAATCCGCAACTACATCACCAACATGGTGGGTGCGCAGAACGTGGTGCAGGCTTATGTGCCCGCCATCCACGGCAAGGAAAAGCGCAAGGCGCAGCCCGGCAAGGAGGGGCTGCTGGGGGTAGAGGGCGTGGATGACGCCCTTGTGCGGCAGGCACTGCTGGACGCCTTGGGCGCGGAAGTCGGTGCCGCGCCGGTGCGCCCGGCGGGGCGGCAGATCACCTATACTGATTTGTACGAGTGGGGGCTTTCCGGCAAGCCCGGCAGCGCCGAGCGCAAGGCTAGACTCTTGAATGCGCTGGGGCTGCCGCCGCGCCTTTCCAAAAAGGAACTGGTAGAAGCTTTTAACCGGCTATATACTTTTGAACAACTGGACGAGTTACAGTTGAAAATTTTGCAGGAGTGAAAACTAGCCGTTTTTGCCCCACGCCTGCCGCAGCAGTTCCAGCGCGTGGGTCTCCAGCCGGGAAACGTAGCTGCGGCTGATGCCCAGCAGCCCGGCGGTCTCCAGCTGGGTCAGGGGCGGCTGCCCGGCCAGCCCATACCGCAGCAGTAAGATTTGCCGCTCCCGGGCGGGCAGGGTGTCCAGCAGCTGCCGCAGCCGCCGGACATCCTCCTGCCGCTCACAGCTGTCCTCCATGCAAAAGCCGTCCTGTATCACGTCCGCTAAGGTCAGCGCAGAGTCCCCGTCTGCCTCCAAGGATTCTTGCAGGGAAACGGTCTGCCCGCTCTTGCGCTCCCGCCGGAACTGCATACGGATCTCGTTTTCAATGCAGCGGCTGGCATAAGTGGAAAACCGCGCCTTGCGTGTGGCATCAAAGGTATCTACCGCTTTCATCAGCCCGATGGTGCCGATGGAAACAAGATCCTCTTGATCACCCGGCAGGGCGTAATATTTTTTACGATGTGCGCCACCAGCCGCAGATTGTGGCGGATCAGCTTTTCCCGGGCGGCGGCATCTCCGGCGTGCAGGGCGCTGAAAGCGGCGGCCTCTTCCCGGGCTGTGAGCGGACGCGGAAAGCAGCCGCTTTCCAGATGGAGCGCCAGAAACAGAAATTTTGTGGCGAAAAATTGCAGTAAGGTCAGCAGCACACGATATCCCTCCCGGTACATAGTTGTTAGATTGTATGAGCCGGGGCGCGGATAGTTGCCGGAGAAGCCTTTTGTGTGCAGCAGCTTTTCTGCAGGGGAAAAGCGTGGTATACTGAAGGGGATAACTCGTAATTTGTGGAGGGGAGCCTGATGAAAGAAAAGACTTGTCAAACTCGGTGCGGAACGATTCGGTATTGGGTAAGTGTGTCAAACCCGGATACAATTACGCTTGTTTTTCTGCCGGGGTTGACTGCGGATCATAGATTGTTTGATAAGCAGATTCAGTATTTCGAGAACAGGTATAATGTTATCGTCTGGGATGCACCGGCACACGGCTCCTCATGGCCGTTTCGGTTTGATTTTGATTTGTTCGACAAGGCAAAATGGCTGAACGATATCTTAATCCGCGAAGAAATCACAAAGCCTGTCATTGTTGGGCAGTCCATGGGTGGATATGTGGGACAGGCTTATGCACAGCTTTACCCAGACAAAATGACGGGTTTTGTCTCTATTGACTCTGCACCGTTGCAACGAAGCTATGTGACGGCAGTTGAGATATGGCTTTTGAAACGGATGGAGCCGGTATATGCTCACTATCCGTGGAAATGGCTCCTGAAATCGGGGTCAGAAGGCGTTGCTACGTCTGATTACGGTAGAAATCTCATGCGTGAAATGATGCTGACTTATGACGGAAACCGGAAACGCTATGCACAAATTGCCGGACATGGTTTTCGTATTTTGGCAGCGGCCATAGAAAAGAATCTGCCGTATGAGATCAAGTGCCCGGCTTTATTGATATGCGGCACACAAGATCACGCAGGTTCGTGTATACGGTACAACAAAGCATGGCATCACAATACGAAAATCCCATTGACGTGGATCGAAGGAGCAGGGCATAATTCCAATACAGACAAACCCGAACAGGTGAATCGGCTGATAGATGAATTTGCTGCAAATATTTTATAACAGGAAACTTAGCAATTCAACTTTTTAATACAGCAGCAACAGCGTTGAATTGCGTATCGCAAATATGCTGTTTGAATGTTGCACTAATTTCTTGACTTGTGATTAGAAAAGCTCACCGCAAAACACACTTCGGGAGGTGCGAGGAATGAACTTCTGGAAAAAGCTGTTTGCCGGCATGGGCTTTGTGTGCGGCTTTCTGGTCTTTGAAACCATGTCGCTGGCGTACCACAACTCCAGCCGCTGTCATAAAAACCGCAAGGGGCGCTGTCGGCGCAACAGTTTTTGGGATACGCTTACCCGGTACATGATCTTTGCGTGGATCTACGATGGAGTGAAGAAAAGCAGGGAACAGGTGGGCAGACGGTACTACCGCCGCACCGGGAGCAAGTTCCGACCGTCCTACGATTCCGGCACAAGAAACTATCCCTCTGAACCTGCAAAAGCCGCCCCGAAAACCACAGATGCAGCGCAGCCCAAAAAGCAGCGGTCGCCTTCGTCTGCACTGAAAACGACAGCAAGGACCGCATCAGCACCCACGGCAGATAGGCTGAAAGTCCCTGCTGCGGAGGCAAAGCCGCCCCGTGAAACAACGGTGAAACCTGCCCCTGCGGCGGAAAAGCCTTTGCTGGATACCGAAAACCTACCTGTCCCGGAGCCAAAAACACCGCAGGAGGTGGAGGCGGAGCGTCAGCAGATGCTTGCCCGGCTGCGCACCGAGCTGCGGGAGCAGGTCTGTGCTATCCATGCAGACGTGACCCTGCCGCCCGACAGGGAGCAGGGAAGCGATGCAACGGAGCAGCAGCTGCACATTCTGCTGTACCAGACCGATGTGCCGGAGGCGGAGCTGAACGCCGCCCTGTCCGACCTGCGTACCCAGCGCAGGCGGGAAAAAGCCCAGTATCAGGGTTCACCCTTTGCGGATGTGTTTCAGGTAGAGCTGATTTTATCGGAGGAGGACAGCGACCGGGCTTGCATCGTGGATGTAGGGGACACGGGCATGAGCTATGTGATCCCGTGGAGCAGCATCCCGCAGGAGCTTCAGCAGCCGCTGCGCCGCTATGTGGCACAGGCGGACGGAAAGCTCTGCGGCTATTGCAAAGAGGACCTCTGCAATACCGAAAACGGACGAATGATCGTGGAGCTGTATCTGGGCAAGCAGGAACATCACGTTTCAAGGATCTTGTATTGAAATAGCTGCACAACCGCAGCTATTGGGTTGAAAATAAGGCTGAAGCCCCAATTGCTCCAGCCAATGTCAGATGTTCTTAATTGTCCATAAAAAATACGTTGGTACGTTTTATACTGTGACGATTCAAAAAACAGAGGAGAAATGTTTTACTATGATCTACAAAAAGCAATACGGTCAACCGTTTGATACCGAAAGTGTAGTGGGTTCTTTTTTGCCCATGATGGAAACGATACCCTATCTGACCAAGGAGCCGGATGGTTTCTCCTATGCCATGGAGCCGCAGGATGTTCTGTATGGTCTTGGCGAGAACGTCCGTGGTATCAACAAGCGCGGGTGGGTGTACGAAAGCAAATGCTCCGATGACGGCAACCATACCGAGGGCAAATCCTCGCTGTACGGTGCTTATAATTTTATGATCGTGTCCGGCAAGGATACATTTGGCTTTTTTATCGACTACCCGGGCAAGGTCACCTTTGACTGCGGCTACACCGACCTGGATACCTTACGCATCACGGTGGCCGAGGAAAATTACGATCTCTACATCATTGAGGGCGAGAGCCTGAGCGATATTGTGCACCAGTTCCGCCAGTTGGTGGGGCGCAGTTATATTCCGCCCAAATGGGCTTTTGGCAACGCCCAGAGCCGCTGGAGCTACATGAACGAGGACGAGGTCCGCGAGGTGGTGGCAAATTACCGTGCCAATAATATGCCGCTGGACGCTGTGGTTTTGGATATTGATTACATGGAGCGTTACAAGGACTTTACAGTGGATGCGCAGCGTTTCCCGCATTTTGCAGACTTTGCCGCCGAGATGAAAGCGCAGGGCATCCGTCTTGTCCCCATCATCGATGCAGGAGTCAAAATCGAAGATGGATATGATGTGTACGAGGAGGGCGTGAAAAACGGCTACTTCTGCACGAATCAGGATGGCACCCCCTTTGTAGCCGGTGTGTGGCCGGGACGGGTACACTTCCCCGATATGCTCAACCCGGAAGCCCGTGCTTGGTTTGGCAGTCAATATAAAGTTCTGCTGGATCAGGGGATCGAGGGCTTCTGGAACGATATGAATGAGCCTGCTATCTTCTACGCAGAGGAAAGACTGAAAAAGACCTTTGCTAAAATTGGGGAATACGACAAGCAAAACCTGGATATTTCCAGCTTTGCTGCTTTTACCGGCATGGTGGCAGAGCTTTCCAACAACGAAAACGATTATAAGCTGTTCTACCACAACACCAAGCAGGGGCGTATGCGGCACGACAAGGTACATAATCTTTTTGGTTATAACATGACCCGTGCGGCAGGCGAGGCTTTTGAGCGGCTGGAGCCGGACAAGCGCATTTTGATGTACTCCCGTTCTGCCTGCATCGGGATGCACCGGTATGGCGGCATCTGGACCGGCGACAACCATTCTTGGTGGAGCCACATTCTGCTTGCGCTGCACATGATGCCCTCCCTGAATATGTGCGGCTTCCTGTACGAAGGCCCCGACATTGGCGGCTTTGGCAGCAATACCACGGAGGATCTGGTGCTGCGCTGGTACGGCATGGGCATCTTCTCTCCGCTGCTGCGGAACCACTCTGCCAAGGACACCCGCCGGCAGGAGCCCTACCGCTTTAAGAACAAGGCCGCCTTTGCTGGTATTTTACAGCTGCGCTACCTGCTGCTGCCCTACATTTACAGCGAGTACATGAAGGCTGCCCTGCACGACGGCATGTACTGTATGCCGTTGGCGTTCGCCTTCCCGGAGGATGACTTTGCCCGCCAGGTAGAGGATGAGGTGATGATCGGTGAAAGCCTGTTGATCGCCCCGGTATATGAGCAAAATGCCCGAGGTCGTTATGTTTATCTGCCGGAGGAGATGCTGCAGGTGCGGGTAAAGTACAGCGAAAGCAACCGCATCGAAACCAGTGTGCTGCCAGCAGGCCATCATTACATTCCGGTGGAGCTGGATGAAGTGGTGTTCTTTATGCGCAAGGGACACCTTCTGCCCCTTGCCAAGGACGGCAAAAAGATCCAGAGCGTTGCCGATGTGGATTTTGCAGATCTGCGCCTGCTTGCCTATGCTCCCGATGGTGCATCCTATGAATACTATACCGATGACGGCGAGACAAAGGATTATGATAAGCCGGAACATTTTGTGCATATCACGCTGGATGCGGATGGAAACGCAAAGAGCGATCGTGCTACGGTCAAAGTAGAAGGATAATCGTCAGTCATTACGCAGTTCCTACAGAGTGGCAGCGTTTCAGCTTGAAATGCTGCCACTCTTTTTCGTTGTCTGTATCACAGATAAAATAGCGTTCCATCTTGAAAACAGCGTAAAGATTTATTATAATAAGATAAATAGTTGTTACTTTTGCAAAGGAGGGCTGAATCATGGCAGCACAGCGCACCTATCTGGCAATCGACCTGAAAAGCTTCTATGCCTCGGTAGAGTGCGTAGACCGCCATCTGGACCCCTTGACCACCAATCTGGTAGTGGCGGACGCCTCCCGCACCGAAAAGACCATCTGCCTTGCGGTATCGCCCTCCCTGAAAGCCTACAAGATACCCGGCAGAGCGCGGCTGTTTGAAGCCGTCCAGCGTGTCCGGGAGGTCAACGCCCAGCGGCTGCAGACTGCCATCCGGCAGAATAAGGCAGTCCGGGGAGAGGACGGCAAGTACCACTTTGCCAGCACCTCTTTCGATGCCAACGCCCTGAACACAGACCCTGCACTGGGCTTGAGTTACATTGTTGCGCCGCCCCGGATGCAGCGGTATCTGGATGTGTCCACCCAGATCTACAAGACCTACCTCAAATATGTGTCCCCGGCGGATATCTACCCCTACTCCATCGACGAGGTTTTTATTGATGTGACGGGCTATCTGCCCTACTACCACATGAGCGCCCACGAGCTTGCCATGACCATGGTGCGGGAGGTGCTGTACAACACCGGCATCACCGCAACGGCAGGCATCGGCACCAACCTCTACCTTGCAAAGCTGGCCATGGACATTGTGGCAAAACACATCCCGGCGGACAAGAATGGTGTTCGCATTGCGGAGTTGGACGAGCAGTCCTACCGGTATCTGCTGTGGAACCACAGACCGCTGACGGATTTCTGGATGACCGGCCCTGGTACCGTCAAGCGGCTGGAAGCCCACGGCATTTATACGATGGGGGACTTGGCACGGTTTTCCATCCACGGAGAAGATCGACTGTATGAAATTTTTGGCGTGGATACGGAAATTCTCATTGACCACGCATGGGGTTACGAGCCCTGCGGTATGGCCGAGATCAAAAGCTACAAGCCCAGCACCAACAGCATCAGCGAGGGGCAGGTGCTGACCTGCCCTTACCCCAATGACAAAGCCAAGCTCATCGTCCGGGAGA
>OJQV01000317.1_pt1 | contig 37789 bp, 28 predicted proteins | sample 1598821 | NCBI WGS metagenome assembly OJQV01 (sample SAMN03922509, study PRJEB24848) | human gut metagenome | isolation source: stool sample | host: Homo sapiens | place: Germany | collected 2011-11 | reverse complement strand
ACGTCTCGTGGGCTCGGAGATGTGTATAAGAGACAGGTATTACGGCGACCTCCAAGATCCGGGAATTTTCCAACGCGCCCATCATTCTGCTCACCGCAAAGTCCGAGACCGAGGACAAGGTGCTGGGGCTGAACGTGGGGGCGGACGACTATATCACCAAGCCCTTTGTGCCGGTGGAGGTACTGGCGCGGGTGCGTTCCCAGCTGCGCCGGTATGCCCAGCTGGGCAGCCGCCCGGAGGAGGGCAGCGGCAGCATCACCATCGGCGGCATCGTTCTGGACGACCGCACCAAAACCGTCACCGTGGAGGGGGAACCTGTGTCCCTCACGCCCACGGAGTATGCCATTCTGCACCTGCTGATGGCGAACCCCGGAAAGGTGTTCTCCACCAAGGTGCTGTATGAATCCGTCTGGCAGGAGGCGGCGCTGGGCAGCGAGGGCGCCGTGGCAGTGCATATCCGTCACCTGCGGGAGAAAATCGAGATCAACCCCTCGGAGCCGCGGTATCTGAAGGTCGTGTGGGGACAGGGCTATAAAATGGAAGGAGGAAAATAATTTGAAATACAATATTGTATTCAAATTCCTCGCCGTCGCCCTGTGCGCCCTGATGCTTCTGGGAGCTGCCGGAAGCGCCGCCGCCATCATCGACATGACGGAATCGGGACTGTACGACATCTCCGTGGAGGAGCTGCGGGACAGATATATCCGCTCGGACGGCGAATCCATGGCAGACCGCATCGCCGTGGACTACGCCGAAGCGAACCTGGGCGGCGTGCCGGAGGCGATCGCGGGGCCGACCGTGTACGATCTGGGGCCGTCGGGGAAGACCGGCTGGCTTTACGGCGTGTTCAACCCGGCGCTGGCGGGATATGTGCTGAAAGACGCGGAAGGAAACGTGCTGGAATCCGGCGGCGCGGAAAATCTGTCGGACGCCGAATTTTATTCCTTCCCTGTCAGCGGCTCTTATAAATACGTCCTGTCCATCACGGAAAAGTCGGAAACAGCACCTCAGGCGGACGCGAGCACCTACAACGCCATCCCGGAGGGCGGGGCATTGGTTCTCAGTCTCAGCATCGAAACGGAAGACTCCAGTGGGAGCGTGGACAGCGTCGAACCGATCGGTAATATCTACGACACCGGAAACGGCGTTCGCTTTGAGGCCAATCCATCGATGGGCGTGATAGACCTGCCTGACGCGCCTACCACGTGCGTGACCTTCCTGGGCGTAGACGGCAGTGTCCTGTATCAGACCTACAACGACGTGTCGGACTGCTTCTCGGAAAACGAATCCGGCTATCTGGTGTTCGACACGACCCGGGAGCTGAGCCAAAGCGAAGTTCTGTTGGACGACGTTCCCACTGAGGGCGCAGATATATATAAGGTAACATTCTCCACGGAATCGGAGCTGGCAGGCGAGGGGGAACATACCTGCAGCGGCAGCAGCCCGGTGGGCGTGCTGAAACGCAACGACGCGGGCGTCCTGTATTTTCAGTCGGGCGACGCATTCTACCGGGACAATATGCCGCAGGATGCCGCCGTCACCGCCGTGGAATTCCGGGACAAGGACGATGCTGTTGTTTATAAGGCGGCAAACCCCGCAGGCGTGGGGGAATTCGACTGGAATGCCGACGGCAAGGCCGTCGTGTTCTGGGCAACGCCCAGCCTGACGCAGAAGGTGGTGCCGGAAGCCGAGACCCTCCCGGAAACCACAGCTGAGACGGTGCCGGAAACCACCGACGAAACCACCGTTGCCATGGCAACCCCCGAAATCACCGCCGAGACCGTCCCGGATACGACGGAGGAGACCCTCCCCCTCGAGACGCTGTCCGTGAACCCCACCAAGCCGGCGGTAACTGGCACGGCAGAGCCGGACGTGATCTTTGCGGACGGCGAATCCCACACCATGGAATATTGGGACGACGACGCCCAGAAGTCCATGGTGGTGGAGTACCGCTACGCGAAGCTGCCCGCCTATACCGTGGAGCTGACCCTGGCTCCCGGCGCGTACCGCTTTGACGGCGGGTACGCTCTGCTTACTCAGGTGTGGAGCTGCCGCAACAGCCTGTTCTTCATCATGGGCGCGTGCCTGCTGCTGTTTGCCGTTCTGGCCGTGTATCTCTGCTGCGCGGCGGGCAGAAAGCCCGGCAGTGAGGAAGTCCATGCCGCGGGCTTCAACTGCATCCCCCTGGACATTTACCTTGTCGGCGGCGGGCTGATCGTCTTCGGCCTTTTCATGGCGATTGTGCGGTTCGCCGAAGCCGCCGACCTGTTCAGCCAGAGCATTCAAACGGTCTGCGCCGGAGTGCTGATGGCGGGCTACGTCATGAGCCTGATTTTCGTGGGCTTCTGCTTTGCCTGCGCTGCCCAGTTCAAGACCCCCGGCGGCTACTGGTGGCGCAACAGCGTCTGCTGGCGGTGCTTAGATTTGCTGGTGAAGTGCGTCAAGGGCTGCTTCTCCGGCTGCGGCTGGCTGCTGCGGAAGCTGCCCAAGGCGGCGGCTGTATTCTGGGACTTCCTGCTGATGCTTCTTACACCCCTGAGATGGCTGTGGAAGCAGATAAAGAAGACCTGCGCAAAAATCGGAAAGTCCATCAACCGGGTGTATTCCATGATGCCGCTGACCTGGCAGTGGCTGCTGACAGGCTTCATTATGGTGATGCTCCTGTTCGCCGCCCTTGCGGGCAGATCGAATCTGATGGTGGTGCTGAGCCTGTGCGCCTGCGTGGCCGTGGTGCTGTACGGGGCGTACTGCTTCGGCATCCTGCTGGAAAGCGCCAAGCGCATGGGCAAGGGCGACCTGGACACCAAGGTGGACGACAAATATCTCACCGGCGCGTTCAAGAGCTTTGCCGGTGACCTGAATGACCTGGCTGGCGTTGCCGTGGTGGCGGCGCAGAAGCAACTAAAATCGGAGCGTATGAAAACAGAACTGATTACCAATGTTTCCCACGATATCAAAACGCCTTTGACCTCCATCATCAACTATGTGGACTTACTGCAAAAGCCCCACACGCCGGAGGAGGAGAAGACCTATCTGGAAGTCCTCAACCGGCAGTCCCAGCGCTTAAAAAAGCTGATCGAGGATCTGATGGAAATGAGCAAGGCCAGCACGGGGAACCTGACGGCGGATATTACGAAGCTGGACGCGGTGGAATCCGTGAATCAGGCATTGGGCGAATTCGCCGACAAGCTGGAAAAAGCCCAGCTGACCCCCGTATTCCGCCATCCGGAGGAGTCTGTCGCCATGATGGCGGACGGAAGACTTGCCTGGCGGGTGCTGAGCAATCTCCTGAGCAACACCGTGAAATATGCCCTGCCCGGCACGCGGGTGTATATCGACGTGATGGCGGTGGAGGGAAAAGTCATCATTTCCCTGAAGAACATCTCCCGTGACGAGCTGAACGTGGACGCCGACGAGCTGATGGAGCGCTTTGTCCGGGGCGACGACTCCCGGAACACCGAGGGCAGCGGCCTGGGGCTGAACATTGCCAAGACCCTGATGGAGCTGCAAAAGGGGCAGCTGCAATTGCTGGTGGATGGCGATCTGTTCAAGGTAACGCTGATCTTCCCCGGAGCAACGGAATGAAATAGGCCAAGGGCGGCGCGGGATTTCCCGCGCCGCCCCTTTTGCCGAAGGAATAGGCGCAAAAACCAGGGAGAGATTCCGGCATGAAGAAAAACTGTTCACAATTTTGTCGCTTTTTATTTTCATTTCCGTTATTACCTGTTCAAAACCCAAAGGTATGGTAATACCAGAAAGGTTGCGGAAGCCGTGAGCCGCTCCCTTTCAACTCCGTAGATCCTCTTTTCTACCTCTCTTCTTTCCAAACCCTTTCGCGGAAACCCCGGTGCCAAACGCGGCACCGGGGTTTTCCACCCCCCTGGGCGGCGGAGGCCGCTTCGGGAGACCACAGGCGGCTGCAACAAAATTGTAACCTTTGAAAGAAAAAAGATATCGAAATCAGAGATTGTCATTTTTCGTAGCTGGTAAAAAACGAATTTTATGGTAAAATTTGGAGTAAATTTCTTAAGATAAGGGCAAATGTTTAAGAATGTTATAAAGTGTAAAGAATTCTGTTACATTTTGTAATTTTCCTATTGACATCCGGGAACGGATGTGATATCATGCAGACATGAAAGAGATGCCGGGTGCGGAAGCGGCGGAAAGCCTCCCCGATTGGCGACACCAAAGGTTCCAGAGCCGGCAGCATTTCTAAAACAACCAATTTTCTAGGAGGTTAGAAACTATGAAAAACACAATGAAGAAGCTGCTTAGCCTCGTATTGGTGGCTATGCTGCTGGTCTGCGCGGTTCCTTTCCAGGCCGCTGCTACGGAAGCTGATGAAACCTTGACCGTCAAGACCTACGTTGACGGAAAGTATGTCACTGACAAGTATGTTACCGTGAAGCCCGGTCAGAAACTGGAACTGACGAAGGAACTGGCCGAGACTCTGATTTACGGCGACAAGGAATTCGTCAAGTGGACGAACATGAAGGACGAAGAGACCACCGGCCCCATCAGCTATGACAACCTGAAGAAGGCAAATGCGAATGGCTACTACGTAAACCTGTACCTCAACAAGAAGGTCGAGGACACCCGCGTTGACGCGAAGGTTCCCGTTAAGATCTATGTTGACGGTTCTTACGCAAGAGACGGCGAGATCACCGTTCCTGTTGACGGCGCTGTGACGCTGACCAAGGAGCTGGGTCTGAAGCTGGTCAAGGAAGACAAGGAATTTGTCAAGTGGACTGGCGCTTCCGACAACGATGCTACCGGCGTCACCATCAAGTATGCCGGTATCGACGACGGCTACTCCCTGAAGCTGTTTGTCAACACCAAGAAGGCGGAAGAGCCTGTCAAGTATATCACTCTTAAGATTATTGACGACAAGGGCAACACGATTGCCAGAGAGTTCCAGGTCGAGCCTGTGAACGGTAAGTCCTCCGTTATCAGCGACATCCTGAGCTACCGCTGGATGGGCAACTGGAAGGATTCCTATGAGTTCGTCACCGCCAAGAGCGATGAAAAAGGCAACAACCTGTCCCTGTCCACCACAATCAATGCTGGCGACTCCCTGACCGTCACCCTGAAGGCCAAGAGCGGCAGCACTCCCGAGGGCGACACTGTCAGAGTGACCTTCTACGGCACCGACGGCAAGGCCGTTTCCACCTACAACGTGACCAGCGGCAGCAGCATTGACAGCAAGAAGGTTTCCGACGCTCAGAGCAAGGCCGATAACAAGACCGGCTACACCTTCAAGGGCTGGAAGATTGACAACAAGGGTGACCTCTACACCAGCGCTCAGGTTGCCAAGCTCGTCATCAAGGGCAACGTAGAATTCTACGCTTACCTCGAGAAGGACACCACCACTACCAACAACAAGTTCCCCTACAAGGTCTACCTGCACATCTTCAAGGACAACAAGGTCGACGATCCCGCCAAGACCATCAATATCACCGAGGGCATTGCTCTGGACGGCAAGGTCACGCTGGATGAGGTCAAGACCGTTGTGAAGAACTACTACACCGCCAAGACCAGCGACGGCATCAAGTATGACGGCATGTATCTGGCCAAGGGCAACTGGGTCGGCAACTTTGTCAACGACACCCAGAAGTACACCACCATTGAGGACACCAACGAGATGCGCAAGGAGAGCGAGGTGCACATCAACGTGATGATCACCAACGCCAACGCCAAGAGCACCACCAACGAGAAGGCCGATAAGACCAACCCCAAGACTGGTGATATGATCTTCATTCCCGTGATCTTCATGGTCGTCTCCGGCGCCGCCATTGCCGGTGTGTACTTCTACAACAAGAAGCGCAGCGCCCGGTAATCGAGAATACGCTAAGCTAAAAAATCCCGGCAGCCTCGGCTGCCGGGATTTTTTGCGGTGTGAGGGCGATTTGCAGAAAAGATTTTGCCGAAAAAGTATTCCCATTTTCACAGATATGTGTTATAATCATTATATCCCCTAAATTTGGAAAGCAGGAGGAATATAACATGGACAACTACAACGGCAATACCTACGCACGGCAGGACACGGACATGTCTGTCGGTTCCTGGATCGGCACGCTGATCCTCTCGGCAATTCCCATTGTCGGCTTCATCTGCCTGATCGTCTGGGCGGTGAGCAGCTCCCCGGATAAGCGTTCCCGGAAGAATTGGGCGATCGCCCAGTTTATCCTGACGCTGATCGGTGTGGTTATTACAATTCTGCTGTATGCCATGTACGGCGCTTCCCTGGCGTATCTGCTGAGCTAAGACAATCCCCCAACCCGGATTTTCCCGGGTTGGGGGACATCTTTTTTGTTTCAGCACTGACGCATCAGGCGGATGTAGAATTCCACTGCCTTTGCAGCGGTTTCCAGACGGATGCGCTCGTTGTTGCCGTGGATGGTCGACCGTTCCTCAGCGCTTAAGTCCATGGCGGAGAAGCGGTAAACGTGGTTGCTCAGGTCACGGTAGTGCCGTGAGTCGGAGCATTGCACCATCAGGTACGGCGAGACGATGCAGCCCGGCCATGTATTCGCCACGGCAGAGGCGACCTTCTCCCATGCGTCGCAGCCGGTTTCGGAGACGGGACTTGGCTCGAAGGATTCCAGAGACGTGATCTCCACGGCAGGGTCGTTGACGGTCTTTTCCAGATACGCCAGCGCGGAAGTGACGCTGTCGGCGGGGTTCAGACGGATGTTGGACACCATTTTTGCTTCGGGAGGAATCACGTTCCGGGCGGAGCTGCCTTCCATCTGAGTAAAGGCCACGGTGGTGCGCACCAGCGCGTTCATTTCGCCGCCGCTCTTTTTGCCGAGAGTGTCAATGATCCAGCCGAAGCACCACATGTTGGCGAAAATCACCCGGTACAATGGCGTTGAATACCGTCCCAGCGTGTCGAACATCTGGGCAGCAGGGCCGTCGATGTGGGCCTTGAAGGGATGATCCTCCACCCGCTTGCAGGCCGCCGCCAGAACGCCCACCGGGGTATGGGGCTTGGGTGCGGAAGCGTGGCCGCCGGCGGAGACGGTACGGTACTGGGCGTTCAGCATACCTTTTTCCGCAATGCCGATGAGACCGCAGGGCTGCTTCACGCCGGGGAACACATTCTCCACGACCGCGCCGCCCTCGTCCACCACAATGGCGGGGTGGATGCCGTGCTCAGTGAAATACGCCACAATGTTGACTGCGCCCTGACCGTTGATTTCCTCACCGCCGGAGAAGGCAAAGTAAATATCCTTTTCCGGCTGGAAGCCCTGACCGATGAGGTAATTGGCGGCGGAAAGAATGCCGTTGAAGGTGACCTTGGTGTCCAGCGTGCCGCGGCCCCAGAGAATGCCGTCCTCGATGACCCCGGCGAAGGGAGGCTTGTCCCACTTTTCCTCGTTGACAGGCACCACGTCATAGTGCGCCATCATAACGGCAGGGTCGCCCGCCTGCTTGCCCGGCCACCGCAGCAGCAGCGCCCGGTCGGGAAGCTGCTGGAAGGTGCAGGTGCCGAACACGTTGGGGTAAAGTGTCGGCAGAAGAGAGATCAGCTTCTGAAATTCCTCCTCGTCCTCCAGAGAATGGTCGTTGTAGGACACGGTCTTGCAGCGAACCAGCTGGGCGAGGGAATCCACGGCGGCGTCCCGGTCAAAGGCGATTTCTTCCTTGGTGACTTCGGGCTGGGGCTTGGGACGGAAGCGGATGGTGCGGATGGCGACCACGGCGATGAATGCAACCAGAACGGCGAGAATCCAATATCCGATCATGTTTACAGAACTCCTCTCTTATAAAGCAGCCGGGAAACGGCAATGGTGAACAGCACGCTCACAGGCACCATAATGCCCACGGTACCGGCGTTCAGGGCGGGGACGAAAATGAACAGAACCAGCATCAGCACCACCGGCGCGACGGCGATCTTCCAGTTCCGGCTGACGAAGGCTACGCCCAGTCCGCCGAACAGGGCGGGCAGCATCTGGGCAAAGGCCGGCTCCAGCACCGGCGCTTCCAAAACGGGGGTCAGGGGGACAATCAGAATGACGCCGATGATGATAATGACGGTGGTGACGATGGAGGAGGTGGCAATGGCGATGGTGGAGATGACCTCGCCCTCCTCGGAGTTGGCGCTGACGTTGTTCTGCTCCAGCGCGTTGATGGCGCAGGGAAGCTTCAGATTGGAGATGTTGCCGGTGACAAAGCTGAGGTAGGAGCCGCCCGCGCCCAGCATGGGAACGAAGGTAATTGTCTCAATGACACCCACCGCCCAATACATGGGCGCGGTGGCGATCAGACCCACCACCAGCGCGCCCCAGTCCGGGGCGGCGCCAAACAGGGCGGCCACCGTCAGGGGGAAGGCCAGCAGCAGAATCATCACGGAAATGTTCCAGATGGTGCCGCTGCGGTGAACGGAGTCGATGTAGCTAAGCTGCTTTTTCATATCGGCACCTCCTTAACCCAGCCACGCGGTGAGGGGAATGGCGGAGGCCATGCCCAGCACCAGAGAAATGGGCAGCGCATAGTCGTTGACCCACGCCCACTTGAGCTTTTTCATGAGCAGTCCGCAGATAACCATGATCGCGGCGGACACCGCCATGACGCACACCGGCACAAGCCCGGAGGTGGCGGCGTAATCCCCCGGCGTCCACAGGCGGGAGAAATCGCAGAACACATAGCCCAGAAACGCGGAGATCATGCCGATAAACATGGCATTCTGGAAAATATCCGCCCATTTGGCGTCCCGGTTTTCCAGAACGGTCATGCCCCGCAGCAGCTTCTTGCCGATGACAGGCACCAGCCAGATGCCCACCATGATGGACAGGGTCATCACCAGCGCGATGTTGACATATTGCTGGGCGGTCAGGGCGCTGATTTTGCCAAGCTCTAAGCCCATGGCGCTGACGGCGTTGGATGCCGCGATGGCCTCATAGCTCAATGAGCCGACTACGCTAAGCCGCAGCCAGGGCAGGGGAATACCCAGACTTTTGCTTAGGGTGATGACGCTGATGACGATGGACACGGCCGGGGCGATGGTGAACAGCGCGGCGGTTTTGATGGTTTTTTTGATTTTGGCCTGATCCATGCCGATTTCCTTACTGCGGCGCAGAGCCTTAATAAGGAAGAAAACCGACTGAGCCAGAACCACGGCAATCAGAATTCCGGCAAGCAGGTAAAGCACCGGATGGTTGACGCTGAATTCCATGGAAACACCTCCGAAAAAATAGATGCGTTCATTATAGCACGGCGCCGTTCCCGAAACAAGAAGCAATCCCGCGAAAGAGAAGATTTTCCCGCGAAATGGCCTTGCTATTTCCCGTCGGATAGGGTAAAATGGTGGAAAGTTTTTGGGAAAGAGGCAACGGAAATGACAAAAGCGGCGTTTGATAACGATAAATACCTGCAAATGCAATCCGCCCACATCCGGGAGCGCATTGCCCAGTTCGGCGGCAAGCTGTATCTGGAATTCGGCGGCAAGCTCTATGACGACAACCATGCTTCCCGCGTCCTGCCGGGCTTCCAGCCGGACAGCAAGCTGCGGATGCTGCTGCAGCTGAAGGAGCAGGTGGAGATGGTGATCGTCATCAACGCCGACGATATCGAAAAAAACAAGGTTCGGGGCGATCTTGGCATCACCTATGACCGGGATGTCATTCGCCTGATCGACATTTTCCGGGGCTTCGGCCTGTATGTTTCCAGCGTGGTGCTGACCCGCTTCCATGAACAGGCGCTGGCGAAGGCGTTCCAGTCCCGCTTGGAAGGGCTGGGCATCCGGGTCTATCACCATTTTGAGATTCCGGGCTACCCCTCCGACACCGGCTACATCGTCAGCCCCGACGGCTTCGGGAAAAATGACTACATTGAGACGACCCGGTCGCTGGTGGTGGTCACGGCCCCCGGCCCCGGCAGCGGAAAGCTGGCGACCTGCCTGAGCCAGCTGTATCACGAGCATATCCGGGGCAACACGGCGGGCTACGCCAAATTCGAGACTTTCCCCATCTGGAACGTGCCGCTGAACCACCCGGTGAACCTTGCCTATGAGGCCGCCACGGCGGACTTGAACGACGTGAACATGATCGACCCCTTCCATCTGGAAGCCTACGGGGTCACCACCGTCAACTACAACCGGGACGTGGAAGCGTTCCCTGTGCTGGTGGCGATTTTTGAGAAGATTCTGGGGCATTGCCCCTACAAATCCCCCACGGATATGGGCGTGAATATGGTGGGCAACTGCATCGTGGATGACGAAGCCGTCCGGTTCGCCTCCCGACAGGAGATCATCCGCAGATACTACGTGGCCATGTGCGAGCAGAAGCAGGGCAAAGGCAGCGACGAAACGGTGCGCAAGCTGGAGCTGCTGATGAAAAAGGCCGGTGTGACCCCGGCGGAGCGGAAGGTGGTCGCCCCTGCCCTGCAGCGGGCGGAGCAGACCGGCGCGCCTGCCGCCGCCATGGAACTGCCCGACGGCACCATCGTCACCGGCAAGACCTCCGACCTTCTGGGTGCGTCCTCGGCGCTGCTGCTGAACGCGCTGAAAAAGCTGGCGGGTATGCGGGACAGCCTGCACCTGATTTCCCCGGTGGTGCTTGACCCCATCCAGCACCTGAAGGTTGACCACTTAGGCAACCGCAATCCCCGTCTCCACACCGACGAGACGCTGATCGCCCTGTCCATCTGCGCCGCCACCAACCCCATGGCGGAACTGGCCATGGAGCAGCTGGACAAGCTGCGGGGCTGCGAGGTACATTCCTCGGTGATCTTGTCCCCGGTGGACGAAAAGACCTTCAAGCGTCTGGGCGTCAACTTGACCTGTGAGCCGAGATATAAGGGATAAATAAAAATGCAGAATGCCGAAACAACGGCATTCTGCATTTTTTGTGGGATAAAGATTAGGCTCTCTGCTCGCAGTAGATGCACCTGTGGATGTCCGCGGCTTTGTCGGTGCAGCGGAACAGCTGGGGCAGCTCCTGTTCGGTCTGGGTGATGCACTTGGGATTGCGGCAGACACGGTCGTATTCCAAACCGCTAACGTCGATGGCTTCTTTTGCGGGATTCCGGGCGGCTTCGTCCAGAAGCTTCAGAATGAGCGCCATGCGCATATATTTGCCGTTCAGCGCCTGACGGAAATAAGCGGCTCTCGGGTCGTCGTCCACCTTGACGCTGATCTCATTGACACGGGGCAGGGGGTGCAGGACGCACATTTTTTTCTTCGCCAGCTTCATTTTCTCGGTATCGAGGACGTAGCTGTCCTTGAGCCGCTCGTATTCCCAGGGGTCGTCGAAGCGCTCCCGCTGGATGCGGGTCATGTACAGCACGTCGAGCTTGGGCATGGCTTCCTCCAGAGAGGACACTTCCGTGTAGGGGATTCCCTGATTTTCAAAAACATTATACCGAATAAATCCGGGAATTTTCAGTTCCTCCGGGGAAATCAGAACAAATTGAATGCCCTTGTAGCGGCTCATGGCTTCAATCAGGGAGTGGACAGTCCGGCCGTATTTCAGGTCGCCGCACAGACCGATGGTGAGGTTGTCCAGCCGCCCCATTTCCCGGGAAATGGTCAGCAGGTCGGCAAGGGTCTGGGTGGGGTGGTTGTGGCCGCCGTCTCCGGCGTTGATGACGGGGATAGAGGCCGCCTGACTTGCCACATAGGGTGCGCCCTCCTTGGGGTGGCGCATGGCGATGATGTCTGCGTAGCAGCTGACAATTTTGGCGGTATCCGCCACGCTTTCACCCTTGGAGGCGGAGGAAGAGCTGGCCTCGCTGAAGCCGATGACGCTGCCGCCCAGCTCCAGCATCGCGGCCTCAAAGCTCAGGCGGGTGCGGGTGGAGGGCTCGAAGAACAGCGTCGCCAGCTTCTTGTGGGCGCATCTGTCCCAGTAGTTTTCCGGGTGGGCAATGATATCCTTGGCGGTGGCGATCAGTTCGTCCAGCTCGTCTACGCCTAAATCCAGAATGCTGTTCAGACTCCTCATGCTTTCGCTCCATTCACGGCAAGGTAGTTTTTGATCCGCGCCACGTTCTCGGCGTTGGCGGGATTTTCTTCCAGATAGGCGATGATGTCATACACATCCACCACGGAGTAGACGGGGAAGCCAAATTCCTCTTCCACTTCCTCCATGGCCAGCTTTTCGCCCTTCCCCCGCTCCTTGCGGTCAACCATAATAAATGTGGCGGCGACCTTGACGCCCTCCAGACGGCTTAAGATAGCCATGCTTTCCCGGATGGCAGTCCCGGCGGTGATGACGTCCTCTACGATGACCACGTCCTCACCGGCCTTGGGAACGTAGCCCACGAACACGCCGCCCTCGCCGTGATCCTTGGCTTCCTTGCGATTGAAGAAGAAGGGAACGTCCAGCCCGTCCCGACTCAGGGCAACGGCGGCGGACACAGCGATGGAAATGCCCTTGTAGGCGGGGCCATAGAGGACGGCCTTCCGCTGCCCCAGCTTTTCCCGGTAGGCGCGGGCGTAGAATTCGCCGAGAGTTGCAATTTCTTTGCCGGTTTTGATCTCCCCGGCGTTGATGAAATAGGGGATTTTCCGGCCGGATTTGGCGGTGAAATCGCCGAATTTCAGCACACCGGCCATCTCCAGAAACTGAATGAATTCTCTTTTGTAGCTTTCCAAAATGCTTCCTCCTTATTTCAGTCGCAGAATTCTGCCACGCAGCGTTCATAAGCGGCCACGGGGTCGGCGGCGGCCGTGATGGGACGGCCGACCACGATGTAGTCCGAACCGATGGCCTTGGCGGCGGCTGGGGTCATCACCCGCTTCTGGTCGCCTACGTCTCCGTCGGCGAAGCGGACGCCGGGGGTCACGGTGAGAAAGCGCTGACCGCAGCGCTCATGCACCTTCCCCGCTTCCAGAGGAGAGCAGACCACGCCGTCCAGACCCGCGTTTTTCGCGGTCTCGGCGTAGTGCATGACCACTTCGTCAATGGGTTCATGAATGAGCAGGTCGGACTCCATGGCCGCCTGATCGGTGGAGGTCAGCTGGGTCACGGCGATCAGCAGGGGACGAGTGCCGTCCTCCCGGGTCAGGCCCTCCAGCGCGGCCTTCATCATGGCGGTGGTACCGGCGGCGTGGAGGTTGGTGATGTCCACGTCCAGATTCCGCAGGACGGACATGGCTTTTTTCACGGTGTTGGGGATGTCGTGGAGCTTTAAGTCCAGAAAAATCTTGTGTCCCCGGGCTTTGATCTCCCGGACGATGGCGGGGCCTTCCGCGTAGTACAGCTCCATGCCGATCTTCACGAAGGGCTTGCGGCCGGTGAATTTGTCAAGAAAAGCGAAGGTCGCCTCGGCGGATGAAAAATCGCAGGCTACAATGACGTCCTTACCCATTTACTTTGCACCTCCAATAATGTCTTTCAGGTTCTCAATTTTGTATTTTTCCATGACGGCGGGAAGTTCCCGGATGATGTCCCGGCAGGCGTAGGGATTTACGAGATTGGCCGCGCCCACCTCCACGGCGGTAGCGCCTGCCAGCATCATTTCCACCACATCTTCGGCGCTGCTGACGCCGCCCATGCCCACCACGGGAATTTTCACCGCGCCCGCGACCTGATAGATCATGCGCAGCGCCACCGGGAAGATGGCAGGGCCGGAAAAGCCGCCCATTTTGTTGGCGATGATGGGCTTGCGGGTACGCAGATCAATGCGCATACCAAGCAGAGTGTTAATCAGGCTGATGCCGTCCGCCCCTGCGTCCTCACAGGCTCTGGCGATGGAGACGATATCGGTGACGTTTGGGGAAAGCTTGACGATAACAGGCTTTTTCGTGACCTTTTTCACCGCCGCCGTTACCTCTGCGGCAGCTTCCGGGCAGGTGCCGAAGCTCATGCCGCCGCCGTGAACGTTGGGGCAGCTGACGTTGACTTCCAGCCAGCCCACCTGTTCCTCCTCATCCAGCTTTTCGCAGGTATAGGCGTAATCCGCCACGGAAAAGCCGGAGACGTTGGCCATGACGGGCTTGTGAAAGCAGGCTTTCAGCTTCGGGAGTTCTTCGGATATGACTTTGTCCACGCCGGGATTTTGCAGCCCCACGGCGTTGATCATGCCGCCGGTACACTCGGCGATGCGGGGCGTGGGATTTCCGAACCGGGGTTCTTTCGTGGTTCCCTTGAAGGAGAAGGTGCCAAGGCAGTTAATGTCGTACAGTTCGGCAAACTCATAGCCGTAGCCAAAGGTGCCGGAGGCGGGGATGACCGGGTTGTCCAGCCCGATGCCGCAGAGATTGACGCTCAGGCTTCCCATAGAATTTCCTCCTTCCGCATGACGGGGCCGTCTTTGCAGATGCGCTTGTATCCCGTGAGGGTCTTGCAGGAGCAGCCCATGCAGGCACCGAAGCCGCAGCCCATCCGTTCCTCAAAGCTCATCTGGCCGGAGGTGCGGGTGGCTTTATACACCGCCTTGAGCATCGGCTCCGGGCCGCAGGTGTAGAAATAGGAATAATTAAGATCGTTCAGGGGCGTGGTGGCGAAGCCCTTGACGCCATAGCTTCCGTCGGCGGTGGCGACGATCACCCGGCAGCCCAGCGCCCGGAATTCGGCTTCATAGAACACTTCCGATTGGGTGTTGAAGCCCAGAATCACCGTCACCTGTTTGCCCATGGCAAGCAGCCGTTTTGCAAGGTGGTACAGCGGCGGGACACCCACGCCGCCGCCCAGTAAGACGGGGCTGTCCCCGGCTGGGGCGAGGTCGTAGCCGTTGCCAAGGCCGGTCAGGATGTCCAGCTTCTCTCCGGGAACCATCCGGGAGAGGATTTCCGTACCCTTGCCCACCACCTTGTAGACGATGGTGAGGGTGCTGCCGTCATAGTCGCACACGGAAATGGGACGGCGGAGGAACTTCCCTGTGATTTGAATGTTGACAAACTGCCCCGGGGCGGTAATGGCGGAGGTGTCGCCGGAAAGCACCATTTTGTAGACGCAGTCCGTCAGGGGGGTATTGGATAGAATTGTGAAAATGCTCTGTTTCATGGTCGCTCCTTCCGGGAAATGGATTGCATTTTGGAAATTGCCCGCTCAGGCGTCGATGGTGGAGATGGTCAGCGTGGTTTCTTCCAGCACATCCAGCAGAACCCGGATGGTGTCCAGCGCCGTGAACAGCGTCACATTGTGCTCCGTGGCGATCCGGCGGATTTTTATGCCGTCCCGGCCGCTGGAGCCGGGGTCGCGGGTGTTGATGACGTAGGCAATGTGTCCCTGACGCAGGGCGTTGGGAATTTCGTCGCTGCCGTCGCTGATCTTGCCCAGGACGTGGGTGCGGATGCCGTTTTCCTTCAGGAATGTGGCAGTCCCAGCGGTGGCCTCGATGTTGAAGCCCAGACGGTAGAACCGGCGGATCAGGGGCAGCGCTTCCTCCTTGTCCCGGTCGGCGATGGTGGCAAGGACGGTGCCGTAGTTCTGCAGCTTCATGCCGGAGGCCTGCAGCGCCTTGTACAGGGCGCGGGTCATGGTGCGGTCATAGCCGATGGCCTCGCCGGTGGACTTCATTTCGGGAGTCAGATAGGCGTCCAGACCGCGAATTTTATTGAAGGAGAACACCGGCGCTTTGACGTACCAGCGCTCCTTTTCGGCGGGGTAGATGTCGAAGAAGCCCTGCTCCTTCAGGCTCAGACCCAGAATCACGTCGGTGGCGATGTCCGCAAGGCTGTAGCCCGTGGCCTTGCTCAGGAAGGGTACCGTGCGGGAGGAACGGGGGTTGACCTCGATGACGGACACGTTGTCCTCCGGATCCACAATGAACTGCACATTGAACAGGCCGACAATGCCGATGCCCAGACCCAGCTTTTTGGCGTATTGCAGAATGATGCCCTTGACCTTGTCAGAGATGGAGAAGGAGGGATAGACGGAGATGGAGTCGCCGGAGTGAACGCCGGTGCGCTCCACCAGCTCCATGATGCCGGGGACGAACACGTCCCGGCCGTCGCAGATGGCGTCGATCTCCACTTCACGGCCCTGAATGTATTTGTCTACCAGAACGGGCTTGTCCTCGTCGATCTCCACGGCGCTTTTCAGGTAATGGCGCAGCTGGGTCTCGTTTGCCACGATCTGCATGGCGCGGCCGCCCAGCACGAAGCTGGGACGTACCAGCACGGGGTAGCCGATCTCATTCGCCGCCGCGAGACCGTCCTCGATTTTGGTGACGGCCTTACCCTTGGGCTGAGGGATGTCCAGCTCTTTCAGGAGCTTTTCAAAGGCGTCCCGGTTTTCGGCTCTGTCGATGGCCTCGCAGCCGGTGCCGATGATCTTCACGCCCCGGTCATGGAGGGGCTGGGCCAGATTGATGGCGGTCTGGCCGCCCAGAGACGCGATCACGCCGTCGGGCTTTTCAAAGTCGATGATGTTCATCACATCCTCGGGGGTCAAAGGCTCAAAATACAGCTTGTCGGCGGTGGTGTAGTCGGTGGAGACGGTCTCGGGGTTGTTGTTGATGATGATGGCCTCGTAGCCCGCCTTTTTGATGGTCATGACGGCGTGGACGGTGGAGTAGTCGAATTCCACGCCCTGACCGATGCGGATGGGGCCTGCGCCCAGTACCACGATCTTCTTTTTGTTCGTCAGCCGGGAGACGTTCCCGCCGGTGTAGGAGGAGTAGAAGTAGGGGATATACGCGCCGGTGTGGCAGGTGTCCACCATACGGAAGGCCGGGAACATACCGTGTTCTCTGCGGAAATCGGACACGTCCGTCTCGGAGCATTTCCAGAGCCTGCTCACATATTTATCGCTGAAGCCCATCTTCTTCGCGTCCAGAAGGGCTTCCGCCTCTTTGACGTGGAGTTTCAGGTATTCCTCCATATCCACAATGCGCTTGATGGCGTTCAGGAAATACACGTCGATGGCTGTAATTTCATGAATCTGCTCCACAGTGACGCCCCGGTAGATGATTTCCGCGATGGCAAAAATGTTGTCGGAGCGGAACACGCTGATATAGTCCAGCAGCTCCTCCGTGGTCATGTCGTCGAATTTGTGATGGTAGATGTGGTTCGCGCCTACCTCCAGAGAGCGGATGCCCTTGAGCAGGGATTCCTCCAGATTGGAGCCGATGCCCATGACCTCGCCGGTGGCCATCATCTGGGTGCCCAGAATGTTGATGGCGGAGGTGAACTTGTCGAAGGGGAACCGGGGCAGCTTGGTGATGACGTAGTCCAGCTTCGGCTCAAAGGCGGCGTTGGTGTTGGCGATTTTGATGTCCTCCAGCGCCATGCCCACGGCGATTTTCGCGGTGACCCGGGCAATGGGGTAGCCGGAGGCCTTGGAAGCCAGCGCGGAGGAACGGGAGACACGGGGGTTGACCTCAATGAGATAGTATCTGGAGGAATTGGGGTCGAGAGCAAACTGAACGTTGCAACCGCCCTCCACCTTCAGCGCCCGGATGATCTTGATGGCGGAGTCGTTGAGCATCTTCATGTCGTGGTCGCTGAGGGTCATGATGGGGGCGACCACCATGCTGTCACCGGTGTGGACGCCCACGGGGTCGATGTTCTCCATGCCGCAGATGGTGATGGCATGGTCGTTAGAGTCCCGCATGACCTCGAATTCGATCTCCTTGTAGCCCTTGACGGATTTTTCCACCAGAACCTGATGGACAGGGGAGAGGGCGAAGGCGTTGAGACCAATCTCCACCAGCTCGTCTTCATTGTAAGCAAAGCCGCCGCCGGTGCCGCCGAGAGTAAAGGCGGGACGAAGCACCACAGGATAGCCGATGCGCTTGGCGGCCTCCTTGGCCTCCTCCAGGGAGTAGGAAATTTCGGAGGGGATGACCGGCTCGCCGATGGACTGGCACAGCTCCTTGAAAAGCTCACGATCTTCGGCACGCTCGATGGACTCGCTGGAGGTGCCCAGCAGCCTGACCCGGCATTCCCGCAAAATGCCCTTCTTTTCCAGCTGCATGGCCAGATTCAGACCTGTCTGACCGCCGATGCCGGGGATGATGGCGTCGGGACGCTCGTAGCGGATGATCTTGGCGATATATTCCAGCGTCAGCGGCTCCATGTAGACCTTGTCGGCGATGATGGTGTCGGTCATGATGGTGGCGGGGTTGGAGTTGCACAGCACCACCTCGTAGCCCTCTTCTTTCAGGGCAAGACAGGCCTGCGTCCCGGCGTAGTCAAACTCAGCAGCCTGACCGATGACGATGGGGCCGGAGCCAATGATGAGAATTTTCTTGATGTCGGTTCTTTTTGCCATGGTGTTTCTCCTCTCGTTATTTGGCGGTATGGGTTTCCGGAGCGGCGTATACCAGCTTTCCGTCACAGATGGTGGCGATGCACTTTCCATTGACCTGCCAGCCCGCGAAGGGCGTGGCTCTGCCCTTGGAAAGAAAGTCCTTCGGGTCGATGGCGTATGCGGCGTTCAAGTCCCAGATGCTGTAGTCTGTCCCCAGAGGAAGACCGAAGCGTCTGCGGGGATTGACGCACAAAAGCTCCAATAGTTTGTTCAGGCTTAGAATGCCCGGTTTTACCAGACAGGTATACAAAATCGGGAAAGCGGTTTCAATGCCCACAATGCCGAAGGCGCTTTTTTCCAGACCGCGGGATTTTTCCTCGGCGGAGTGGGGGGCGTGGTCGGTGGCGATCATGTCGATGGTGCCGTCCAGAATTCCATGAATCAGGGCCTCCCGGTCTTCCTTTCCTCGCAGGGGCGGGTTCATCTTGAAGCGACCGTCCTCCTGCAGGTCGCTGTCGTCCATCACCAGATAGTGGGGGCCGGTCTCGCAGGTCACGTCCAGCCCCTCGGCCTTGGCCTTGCGGATGAGCGCCACGCTTTCCTTGGCGGAGACGTGGCAGACGTGGTAGGCGCAGCCGGTTTCTTTTACCAGCTGCAAGTCCCGGGCAATTTGCCCCCATTCGCTTTCGGAGCAGATGCCCCGATGGCCATGGGCTTTGGCATAATCACCGTCGTGGATGTACCCGCCCCGCAAGAGCGAGTTGACCTCGCAGTGGGCGACAATGGGCTTCCCGAGGGCTTTGGCGCGAAGCATGGCCTGCCGCATCATGTCATCGCTCTGCACGCCCCGGCCGTCGTCGGAAAAACCTACCACGTCGGGCGCCATGCCCTCCAGGTCGGAAAGCGCTTCGCCCTGTTCGCCGACGGTGATCGCGCCATAGGGGTAGATGTGGATGCAGGCGGTTTCCTCGATGAGGCGGCGCTGAACCTCCAGATGCTCCACGCTGTCCGGCACCGGGTTCAGGTTGGGCATGGTGCAGACCGCGGTATAGCCGCCCCGGGCGGCTGCCCGGCTGCCTGTGGCGATGGTCTCCTTATAAGAAAAACCCGGCTCTCTGAAATGCACATGCACGTCACAAAAGCCGGGAAAAATAACATATTCAGAAGAATCGAACCCGGAAAGACCGGGGGCGGAAAGGGAGGAACAAACCCCTTCGGAAAATACGGACCCCAAAGAAGCAGCGTAAACCTTGGCTTTCGTCATATCCGTCATGCTGATCTCCTTTCTGTAAAAAACGCCCTGCCGGGAAAGCGGCAAGACGGGCGGGATGAGCCGCTGAACTTATCTGTTGAATTATAGCATGGGTAGGAGTGGTTGTCAATTGGGAAAAATGGACATGGATACACCCGAAAACGGCGGGGCTTTTGGGCATAGGGGCGCGATTGAACTGCCCCCTTGCCTCTTCCTCCGGGAGAGGCGGTTGAGCGAAGCGAAGACGGAGAGAGAAAACAGGGAAAAAGCCCTCTCAGTCACCTTCGGTGACAGCTCTCCCAAAGGGAGAGCCAAGGGGTGTACCCTGTTTTATTTTTCTTCGCCTTCCGGGAGGACTCCCGATTCCTTGAGCCTGTCCAGCGCCGTCCGGTAGCCGCCGCCATATACGAGGCACCGGTTGACCCGGCTGATGGTAGCCGAGCTGGCACCGGTGGATTCCGAGACTTCGATATAGTTTTCGCCGCTGTCCAGCAGGCAGGCGACCCGGAACCGCTGGGACATGGCCTGCAATTCCTTGATGGTGGCCACGTCCTCAAAAAACAGGCGGCAGTCCTCCACCGTCCGCAGGGACAGAATGGCCTCGAAAAACAGATCTTCACCGGGATGTCGAACGATATCCATAACACGGAGTCCTTTCTTCTGGGGTGCTTTCCTATACTTTACCACTTTACCATATTGAATACAAGTCCCTTTTGGAGTTTTTCGCAGGAAAAAGGGGGGAAGAAGGGGCGGTTTTTGTGGGTTCCTCTGAAAAAGACAAATGTCCCTGTATGAGACACTTTTTTCCGCACCAAATGCTTGACTTGCGCCTCCTGCGGTGCTAGAATTGGGAAATAAAATTTCAGAGAGGTGTTTACAATGGAAAGAAAAGATATTGACTGGGGCAATCTGGGATTTGGCTACGTCCAGACCGACATGCGCTATGTCTCCAATTTCCGAAACGGCCAGTGGGATGACGGCTGCCTGACCGATCAGGCCACCATTACCATGAGCGAGTGCGCCTGCGTTCTGCAATACGCCCAGACCTGCTTTGAGGGGCTGAAAGCCTACACCACCGAGGATGGCCACATCGTCTGCTTCCGCCCTGACCTGAACGCCCAGCGGATGGCAAGCTCCTGCCGCCGCCTGAAAATGCCCGTGTTCCCCGAGGACAGATTCGTGCAGGCCGTAGTGGAGACCGTCCGCGCAAACTCCCAGTGGGTGCCGCCCTACGGCTCCGGCGCGACGCTGTACGTCCGTCCGTTCATGTTCGGCAGCGACGCCATCATCGGCGTCAAGCCAGCGACGGAGTATCAGTTCCGGGTGTTCGTCACCCCGGTCGGCCCCTATTTCAAGGGCGGCATCAAGCCCCTGAAGCTGCGCATCTCCGATCTTGACCGGGCGGCGCCCAAGGGCACCGGCGACGTCAAGGCGGGCTTAAACTACGCCATGAGCCTTTACAACATTGTGGATGCCCACGAGAAGGGCTTTGACGAGAACGTCTACGTGGACTCCGCCACCCGCACCCACATTGAGGAGACCGGCGGCGCCAACGTGATTTTCGTCACCAAGGACGGCAAGCTGGTCACCCCCAAGTCCGACACCATTCTCCCCTCCATCACCCGGCGCAGCCTGCTGCAGGCGGCGAAGGACTATCTCGGCATGGAGGTAGAGGAGCGCCCCGTGGAGTTGGCAGAGATCGGCGAATTTGCCGAGTGCGGCCTGTGCGGCACGGCGGCGGTCATCTCCCCTGTGGGCACCATTGTGGATCACGGCAAGGAAATTCACTACGTGGGTATGGGTCCCACCATCCAGAAGCTTTACGATACCCTCACCGGCATCCAGATGGGTCGTCTGGAAGCCCCCAAAGGCTGGATCCGGATCATCGAGTAATGTACAATGTTCAAAAAAGGCAAGCCGTTTTTCGACTTGCCTTTTTTGCACGGAATTACGCGAGAATAGGCTTCAGAGCGTCGGCGAGTACCTTTTCCTGTGCTTCGGCTTCCGCCAGATCCTTGCCCAGAGTGGTGAAGTAGGTCTTGATCTTCGGCTCGGTGCCGGAGGGGCGGACGATGACCGTCGCGCCGCCTTCCAGGCTGTACACCAGCACGTTGGCGGCGGGCAGGCCGGTCTGAGCGGTGTTCTGGTAGTCGGTGATCTTGGTCACCTTGTAGCCGCCAATCTCTACAGGGGGCTTCTCCCGCAGGGAGGCCATGATACCGGCCATCTTGTCCATGCCGGACAGGCCGGGGAACTCAAAGGAGTTCACCTTGTTCAGATACCGGCCGTATTTTGCGTAAATGGCTTCCAGCCGCGCCTTGATGGACGAGCCGATGGAACGGTAGTAGGCCGCCATTTCACAGATCAGCATGGAGCCAATGATGGCGTCCTTGTCCCGGACGTAAGGGCCTGCAAGGTAGCCGTAGGATTCCTCGAACCCCAGAATGAAGCGATCCACCTCACCGGCGGCCTCCAGCTTGGCAATCTGGTCGCCGATCCACTTGAAGCCGGTGAGAACGTTGCGCATTTCCACGCCGTAATCCGCGGCCACGATGTCCGCGAGGGGAGTGGAGACCAGAGACTTTACCGCCACGGGGCGCTTGGGCATGGTGCCTTTTTCAATGCGGCCCTGACAGATGTAGTCCAGCAGCAGCACGCCCACCTCGTTGCCGGAGACCAGCTCGTAGGAGCCGTCGGGGCAGCGGATGGCGATGCCCACCCGGTCGGCGTCGGGGTCGGTGGCCAGCATCAGATCGGCGCCGGTCTTCTCGGCCAGCTCCAGACCCAGCCGCAGAGCCTCGAAGATCTCCGGGTTGGGATAGGGGCAGGTGGGGAAGTTGCCGTCGGGGTACTGCTGCTCGGGGACAATGGTGATGTCGTCAATGCCGATGTCATGAAGCACCCGGCTGACCGGCACCAGACCGGAGCCGTTCAGGGGGGAGTACACCAGCTTCAGTCCGGCGGTTTTGCAGATGCCGGGGCGGACGGCGCAGGCTTCAATGGCGCTGTACAGCGCCTCCTTGCAGTCCTCGCCCACGTATTCGATCAGACCCTGGGCGATGCCGTCTTCAAAGGCTATCATCTTCGCGCCGGTGAGGATATCGGTTTTCTGAATCTCCGCGTACACCACGGCGGCGGCATCGTCCGTCATCTGGCAGCCGTCGGGGCCGTAGGCTTTGTAGCCGTTGTATTTGGCGGGGTTGTGGGAGGCGGTGATCATGATACCGGCGTTCGCCTTGTAGTACCGGGTGGCAAAGGACAGGGCGGGGACGGGCATCAGCGCGTCGTAAATCCGCACCCGAATGCCGTTGGCAGCCAGAACGCAGGCAGCGTTTCTGGCAAATACGTCGGAATTGATGCGGCTGTCATAGGAAATGGCGACCAGCTGGCTGCCGCCCTGGGTCTTGACCCAGTTCGCAAGCCCCTGCGTGGCCTGCCGGACGACGTAAATATTCATCCGGTTGCTGCCCGCACCCAGAATACCCCGCAGACCGGCGGTGCCGAATTTCAGCGCCACGGCGAAGCGCTCTTTGATCTCATTGTCCTGTCCCTCGATTTTCCTCAGTTCGTCGGTGAGGGCGGGATCTTCCAGATCAGCGCTCAGCCAGCGCTTATAATCATCTATGTACATCGTTATCACCTTTTCTTCATATAAATGCACGTATAATATAGTTCATCAGGCAGAAAAAGTCAATGCCGGAGTGGGGGCAGCCGCGTTATGGGGGCAAAAAATGGGAGGCGACGGAAATCCGTCGCCTCCCTTGCGTATTTTAGAAATGTTTTCTCTTGCGGTCGTAGACGCTTACAGCAGCCGCGCCGCAGAAGGAGAACAGCAGCACGCTGCCAAGAACCATGACGATCTCGCTGTCGCCGGTCTTGGGAATGTTGTCCTTGCCGTTCTTCACGGACTTCCACTGAGCGACATAGGTGACATCCTTGGTCACGGTGTCAGTGACCTTGGGGGACCAACCGGTGAAGGTGTAGCCCTTACGGGTGGGCTTGCCATCGAACTTGGGGGTATCGGTGCCAGACTCAAGATCCTTGTAGACCTGATCCTTGAACGCCTTACCCTTCGCGCCGTCAGTGTAGGTGACGGTGTAGAGCTTCTCCCACTTGGCGGTGTAGGTCACGTTCTTGGTCACGGTCTCGGCGACTTCGGGTTCCCAACCGACGAACTTGTAGCCCTCACGAGTGGGATCCTTCGTGCCGAAGGCGGGGGTGCTGGTGCCGTAGGGGATGTCTTTGTAGACGACATCCGCGAAGACTTCCTCGCCCTTCACACCGTCGGTGTAAGTAACGGTGAGAAGCTCGCACTTGACGTTGAAGGTGACGCTGGTCTCCGCAGCCGTCCACTTCTCACCATTCCAGGTCAGCTCAATGGTCTTGCTGTCACGGTCATCAAGGGTGTGGGAGCCAACATTCTCTTCTGCGTTGTACTTGGCAACGTAATCCTTTGCGTTTACGGTGAGGATGCAGGTGTACGCAGTTCCCTTGCGCGCGGGGTCGGAGATGTCATAAGTGCCTTCGATGAGCGTGTAGGGCTTGTCGTTGTGCGCGGTGGTGGTCGTGCAGTCCACCTTCGCGTTGATGCCCAGCTCCTTCAGTTCATCGTAGGTGGGCTTTTCGGGGGGGCACTCGACGTGGAAGGTGATGGGCAGTTCGGTCTTCGCGACCCACTTTTCGCCATCCCACTTCAGCTCGACGGTCTTCTCAGCCTGCTCGCCGACGATCAGCTCATGGGTCTTGCCCATATCGGAGCTGTACTTCTCGATGATCTTGGCTGCCTTGACAGTGATGGTGCAGGTGTAGCCCTCGGAGGCGGTACCGGTGACGTCGCTGACGGTGTACTCACCCTGCGTCGGCTTGTAATCCTTGCCCCAGTGGTTGACGTTCTGGTTATCGCAGACGATCTTTACGCCTCTGCCGATTGCACCCTCAATGTCCTTCTTGCTGGGCTGCTCGGGGGGGCACAGGGTATGGAAGGTGACAGGCAGTTCGGTCTCAGCGACCCACTTTTCGCCATTCCACTTCAGTTCAATGGTCTTTTCGGCGGGTTCACCGGCAATCAGCGTATGAACCGCGTCGCCCATATCGGAGCTGTACTTCTCGATGAACTTGGCTGCCTTGACGGTAACGGTGCAGGTGTAGCCATCGGCGGCGGTGCCCATGACATCGCTGACGGTGTACTCGCCCAGCGTCGGCTTATACTTCTTTTCGCCGTGTTTGACGTTCTGGTTATCGCAGACAACCGCCACGCCTCTGCCAATCGCGCCCTCGATGGCCTTCTTATCGGGCTGGACGGGCTTCCACTGAGCGGTGTAAGTGACATCCTCGGTCACGGTCTCAGCGACCTCGGGAGTCCAGCCGTCGAACACAAAGCCCTTACGGGTGGGAGTGTCGCCGGAGAAAGCGGGAGTCGGGGTGTCCTTCTCCAGATCGGAATGGACATCGTCCTTAAAGGCTTTTCCGCCAACGCCATCGGTGTAGGTGACGGTGTAGAGCTTTTCCCACTGAGCGACGTAGGTCGCATTTTCGGTCACGGTTTCAGCAACCGTGGGTTCCCAGCCGAGGAACTTGTAGCCCGCGCGGGCGGGAATGCCCACGAAAGCGGGGGTGGCATCCTTGTGCTTTGCCGTATAAGCCTGATCCGCGAATGCCTCGCCGTTCACACCGTCGGTGTAGGTCACGGTGTAGGTGTTCTTTTCCCAAACGGCGTACAGATTCGTCCAGCCGTTCACGGTCTGGCCGGTTACGTCGCCGTTCTGACCCTCACGGCTCCAGAACTTGAAGGTGTAGCCGGTGCGGGTCGGGGTGGGAGCGTCCGCGGTGGGAAGGGTCGAACCAAAGAGCGCAGTGGTGCTGTACAGCCGACCTTCGGTCTTGCTGTGGTCATTCTGGAAGTCTCTCAAGGCTTCCTCACTCTGGAAGTAAACGACCTGGAACTTGTCATAGACCATGCACTTCAAATTCGTCCACCCGTTGACGGTTTTCTCCTTCAGACCGGCAGGGGGATTAGCGGGGTCGCTCTTGTAGATATTAAACAGGCCGTCGTCGTACCAGCCGTAGAACTCGTAGTTCCCGGTGTAATAGTCGGCAATGTCGATCGTGGACAGGTCAATGACATGCCCCTTCGGCTGGCTTTCGAGCGCGACGTCCTTATAAGCCTTCGAGGTGTCGCCGTTGCGATAAATCACAAGATGGACGGGGAACAGCTCTTCTTCACACTCGACAGGGAAGGTAACGGGGTCATTGACAACCCACCGACCCTCTACATATTTCAGCGTAAGGGGCTTGGTGTTGTCACCGGTCAGGGTGTGCTTGCCGAAGTCGGTGTTGTACTTCGTTACATACTCATCAGCAGTGATGATAATGTCACAGGTGTAGCCGTCGGTTTCGTTGCCGGAGACATCGCCGATGTTGTATGTTCCCTCGATCAGCGGGAAGCGTGCGGCGTTGTGCGTCTCGGGCTTCGTGGTGCAGGCCACTTCCACGGGCGCTTCCAGCTTGGCCAGATCTTCAGCACCGGGCTTTGCGGGCGGAACGATCTCCGTCACGCACGCAACGTTGAAAACAACGGGGGTCCCGCTCGTAACAGTCCAGCCGTTATCCGTGTATTTCAGCGTAACAGTTGCGCTGGCGTCTTTGGGATCGTGAGTTGCGCCGGTATCGGCGTCGAACTGCTCCACGTACTTCTGAGAGTTGATGGTGACCGTGTAGGTGTAGCCGTTCTCGGCGTCGCCTGCAACCTCATTGGTGGTGTAGGAGCCGGAAATCAAAGTGTAGCCCTTGGCCTTAAGCTCGTGGGCAGCCTTGCCGTTGGTGCAGTTGACGGTGATATTACCGATCAGACCGCTGAGGTCGCCCTCACCGGGAGCCGTGGGCTTATCAGGCTTGGGGGGAGTTGCTTCTTCCCACACGGCGTACAGCGTTCTGGTCCAGGTGTTGCCATTCTTGACAACATCATTGCCATACTGGGATACGGCACACGTCATACCACCAGTGTAGATTGTATCAGACCCGTCATTGGCCTTCCAGCCCTTAAAGACATAGCCTTCCCGGGTGGGAATGGTATTCTTCACTGTAAAGGAGTGGTATCTGATAGATGCATCTGTTGTAGACCACGAATCAGCACTGGGCGCGCCGGTGCCGCCATTGGCATCATAGTTCAGCGTGTATGTATATTTCGTGGTGGGGTTGGGGTTCTTCGCTACGAGATAAATCGTAGAACCCTTGTTGCAGGCGGTCGTACCGCTCTTGTTAAGCGACCACGTTGTGGGATTGGCATTGGATTCTTTCGACCAACCGACGATCTGGTAGCCGCTGTTGACAGAAGCGCGGCTTGCGGCGGCCTTGATGTCAGAAATCGCAATTGTGTGGTTGTTATACGCGGTATCGGAGTGATTCGTCTTGTACTGGCAAACAAACTTGGTCTTTTCGGAAGAACCGTAGTTGTAGCCAATGTTGAATTCGTCACCCACATACAGGACGGTGAATCGGACATCGATCTTATGCCCGGTGTTCAAATCGGCGGGAGCTGGATCGGGTTTGGGAATCGTCGGCAAGGGCACTCTTCTTGCATTGGTCTTGCCCTCCTCCCATTTGGCGGCATAGGTGACATCCGCAGTCACGGTTTCCGCAACGGCAGGATTCCAGCCGACGAAGGTATAGCCTTCCCGGGCAAGGGAGCCGCTGAAAGCGGGGGTCGCGGTACCGGACGGCAGGTTGCTGTGAACATCATTGTCAAATACTGCGCCGCCTACGCCGTCAGTGTATGTAACGGTGAACGTTTTCGGGTCTTCCGGCGCAGGGGGATTCTCGTTCTTAGGCTGCTCCTGCGCGGGGGGGGTCGGTCTTCTTCTCGCCCTCGTCCACTACGACGGTCTTGGGCTGGGTTTCGTCAGCCCCCGTCGTATCCTCTGCCAACGCAGTCGTGGGCAGAAGTGTGAAGACCATGAACAGTGCCAGAAACAGACTGAAAATTCTGCGCAAACCATGGTTTTTCATCTTGAAATACTCTCCTTTCATTTGGCGATCCATGCCGAAGGCACAGACCGTCTGCACGGTAACGCCATCATTACCTTTATGCCTGAATTATACGCAATATCACACCAAAAGTCAATGGGAAAAGACGTCGATTTTCTGCAATTAGGCAAAAAACAGGGCCGTCTCCATGAGACAGCCCTGTTATATGCGGGAATGGAATGACGGTCACTTTTTTCGGGCGACGACAACGAAGCGGCCGTCCTCCACATGGTAGGCGCAGGTCACCAGCGTGATGAGCTTGTCGCCGTAGGCCGCGGTGACGCCGGTGTCGTAGAGCGCCTTGGAGCGGAAATTCGAGATGGCGTTGTTGAAGTCCGCCTCGTCCGCCGCGTCGATGAACTGATAGAACTTGAAGCAGTTCTCGTAGGTGTAATAGACCCGGTCATAGAAGGCCGCCAGCACCTCGTACTCGCCCTCCTCGTAGAGGGTGTCAAAGTGGATGGTGGGGTGCGCCTGCCAGTAGGATTTGCTCTCATACTTGGGCAGGGAGCGGAACATGCTGCCGTCCAGCATGTTGTGGCCGTAGATCAGCAGATTGTCGCTGTCGGCGGAGCAGTTGGCGTCGATGAAGGGAATGCCGCCGAAGCTGTACTCCCGCTTAAAATTCGTGTGCAGATATTTTTCCGGGTCGGTGGGGGTGTGCATCACCGGGTAGTCGATGACGGTGCCGTCGATGCGCAGCCAGCCAAACAGATCGTGGTTCTGCTCATACAGGGGGGCATACTTCGCCAGCATCACCGGCTCCGTCGGCTCAGGCTCCGTGGGGACGGTGGTTTCCGTGGTCGGCCCGGTGGATTGGGTCTCCGGCGGCGTGGTCTCCACGGTGGCAGCGGTGGCCGTGGCGTTTTCCTCCACCATTTCGGAGAGCTTGCGGAAATCACTGCGGGCTTTGCCCATATGGATCAGGATGGCAGCCACCGCGATCAGCGCGACGCAGAACACTGCCACGAGGATGATGAAAAGGGGATTGGGGCCTCTTTTTCCCCGTCTGCGTTGCCCGGCGTCATTGCGGCGGGGTGGGACGGGGGTGCGGGGCGTCTGGAATTTGCCTTGCTTGTTTGCCATGTTTCTTTCCTCTCAATATGGGATGCTCCGGAAGGGCATCCGCCGGAAAAGGGCGGCGACGGAATCTCCGCCACCGCCCTCGCTCAACAGTTTACGTTGTTTTCTTAACCCTGTCTTCTCTTGCGGTCGTAGACGCAGACAGCAGCCGCGCCGCAGAAGGAGAACATCAGAACGCTGCCCAGAATCATGACAATCTCACCGCTGCCGGTCTTGGGAACGTTGTCCTTGCCGGAGTTGGACTTCCACTGGGCGACATAGGTGACATCCTTGGTCACGGTTTTGGAGACCTTTGGCGCCCAGTCGCTGAAAGTGTAGCCCCTGCGGGTGGGCTTGCCGTCGAACGCGGGGGTGGCGGTGCCGGACAGCAGGTTGTCATAAACCTGATCCTTGAACGCCTTACCCTTTGCGCCGTCGGTGTAGGTCACGGTGTAGAGTTTCTCCCACTTGGCGGTGTAGGTGACATTTTTTGTCACGGCCTTGGAAACCTCAGGATCCCAACCGCCAAACCGATAGCCCTCACGGGTGGGAGTTCCTCTAAAAGCGGGGGTATCGGTGCCGGACAGCAGATTGCCATAAGCCTGATCGGCAAAGACTTCCTCACCATCCACGCCATCGGTGTAGGTCACGGTGTATTTTTCCTCGTCCTCGTCCGCCTTCCCGTTTCCGTTGGCATCAATCTTCCAGGTGGCAGCATAGGTGGCGTTTTCGGTCACCCTGTCAGCAATTACAGGAGCCCAGCCGCTGAAAACATAGCCTTCCCGGGCGGGAGTGCCATTAAATGCGGGTGTTCCGGCATTCTCCGGCACCACGGTACTCTGATCCTCAAATATCTCCGCGCTATCTACACCGTCGGTATACGTTACAGAATAGCCAGTTTCCTTCGTCTCAGCATCGTAGTCACAGTAATCGCAGACCTTTTTCACGGATCTGGTATAATGGGTACCGCCCTCTGCCTTTACCCATTCGGTTGCGGTTACCGTGTAAGCATTGTCCTTGTAGCCGTCGGTATACTCCGGATGTAACTCATGGCCGAGCATTTCGCCGTTCTCAAAAACGGGAGTGCTATCAAAGGTGACAACGCTTCTTCCGGTGTTGTTCCCGGGCTTTCCGCCGAAGCCGAACCATCTGCTGCAGGTGACTTTATCGCGGTACACCGAGCCATTGATGGAATTATTTCCGGAAATGTGAATGCGGTACTTATAGACGCCCATGTTGCTGTCGTTGATATTCAGTACATTCTTGATGGCTGCCTCGGATTTGACAGTGCAATTATTGAAATTCACGGTAATATCACATTTCCCGGCACCGTAGTCCGTGTAGACATTGATCGTTTTTCCGGAAGAATTAAAGGTACAGCCATCAAAGGTCATTTACGGCGAGCTATATGTCCATACTGCATAATCGCCGTTCGGACAGAAAAAGGTTGTATTTCTGAATGTGGCGGAGCTGTAGCCCCAATAAAAGGTCTTGCCGTTTATTACGCAGTTTTCAACGACGGTCTTATCTGCGCGAATAAAGCCAAGATAATCGGCTGAACCCGATTGCAAGGTCATATTCCGAAATGTGATTGTGCCGGAGCCGTCGAAACTATAATCGCCATTGTATTCCGTCCCAAAATAAGCCGGATCAGGCAACGTTGCACCAATGCCCCATGCGGTTTTATCGGCTCCCTGCCCCACAAATGTGAGGCTTTTTCCTTTTGTATCTGCACCTTTTTTGTAAAGCGTGAATTTCCCTTCCCCAAGTACGATGGTATCACCGTTTGCAGCGGCATTTACCGCCGCCTCCAATGTCGGGTATCCGGTTTCCCCAATCCATGCAACGGAAGGCGCGGCCGAGGGTGCGGCCGCGGGCGCGGCGGTGCCCTTCTCCGGGGACGTGTCTGCACCGTTCTCCGAGGACGTGCCTGCACCGTTCTCCGAGGTCGTGTCTGCACCGTTCTTCGAGGGCGTGTCTGCACCGTTCTCCGAGGGCGTGTCTGCACCGTTCTCCGAGGATACGGTGGTACCATCCTCAGCAAATGCGACGGTGGGCAGCAATCCCGCAAGCATAGTACAGCACAGCAGGATGCTGAGCAGTATAGAAAGCTTACTTCTTGTTCTCATAAAAATACCTCCAAATTGTTTAATCGGTGGTTATCGGAAACCTCCCCAAAGCGCAAAAAACTGAGGAAGGCGCAATATACCAACGCCACTAAGTTAGTGGCGAAGTCAACAAGAGTATTTCTGTAAAAATGAGTCAATCCCCGTGCGGGATGCACTTTTCTGCAAAAAGGCGTGCCAAATAAGCGGATCAAAAAATCCTGAAGCAAACTGCCAAACAGTGCGTCTTTATTCTTGTACCTTGTGTAGATTGCCCCCGTGGTGACACCGGCTTTGTCAGCGATCTTGTGAAGCGAGGCTTTCTGAAAGCCGTAGGTAAGAAACTCCGAGTATGCAGCCTGAACGATCCCGTCCTCCAGGGAGTGATCCCTTTTGGCCATGTTTCCGCCTCGCGCTTTGCAATAACATCATTCTTGATAACGGCATGATTATAGCATCACTCCTTCGTTTTGTCAATGCGTATTGCGCACTGCCTCGCAAAATACTCCATGACAAATCCCGGTTCAGAAAGGAAATGGATATGCTTGGGCAAATCACGGCCCGTGACAATCTGATACTAGTGTTACAAAAAGATTGTTATTGCAGTTATCATGCCTATCCTGCAACCTCATGATACTGTCCACGAATTGGGGTTTTCCCCTCTGAGGGATGTCCACTTTTCGGGGATACCCCTCACCCTCCGTGTCCATTTTTATGGGTACAGTTCACTTCGCTCGGCCACCTCTCCCAGAGGGAGAGGCAAGGGGGGCGTCCGCACAGTAAAAATTGGCTCCCGAATGTTCGGGAGCCAATCAAATGGGTGTTGACGGTTAAGCCTTGCCGGCGCAGCCCAGAACGTCCACCAGCTTGTGGCGAACCAGTTCCTTGATGTTGGCACGGGCGGGCTTCAGGTACTCGCGGGGGTCAAACTTGTCGGGATGCTCGTTGAAGAACTGACGGATGGTGCCGGTCATGGCAAGACGCAGGTCGGAGTCGATGTTGATCTTGCAGACGGACAGCTCGGCAGCGTGGCGCAGCTGCTCTTCGGGGATACCCACGGCGTCGGGCATCTTGCCGCCGTTCTCGTTGATCATCTTCACGTAGTTCTGAGGAACGGAAGAGGAACCGTGCAGAACGATGGGGAAGCCGGGCAGACGGCGGGAGACCTCTTCCAGAACGTCGAAGCGCAGGGGAGGCGGAACCAGAATGCCCTGCTCGTTGCGGGTGCACTGTGCGGCGGTGAACTTGTAAGCGCCGTGGCTGGTGCCGATGGCGATGGCCAGAGAATCGCAGCCGGTCTTGGTTACGAACTCTTCTACTTCCTCGGGACGGGTGTAGGAGGCGGCGTGAGCAGCGACCTTGACTTCGTCCTCGATGCCGGCCAGAGTGCCCAGCTCAGCCTCAACGACGACACCGTGGTCATGAGCGTACTCAACGACCTTGCGGGTGATCTCGATGTTCTCGGCGAAGGGCTTGGAGGAGGCGTCGATCATGACGGAGGTGAAGCCGCCGTCGATGCAGGCCTTGCAGGTCTCGAAGTCGGGGCCGTGATCCAGATGCAGAGCGATGGGGATCTCGGGGCACTCGATGACAGCAGCCTCCACCAGCTTTACCAGGTAGGTGTGGTTGGCATAGGCGCGGGCGCCCTTGGAGACCTGCAGGATAACGGGAGCCTTCTCCTCGCGGCAGGCCTCGGTGATGCCCTGAACGATTTCCATGTTGTTGACGTTGAAAGCGCCGATGGCGTAGCCGCCGTCGTAAGCCTTCTTGAACATCTCAGTTGTGGTTACAAGAGCCATTTGGAATCATCCTTTCTTAAACTGCGGGGGTAAACCCGCTTTTATTCCGCTGACATTATAGCATATTTTTCGGGTTTTTCAATATAAATATTTTGATACTTCCGTCCCGGCAAAATGTTCATTTTCACCAGAAAAGCGCCCCCCGGCGGTGCCGTCAGTGCCGATTTGAAAGGAAAACCGGAATCCTGAAAGTTCTTCCGGGAAAAAATCAGAATTTTGCTATTTACGTTTGGCGAAAAATAGAGTATAATCTCCTTTGAACAAAATTCAGTAAGGAGTGTATACATCCATGAAACTGTCCCCTCTCCAGGTAGCAAGATACCAGTACAGTCCCAAGCTTCCGGGTATGCTCAGAAACGGGATTTCTGATATTTGTGTGTGCAGCGGCGGCGCCACCGAGAGCGTCGCGGATCAGGAAAAGATCAAGGCGCTGTTCCCCAATACCTACGGCAAAAACGAGATCACTTTCCAGAAGGGTAAGAACACCTCCGCGCCTAAGAAACAGATCGTGGGCGTGATCCTTTCCGGCGGTCAGGCGCCCGGCGGCCACAACGTCATCTGCGGCCTGTACGACGCGCTGAAGGCCTGCGACAAGGAAAACGTCCTCTACGGCTTCAAGGGCGGCCCCAGCGGTCTGTTGGAGGACAACTACGTAGTCTTCGACGACGAATACATCAACCAGTACCGCAACACCGGCGGATTTGACATCATCGGCTCCGGCAGAACCAAGCTGGAAACCGAGGAGCAGTTCGCCGTTGCCGAGGGCGTCTGCAAGAAGCACGGCATCACCGCCATCGTCATCATCGGCGGCGACGACTCCAACACCAACGCCGCGGTTCTCGCCGAGTATTTTGCCGCCCACAACAGCGGCATTCAGGTCATCGGCTGCCCCAAGACCATCGACGGCGACCTGAAGAACGAGGACATCGAGTGCTCCTTCGGCTTCGACACCGCTACCAAGACCTACAGCGAGATCATCGGCAACATCGAGCGCGACGCCAACTCCGCCAAGAAGTATTGGCACTTTGTCAAGGTCATGGGTCGTTCCGCTTCCCATGTGGCACTGGAATGCGCCCTGGAAACCCAGCCCAACATCTGCCTGATCGGCGAGGAAGTGGCTGAGAAGAAGATGTCCCTTGCCCAGATCGCGGACTACATCGCCGACTCCGTGGCCACCCGGGCGGCGAAGGGCTGGAACTTCGGCGTTGCCATCATCCCCGAGGGCATTGTGGAGTTCGTTCCCGAATTCTCCGTGCTGATCGCGGAGATCAACGAACTGCTGGCTGGCGAGAAGACCGCCCAATTCAACGCCCTGCCCACTTGGGAAGAGAAATACGCCTTCATCAAGAATGGCCTCACCAAGCAGTCCATGGACGTGTTCGCCATTCTGCCCCAGAGCATCCAGCAGCAGCTGTTTCTGGAGCGCGACCCCCACGGCAACGTGCAGGTCTCCCTCATCGAGTCCGAGAAGCTGTTCTCCGCTCTGGTCAGAGACAATCTGGCTGCCCGGAAGGCTGCCGGAACCTACAACGGCAAGTTCTCCACCCAGCATCACTTCCTGGGCTACGAAGGCCGCTGCGCATTCCCCTCCAACTTTGACGCCGATTACTGCTACTCTCTGGGCTACAACGCCTTCATGCTGATCCAGTACGGCTACACCGGCTATCTGTCCAAGGTCTCCAACCTGTCCAAGCCCGCCGAGGAGTGGGTGGCAGGTGGTATGCCCATCACCAAGATGATGAACATGGAGAGAAGAAACGGCAAGGACAAGCCCGTTATCCGCAAGGCTCTGGTGGAGCTGGACGGCAAGCCCTTCCGGTTCTTCGCCGAGCACAGAGCCGGGTGGGCGGCAGAGACCTGCTATGTCTACCCCGGCGCCATTCAGTACTTTGGACCCCGTGAGGTCTGCGACCTGACCACCAGAACCCTGGCTCTGGAAAAGGCGTAATCAACTGCAAACGAAAATGTCTCCGGCCGCGTGCCGGAGACATTTTTTCGGTAGACTCAGTCCCTCCGGTGTGGCCGGAGGGACTGGTTTTGTTTTATTCGGCCAGAGAGTAGCTGCTGACCTTCCATGCGTCGTTTTCTCTGACGACGACAATGGTCAGATAGGCAATTTCGCTGTCAACGTTCTCGCGGTAGGGGTAGGCAAATTCATAGGTGCCGTTGGCGTCTGCCTCTTTCCACATATCCAACGTGACCTCATGCCAGCACACGATCACATCGTTTGTATTGCCGGAATAGGTTTCCACTCCGCCTGTGTAGTCCTTGGAAAGACCAGCGGACAAGGTCTGCGTGTCTCCGTAAAAATATGCGTTTGCAAATTCTGTAACGAAGCGGTCAAGCGCCTGTAAATCCTGCTGATACTCCGACTGGATGATCAGACTGTTGGAAATGTCGGCGGAGATCAGGGTTTCACCGTTTACCGTCACATCTTTGCAGTCGATGAAGTCCATATCGCTGCCGGCCAGATCCCGCAGGGTGTTGTTTTCCATTACAATGCCCTTGGTTCCCCGGAACTGAACGCCGCCCTGACTGCACTCATAGATGTCGCAGTTGGCGACCCGTATGTCATTGCAGTATTCTGCGTACACGCCCAGAATGCCGCAGCCGTAGAGACCGCATTTGTCCACGGTGATGTGGTCGCTGTCCTGGAACCGCAGAACGCCGCCGATGCAGTAACCGGGCTCTCTTGTGTGACCGGCGGTGAAGCCGGAGAGGGTGATGTAGCTGCACGACTGGAAGGTCAGAACGTTGGCGTAGCGGGGGATGGCGGCGATGGTGTGACCCGTTACGCTGCCGTCATTGCTGCGGATGGTCAGATTGTCCACCCCGTCGATGACCAGCTGGGGGCCGTCAAATTCGTCCAGCCAGTAGTAATAATCGCCCTTGGAGGTGCCGTAGCCGGTGGCGGTGCTGAGGTCGTAAAGCTCCGCGTCCAGCACGATGTCCACATTGGGGCCGATGGCGGCGATCAGCTCGTCCACCGTGGAAACGTGGATCTCCAGCTGCGCCTGAGTCGGTTCGGTCGCGCCTGCGGAGTACAGCTTGTTCATCTGCTCATCGGTAAGAGGATTGCCTGCGCCGTCCGTGATGGTACCGTCGTCTCCAAACCAGCGGCGGACGCTGCAATTTTCAAACCGGTTGCCGTCCAGAACCATACTCGATTCGTCTGCCGGCGTCTGGGTATCTTCGTGGTACTGGTACTGGAAGTTGAATGCTTCCAACTGGGTGCGGTTGTTGGAGAACAGATTCCCCTTCATCTGAACGGCGCCGTCGGTAACGATTGCCAGATACATAAGGCTGCTGTCGCTGAGCTCACAGTTCTCCACCGTCACATTCCGGCAGGAACCAATATCAAAATAGGTGTATCCGCCGTATTCCTCGGAGCCGATGCGGTAAATGCGGGTTCCGGAGATGGTGACGTCCTCACAGCTGATGATCTCGGCGGCGCTGCTGGAGCAGTCGTACACGTCGCTGTCCGCGAGAGAAATGTCCTTGGAATCCGCCGCCTGCAATCCGATCATGCCGCAGCCGTAGATGCCCAGACGGTTCATGCCCACGCCGGTGCAGTTTTGTAGATAGATGACGCCGCTGCTGCACTGACCCAGTTCCAGGGTGTGACCGGCGGTGAAATCCTCCAGCGTGATATTTTCGCAATTCTTCAGATTGATGACGCTGGCAGACCGGGGGTCGCATTCCAGAGTCGTGTTCACCTTGCCGCTGCCGCGGATGGTCAGGTTCTTTACGTTTTGCAGCATCAGCTCAAAGCCGTCGTACTTTTCCGTCCATGCGTAGTAGGGGCTTTCCGAGGGCAGGCCGTAGCCTTTGGCGCCGGACAGATTGTAGGTTCCCGACTCCAGCTGGATGACGGTGTCCGGCGCAATGGCGGCCAGCAGCTCGTCCACATTATGTACGGAAACGGCGTCGGAGACGGAGGTAGGTTCGGTATCCCCGGCGGCTGCCGCATCTTTTCTCGCGGGGCTGGTCACAAGGCACACCGCCACGAAGACGATGGCGATCACGCCCACCAGACTGATCCAGAAGCTGGGCTTCTTATAGGAAAGCACCGACTTGATGCGCTCCTTGACGCTCACCTCGCCGAAGGCCACGGGACAGGCCGCGAAGTGCGCCCGATTGGTGGAGCAGTTCAGCAGGGCGGCGGAGTAGGCTTTCCGCTCCTCCAGCTCCATGAACTGCACCACCCGCTCGTCGCAGGCGATCTCGATGTCCTTGCACAGCAGGATGTAGGCTGCCCACACCAGCGGATTGAACCAGTGCAGTGCCAGCGCCAGAAAGCCCACCATCTTGAACCAGTGGTCGCCCTTGTCCAGATGGGTGCGTTCGTGGGCGAGAATGTAACGCTGTTCCTCGGGGGTCATGCCCATGGGGATGTAGATATTCGGGCGGATGAAGCCCAGAATAAAAGCGGTCTCGATGCGGTCGCATTCCCAGCCGCCGGGGATCTTGACGGCCTCCCGAACCTTCAGCTTCAGGGTCAGGTAGGTGTACAGACTGTAAATGCCGAAGCAGCAGGCAATGCCAAGCCAGAACCATGGCAGAACCGACAGGAAATCAAAGCCCGTATCCGGTTCCGGCGCGGTTTCCGGGGCGGGGGAGGGGGTGCTGCTGATAACGGTGGTAACGGGGGCCTGAATGTCCGGAAGCGCTTCGGGCGTCTGCACCGGCGCCGGGACGTCCAGATCGGCCGGGGAGAAATCTTCCGGCGCGGCGGGCGTCTGGGAACGGCTGATCTGCTGCTGCACCTGTGCCACCGGGTCGGCGCTGGGCTGCAGGCTCAGGTCGCTTTGGATCTGGAAGGGCATCAGCAGCCGCAGTCCCGCCAGCAGCCAGAGCAGGCAGATATACTTTCGGGGCGTTTTTTTCAGCACCAGCCGCAGCAGCATGACGGCCAGAATGACGATGCTGCCGTGGAAGCTGGCAGTCAGGATATTCCGGAACAATGTGTTCATGTTCGATCCTCCTCGTAATTGTCAATGAGAGCCTTCAGCTGTGCCACCTCGTCCCGGGTGAGTTTCTTGCTCCGGGAGAAGGCGGCGATAAAGGCGGGCATGGAGCCTTGAAAGGTTTCCTCCACCATTTCGTCCAGCCGGGACGCCTGCGCCTGCTCCTTGGAGACAAGGGCGGTGACCACGGCGTTTTCGTTCTTTACCACGCCCCGCTCCGACAGACGGCGGATGACGGTGTAGGTGGTGGCCTTCGACCAGCCCAGCTGCTCCTTGCACAGCTCGACCAGATGGGTGGAATTGATCGGCTCATGCTCCCACAGAATCAGGCAGAAGCGGTATTCGCTTTCAAAGATTTTGGGCACTTCCAATCAGAATACCTCCTTTGGGTGTATCTGGAAATACAAAAGTTTAATGAATTAAACCTTTCGGAAAATAG
>OJQV01000284.1_pt1 | contig 40417 bp, 39 predicted proteins | sample 1598821 | NCBI WGS metagenome assembly OJQV01 (sample SAMN03922509, study PRJEB24848) | human gut metagenome | isolation source: stool sample | host: Homo sapiens | place: Germany | collected 2011-11 | reverse complement strand
CCGATAAATACGGGTTTCATCGGCATTAAAACCAACACGAAATGTCCTATAAGCCCCGAAACACTTGGGTGGGATAATCCTCCAATCGAATATTCCAATAGAAAAAGAGGCTGTAGAAATGATCGCACATTTCTACAGCCTCTTTTTCTATTGAGAGGGCAAATTTACAGCTCGTTGAAGAGCGGCGAATAATTCATGAAGAGCGTGCAGATGATGATGGTCGTCGCGCAGGTCAGGATGGAAAGGCGGATGCCGTACTTGATCTGCAGCGATGGATTCAAACCGTAGCCGACTGGAATCGCTCTTGTGGAAACGGGGAGAATGTATGCGCAGTTGGCGGCAACGATGGTCCCCAGAATATACGGGATGGGGTTGACGCCCATGACGCCTGTGATGCCGGTCACGACAGGGATGGAAATCGAAGCGGCGGCCGTGTTGCTCGAAAGTTCGGAGAGGAAGCAGGCGAAGGTACAGGAAATAGCCATGGTCATGAGTCCTGGCGGAAGCTGGAAGCCTACGATGATGACAGCGAGGCGGTCGATGGCGCCCGTTTCAATGACGAGACGGCCCAAAGCAAGACCACTTGCGAAGAGGAAAATCATGCCCCACATGGCGTGGCTTTCTGCGTACTGCCAGTCGAGCATCGTCTTGCCATTTTCATCATGCAGGAAGAACATCAGCATGCCGATGACGAAAAAGACGTAAGCAGGCTTCATGGCAGGAAGGAATGAAGCGAAGAGCGGACGGATGAAGGCGAGGGCGGTCGCTAATATAAAGAGGTAAAGGCCGATCTTCTCGCCCCTTCTCATGGTGCCGAACTTGCTGTACATTTCACGGAAGTAGGCGCGCGTCCCCGGAAGGTCCTTGGCCGGAGCCGGGATGAGCCAGAGGAAGATGAGGTTCAGGAGGAAGACGATCGCAAGGAGCGGAAGGAAACGGATGACCCAGTCATAGTACATGAATTCATGGCCGGTCAGCTTTTCGATGTAGGAAACGGCGACAAGGTTCGCAGAGGATCCGATCGGCGAGCCGAAACCGCCGATACCGCTTCCCCAGCCGATGGCAAGCAGGATCGGGAGCGCCATGCGGCTTTCCGTCACGTCATCCTCGCCGACCGAGCGCAGCATGGCGACGGCAATCGGACAGAAGATAGCGGCCACGACGACGTTTGGAAGGAAAATGGAAAGGACGGTCGATGCGAGGAACCAGACGAAAATCTGGTTTTTCATCGAAGTCCCGATGAAGCAGAGCGCTTTGACCGACACGCGCTTGTCGAGGCCCGTCGTCGTCCATGTCAGACAGATGAGATCGGATCCCAAGAGCAGGACGGCGATTTCCGAAAAGTACTGGCTGATGACGTGGGAATTCGGGATCAGGTTGAAGAAGGCATTGACGACAATCGGCACGAAGGCTGTGACGTAAATAGATACAGGCCTGATGATCCACCGGAGCGCCATCCAGACGGCCGTTGCGATGGCGAACGAGGCCGCGGGCGTGAACGTGCCCCAAAGAAGAAAAGCCGACAAGAAGAATGATGCCGGACCGATGAGAATTTTCCATACCTTTGCCGAAATGCATACCCCCTCACATGCGCCCGGAGACCGGGCCTTCCGAGTTCCGTTATTTTTTCTTTATCTGTCTTTAATTATAATAAGGCGCATAACCATTTAAAAACTGTTAATTCTTGTTTATAAAAGTATATAGTTGTAACAAGAGGGCCTATGAATTTTCTATCCATGAAATACTTCGTCGTGCTGGCCGAAGAAGGGAGCTTCACGAAAGCAGCGGAAAAGCTCCACGTGACGCAGCAGACACTTTCCGCGCATGTGGCAGGGCTTGAGAAGGAATCAGGCGCCAAACTCTTCATCCGCCATGTGCCGCTTGAGCTGACGGACGCAGGCCGCGTCTTCTACCGCTATGCCAGGATCATCCGCAGAAATGAAATGGCGCTTGAAAGGGAGCTGACCGATGCGGCCGGCATGGGGAGGGGGACGCTTCGGATCGGCGTTGCTCCTTCAAGAGGGCAGGTCGTCCTTACGCCCGTCATTGAATCCTTCCGGAAATCCTGTCCGGGCATCCGCATCCGCCTTGTCGAAATGGCAAATGACATGCTCTGGACAGCACTGGCAAGAGATGAGATTGACCTCGTCCTCGCCCGTGCGCCGGAAGCGCTTCCCGGCATCGCATGTATTCCCTTTGCCGAAGAGGATTCCGTCCTCTACCTCTCCGATGATCTGGCGGAGGCGCTCTGGGGAGAGAAGAAGGGAGAAATCCTCTCTTCCCTTTCTGAAAGAAACAGGGAGCTTCCTGAATCCTTTGCCGAATGTCCCTTCCTCCTGAACAGCGAGAGCGACATCACGGGGGCTCTTGCACGCCGCCTTTTCGGGGACGCCGCTATCGATCCCGTCATTGCTGTCGAGTCGGAAAGCATGGGCACGATGCTGAAGCTCTGCGTGGACGGGGCCGGCGCTTACTTCTGCCCCGAAAGTCTGGCGGAGAAGCTCCTTCCGAGAAGCGCGCAAAAAAAACTCCACCGCATCACCTTCGAGGACGGGAAGTACGAGATTTCCTTCGGGTACCAGAAAAGTGCTGAACGGTGGAGTATGATCGGTCGTTTCATAGAAGAGGCTTTCAAAAGCCGCGGGAAGAAGTTTCCCTTAGCGAAGCCATAAGTTGGCGGCGGCATGCGCTGCCTGCTCGTGCGTGATGTAGCCTTCCTGCGCCATGAGCGTCAGGACGACGGTCATGCGCTCGGTGCCGGCCTTGGGGTGATCGATGGGATCATAGGCAGAAGGCGCCTGCGGAAGTCCTGCAAGCATGGCGCACTGGGAAAGGTCGAGCTCCTTCGGCTCCTTGCCAAAGTACGTGTGGCTGGCTTCCCTGAGGCCGTATGCCCCGTGACCGAAGTAAATGGTATTGAGGTAGAGCTCAAGGATTTCCTGCTTCGTGTAGTAGCGGTCAAGCTGGACGGCAAGGGCGAGCTCTTCAATCTTGCGGCTCATTGTGCGCTCCGGCGAGAGGAAAATGTTCTTGACCGTCTGCTGGTCGATCGTGCTGCCGCCTTCGAGCGTTTCGCCTGCCATGTAGTTCGTCACCATCGCGCGGGCGACGCCGATCGGATCCATGGCGCCATGGTCATAGAAGCGGCGGTCTTCGGTCGCAACGACACCGTCGATGAGGTACTGCGGGATGTCCTTGAATGGAACGAAGTTCTCGCGGTGGACGCGGGATTCGAGTGCTTCCTTGAAATTCGTGAGGTCGTGGTATTCCTGGCGGAGCGTCTGGATGTCCTGCTCCTTGGCGACCGTTGCATTCGGTGCGTCCTTGGATTTATTGACTGTGACCTTGCCGGAATCCGTCGTTCCTGTCACGCCGGATGCGAAGGTGGAAACCATGTCCGTCACCTCGCCGTAGAGGGAGTCATCCTTCTTGTCGGATGAAGGCGCAGAAGAAGCCGCTTTGGGCGCGCTTCCTGTAAGACTGGCCGGAATGTACTTCTCGATGCCGCTTCCCTGAGAGAAACCCCAGTAGACGGCGCAGGCCAGAACGATAAGCATGAAAAGTCGTTTCATTGTATTCCTTCCCTGAAAACGGGATATTTCCCGTAGATATTCTGTTCTTTATTGTATCATAGGAAAAGAAAAGGGAAAAATGGGAAGAAATGGCCCCTGATGATTTTAAAAGGCTTTTTCCTGCCAATCGAAGGATAAAAAGGGAAATATCTTTCCTGATGCCTTTCCAAAGTCTCTGAGTGCGGTATTTCTTAAAATATGGTATAATAATTACACAAGCTGTATATCAGAAAAATATAGGATATCTGTTGGCAGTGGTGCATCATTATAGGCCGCTGCGTTTTTATGTGAAGGAGAGTTGTATGGCTGAAGACATTCATGAAATTCAGGACCGGCACGCCGAAGAGAACGGCAAGAGCGATTACGGCGCCAAGGATATACGAGTACTGGAAGGACTGGAAGCGGTTCGCATGCGTCCTGGCATGTACATCGGCTCCACATCGGCACGCGGCCTGCATCATCTGGTCTACGAAGTCGTCGACAACAGTATTGATGAAGCGCTGGCAGGCTACTGCACGCACATCGAAGTCGTCCTGAATGACGACGGCAGCTGCACCGTTACCGATAACGGCCGCGGCATCCCGACTGGCATGCACGAAACAGGAAAGCCCGCCATGGAAGTCGTACTGACAGTCCTCCACGCAGGCGGCAAATTCGGCGGCGACGGCTACCCGATTTCCGGCGGCCTGCACGGCGTCGGTATTTCTGTCGTCAACGCTTTGTCCGAATGGATGAAGGTCGTCGTCAAGAGAGAGGGCGAGTTCCATGAAATAAAACTGTCCCGCGGGATTGTGACCCAGCCGATGAAGACCTATGGCAAGACAGATGAAACAGGCACAAGCGTCACCTTCAAGCCGGACGCTGAAATCTTCAAGGAAGGCGTCGACTTCGACTATGACACACTGAAGGTCCGCATGAGAGAGCTGGCCTTCCTGAACAAGGGCCTCGTCATTACTCTGGAAGACCACAGAGACGGCGCTGTCAGAAGCGAACAGTTCCACTATGCCGGCGGCATCGCCGAATTCGTCCAGTTCCTGAACGAAGGCAAGGACCTCGTCGATCCATCCGTTATTGCATTTGAAGGCGAAAAGGACAAGGTCATTGTCGACATTGCCATGCAGTACCAGACCGGGTACACGGAAAACATGTACACCTTCGTTAACGACATCAATACCGTCGAAGGCGGCATGCATCTGGCAGGCTTTAGAGCTGCGCTCACCCGTGTCATCAATGATTATGCTAGAAAGAACAATTTCCTGAAGCCGAACGAAGACAACCTGTCCGGCGACGACGTCAGAGAAGGTTTGACCTGCGTCATTTCCGTCAAGGTTCCGAACCCGCAGTTCGAAGGCCAGACGAAGACGAAGCTGGGCAATCTTGAAGTCAAGGGCATCGTCGACAACATTGTTTCCGAAGGCTTGAAGACATACCTGGAAGAACATCCGCAGGAAGCACGCGCTGTCATTGAAAAGGGCATCACCGCATCCCGCGCCAGGGAAGCAGCCAAGAGAGCAAGAGAACTCACCCGCAGAAAGAATGCGCTTGAAGTATCCAGCCTCCCGGGCAAGCTGGCCGACTGCACGGAAAAAGATCCGCGCTTCCTTGAAATCTACATCGTCGAAGGTGACTCCGCAGGCGGATCTGCAAAGACCGGCCGTGACCGCCGTTTCCAGGCTATCCTTCCGCTCCGCGGCAAGATCCTGAACGTCGAAAAGGCACGCCTTGACAGAGTCCTGAATTCCGACGCCATCCGTACCATGGTCACTGCCTTTGGCACCGGCGTAGGCGAAGACTTCGATATCAAGAAACTCCGTTACTACAAGATTATCATCATGACCGATGCCGATGTCGACGGCGCTCATATCAGAACACTGCTTCTGACATTCTTCTATCGCTACATGAAACCGCTCATCACTGAAGGTCATGTCTACATCGCTCAGCCTCCGCTGTACCAGGTACGTAAAGGCCGTCAGAAATACTATACCTATGACGACGATGAACAGAACAAGCTTCTCGCAAAGATCGGCATCGACGGATGCGCCATCCAGCGTTACAAAGGTCTTGGCGAAATGAACCCGGAACAGCTCTGGGACACCACCATGAACCCGGAACAGCGCGTCATGCTGAAAGTCGAATTGACCGATGCTGTAGAAGCAGACCGCCTCTTCACCATCCTCATGGGCGACAAAGTAGAACCAAGACGTCTCTTCATTGAAGAACACGCCAAGGATGTAACGAACCTCGACCTGTAATCAGAAGGGGCTGTGACAAAATGCAAAAACATTTTGCCGCAGCCTTTTTCCATGTCTTGACAAAAACGGGTTAAAATCCTTAAATCTGTATTTATATTCTTCGATAACGAGAAAGAAAGATTAAAAAAATTTAGAGTTGTAACAAAATTTTATCGAAAAAACCGTAATTTGTATTGGAACTATCGAGCCAAATGGTATAAAATAATAACGATGTAAAGAGAACGTCAACGTATTCACTGGAAAGGGGATTTGTGATGGAATATTTCTATCCTGCAATAGTCAAGCATGATGCAAAAGGAGGAATTTTCTCTGTCATATTCCCGGATCTGAATGGATGTCAGGCGCAGGGGCGCACCGCTGAGGAAGCAGTTCTAAAGGCAAGGGAAGCTCTGGCAGCCTCTCTTCTGGAAATGGAAGAAAAGGGCCTTGAAATTCCGCCTGCATCGGATGAAAGACTTTTTCGTCTCCGTTATGGCGGCAGCCGCTGCTGCACCATTCTGGTCAATATGGAAACCTACCGTGAATACCGTGAATATAAAGTAAGAGCCGCCGATCATCAGACGGCGGTATGGGCAGAGACAGCCCGCAAGACAAGACGAGTCGGAATTCTGGCAAGAGTCTTCGGATTAAGGTAATCAAGAGCCGCGGCTTCGTGCCGCGGTTTTTTTAGTGACCTGGGGAGGAAACTATGTGGGAGATGATTCCGAAGGAACTGGATGAGACGGATATGAAAATCATCCACGCCCTTCGAAAGAACGGACGCATTTCTATGACAGAGCTGGGCAAGGAAGTCTTCATGACGAGCCAGGCCGTGAAGAACCGCATTGCAAGGCTGCAGGACTTGGGCGTCGTGGAGCGCTACACGGTGAACGTGAACTGTCCGCTCTTCGGCTACACGATCCACTGCGTCTTCGAGCTCGTGACAGATGAGAAGACGAGGGAAGGCTTCCTCGAATTCATGAAACATACAGAATACCATATTTTCCACTGCTACCGCGTGGACGGCGCATACCGCTTCTTTCTTGATGCGCACTTCCACAGCGAAAAATCCAGAGCGGACTTCATCCGTGAAGTTTCCGCATTCGGCCGCCTTACGACACATCAGGTCATGGAAGAAATCCAGGGCCTTCACCCCGTAGATGAATGATCATCCACGCTGTTTTACAATTTATAAGGAGACTCGGAAGGGCCTCCTTTTTTATTGCTTTTTATACCCGGGGCGCCTTCGCACCGCTCCCGCCATCCGGCACAGATGCTTGCAAATCATTCTTATTTAGGCTATACTTGCAAAATGTGCATAGCAAATACAACTTATCATAGAAAGAAGGAATACTATGACAATAGAACTTAATTTGTACCAGACGCTGGCAGCCGCTGTCGCCGTCTTCTTCCTGGGAAGCTTCCTGAAGGACAGGGTCAGCATTTTCAGGAAATACTGCATTCCTGCGCCTGTCATCGGCGGGACGATTTTCTCGATCGTGAACTGCATCCTTTACACGCAGGGCATCTGGAACTATTCGCAGGATACCGTCATGCAGAACTGGTGCATGATGCTCTTCTTCACCAGTATCGGCTACATGGCAAGCATCCGTCTCATCAAGAAGGGCGGACTCCTTGTCGTCAAGATGGCCTTTCTTGTCTTCCTCCTGATTGTCATTCAGGATCTGGTCGGTGTCACTTTTGCCAATGCCTTCTCGCTGAATCCGCTCATGGGTCTTGCAGATGGTTCGATACCGCTTGTCGGCGGTCACGGCACATCCGGCTCCTTCGGTCCTGTCCTTGAAGCACTGGGTCTTAAGGATGCGACAACGATTGCTTTTGCCGCCGCTACCTTCGGCCTTGTCTCGGGGAGTTTCCTTGGCGGCCCGGTCGGAGAGCTTTTGATCCGTCGCTTCCATCTGAAATCCGATGAAGATGAAAACGGAGATGAAGTCCCGGAAAACCGCACGGAACATGAAATCGAAGGTGATGATGCAGCCGCTTACCTCAATATGGACCGCTTCATGTACGCTTTCGGACAGCTCCTCCTTGCCATGGGGCTTGGCACATATGTCAGCCAGTTCTTCATCAATATCGGTCTCGTATTCCCGGGATACATCGGTGCCATGCTCGTTGCTGCCGTCATCAGGAATATTTCCGACATGACCGGGCTTTTCGGATGCTACCAGAGGGAAAGTGAAGTCCTTGGCGGCATCTGCCTGAACGTATTCCTTTCCTGTGCGCTCATGAGCCTGAAACTCTGGCAGCTGGCAGACCTTGCTATTCCGCTGATTGCAACGCTCATCGTGCAGGTTTCCATCATGGGCCTCTTCGCTTACTTCGTCATCTTCCGCGTCATGGGAAGAAATTACGAAGCAGCCGTCATGGCATCCGGCAGCTGCGGCTTCGGCCTTGGTGCCACACCGAACGCCATCGCGAATATGAACGCCATGTGCGAAAGATTCGGCCCGGCGCATACCGCTTACTTCGTCATTCCGCTCATCGGCGCTTTCGTCGTCGATTTCCTGAATGCATCCGTCCTCATGGTCTTCATGAATATCCTGAAGTGACAATCGGCGGGGCGGTTTCATTCATGATATAATAAGAATGATTTACCATTGAATGATGCATTTTCCAAAGGAGTACACTTATGTTCGATTTTCTTGACCTGTCTACGCTGATCTACCGCGTACCAGCGCTTCTTCTGGCGCTCTCCTTCCATGAATACGCGCACGCCGTCGTATCCGACTCGCTCGGAGATCCCACGCCTTCTGCCACGGGCCGTCTGACGATGAACCCGCTGGCGCACCTTGATGCTGTGGGCACGCTGCTGCTTGTCCTCTGCGGATTTGGCTGGGCGAAGCCCGTCATGATCGACCCGCGCTATTACAAAAACTACCGCTCCGGCGTCCTCAAAGTATCCCTGGCAGGCCCCGGCGGCAACCTTCTTCTCTGCTTCATTTCCATCTTTCTCATGGGGCTCTTGCAGAGATTCGGCATGCTCGGCATGGGCGGATACCAGTTCCTTTACTGGATCATGCTTTACAACGTATGGTTCGCCTTCTTCAACCTCATCCCGGTCCCGCCGCTCGACGGCTCCAAAGTCGTCAGCATGCTTCTTCCTGGCGAACTCTCCTGGAAATTTGAAAACTTCAACGCACAATACGGCTTCATCATCCTCATGGTCGTTGTATTCTCCGGCGTTGCCAACAAATTCCTGAGCCCGCTCTCCAACCTCTTCGTAACCCTCTGCTACAACATTACCTACATCCTGCTATAGTTGGCGGGAATAGAGTTAATTCCCATAACGGACGATGAAACTCTTCGAACCGGACAAAAGGTGCAAAACAAAAAAAGAGCTGTGAAATGATCCGTCATTTTCACGGCTCTTTTTTATGCTTTTTCCGCCGCCTGATGTATAATGAAAAATAAATTCTCGTGGAAGGAGGACATCATGATTACTACCTGGCTGATTTTCGAAATGGCAGGGACGATTGCCTTTGCTTTTTCCGGCGCTGCTGTCGGGCTCTACAAAAGAATGGATATTTTCGGCATCACGGTGCTCTCCGTCATGACGGCGGTCGGCGGGGGAATGATCCGCGATGTCCTCTGTGGCATCACGCCGCCATCAGTCCTCCGTTCTCCGGAAGGGCTCATCGTGTCGATCGTGACGGCGCTTGTCGTCGGCTTCGGCTATCCTCTTTTCCGCATCCCGAAGAGAGGGAAATGGGTCATCACGATCCTGTACCACTTGTCCGATACGATCGGCCTTGCCGCTTTCACCGTGACAGGGGCGCTCACTGCGTTCTACCGCTATCCTGGCTACAACATCGTCCTTCCCGTTATGCTGGGGCTCATCACCGCTGTCGGAGGCGGCATCATCCGCGATATGATGGCGCGCCGCATGCCCGTCGTCCTTTACATGGACGTCTATGCCATCGCATCGATTGCAGGCGGCCTTCTCCTCTGCGCTTTGAGAGAGCCATTGGGCACGCCGCTCGCCTCCTGGATTTCCTTTGCCTTCGTCCTGCTCCTCCGTTTTTTTGCCATTCATTACCACTGGCAGCTCTATCATCCGCACCGCCGTTTCCGCAGGATCCAGAGGGACTGAATTATTTCTTTACAAAAATTTTTCTTGACAAGCATTTGCGTTGAGCGTAATATTATAACCAACTTAAGGAAATCACTTAAGAAACTGAATAAAGACCTTACAAACCGGTGAGGCGGAGATAAAAACAGGAAATGCACTTCCAGAGAGCGGGGATTGATGGGAACCCGCAGTACGCAGCCCGTTAAATGGACCGCCGAGGGCGCTGTCAAAAGGAGAAATCCCTAGTATTCAGCGACGCATCATCTGCGTTATTGATGAGGGGTATGTTAGTACCCTGCGAAAGAGGGAGAAATCCAATTAAGGTGGTACCGCGAGTGTATATGAATGAGTACCGGGCATCCGGACTTTGAAATAGAGACCCGTCCTTGACAAATTTACTTTTGTCGAGGGCGGGTCTTTTTTGTTATCCGGAAGCGGAAAGGAGAAACAGGATGGAACAGTTGGAAAGAATCAAAGCCTATGCGAAAGACTACAGAAGAGTTCCGATCGCTAAGGAAATCTTCGCAGATGTCCGCACTGTCATCGGGACATTGAGAGTCCTGAAGAAAGTCAGCAGGACAGCATTCCTCTTCGAAAGCGCGGACAATACCGAGCGATGGGGACGCTATTCCTTCCTGGGATATGATCCAAAGCTTGAGCTCTTCGTGAAGAACGGAAAGATGACCGTCAAGGGCGCCGTCACAGAAACATTTGAGACAGACGACCCGGCCTCCGTCATCAGGAAAGTCCTTCACGAATACCACTCTCCGGAAATCCCGGGCATGCCAACATTTACCGGCGGGCTTGTCGGATACTTCGCCTATGAGTACGCGAGGTACTCGGAGAAGAAACTCTATTTCAAGGAGGAAAAGGAACCGGATATTTCCTTCAACGATGCGGACCTCATGCTTTTTGACAAGGTCATCGCATTCGACCATTACAGGAAAACGATCATCCTCATCACAAACGTCGACACGAGCGAGATCGAGACGAATTACGAAAAAGCGGTGAGGGAGCTCGATGAAATGGCAGAGCTCATCGCTTATGGAAAGGAAGCGGACATTCCGGAAGGAAAGCTCCTCAGCGATTTCAAAGACGAGTTCGCCGAAGAAGAGTACGAAGCGCTCGTCAGAGAAATCCAGCAGCGGATCCATGACGGAGACATTTTCCAGGCCGTCCTTTCCAACGGCAGGAGCGCCGCTTTTGAAGGAAGCCTCCTCAATGCTTACCGGGTGCTTCGGACAATCAATCCTTCGCCCTACATGTTCTACCTTTCAGGCCACGACATAGAGCTCGCCGGTGCATCGCCCGAGACGCTCATCAAGCTGACGGGCGGCGAGCTTGAAACCTTCCCGATCGCAGGCACGATGCCAAGGGGAAAGACAGACGAGGAAGACGAAGCACTCGAAGAAAGGCTGGTCAGTGACAAGAAGGAACTTGCCGAGCACAATATGCTGGTCGACCTAGGAAGGAACGATATCGGAAAGATCAGCCGCTTCGGATCCGTCAGGGTGAGGGAGCTTCGGAAAGTGAAGCGCTTCTCCCACGTGATGCACCTCTGCTCCTTGGTCACGGGGACGATCCAGGAAGGAAAGGATGCGCTCGATGCCCTGGCCGCCGCGCTTCCGGCAGGCACGATGTCAGGAGCGCCAAAGATCAAGGCGATGGAAATCCTCCACGGGATGGAGAAATCGCCTAGAGGCGTCTACGCAGGCGCCGTCGGATACCTGAGCCTCACAGGAAATATGGACATGTGCATCGGCATCCGCATGGCAGCCGCCAAAGGGGGACGGGTATTCGTGAGAGCCGGCGCAGGCATCGTCAAGGACAGCGTTCCGAAGAGCGAATACAGGGAAACAAGGAACAAGGCAGAAGCCATGATTGAAGCAGTCAGGAAAGGACAGGAGGCGGGGGATTATGATTTTACTCATTGACCATTACGACAGCTTTTCCTTCAACCTCTACCAGCTCGTAGGAAGCCTTTCTTCGGACATCAAAGTCATCCGGAGCGACGAGCTCACCGTGAAGGAAATAGAAAATCTCAATCCTTCCCACATCATCCTTTCACCGGGAACGGGGCGGCCGGAAAATGCAGGCGTCTACGAAGAAGTGATTGAAAAGCTCAGGGGAAAAATCCCGATATTAGGCGTCTGCCTAGGCCATCAGGCGATCGGCGAAGTCTACGGGGCAAAGGTCATAAGCGCTCGGGAAATCCTTCACGGGAAATCCTCAGACATAGAAGTCATCAAAGAAACGCCGCTCTTTGAAGGGCTCGGGACATCCTTCGAAGGGGCCAGATACCACTCTCTTGCGATCGACCCGGAAACGATTGCGGGAGACCTCACGGTGACAGCCGTTTCCGATGACGGCGAGGTGATGGCCGTCGAAGACAGCAAAAGAAAAGTCTACGGCGTCCAGTTTCATCCGGAATCCATATTGACGCCAAAGGGCGGAACGATACTTAGCAATTTCTTACAGCAGTGAATGAGTGAATCAGGGGGAATCTATCATGATACAGGAAGCAATCAAAACCATCGTAAAGGGCAGCGAACTGCCATTTGAAACAGCGAGAGAATCCATGGGGGAAATCATGAGCGGGAAAGCATCGGAAGCGCAGATCGGCGCCTTCCTTGCTGCTCTTTCACTGAAAGGCGAGACCGTCGGGGAAATTACAGGATTTGCCAGAGCCATGAGAGACGCATGCGTGCCGGTCTCCCATGAAGGAGAAGTCTTTGAAATCGTAGGGACCGGGGGAGACGGAGCAGACACCTTCAACATTTCCACCACATCCGGCTTCGTCATCGCATCCGGTGGCGTCGCCGTCGCCAAGCATGGCAACAGGAGCGTTTCCTCCCGCTGCGGCGCGGCGGACTGCCTCGAAGCGCTCGGTGTCAACCTGGCTTTGACCGGCAAGGAAAACACCGAGCTTTTGAAGAAAGCAGGCATGTGCTTCATGTTTGCTCCCGTCTACCACAGTTCCATGAAGTATGCGGCCCCGGTCAGGAAAGCCCTCGGTTTCCGCACCGTGTTCAACATCCTGGGACCGCTTGGAAATCCGGCCGGCGCGACGATGCAGCTCATGGGCGTCTATGAAGAAAAGCTCGTCGAACCGATGGCTAAAGTCCTTTCGAACCTGGGCGTCAAGAGAGGCGCTGTCGTCTACGGCATGGACGGGCTGGACGAAATCACCGCCTGCGACAGGACGCTCGTCTGCGAATTCAAGAACGGCCTCTTCCAGAAGTACCTATTAGATCCCCGTGACTACGGCATGGAGCTTGCGCATCCGGGCGACCTCAAGGGCGGGGACAGCCGGGAAAATGCAGAAATCACAAGAACCGTCCTCTCCGGAGAAAAGGGACCGAAGAGAAATGCAGTTCTCCTGAATGCTGGCATGAGCTTCCACCTTGCAGAGGGCATGTCCCTTGCTGAAGGCATCCAGAAGGCAGCGGACCTCATCGACAGCGGCAAAGCCCTTGCCTTCATGGAACGCTTCATCAGACTCTCAAGGGAGGCGGCACAATGATCCTCGACACACTGGCAAAAGGCGCGAGGCGGCGGGCCAGGGTCCTGGAAGAAGCTGACGGCGAAGGCATCAGGGAAGCGGCGATAGCAAGAGCGCTTGATGAAGACGTCCATGATTTTCCCTTCGAGAGAAATCTCCGGGCAGAAGGCGTGAACATCATCTGCGAAGTCAAGAAAGCATCGCCTTCCAAAGGCATCATCGCTGATCACTTTCCCTACCTTGAAATAGCCAGGGACTACGAAAGGGCAGGGGCGGCCGCCATATCCGTCCTGACCGAGCCGGACTACTTTCTTGGAAGCGGGCTCTACCTGAAGAAAATCTCCCGCGCAGTGCAGATTCCGATCCTTCGGAAAGACTTCATCGTATCCGAAGTCCAGATCTACGAATCCAAGCTCCTGGGCGCCTCGGCCATCCTCCTCATCGTTTCGATCCTGACGGATGAAGAGCTTACAAGGTTCATCCGGACGGCCAAAGGCCTCGGCCTCTCGGCGCTTATCGAGACAAGGACGGAAGAAGAAATACGGAGAGCCGTCCTCGCAGGGGCAAGAATCATAGGCGTCAATAACCGAGACCTCCGTGATTTCTCCATCGACAATACCCGCGCAGCAAGGCTGCATTCGCTGGTCCCCGAAGATACCCTCTTCATTGCAGAAAGCGGCATACAGAAGAGGGAAGACATCGAAGAGTTCCTTGCGGCCGGCATCCGAAATTTCCTCATCGGGGAAGCCATGATGAAGGCCGAGGACAAGGCAGAAAAACTTGCTGAGTTCATCGGGGAAGAGCCACGGGTCCAGTGCAAGATCTGCGGGATTTCAAGGGAAAGGGATATCGATTTCTTAAACGATGCCCTTCCCGATTACGCAGGCTTCATCTTTGCAAGAAGCCCGAGGAAGGTGACGCCCGATAAAGCGGCCGGCCTCATCAGTTTGCTGGATCCACGGATCAAGGCGGTCGGCGTCTTTGTGAATGAAACGGCAGAGACCATAGCAGACATTGCAAAGAAAACCCATCTCTCCGTCATCCAGCTCCACGGGGATGAGGATTTTGAAACGATCCGCGAAGTGAAGGAAAGAACAGGACTTCCCGTCTGGAAAGCCATCCGGGCAGGAAGCGAGGAAGACATTCTTCCATGGAACGATTCGCCGGCCGATGCCCTTCTCCTTGATGCGAAAGTCATGGGGAAGAGAGGCGGCACAGGAAAGCGCATCGATCCAAATCTCGCCAGAGCGGTAAGGAAGCCCTTCCTTCTGGCGGGCGGCATGAATTGTGAAAATATCGTCCGGGCAGCGCGCATCGCAAGGCCCTTCGCGGTCGACGTGAACAGCGGCGTTGAAACGGACGGCATGAAAGATAAAGAGAAAATACAGGCGGTAATCCGTCTTTTGGCCCGGTCGGGCCTGCGGAAAGGATGAAAGGTATGACGAAAAGAGAAGGACGCTACGGCGTGCACGGCGGACAGTATGTCCCGGAAACATTGATGAATGCAGTCCTCGAGGTCGAGGAAGCGTATGAAAAGTACAAGAATGATCCGGATTTCAATAAGGAACTCGACGACCTGAACAGGAATTACACAGGCCGCCCCTCGCTCCTCTACTATGCCAAGAAAATGAGTGAAGACCTGGGCGGAGCGAAGATCTATCTCAAGAGAGAAGACCTCAACCACACAGGCGCCCACAAGATCAATAACGTCCTTGGCCAGGCACTCCTTGCCAAGAGAATGGGCAAGACAAGAATCATTGCCGAGACCGGCGCAGGCCAGCACGGCGTAGCTGCCGCAACGGCCGCTGCCCTCTTCGGCATGGAATGCGAAGTCTTCATGGGCAAGGAAGATACCGAGCGTCAGGCACTGAATGTCTACCGCATGCGTCTCCTCGGCGCCAAGGTCCATCCCGTCACCTCCGGGACCATGACACTGAAGGATGCCGTCAGCGAAACGCTCCGCGAATGGACGAGACGTCTCGACGACACCTACTACATCATGGGATCGGCCGTCGGCCCGCATCCGTTCCCGATGATCGTCCGCGATTTCCAGGCCATCATCAGCAAGGAAGCCAGAGCGCAGATCCTGGAAGCGGAAGGGAAACTCCCGGCCGCTGTCCTTGCCTGCGTTGGAGGCGGCAGCAACGCCATTGGCACCTTCTACCATTTCATCCCAGACGAAGGCGTCCGCCTCATCGGATGCGAAGCGGCAGGAAGGGGCATCCATACAGGAAAGCATGCGGCGACCCTCACGATGGGGACCGAAGGCATCTTCCACGGCATGAAATCCTACTTCGTGCAGGATGAATACGGACAGATCGCACCGGTCTACTCCGTTTCCGCCGGCCTCGACTATCCGGGCGTAGGACCCGAACACTCCTACCTGAAGGACATCGGCCGCGCTGAATACGTGCCGATCACTGACGACGAAGCCGTCGACGCCTTCGAATACCTGTCAAGGACGGAAGGCATCATTCCGGCCATCGAAAGCGCGCATGCCGTCGCAGAAGCCATCAAGCTGGCACCGACGATGAAGAAAGACGACATCATGATCATTTGCATTTCCGGCCGCGGCGACAAGGACGTAGCAGCCATGGCAAGATACAGAGGGGTGGACATTCATGAATAAATTAGAAAAAGCCTTCGACGGGCACAAAGCATTCATCGGTTTCCTGACAGCAGGCGACCCGAGTCTGGAAGATACCGAGCGGTATATAGAAATCATGGCAAAGTCCGGGTGCGACCTGATTGAAATTGGTATTCCTTTCTCCGATCCTGTGGCAGAAGGGGAAGTCATCCAGAAAGCGACCATCCGCGCCCTTGCTGCCGGCACCACGACAGACAAGATCTTCGACATGGTAGAAAGAGTCGCTCTGAAAATCGATATTCCTCTCGTCTTCATGACCTACCTCAATCCGGTCTACGTCTACGGCGCAGAGAAATTCTTTGCCCTCTGCGAGAAGGCAGGCATCTCCGGCATCATCGTTCCAGACATGCCATATGAAGAAAAAGGAGAACTCGCAAAACCCGCCAGAGCGCATGGCGTGAAGATCATCTCCCTCATCGCCCCGACCTCTGAAGGCCGCGTTGGCATGATTGCGAGAGATGCAGAAGGCTTCATCTACCTCGTTTCCTCCATGGGGGTCACAGGCGTCAGGAGCGAAATCACGACGAACGTCAAAGCCATCACCGATACGATCAGGAAGTACACGGACGTTCCCGTCGCCGTTGGCTTCGGCATTGCAACGCCCGATCAGGCGGAAGACATGGCGGGAGCTTCTGACGGCGCCATCGTGGGAAGCGCCATCGTCAAGATCATCGAAGAGCATGGCAGCAAAGCAGACGAGCCGCTTGCCGCATACATCCGCTCCATGAAAGACGGCGTGGAAAAAGCAGAAGGGAAATAAGCAATATAAAAAGGGCTGTGCAGGGAGGAATCCTTCCACAGCTCTTTTTCTTATTCCCCATTTCCTTATATATAAGTATATACAAATAAAGAGAAGTGACTGATTTTCGACCAACGAAAAATAGAAATCTTTCACTCTAGCATTTCTATGAGTTCATGGTATAATGAGGGCGTTGCGATACTTTCTCAGAAATCATTCAATCAGGTGAAAGCCTGTGATAAGGAGCATTTCATGAGCACATTGATAAAAGCGCTGGCGGCTCTGGCTGCAGGCGCGCTGACGGCGTATCTTCTGCCGAAACATAAAAAAGGAAAAGAAAAGAAGCGCCTTCCCGTGGGAGAGAGCTTCCGTTTTCTGGCGGAACAGACAGGCACCTGCCGCGATCCGATTCCGGTCTACTACTACCGTCCGGCTACCTGGACCGAGGACCAGCCCGTCTTCATTTCCTTCCCGGACGTGACACGCCGCGCAGAGAAATTCGAACGCCATATGGAAAGCCTTGCCGTGAAGTACAACATGCTGATCGCATGCCCTGAATTCTCGACGAAGAAATATCCGGGCGCGCGCTGGTATCAGGAAGGAAACGTGAAGGACAAGGAAGGCGAGGAAGGAACGATCAAGCCAAGAAACCACTGGTCCTTCGATGCCGTGAACCATATCGTTGCCGCTGTCCGCGCAAGAACCCATGCCAAGGGAAAGGTCATCATTTTCGGCCATTCTGCCGGCGGCCAGTTCATGCATCGCTACAGCCTTCTTGATGGAAGAGCGGACGTCGATGCCATCGTCTGCGCCAATGCGGGATGGTTCACGATGCCTGACGATACCACCTGCTACCCGTACGGCACAAAGGGCCTCGGCCTTTCCGATGCCGATCTGGCTTCTGCCTTTGCTCTCCCCGTCATCATGCTGATGGGAAGCGAGGACGTTTCCAGAGAGCAGCCTTTCCGCGCGACCCCCGAGGCCGATGCACAGGGCAAGAACCGCATGGAACGCTGCCTCCATTACTTCGATGCCTGCCAGAAGAAAGCCGAAGAACTCGGCGTTCCCTTCAACTGGAAGAAAGGCGTCGTAGAAGGCGCTGCCCACGAAGGCGGCAAGATGGCAGAAGGCGCCATGAAACTCTTCTGCGAAGAACCGCTCGATGAAACAGTAGGAATGTAAGAACTTAAAAGTAAGCACTTGAAAAGGCTGCGGCGAAAGATATATCTCGCTGCAGCCTTTTTTCATTTCATCACCAGTCAATCCATGTGAGTGCTTTTTCCAGTTCGTAGAAGGTCTTGCCATCCCAGAGAATATCTTCGGTGAGATGGTTCAGCACATCTTCCGCGTCGTCACTTTCGTAGTAGTACACCATTTCCATGAACTCTTCGAAAGGCTCGCCCGTGAAGCGGTACTTCTCCACGCTGATGCTGTTAGTGTCCCTTCCCGGATGGAACTTCAGCCCCGAAAAACGGTACACATAGCTCTTGTGCCTGACGGAAGCTTCCCCGTCATTCATAAAGTCGATAAATTCATCTGCGTCGCCGCCCTGCATATTGTCCTCCTTGTTCTTAACTATATTGGACGTCTTTATTATACAGGAAATTTGCGGGAAGCGGTAGGATGCCCTTGCCTTTTTTGCACTTGCCCGTCGTGGTATAATAGTTAAATACGATATTCAGTTGTCAGCTGTCAACCAACTTAAAAAAACAGGAGGAATGATGAAAAAGGCAATCATATTATCCAGCGGGGGCGTCGATTCCACGACGTGCGTATCCCTGGCTGTCGACAGACTGGGAGCAGACAATGTTGTGACTGCTTCTATTTTTTATGGCCAGAAACATAAGAAAGAAATCCTGGCCGCGCGCAAAGTGGCAGAATACTACCACCTACGGCATTATGAATTCGATCTTTCCTCCCTCTTCCAGTATTCGAACTGCTCGCTCCTTGAAGGCTCCACGCAGGAAATCGTGCATGAAAGCTATGCCGAGCAGATTAAGAAGAACGGAGAAGGAAAAGTTTCCACGTACGTCCCCTTCAGAAACGGACTGATGCTCTCCACAGCGGCTTCGCTGGCAGCCAGCCTCTTTGAAGACGACGACGTAGATATTTATATCGGCGCCCATGCCGATGATGCGGCCGGCGATGCGTATGCCGACTGCAGCGAGCCATTCCTGAAAGCTATGGGAGATGCAGTTTCCATCGGCACATACGGAAAAGTCCATCTGGCATTCCCCTTCGCCAAGCTGAACAAGGCAGGCGTCGTAGCTATGGGCCTTAAGCTCAAGACACCTTATGAACTCACATGGAGCTGCTATGAAGGCGGCGAGAAACCCTGCGGAACCTGCGGGACCTGTATAGACCGTGCAGCTGCGTTTGCTGCGAACGGCGTTAAAGACCCGGCCCTCTGAGCCGAGAAAGGAATATTATGTTTACCGTAACAAAGAGAATGGAAGTATCCGGGGCGCATTACCTGCACCTCGATTATGAAAGCAAGTGCACGAACCTGCATGGCCATAACTGGATCATTACCGTCACCGTCCAGAGCGAGGAGGTCGACCACAACGGCATGGTCGTCGATTTCAGCAAGATCAAGGAAATCGTGAACCGCTTCGACCACGCCCTCATCAATGACGTCATGGGGGATATCAACCCGACCGCCGAAAACATGGCCAAGTGGCTCTGCGACCGCATCCCGCACTGTGTACGCGTATCCGTACAGGAAACGGAAGGAAACGTGGCCACCTATGAAAAGTGAGTACCGCTATGACGACGGACTTTTCCATGTGACCGAGATCTTCGACAGCATCGACGGCGAAGGAAAAAGAACCGGCTGCATGGCCATTTTCGTAAGACTGGCAGGCTGCAACCTGCGCTGCACGTACTGCGACACCGCTTACTCGCTTGAACTTTCCGACACAAAGGAAGCGCTGACGGAAGATGAACTCATCCGCCGCATCCACGCCTTCCCTTGGAAGAACATCACACTGACCGGCGGCGAGCCGATGCTTCATCCGCTTCGCCATCTCTGCGAAAGACTCTCCAAAGAAGGCTATGACATCAATATAGAAACGAACGGCGCCGTTCCCCTTTGGGAAGACCGCCCGTCCGGCGTTTTCTACACGATGGACTTCAAGTGCTCAGGAAGCGGCATGAAAGAATCCATGAGGAAAGAAAATTTCCCCATCCTGAAAGAAAAAGACGTGTTGAAATTTGTCGTCGGCTCGAAGGAAGACCTGGATGAAATGAAGGAAATCACAAAGACGTACTTCGAAAGAAAAGACCATCCGGAATTCTTCGTTTCTCCCGTCTGGGGGAAAATCACGCCGGCGGAATTGGTAGAGTATGTCAGGGAAAACCGGCTGAGCCGCGTGAGGGTGCAGGTGCAGCTTCACAAGATCATCTGGGACCCGAACAGAAGGGGCGTATAAAAATGGATCGAAAGAAACTCGAAGAGGCAGCCCGCCTCATCATTGAAGCAGTCGGAGACGACCCCGGAAGGGAAGGCCTCCTGGAGACGCCGAAACGCTTCGCAGACATGATGGAAGAACAGTTCAAGTACTGCAGCATTTCCAATGACGAAATCGCCCGCGAATTCGACAAGACCTTCGAATCACCGGAAAGCGACATGGTCGTCGTGAAGGACATTGAAATCTTCTCCCACTGCGAACACCATATCGCTCTCATGTACAATATGAAAGTCACCGTCGGATATATGCCGAAAGGCCGCGTCATCGGACTTTCCAAGATCGCCCGCATCGCAGACGCCGTATCCCGCCGCTTCCAGATTCAGGAACGCATCGGCACCGACATCCGTGACATCATGAAGAAAGTCACGGGCTCTGACGACGTCGCTGTCCTGATCGACGGCGAACACTCCTGCATGACCGCCCGCGGCATCAAGAAGCCGGGCACCCGCACCAGGACGGTATCCGTCTCCGGTGCTTTTAAGAAAGACATCGAACTCCGCAAGGAATTCCTTATGCTCGCAGGCAAGTAACGGACATACCGGGAAAGGACGACTATGGATATTTTCAAGAAATTCACCGCGCGCGCCGTCAAGCTCGTCTCCGGACGCGCATCGGCTGCGCTCTTCTGTGACTACGCCTATGCCAATGAAATGAAGACCCCGGTGCACCCGGGCTATGGACGCGGCAGCAGAAACCGCGGCGCCCTCGAAATGGAATATGCGGCGGACGGTCCTGAAAAGGTCGAAGAGAAAATCTTCAAGACAGGAAATACCGATCCCAAAGGCGTCCAGAACATTCACGTCTGGTACCCTGCATCCATGGAAGAAGGGAAGAAATACCCGCTTCTCATCATTTCCAATGGCATGGAATTCTCCTGCACCTCTTTTATCGCGATTCTCCAGCACCTTGCCTCCTGGGGCTTCATTGCAGCCGGCAACGATGCACTGAACTCGGGAAGCGGCGAAACAGCGGCCAAGACGCTCGAGAAAATGCTCTCTGAAAACGAAAAGCAGGGAAGCCTTTTCCATGACCGCATCGATCTGGATCACATCGGAGGCATCGGCTACTTCCAGGGAGGCGCCGGCGCTATCCGTCAGGCGACCATCTCGAAGAACAAGGACCATTACAGTGCGCTGTACCTGGCAAGCCCCATGACGCTTTCCTTCATCGAGAAAGCAAAAGCTGCTGCATGGTCATACGACCCGTCCCAGATTACGGTTCCCGTATTCATCGCCTCAGGCGGAGACGGCATCGAAAATGGCATTCTCGCTCCTAAGGAAGACATGGAAGGCATTTATCAGGCCGCAAAAGGACCGGCCGTCATCGGACGCATGAAAGGCGAGGACCACCTCCGCGTCATGACACGCGCCGACGCATACATGACAGCATGGTTCCGCATGATCCTTTCTGGCGATGAAAAAGCAGCCTCCATCTTTGGAAAAGACGGTGAATTCATGAAGAATGCAGGCTGGACAGATAAAAGCATCAAGGGAATTCCCTTGGAAGGAAACGAATGAAACATATAAAGAAAATTCTGGCGGCGGGCATTTGTCTCGCCGCTTCACTCTATCTCACGCCTGCCATGGCGGCCTACGAAATCGACCCCGATTACACCATGAAGTACAACGACCCGGGAAAAATCGAGCAGCGCTACCGCTGGCACGGGCCCTACGAGGTGAAGTCCGTCGTCCTCTCTGACGGTGAAGCGAAATATGGAAATTACAAGTACAAAGTCTGGTATCCCGTGCAGCAGGCAGGGCGCGAAAGGCCCCGACCCCTCGTCATCACCCTGAACGGCACCGGCGGATCCTGCGACAAGGACGAACCCATCTTCAGGCATCTCGCCTCCTGGGGCTTCGTCGTAGCAGGAAATACGGATGCGCAGACAGCGACGGGCTTCTCTGCCGAATGGACACTCGATCAGGCCCTTGCGGCCAATCAGGATTCCAAAAGCCCTCTTTATCATCAGATCGATGAAAAGGAAATCGGCATCGTAGGCTACTCTCAGGGAGGTGCCGGTGCTTACAATACACTTGAAGGGAAAGACGGCGATAAATTCAAGACCATGGTCACCGTTTCAGGCGTCACGGAATCCATCGGAGAAAAACTCCACCTGCCCGTCTGGATCTACGACCCGTCCAAAGTCACTATCCCCGTCTTCATGGCAGCCGGCACAGGCATCCTTGACAGGAAACTTATCACACCGCTCGATGAAATGAAGGAAAACTACAGCAAAATCCAGTCAAAGACAGCCGCCATGGGAAGAAGAAAAGACGCAGACCACCTGGACATCCAGACCGCCGCCGACGCCTACATCACCGCCTGGCTCAGATGGCAGCTCGATGACGACATCTATGCCAAAAGAGTCTTCACAGGCAAAGACCCCGAAATCCTGAGGAACCCCGCATGGGACAACGCAGAAGTAAGGAACCCGGAAACGACCCAGCCAAAACAGACTGAAAAGTGAATTGATAAATAAATGCTAAGATGAATCTTATGCAGGAACTGAACAAAATAAAATGTTTTGAGAGATGATAAGGGGAATTTATAAAAAGCTATTCGCAGAATTTTTCCCTCGAAATCTTCCAATGGAAGATTTTGCTGTCCCGAGCCGAAGGCTTGCAGTCTCGAATCCCCAACGGGATTTGCAGTCTCAGAAATGGCAATGCCATTTTTGCGGTCCATGAGTTTCATCTCATCTTCTCCTGCACAGAGTCTTACTTTTATGCTAAAATATATAAATGTATATGAGGAGAAAAATGCAGAAGAAACGTAAATTTTTTATAATGACCGCTTCTATTGGAGAAGGGCATTCTCAGGCGGCGTGGGCCATTGCGGAGACCATTAAACAGGTTTATCCTGACGATGCCGTCCGTGTTCTGGATTTTCTGTCCAGGGATGTTCTTTCCATTGATCACGTCTTAAAAGAATCTTACCTGAAAATGATTCGTATATTCCCTGAAATGTACGATAGTCTATATAGCAATTCACAGAACAGGCATTTAGGAGCAACGTTTCAGAGTCTTCTTTCCTGGAGTTTCCGAAAGCGGATGAAGAGGCTGATTACCGTCTTGAAACCGGATGCCCTGTTGTTTACCCATCCATTTCCGGCCTGTGCAGCCAATTTGCTGAAGAAGGAAGGGGACATTAATACCCCTCTTCTCGGAGTTATTACCGACTTTGATATTCATCAGCTCTGGGTGTACAAACATCTGGATGTGTACTGCGTCCCTTCCGAGGATTTGGCGCGTAAACTGGAAGCCCATAATGTGCCGAGAAATATTATTCACACCACGGGAATCCCAGTTCGCAAATCCTTCTATGAAGAACTGAAAAATCCAAGTCCTAAAGAAAAAGGGACCGTACTCATCATGGGTGGGTGCCTGGGACTCGGAAATATTACAGATACTCTTCTACGTCTGGACAAGATTGATTCCGTGAGCCAGTTTATTATTGCTACGGGACAGAATATCAATCTATATGAAGAAGTGGCATCTATCCGGTCAAGCCTCCGGCATCCGGTGGATCTGCACAGCTATACCAATAAAGTGGCAGAAATGATGAGTAAGAGTGAACTCATCGTCACCAAACCTGGTGCGCTCACCTGTACAGAAGCGCTGACCATGAATCTGCCTATGGTTTTGGTCAACGCCCTTCCCGGACAGGAACGGGCCAATGCACAGCACCTGGAAGAACAAGGATGTGCGGTCTGGATTCGGAAAAATGAACTGGCGGACACAGTCGACGGTCTGCTAAAAAATGAAGATAAGCTCAAGCAAATGGCACTTGCCTGTGGCAATGATAAAAAGGACAGCGCACTCGAAATCGTCCAGATACTCGACCATATGCTGGAAAGCAATACGAACTGAAATAGGTATCTCCAATTTAAAGAAAGGGGATACCTATTTGACTATAACGAGAATGTCGAAATTTGTATATCTAGTTAACAACGGAGAAAAACATGCAGCAGTGGATTAACCATGCAGAAAGAAAACAGAAAAAGAAGCCTCGCAGTGCTTCTCTGATTCGCCTTATAAGCAAAGCCATATATCTTTGCGGAGATTATGTGGGAATTTTATTGGCCGAATGGATAGCCTTCCATATCAGAAATTTCCTGATGGGCAATATATTTCAGGTAAACGCCATATACATCTATATAGTGACACCTGCTGTATTCCTTCTGGCGCTGGCATTTGCCGGAATATATTCCAAACATTATACCAGTGCACAGATGTTGGAAAAACTGTTTAAAGCCTGCCTGGGGGCTATTGCATTTTCCATCATCCTCATGTTCCTTACCCAGGTATCCGGTCAGGTATCACGCCTTTATGTGGGATTATTTGCCATCATCGTCTATATTCTTTTAGTGGTAGAAAAATATATTACGGCATTGATTATCCGACGGATGCCAGGACTTCAGATTCCTGTTCTGGTAGTAGGTGCCGGAAAGACGGCAGATGCGGCGATTGATGAAGGGAAGAGTAACGTATTCATCAACTATCGGGTAGGAGGATTCCTTGAGGACTTTGAACCATCTTCCCGCTATGCCGATGTATATCCGATTCTTGGAGGTTTTAATGATCTGGAAAAGGTAATTGCTGAAACCGGGATTCAGGATATAATCATCACAGCACCGGGACTTCCACAGGACCAGATGAATCATCTCCTCTATCGGGCACAGACACTGGTTCCCTATGTAAGCGTAGTTCCAAATCTGGTAGGCGTACCGATGTCCAATGTGGAAGTGGAATCTTTCTTTGATACCCGGATTATGATTTTAAACATTAAAAATAATCTTTCCTTCCGATCCAATCAGATTATTAAGCGAATGTTTGATATCATATGTACTATATGCGGAGGGCTTTTGTTCTCTCCGGTTCTTCTCTGGATTTTCATATGGGTCAAGATGGATTCAGAAGGACCTGCCATTTATAAACAAAAACGGGTAGGGAAAAATGGAAAAGAGTTTAACTGCTACAAATTCCGCTCTATGGTCGTAGATTCAAAAGAACGACTGGAAGAACTTCTGGCCACAGATCCAAAGGCAAAAGAAGAATGGGAACGGGATTTTAAACTGAAAAATGATCCCCGCATTACGAAAAGCGGTGCCTTTCTTCGGAAGACCAGTCTGGATGAACTGCCTCAGCTCCTCAATGTACTGAAGGGGGAAATGTCTCTGGTAGGTCCCCGTCCGATTGTACAGAAAGAAGTGCCTAGGTATGAACAGTATATTAAAGAATACTACATGGTACTCCCTGGAATCACAGGCCTCTGGCAGGTGAGTGGTCGAAGTGATACCACATATCCTGAGCGCGTGGCCATGGATATGTGGTACGTTCATAACTGGAGTGTATGGCTTGATATCATTCTCATCTGGCGCACATTGTTCGCAGTAATTCACAGTCGTGGCGCCTATTGATGGGGAATTTATTACTCATCCTGTAATGTATAATGTACAGAGATGTAAAAGGAGTATATAGAAATGAAAGTATTACTTGCCGGCGGCGCCGGATATATTGGTTCACATACCGCAGTGGAGCTGCTCAATGCCGGTCACCAGGTGGTGATTGTGGATGATTTCAGCAACAGCAGTCCGGAAGTTATCCATAGAATAGAAAAAATTACTGGGGAAAATGTGGTTTCTTATGAAGCCGATGTGAAGGATAAGGAAAAGATGCGTCATATCTTTTCAGAAAATCACATTGACTGTGTCATTCATTTTGCCGGACTTAAGGCGGTGGGAGAATCCGTTCGCCTTCCTTTGAAGTATTATCGCAATAATATAGATACCACACTGACACTTCTGGAGTGTATGGAAGAAGCAGGAGTTAATCAGTTTGTATTCTCGTCCTCAGCTACAGTGTATGGGGAAGAAAATACACCACCTTATGTGGAAACCATGCATCGTGGCAGCTGTTCCAACCCGTATGGTTGGACTAAGGTGATGATGGAACAGATTCTGGAGGATGCGGCAAAAGCCAATCCAAAATTATCCGTTATCCTGCTCCGTTATTTCAATCCAATTGGAGCCCATGAGAGCGGATTGATTGGGGAAGATCCACAGGGGATCCCGAACAATCTGATGCCCTATATTGCTCAGGTGGCGGTGGGAAGAAGAGACCATCTCACGGTATTTGGAGGAGACTATCCCACACCGGATGGAACCTGTCTTCGTGACTATATTCATGTGATGGACCTAGCAAATGGCCATGTAAAGGCAGTAGAATATACAGCTAGCCACAAGGGCGTTGAAGTGTTTAACCTGGGAACAGGAACTCCTTACAGCGTTCTCGATATCATTCATGCATTTGAAAAGGCTACCGGAGTCAAAGTGAAGTACGAAATCGGACCGCGTAGAGCGGGAGATCTTCCGAAATTCTGGGCAGATTCGACGAAAGCGCAGAAAGTACTTGACTGGCATGCGGAACGAACTCTGGAAGACATGTGCCGGGATACATGGAACTGGCAGTCAAAGAATCCTGAGGGATATAAAAAATAATAGTAGGAATAATGTTGTACATAGAGAGGATATAATCCGTGAAATACGATTATCTGATTGTTGGAGCAGGACTTTTTGGAGCTGTATTTGCCCATGAAGCAGTAAAAGCTGGGAAAACCGTTCTTGTGGTAGACAAACGGCCTCATATTGCCGGTAATGTATATACAGAAGATGTGGAAGGAATCCATGTGCATAAATATGGTGCCCATATTTTTCATACCAACAATAGAACAGTATGGAATTATGTAAATCAGTTCGCAGAATTCAATCGATTCACTAACTCGCCGGTAGCTAATTATCATGGCGAATTATATTCTCTTCCTTTCAATATGTACACCTTCAATAAAATGTGGGGCGTAGTCACTCCGGACGAAGCAGCGGCTAAGATTGAAGAGCAGAGAAAAGCTGCTGGAATCACAAATCCAAAGAATCTGGAAGAACAGGCTATTTCCCTGGTGGGAACCGATATTTATGAAAAACTGATTAAAGGATATACAGAAAAACAGTGGGGGCGGCCCTGTACCGAACTTCCGGCTTTTATTATCAAGCGGATCCCTGTACGTCTGACTTTTGATAATAATTACTTCAATGCCCTTTATCAGGGGATTCCTGTGGGCGGATATACCAATATGGTCGCTAATATGCTTAAGGGGATTGAAGTAAGACTTAGCTGTGATTATCTTAAAAACAAGAAAGAACTGGATAAGCTGGCTGATAAGGTGGTTTACACCGGGCCGATAGATGCCTACTTCAATTATAATCTGGGCCCGTTGGAATACAGAAGTGTTCGCTTTGAAACCGAAGTGCTGGATAAGCCAAACTTCCAGGGCAATGCCGCAGTTAACTATACCGACAGAGAAACACCATGGACCCGTATTATCGAACATAAATGGTTTGAATTTGGCAAGGACGCTAATGGCAATGATCTGCCCAAAACAGTTATCAGCCGGGAATACTCCTCTGAATGGAAAGTGGGAGACGAACCATATTATCCAGTCAATGATGAAAAGAATAGCAAACTTTATAAGGAATATAAAGCATTGGCAGATAAGGAATATAAAGTTATCTTTGGAGGACGTCTGGGCGAATATAAGTATTATGATATGGATGCAGTAATTGCCAGTGCATTAAATAAAGTGGATATTGAACTCAAATAAGAGATTATTTATGAATGTATTTTGTTTAATGCCTGAATAAGTTGTTTGAGAGAGGAAAACATGAATAGTTTTATTTCAGAAATATACAAATACAGATTTCTGATTCATGAACTGGTTATTCGTGATATTAAGAAGAAATATAGAAGGTCTGTACTTGGAATTTTATGGAGTGTGCTAAACCCATTACTGATGATGGCTGTAACAGCCATGGTATTTTCCACTATTTTCCGTTTTTCCATAGAGAACTATCCACTGTATCTCCTGGTGGGTCAGATTATGTTTACGTTCTTTTCTGAAAGCACAACCTTTGCGATGACCTCTATCATAGAGAATGGATCATTATTGAAGAAGGTTTATATTCCGAAATATCTTTTTCCACTATCAAGGGTCATGTCCAGCTGCGTGAATCTACTGTTTACCCTGCCGGCGCTCATTATTATCATCCTGGTTACAGGAGCACCATTATCATTGGGAATGCTTACTTTTGTGATACCTTTGATACTTCTTTTTTTCTTCTGCCTTGGATTTGGTCTTTTGCTGGCAACCATGGTGGTTTATTTCCGAGATGTTTTTCATCTCTATGGAGTATTAGTCAGCCTTCTTAGCTATGCGACACCGATTTTTTATCCGGAAAATATCGTGCCCCCTGAATACAGCTGGCTGCTACTATATAATCCCCTGTATTATTTCTGCAAGGCATTCAGAGCGTCTCTATACAGTGGAATTATGCCGGATATGGCGCTGCTAATTCCGTGCATTGGATTTGCAGCAGTGGCGATGGTCATCGGATACTGTGTATTTAAGAAATATGAGAATCATTTTATTCTCTATGTCTGAGGAAGATTTATGAAAGAAACCGTAATAGAAGTCAAAAATGTGTCTATGCATTTTAACCTGATGGTAGAGCGCGTAGACTCCCTTAAAGAGTATGTCATGAAATTAGTGAAGGGCAAACTCCTGTATAATGATTTCGTAGCACTTTCTCATGTAAGCTTTAAAGTGCAAAAAGGAGAAATTGTTGGTCTTGTCGGTCTCAATGGAGCTGGAAAGTCTACCCTGTTGAAAATTATTGCTGGCGTGCTAAAACCGACAGAAGGGAAGGTCATTACCAGAGGAACCATCGCTCCACTTATTGAAGTAGGGGCGGGATTTGATCCGGATCTGACGGCCAGGGAAAATGTGTATCTGAATGGGGCTATTCTTGGACATGATCGGAAATTCATGGATTCCAAGTTCGATGAGATTATAGATTTTGCAGAGCTTCGGAAATTTGTGGATGTACCGGTTAAGAATTTTTCCAGTGGCATGTATGCCAGATTGGGATTTGCCATAGCCACCATGGTGCAGCCGGATATTTTGATTGTAGATGAAGTGCTGTCCGTGGGAGATTACCTTTTTCAAAAGAAATGTGAAGACCGGATTCAGGATATGTTGGATAAAGGTGTCACAGTAGTACTGGTATCCCATGACATCAATATGATAGAAAAACTTTGTACAAAAGTGGTTTGGCTGGAGGATGGGCATTTGAAGGATATAGGGCCTGCCCTAAAAGTATGCAAAGAGTACGAGCAATAAGGATAGGTTTGCAATGCTTCCAGGAGATTATATGGTCAAGAATTCAGATAGTAAGATATTCGTATTACGGTGGATTGATACTTGTTCAGCGGTAATCAGTAATTTTCTCTATATATCTCTTATATGTGGCTCTTTTTATGCAAGGGATATGAATTCTCAGCTTATTAGGGTTGATGGGCCTGCAGGCATTTGATACTCTATCAAAGACGATTCAGAGCTGATGTGCAGAGCTGGGTCATGGAGGATGTTTGATAAACATGGCATTACTAAATATGACCTACTGAATGAGAAGCGCATTAAGAAAATCATGGGAAGATGTGGTGAACTGTCGAACGTAAATTATTACTCTAACCTCGCAAAGCTTTTCTATTTTCAAGGCATTTGCCTTTTAATATTGAACAAATTTTGCTTTTCAATTAATTAAATTATTGTTTTAACAAGGACTGAGGGAATCTAATGAATAGTGAGGTAACTGTTAATAAACCTAAAATAAAAATTTTTGTATCACACCGTACGGATTTGATAAGTGATACTATTGATAACCCTATTTATGTTAATGTTCGGTGTGGAGCAATCCAAGATAAAGAAAATAAATCTAACCTTCAGGGGGATGATACTGGGGAGAACATATCTTATAAGAAACCTAATTTCAGTGAACTGACGGTTATGTATTGGGCATGGAAAAACCAAGATGCCGATTATTATGGATTATGTCACTATCGCCGCTATATGGCATTTAGTAAGCAAAAATTTGACGAAGACATATATGGGAATGTACAGTGCAAATATCTAGATAATAAGGCTATTGAGAAATATGGATTGAATAATGATGATCTTATTTATGGTACTGTCGAAAATAATGACTTTGTGTTCACCACTGTAGATGTATCCAGGTCTGGCTACAAGAGTGTTTATCAGCAATATGAAAAAACTCCATTTTTAAATATTTCTGATTTAGAAACCGCGATTGATATTTTAAAAAAAGAATATCCAGAGTTTTCTGAAGCAGCTGATAAATATTTTTCTGGTAAAATCTTTTATCCATGCCTTATGTTTGTCATGAAGAAAAATATTTTTAATAAATGGTGCTCATTTATTTTCAACATATTAAATAAGGCAGAGAAAGTAATTGATGTTTCTAATTATGGCATAGATGCACAAAGAACGCTCGGACATATAGCGGAAAGGTTATTTGGCGTATTTATTACATATCTGATGGATTCCCGTCAGTATCATTATCAGAGGCTTCAAAGAGTTCTTATTTTGAATCCTGAAAAAATAGTAGAACTTTTCCCCTATTATGGAGAAAATGAGATTCCAATTGTTTTAACCTCAAGTGATTGGTATATTCCCTACTTATCTATATCTTTAGAGTCATTGTGTAGGCATGCATCAACGAACTATAATTATGACATAATAATTCTAAACGTTGGGATTACGAAGCGCATGCAAGAGCTCTTGCTTAAATCTGCTAATAAGTATAGAAATGTACATATAACCTTTTATAACGTCTCTCGGATAATTGATGGCTTAGATTTAAGAGAAAATATGCACATTGGGGTTGCATCGTTATACAGGCTTTTAATCCCGCAAATATGTAAAAATTTCGCTAAAGTACTTTATCTCGATAGTGATGTGGTAGTATGTGCTGATATCACAGAACTTTATAAGGTGGATATTAGTCACATGTTAATTGCTGCAGTACATGATGTTGACTATTGTGGTGAGTATAATGGCGGTAATCCGATTGTTAAAGAAATATGCCTTGAAAAATTGAAGCTGAAAAAACCGTATGATTATTTTAATGCAGGCGTCTTGCTGATAAATGTGTCTGAGTTTAACGAGGCTTTTGAGCCAAATTATCTGATCGAATTGGCTCAAGGTGGCAAGTATATTTTCATGGATCAAGACGTTTTAAATGTCGCATGTCAGGGAAGAGTAAAATTTATAGATTTTAGTTGGAATGTGTTACATGACTGCTTTGGAATACGTATAAATCAGATGATTTCTAAAGCCCCGATACATCTGTCAAATTTATACTTTGAATCGCGGAAAGCCCCCAAAATAGTTCATTATGCAGGTGGAGAAAAGCCTTGGATTAATGCCGGCTGTGACTTTTCGGAATTATTCTGGAAAGAAGCACGGCAGAGTATTTTCTACGAAATTATACTGCAGAGAATGGCCGGTGATACATGCAATATGGCATTAGCAGGTAGAAATTTATCTTTTGCAAGACGTGTTGCAGACCGGTTATTGCCAAAAGGGTCACAGCGTAGAGAGTTATTAAAAAAAATAATACCCAGAGGGTCATGGCAGTTTGAATTTTTAAAGAAGATGTATCATAAGTTTACTACATAGGACGAAAAATTCATGTGCTTATTCAATACTTCCATTATATTAGATAAAAGGAATTGAATTGATGAGATCTCAAGATGAAGTAGTAGAATCTGTTAAAGATATCAAAATTTTTGTATCTCGCCGGATAGATACAGATAGCACTCTTATACACAACCCGCTATATGTTCCTGTACGATGCGGTGCTGTTTTTGATACTAGTGAGAGTCCTGCATATGCAGGGGATAACAGTGGTGATAACATATCTGACAGGCGGAATTCATTTTGTGAATTTACTGTCCAATATTGGGCATGGAAGAATGTAAAGGCTGACTATTACGGTCTCTGTCATTATCGCAGGTACCTGACGTTCAGCAAAAAACGGTTCCGGGCCAATGCTCAGAACCAGGTCATGGAGGGAATGCTGGATGATCATGCTATTGCCAAATATGATTTTCTGAATGAGAAACGTATGAGAGATATCATAGAAGGCTGTGATGCAGTGGTGAATGAAGCGGCTGATGTAAATCATATCCCTACACCCCGGGGATTTCAGCATTCGGTGTATGATCACTGGGCGGCTCACGATGGTATGTTTTTTGATAAAAGAGTCCTGCCTCTTTTTATGGACACAATTCACGAAATTGAGCCGCAGTACTATGAGGCAGCTGTAGAATATATGCATGGTAAGTGGCACAGGGGCTACAACTGCTATGTGATGAAGAATACCTTATTTAATGAAATGTGCTCTTTCCAGTTTACGGTCATGTTTTCTATGGAAAAGAAGCTTTCAGAAAACGGCATGGGTAAAGATTTCGGACGACTCCTTGGCTATCTGGGAGAGATGATGTATGGCATATTTATCTATTATCTGGAGAAACAGCATAAATATAAGATAAAGTCGGTGCAGCTTGTTTACTTTGAACAGACTGTCCCGCCGAATAGCATCTTACAGCGTTTAATTGATCGATTTTTGTTCTGGGCTAAATTCCGTTTTGAGAATATAGGCTATCGACTACTTCCCAAAAATACCAGAAGAAGAAATTTTGTAAAGAAAATTTATTTTTCCATTGTTAAACGTTGAAACAGTTATCAATAGATAATATCTTCTAAGCTGTTTAATCTGGGCCGATAACCCGCAGTCAGAGCATATACTCTAGGGGGTCTATAAACAATAAATTTTTAATTAATTTAGGAGGATTGCACATGAAAGTTGTATTATTAGCAGGTGGTTTGGGCACCCGTATTTCTGAAGAAAGTCAGTATAAGCCAAAGCCTATGATTGAAATCGGTGGGATGCCTATTTTGTGGCATATCATGAAAATTTACAGCAATTATGGATTCAATGATTTTATTATCTGCGCTGGATATAAGCAGCACATGATAAAAGAATGGTTTGCTGACTATTTCCTCCATACATCAGATATAACTTTTGATTTTACTAATGGTAAAAAAGTTGAAATTGTTCACAATACTCATTCAGAACCGTGGAAAGTAACAGTAGTAGATACTGGATTACACACAATGACCGGTGGACGTATTAAGAGAATTCAGCCATATGTTGGAAATGAAGCATTTATGATGACTTATGGAGATGGTGTTTGTGACGTAGACATCAGAAAACTGGTGGAATTTCATAAACAGCATCATAAACTGGCTACTTTAACAGCAGTGGAGTTGGAACAAAGCAAGGGGATTCTGGATATTGCACCTGACAATGCAGTGCATGCATTTCGCGAGAAATCCGCGTTGGATAGTGCCCCAATCAATGCTGGGTTTATGGTATTAGAACCGCAGGTATTCAATCTATTAGATGGAGATCAGTGTATTTTTGAAAGGAAACCGCTGGAAACTTTGGCTAAAGATGGGCAGTTAATGAGTTACAAACATAAAGGTTTCTGGCAGTGCATGGATACAAAGAGAGAGAAAGATATGCTGGAAAATCTTTGGGATTCAGGCAAAGCACCTTGGAAAGTGTGGGCAGACTAATGAATTATTTTGACAATGAATTTTACAGAGGGAAACGTGTTCTTGTAACAGGACATACAGGATTTAAGGGCAGCTGGCTTTGTCGTATTCTTATTAATGCTGGAGCTATCGTTACTGGCTATTCCCAGAATCCACCAACTAATCCAAATCTTTTTTCTCTTGCAGGTTTGGAAGAAAACATGAATTCAATAATTGGAGATATTCGGGATATGGAGCATTTATCAAAGGTGTTTGATGAAACTCAGCCTGAAATTGTTTTTCATCTTGCTGCACAGCCTATCGTGAGAGATTCATATAAGGATCCTCGTTATACTTATGAAACCAATGTAATGGGGACGGTAAATATACTGGAATGTGTAAGACTTCATCCCTGCGTGAGAAGTTTCCTTAATGTGACAACAGATAAGGTGTACCATAACAATGAATGGGTTTGGGGTTATCGGGAAAATGAGCCATTGGATGGGTTTGATCCTTATTCCAATTCTAAATCATGTTCAGAATTGGTAACACATTCTTATAAAAACAGCTTCTTTGCTGATGGACATACGGCCATTTCCACAGCCCGTGCCGGAAATGTGATCGGAGGCGGCGATTTTGCCAATGATCGCATCATTCCTGACTGTGTCCGTGCCGTAGAGGCAGGAAAGCCCATCGGTGTCCGCAATCCTTATTCCACTCGTCCATACCAGCATGCGCTGGAGCCACTCTTTGCTTATCTTATGATTGCTCAGAAGCAGTATGAAGATGGAAAATATGCAGGTTGGTATAACGTAGGACCGGATGAATGTGATTGTGTAACTACCGGTGAGTTGGTCGACTTGTTCTGTTATTCCTGGGGAAATAACCTTACCTGGGATAATCAGGCAGAAACGCATGCACTTCATGAAGCTAATTTTCTTAAGCTGGATTGTTCCAAGATTAAATCCGTTTTTTGGTGGAAACCACGCTGGCATATTGACGAGGCTATAAAAATGACGGTGGATTGGACTAAAGTTTGGCTGGCAAAAGGGAATGTACCTGCTGAAATGGATCGGGAAATTCGGAATTATTTGGGAGAAAAACATTGAAAAAGGTTATTGTCTCTGGAGCTAATGGCTTTGTAGGAACTGCACTTATTAAAGAATTAGTTGCACATGATTATGAAGTGTATGCGTTAGCACGGAAAAATCATCATGATAATATTCCGTACAGCCAGTGTGTTCATCTTGTAGAGTTTGATTTAGCTGAGGCTGGTAAATTACTTGATCTTATTCCCGTGGATAGTTATGAGGCTTTTTATCATCTCGCATGGAAAGGGGTCGCTGGCAGTGATAGGGCAAATCCCGATGTCCAAATTATAAACCTGCAGTCAACTCTGGATTGCTTGAAAGTGGCAAAAGATTTAGGCTGTAAAAGATTTATTCCGACAGGATCAATTATGGAATATGAATCAATTGAGGAAACATATACCCAAGGATGTCAGCCAGGGTTAGGATATATCTATGGTGCAGGTAAGGTAGCGGCTCATATTATGTGTATGTCTCTTGCTGCTCATGCAGGAATAGATTTAATCTGGCCTATGATTACTAACACATATGGCCCTGGTGAAAAAAGTCCACGGTTGGTGAACTCAACTATTCGAAAATGCCTGGCAGGAATAAGCCCTCAGTTTACAGCTGGTAAGCAACGTTATGACTTCGTTTATATCGATGATGTTGCGCGGGCGTTTCGTTTGATAGCAGAGCATGGGAAGCCTTTTCATCATTATCTGATAGGGAGTGGGCATGCAAAGCCGCTGAAAGAGTTTTTACTGGAAATGAAATCAGCCATTGCTCCAAATCTGGATTTCAAGTTTGGAGATATTCCATTTACAGGAATTAATCTTCCTTTAACAGCTTTTGATTCTTCAGAAACGGAAAAAGATACAGGGTTTAAAGCAAAGATTTCTTTCGGTGAAGGTTGCAGGCGTACCATGGAATGGTGGAAAAAGGAGGAGAAAAAATGATTCAGAAGTTCGAATTTCATGAAACAATGATTTCAGGATTAATTGAAGTAACACCGTTTAATGCAGATGATATCCGTGGGTGTTTTACTAAAGATTACTCCAAAGAAGTATTTGAGCAGAATGGGATTCATTATGATTTAGCTGAAATCTTTTATACTACCAGTCATAAAGGAGTCATTCGCGCTCTCCATTTCCAGCGGGTTAAACAGCAGCCCAAACTGGTACGCTGCATCTATGGTCATGTGTATGATGTGGTAGTGGATCTGCGTAAGGACAGCCCTTCATTTAAGAAGTGGCTGGGCTTTGATTTAATCAGTGAAAAGCATAATGAAATCCTTGTGCCCGCAGGCTGTGCTCACGGATATCTGGTGCTGGAGCCATCCATTGTATCTTATAAATGCTCTGAAAAGTTTTATGGTGAATATGACGGGGGAATCAAGTGGAATGATCCGGATATCAACGTCAAGTGGCCTTTGGAAAAGATTGGCGGCATTGAGAACCTGATTTTAGCAGATAAGGATAAGAATCTTCCCACCTGGGCTGAATTTGAAAAACAGTTTGGAGCATTCTAATGGAGAAGGTCCTGGTTATTGGTGCAGGTTTGTCTGGAGCAGTGATTGCTAGATACTTCGCAGAGCAAGGTAGACACATTAATGTTTGGGAGAAACGATACCATATTGCGGGAAACATGTTTGATTATGAAGATGAGCATGGATTTCTTGTTCAGAAATATGGACCGCATACATTTCACACGAAGAAAAGGGAATTGTATGAATATATGTGTCATTATGAAGACTGGCAGGACTATAAGCTGACCTGCGGAGCGGTGTGGGGCGGTAAGTATACACCGACGCCTTTCAATTTTACTACCATAGATACCTTTTATCCTGAGAAAGAGGCCGAGGAGCTGAAGAAGCATCTTCGGGAGGCTTTTAAAGGGAGAAGTACTGCTACGGTTGTAGAGGTACTTGGAAATGAGGATCCTCTGGTGCGTGAGTATGCGGAGTTTCTTTTCCGGAATGACTATGCTCCCTATACGGCAAAACAGTGGGCGGTATCTCCGGAGGAGATTGATCCCAGCGTTTTGGCCAGGGTGCCGCTTCGTTTCTCCTATGATACCGGCTATTTCGATGATCCCTATCAGGTAATGCCGGTTCATTCCTTCACCAGGTTCTTTGAGAATCTTCTTCATCATCCGAATATTCATGTAAAGCTGGGTCAGGATGCACTGAAAAGACTGGAAATCAAAGATAGTCAGGTGATGGTGGATGGCAGACCTTTTGATGGTCTAGTAGTCTATACCGGTCCTATTGATGAATTGTTCCACTTACAGTATGGCAAACTGCCCTATCGGTCGCTCAAGTTTGAGTGGAAGTATTCTGATAAAGACAGTGTCCAGAACGCTCCGGTGGTAGCTTACCCACAGGAGAAAGGCTTTACCCGAATTACAGAGTATAAGAAACTTCCAATGCAGGATAAACCGGGAAGCAGCTATGCTTTGGAATATCCACTGCCCTATGAAGAAGGAAAGGACATGGAGCCTTACTATCCGGTGCTGACTAAGGAAAGCAAGGAGCAGTATGCAAAATGCAAGGCTCTGGCAGACAAGGTTTCTAATCTCACATGTTGTGGACGATTAGCAGATTTCAAATATTATAATATGGATCAGGCTCTGGAGAGAGCTTTAGAAATTTGCAAAAAGTTATAAGATTATATGAAAACAGTGGACTGATCTTTGTATTTGGCCTGCTGTTTTTATGTTATGCTAGTAAATATATTATTAGTGCCTGACAATAATGAGAATTATCTATTATCACCCATAGAATTATCTATGTAAAGCAGGTAATTTTGTTGCTTGGAGTTATTTGTATGACAATTAGCAATGAACTTTTTATCGATATAAAGAATTTTCTGAACCACTCCTGGAGTGTGACCCCAGAAAATATGGTCAAACATGCGGACGAGATAAATCAGGCAGCGAATGCTGTAACAGAACTTAGGGATACTGGTAAAGGGCCTGATGGAAGTCTTGTCCTTTTTCCACACCTTCCTTATTTGCTGGAAGAAAATGTGCTGATTTCTGAAGAGGAAAAGAATGCTCTTCTTTCCTTAAAAGAGAGAGCCAAATCCTATGATGCTGTAATTTCTATTGGCATAGGAGGTTCTTATTTAGGTAATCAGGTGCTTTTTGATCTCTTCTGCGGCCCCTACTGGAATCAGCTCACCAAAGAAGAGAGGAAAGGATATCCCCAGATTTATTTTTCCGGACAAAATGTGGATCCAGTCAGCCTGGTAGAGCTTTTTTCCTGTATTTCCCGAGAGGCTGGGCACATACAGGGGCGCCGAATGCAGGTATTGTTTCTGGTAATTTCCAAATCCGGCACGACTATCGAACCGGTTACTGCAGTAAGGGGATTAAAGAAACTGCTTGCCGACGTTTGTGATATTCATCTCATGGCGATTACCGATAAGGAAAAAGGAAGAATCCGACCGTTAGCAGAAGAACGACATTTCCCTTGTTTCACTGTCCCCGATGGAATCGGTGGACGGTTCAGTATTTTTTCTCAGGTAGGCCTGGTGTTCGCCAGCCTGGCCGGGATAGATATAGAAAGTTTCCTTAAAGGTGCACAGATGGTAGAAGAGGCGTGCCAATCTGAGGATATGAAAGAAAATCCAGCTCTTTTGCTTGCCGCTTTGAAATACATTGCCACAAAGAAATATGGCATTACCGCGGAAGTCATTATGCCATATGGCGATAAACTTCGGTCTTTCGGCTGGTGGTATGCACAGCTTTTGGGGGAATCCCTGGGAAAGAAATATGATATGCAGGGGAACGTGGTGTACAACGGTCGTATTCCGGTAGCTTCCGTAGGGACGACGGATATGCATTCTCTCACGCAGGAACATCAGCAGGGACAGAAGAATAAACTGATTCAGTTTATTTCCGTAAAAAATCCTCCTTATGACCTTTCTGTACTTTGCGATGAAAAGGGTGTAAGTGGTATGGTTCCCATGAGCCGTATGCTGGATGCAGCACGAAGAGCTAATGAAGAAGCCCTGGCAAACGAAGGACGCATGAGCTGTCACATTTCCATAAAGGAATTAACACCTTTCCACGTAGGGGCACTCATGTATTTCTTCTTCCTCACCATTGCCTATGAAGGAGCCATGGAAAACGTAAATGCGTTTGACCAGCCCGGGGTAGAGGACTACAAGAAAATACTCCATGAGGACTTGAGAAAGTATATCGTAAGAAATCAGGAGAATGCTATCAGCCTTAATTAAAAAGGTCGGGCGAACTAAGTTAAATAAAGAAGTCTCAAAGTCCTACCATGTCATCGTCTGATGTCTGACTGTCTGATACTACACGAAAGGAACACATACACTGATGGACATAAAAATACTGGTGGCGGCGCACAAAAAATACTGGATGCCCGATGATTCAGTTTACTTACCGATTCAGGTAGGGGCCGCCCTGCATCCGGCATTAGGATATGTTCCGGATAATACAGGATATAATATTTCCGATAAAAATCCGAATTACTGTGAATTAACCGCTTTATACTGGGCCTGGAAAAACCTGGAATGTGAATACATCGGCCTTTGTCACTATCGTCGGTACTTCGGCCATACGGTTTATTCAAAGGATGTAGAAAAGAAGAAGAGCGCCATATTTTCCAAGGTGGATTACGAAAATCTGCTGACAAAATATGATGTCATTCTTCCAAAGATGAGAAACTACTACATAGAAACCGTCCGCAGCCAGTACGAACACGCACACTTCAAGAAAGATCTGGACGAAACAGAGAAAATTATCGCAGAAAAATACCCAGGCTATTCTGATGCATTCAACAAAGTAATGAATCAGAGAAAACTGCACATACTCAATATGTTCGTCATGAAGAAATCCTTTTTCGACGAATATTGCACCTGGCTGTTCGACATCCTCTTCGAACTGGAAAAGCGAACAGACCTGACCAGCTACGATACCTACGAAGCCCGCCTCTTCGGCTTCATCTCCGAACGCCTTTTTAACGTATGGCTGGAAAGGCAGAACCTGAAAACATGCGAAGTCCCAGTGGTATTCCTAGAAAATATCGACTGGCCAAAGAAGATGGCTAATTTCCTGAAACGAAAGATAACCGGGAAAAGATAACGTTAACAATCAAACAAGGTCATAATGAAAAGGATGTCTCCTGAAAGATTATATAGGAAGGCATCCTTTTAGCGTACAACAGATTCAGATGAGGATAGATATGCAATGATTCAGGAAGGTGGGCAGTGATTTTCGTAATGGCAGTAGCTAGTACGGGTTACAGATAAGAAGAACTTGACACGCACACTTTATGTATGAAATAGGTATTTGCGATTATTTTTGATATAATAATTATAAAAGCTCTTCACGGAAATTTGGGGGATGAATAATCCGCAGGTAAAGAATGAAATCGGATAAGGGTAAGGAAATAATCCATATTTCGGTACCCATATCCGATTCTTTTTAGTACCTTAATTTTGTTATTGAACCCTTCCAGCTTCCCTGTATTAACCTGTATTAATCGGATGCAGTGCATGGGCAGCCAGTCCCTTGATTCGCTTCTGCTTTTGCCGGGCAAACTTTACCAGGGCAG
>OJQV01000262.1_pt1 | contig 43173 bp, 35 predicted proteins | sample 1598821 | NCBI WGS metagenome assembly OJQV01 (sample SAMN03922509, study PRJEB24848) | human gut metagenome | isolation source: stool sample | host: Homo sapiens | place: Germany | collected 2011-11 | reverse complement strand
GGTGGACGGCATCTGCCAAATCCATCAGGGAAATGGGCTGGCCGGATTTGGCTTGCTGTTCCAGATCGGCTACCGTGGGCTGCTTGCCGTTGTTGATGATACCGTCGATCATGCCGTAATCATCCTCCGTGGACATTTCCGCTGCCTTCAGATAGTTTTCCTGCCGGAAGTCGGGCAGCTCCTTGAAACCCACGCTGTCGCAGTAGTGGTAGGATACCACACCGTCCTGCTTGATGGCAACGATGTCGCTGACGCTCAAGGACGGGCTGTGATAATCTGCCGGACGATGGAGGTTAAACTGTTCAAAGATTGCCTCCAGCTTGGCATCGGTGCTGCCGGTGGCGGTCAGCGGTGCGGTGTAGAGCAGGTCATAGCTGCCGCGCGCAATGGCTTTCCCATGAGACTGCATCCAGTCCATGTTCATAAACCGCACATTGCCGGGATCGTCACGCTTTACCTGGTAGATGGCAAAGCAGTCACCCCCATGAGCGAGGAAGGCTTTCTCCCGCTCCTCCTGATGCTGCTGGCGCTCCACGATTTTTTTGTGGAACATAGGGCTTTGCTCCCATTCCTCACGGGAAACAGCGAACATCGTGCCGGAGGCTTGGGTATCCAATTCCTCCCGGTCAAACAGCATCTCTGCATTTCCGCCGTCCACGATGGCGTACACGCTCAAATCCTGATCGTACAGTTCCGCTGCCCATTCTCTGGACAGGGGCAGCATATCCCCATCCAAATAGCCGCAGGCTTCCAGATCAGCTGCTTTCAGGGATTCATCCGGCATGGGGTATTCGTCCAGCACCTGCTCTGGGGTGTCCGGTGAGGGGGCTTCCGGTGGAACGTTTGCTTCAACCGTCTGAACAGTTGCGGCGTTATCCGGCACCCGGGGTTGCTCCTGTGCAGGGGCATCTGCTGCCAGATCAATGCCTTGCTCCTTGCAAATCTCCCGATAATGCTGCTCAATCCCGGAAATCAGCTCCGAGGAGGTCTTGTTTATGGTTTCCAGACTGGCACGGAGTTCCTTCAGCTCCTTGCCTTGGGACCAGGAAGCGATATAACCGAAGCTGTTGTCGGCGGTTTCAATGCCGAAATACTGACAGACGGCGTAGGAAATGCTTTCCGCTTCCACTTCCTCAGTATTCCTGTTTTTTTCTCCCGGCACAAGGATGGTTTCCCCATCGTCTGCCAGCTCCGTCATTTTCTCATAGTTGTGGAGCCGGGAATGGGCCATTTCATGAATGGCAGCGCAGACGGTCTGCACCTGGCTCATACCTTCCCGGAGAAAAATAGCTTGCTTTTCCAGATGAAAATAGCCGTCCATGCCGGGTTCCATCGGCTTTATGGTAATGGGCACCTGAGATGTCCGGCGCAGAGCCTCCATGAAAACCTCATACTGCGCCACATCCCCGGTCAGACTGAAGGAAATCTGCGGCAGCGGTTTACCCTCCGTCTGAGCCACATCGAATACGGACACCACCTTGAACATGGGAATGGTGACTTCCTTTTCCTCTGTAATGGGTTTCCCTTCATCGTCCAGCATAGGCAGCTTGGTGTCCGGGTCCAGCTTCTCCTTATCCACCTTGATTTTGTAGGGGGTGGGAGCAAGAATCTGGATGCCCTTTTCGCCCTTTTTCACATGACGCCCGAAGCTGTTCTTCCACTTGCTGAAGCCAGCCACCAGCGTGGCATCGGGCCGCTGGGCATGGATCAGCATGACAGTATTCAGGGAATACTTGTGAAAGCGGCTCATGGTGGTAAGGTAGTTCCGGTAGCGGTCACTTTCAAACAGTTCCATGATGCCTTTTTCAATGCCAGCCGTGATCTCTTTGATGCGCTCCTTGCTGGATTGTTTTTCGGACAAATTTGATCGCTCCTTTCTTTGATTTGACTGCTCCCCATGTGACATAGATGGGTCACACAGGGAGCTTTCTCCGCATATAAAAGCCGATTTTGGCTTGGGATCGGTGACAACAAAGCTGACGGGGTACTTCTTGGACGTACATTGCATCAAATTGGGCTTCAACCAAAACCTCGTCTTACCGGAGCCGGAACCGCCGATAATCAGCACGTTTTTGTTCCGTGCGGTACGGGGATCGGCGGGACGGTTGTTCATAGTCAGGCTTTCCGTCTGGGTGAGAATGATGTTATTCTCAAAGGTCGGATCAACGTAAGGGGCAATGTCGGCGGCGGTTCCCCACCGGGCAGAACCGTACTCCTGGTTGTGCCGGAATTTCTTGGCATTCTTGCCCTTGATATACACAGCCAGCCGCATGGCGGCGGCAATGCAGATTCCGATACCCAGGTCAGCCGGATGAAAGCTGGGCGTTGGAGAGGCAAACGCATCCCGGACACCCTCCATCATGTGCAATGCTTTCCCACTGAAATCTGTTCCGGGGGCCATCCGAACAGCCTGCCCAATCTTGGTCGCAAACAGGGCGATAAAAAGGTACGGAATATTGGGAATCAGAATCTTTTTCCAGTTTTTCTTTCTCAACGTTCCAACTCCTTTTTCTTCTCCCGCTTCACGCCCATGGACTGCATCAGTTCCTTGAACTGTGCCAGTTTTGCCAGAACGGAAGGACGACTGTGCTGTTTTACGGTTTTCGCAGTGTATTCCTTGAAAGCGGCAGTCATGGCATCCGCATCCTGCGCCTTAAAAAAGACAAGGTAGCGATCCTGACCCTTGGCTTTGTAGGGCGCAAAGTCGATACCATATTTCCGGGCAATTTTCTTGAATGAGCCGATGTTCTGGTCTGTGACCTCCACACTCTGCAAGCCACGATTTTGGGCAGCCAGCTGTTTGACGGTCATTTTCCCATGAGGGCCTTTCTGTTGATGCATTTTCCAATGCTGAAGCAGCTTCACAAGGGCCTTTTTCAGTTCCTGTTCGGTTAGCTTCGTACAGTTGATGGCCAAAGTAACGACCCGTTGTTCCACTTCTTCCTGCATGGTGAATCACTCCTTTCACGTTTGTGGGGAGAAGCAGGAATGCTAGGGCGGAACCACCAGGCGGCGCAGCAGACTTTTCATGTGGATTCCTCCTTTACCGAATTTGGTCTTTGCAATCATACCGCAAGTTCCCTTGAACCACTTTCGCATGGGAAAGAATCTGGATGTTCCCGTGCTTTTCATTCTCCAATGCTTTCTGATAGCCCTTGTCAGAGAGAAACAGGCGCATCCTGTCGCCTTTGTCACCCACTGGGGAATCATGGGTCAGGACATGGAAGATGATCATGTGCCGGGTGTTTTCATCGAACCGGGCCAAATCCATGTAGTCATGCCCTTTGTAATTTTGGGCACCGGCCTGAATCCGTGCTTCCTCCATCCGCTTGGCAATGGTTTTACTTTTTGACATTGTGTTTGCTCCTTGCGCTGGTATCCAGATATGAAAAAAGCAGCTCAAAAAGGGGGCTTGTCAGGCTGGGGGAATATGGAATTGTCATCTGCTGTTATCCCGCTGGTGCTTGCGCATCCAGGCCTCCAACAGCTTGAAGATGGTTTCTTCGATTTTTTGGGGGGAGTAGGATCGTGGGAAATACTTGCGAAGCTTCTCGCCGGACAGGGTAATGTCATTCCGTTCCGGCTTTTTCTGCTCCATCATAATCTGGAGCATGGAATCCTCGTCGAGCTTCCCGCTTTGGCTCAGCTTACGAATACGTTGTGCTTGGGATAAAGAGGGCGTTGCTTGCTCACTTTCGATGGTATCAAGGAGCAGATCCTGACTTTCCTGGGGGAGTGCGGCGATCTGATAGGCAGGGCTTAGTGCGATTTTCTTTTCATCCACCATTTCCATGAGTTCGGGGATCAGATTTGTCAGGGAGATATAATTGCGAATCGTATCGCCGCTGACACCAGCCAATCCTCCGATGGAATCATCACTTCGGAAATTCGCCGAAATTTTCGGCGAATTTTGATTTTCCTCCTTTTGGGGTCTTCCGGCCTTCTTTTTGATGGCTTCCATGCGGAGTTTATAGGCTTTTGCCCGTTCTGAGGGAAGAATGTTTTCGCGCTGAATGTTGCTGTCAACGAGCTGGATGATGGTGTCGTTGTCATCGAGATTCATCACGATCACCGGCATGGAATCCAAACCGGCAAGCTGACTGGCTCTCTGACGGCGATGACCGGCAACCAGTTCATAACCGCCATCCGGCTTCGGTCTGGCGATAGCGGGAACCATTACACCGTGTTTTTTCACGCTTTCAATGAGTTCCAGCATGGAAGGGTCGTCCCGGATGCCGAAGGGATTGTCCGGGTGCGGATGGAGTTGGTCAATGGGAATGCTGTAGATGCTGCCTATTGATTTTGGGGATTTGCGAGGGATAATATGCGGCTCCTTTCTTAAGAGTGTATATGAAAAAAGCACCCAACCGGGTGCTAAATTCATCTTGAAATTAACTATGACATAGGATATAATCAAAAAAGAAATACCGCTGTTGTACTCAAAGAAAAGACAACGGTTTTCTGGAAACAATGAATATGGGATTATCTCGAAAGATTCCGAAAAAGTTCGGAATTGCCGTTTTTTGAACTTGAGGAAATCATGCTCGAATCCACCCTTAAAAGTTGGGGATGTCAAGCTTGTCAGTACCGGTGACTTTTTCGGAAACAGCACTTGACGGAAACTTGGCGTTAATTTGGCGTTATTTTTTCTCGAAAATGGCCTAAAGATACCCCATAAGACGGGATGGCACAAAACCTTGGAGACGAAAAAGTGCTAGCAATACCAGCACTTTTCGCATGTTACGAGACAAAACCAAATGCTTTAGCCTGCGCTCGTAATGAGAAGGTCGCCTGTTCGAGTCAGGTCACTAGCTCCAGAAAACCGCCGCTTTTATGAGAAAGCGGCGGTTTTCTTGTGTAAAAAGTTACGCAGCTCTTTCGGCCATAGATTTTATCCCCTCATTTTTCCGTCAATAACAAATTCAACCCGTACAGCCGCAAAACTGTGTCCGAATTTTTTATGCTTTTTCTCTCAGCAGTCTGGGTTTTGGCATCAGGATATCATCAAGCATTTCCGACGGTCGAGTCTGCGCTTCTTTCACGAGAGAGACCTCCTCATTATCGTAGTTGTGTGGTCGGCAAACCACTTCTGCCATAATGGGGAGTTTTTTCTCTGTCTGCTTTACTCCTCGCTGGAAGCTATTCTTTTGCCCCCGGCATAGCTGGGGGTTAACTTTGGTCAACCAAGACGATAGCGCTGTCCGCACTATGCGGACAGCGCTATCATCATGTTTATTACCATCAGAACCGTCAGAACGATCACACCGGCACTGAAAAAGAAGCATTTCAGGCACCGGCGGTCGATCCACTCGCTCTGGATGTACGCCCGGACCCGGGCACGGTTGGCGATCAGAATTGCCACCGCCGCCACGAAAAATCCGGTGAAAATCGTCAGCTCGAGCACCGACGCCGCCACTTCCGAAAGATTTGCCGTCAGACGGCTCAGAAGGTCTGCCAGCACCAGATTGTTGAAGATATGGAGCGCCATGGACCAGCCGACGGAATACTCCACCGCCACATATCCCAGCACCAGTCCCACCAGAAACGCGTAGGGCGTTTGCAGCAGGTTCCCGTGGAACAGCCCGAACAGGAACGCGGAACCCAAGATGGCAAACCGCTTGCCGTAAGGCCGCAGCGACCGCAGGACGAAGCCCCGGAAGATCAGCTCCTCCGAAATGGGTGCCAGAAACGATGCGTACAGGAACATGCTGACAGTGTCCGAGCTGCCGGAAACGGCGTCCAGCGTCCCGGTGGCAGACCGGCCGAAGCAGTTCATCACCAGCTCAAGAAGATTGATCCAGACAAAATTTACCATCTGCGTTCCGGCGCACAGGCACACCATGCACAGCAAAGTTCCCGGTTTCATGGGTTTTTCCCGTCTCAGCACTTCCCCGCCCCAGAATTCTCTGCCCTTCCATGCGTACAGGATCACCAGAGCGACGGCCACGGCGGCGATGTACCCCCATGCGTTTCCGGTCAGAGCGGACACGTCCGGCACATACTGATCGTTTCCCTCTATGAAAGCATTCAGGTATCCCGCGATCACATCCCGCAGCATCGCCACGGAAACCAGAATGTTCATCAGGACATAGTATCCCACCAGCGTCCAGCCAACGGGGCTGAAACGCTTACGGAGCCATTTGTTGATCTGTTTCTCGTTCATAGTTTTCCTCCATAATGATTGTCTCCGCCGTCATAATGCCGTCGATGGCCGCGGACATGATGCCCCCGGCGAAGCCCGCGCCCTCTCCCGTGGGGTACAGCCCCCGAAGGGAAGACTGCCGGGAGGAATCCCGAATAATTCGCACCGGGGAAGAACTGCGGGTCTCCGGCGCGGTCATCACCGCGTCCGGGTCTGCAAAGCCTTTCAGCTTCCCGTCCAGCCGGGGCAGCGCCTGGGCAATGGCGTCGGTGATCTTCCCGGGAAGCACGTCGTGCAGGTCGCACCAGGTCACCCCCGGACGGTAAGTCGGCGTTACCCGTCCCGCACCGTCACCGGGTCTTCCGGCAAGGAAATCCCCCACTCTTTGCGCCGGGGCGCGGTAGCTGCCGCTGACGCGGTAGGCGTTTTCCTCAATCTCCCGCTGCCAGCGCATTCCGCCGAGGTTGCCCTCGTAGGGGAAATCAGCGGGATTCACCGTCACCAGCAGTGCCGCGTTGGCGTTTTCTCCGTCCCGGTCGGCATAGCTCATGCCGTTGGTGACCACCCGGCCTTCCTCGCTGGCCGCCGCCACCACGAATCCCCCCGGACACATGCAGAAGGTATACACCGTCTCCCCGTCCAGATGCTCCACCAGCTTATAATCCGCCGGGGGCAGGGCGGGATTTTCGCCGCCGTACTGGGCAATGTCGATGTCCCGCTGCTTTTGCTCGATGCGCACGCCCATGGCGAAGGGCTTCGGCTCCATGGGAACGCCGGAAGCGTCCAGCATTTCAAAGGTGTCCCGGGCGCTGTGTCCGATGGCCAGCACCGCCCGGTCGCAGGGAATGACCGTCCCGTCGGCGATTTTCAACCCGGTCAGGCGTCCGTTCTCCGTACACAGGCCGGTGACCTGCGTGTTGAACCGCACCTCGCCCCCCAAGGAGATAATGCGTTTGCGCAGGTTCTGCACCACGGTCAGCAGTACGTCGGTGCCGACGTGGGGCTTGGCGTCGTAGAGAATGTCCTCCCTTGCCCCCGCCGCCACAAACTGCTCCAGAATCCAGCCGATTCTGGGGTTATTGACCCCGGTGTTCAGCTTGCCGTCGGAAAAGGTTCCCGCGCCGCCCTCGCCGAACTGGACGTTGCTTTTCGTGTCCAGCTCGCCAGTTTGGAAGAATTTTTCCACCTTCTCGTGGCGGGACTCGGCATCCTCTCCCCGTTCCAGCACCAGCGGCTTCCAGCCTGCCAGCGCCAGAATCAGCGCGGCAAACATCCCCCCGGGGCCGAAGCCCACCACTACCGGGCGTTTCTCCGGCGCTTTGGCGGATTTGGGCGGCATGTACCGCGTCGCCGGGGCGATGGACGCCCGCTTGCAGCCGCTTTGCTTCAATATTTTCTTTTCGCTGCCATCCACCGTCACGTCAATGGTGTAAATAATACGCACGTTGGGCTTTTTCCGGGCGTCCACACTCCGCCGGACGATCCGCACGCCGCGGATTTTGGAGTTGGGGATGCGCAGCATCCGCGCCGCCTCAAAGGGAAGCTGGTGGGCGCTGTGTTCCGGCGGCAGGGAAATATCGCTCAAACGGATCATGTGTCGTTCCTCCCGGCGCTCTGTCCGGCCAGACGGCCGGAGCTCCACGCCCACTGTAAATTGTAGCCGCCGCAGTCCCCGTCGATGTCCAGAACCTCTCCGCAGGCGTAAAGCCCCGGAACAAGGCGGCTTTCCATGGTCGTTTCGTCAAATTCCGACGTGAGAATGCCCCCCGCCGTCACCTGTGCGCTGTCCATGCCCATAGGTTCGGTCAGATGTACGCTCAGCGCCTTCGCCCCATGGGCGGCCTGACGCAGCTCCTGGTCGGAAAGGTCGGAGACCGCCCCGCCCCCGGAAATCCCCGCCGTCTGGGTCAACACCCGGCCAAGGCGGTTGTGCAGGATTCCCGTGAACAGCTCCGAGACGGGAAGATTGGTATTTCTGCGCCGTTTCAGCTCAGATATCAGGGCGTCTTCCGCCATATCCGGCAGGAAATCCAACCGGCAGAGCCACTCGCCGCCCCCCTGACAGACGTCCCGGGACACCTCGAAAATCACCGGCCCACTGAGACCGTACTGGGTAAATTGCAGCTCCCCCGTGCTTTCGGAAAACCGCTTTCCGTCGTGTAGAATGACCGCATGGCAGTTGGCGCGGACGCCTTTCAGGCTCGTAACCGCGTTCCAGCTGCTTTTCAGCTGCACCAGCGCCGGACGAAGCCGGGTGCAGCTGTGGCCAAAGCTCCGCAGAATTTGATAGCCGGACATGCTGCCCCCCAGCTTCGTCCCCGCAAGGCCGCCGCAGGCAACGATGAGCCTGTCGCACTCCACCGTCTCATCCCCGGAGACAATGCGGAAGCCGGAAGCCGTTTTTTTCACTTTTTCCGCTTCAAATCCCAGCTTTACCGTGATATTCGGCTTTTCCAGCGCGAACCGCAGCACATCCACCACGGAATTTGCCTGATCGGAATAGGGGTACACCCGCCCGGAATCCTCCGCCACGGTAAGAAGCCCCAGACTCCGGAACCATTCCAGTGCTGCCGTGGGGGGAAACTTTCCCAGCGCGTAGTCGGCAAATCCCGGGTTTTCCCCGTGGTAGCCGCCGGATGTCCCATGGAGATTGGATAAATTGCAGCGCCCGTTGCCGGTGGCCTGAAGCTTGCGCCCCACTCTCGCCTGCCGCTCCATGAGGACGACCTGCCCGCTTTCGTTTTCCGCCGCAGCCAGCGCCGCCGCCATTCCCGACGCCCCCGCGCCGATGATTCCTGTCACCATGTCCGATTCCTTTCCGCCCCATAGCGTTCTTTTCCCCTATTATACTCTACCCGCCGCCGTCATACAAGAAAAACTTCTTTCCACCCGGCAAAAGTTGTGGTATAGTACCATTGGTGATCGCATGGAACGAAGCAACATTGAAAAAATCGCCCAGTCCGCCGAGGATCGGCTGCTTCTGGCGAAGCTCTGGGACAAAATTAACGCGGGAATGCGGAAGAATATCCCCGCCTCCACCTGCTTTCTCTCCCCCCGGGAGCTGGAAATGGCAAAATATCTCTTCGGCGAGCAGGAAAGTCTGTACGCCTTCGGCGGCTACGAGGACGCGGAACGAAAAATGCTGATTTTTCTGCCGGACTATCTGGACGAAGCCAGTCTCTACGGCGAAGACAGCCCCTGCGCGTGTCTGCGCGCCGCGTTCTTTCAGGGGGACAGCCCCAGCCACCGGGACTTTCTGGGGGCGCTGATGGGCGCGGGCGTCGGCCGGGAGACGGTGGGTGACATCTGCGTGGACAAGGGCAGCTGCGACTTTTTCGTCACGGCGGAGATTGCCCCCTATTTATTGCAGACCTTCACCTCCGCCGGACGGACGAAGCTGCATTTGAGCCAAATTCCCCTTTCGGGCGTCCACATCCCGGAGCCGGAAATCAAGGAGATCCGGGACACGCTGGCGTCGCTGCGGCTGGACAGCGTCATATCCTCCGGCTTTCGCATCGGGCGGAGTCTCGCCGCCCAATATGTAAGCGCCGGAAAAGCCGCCATTGACGGTCTTCCCTGCGAAAAACCGGACAAGCCCGTCCCGGAGGGCGCGAAAATCTCCGTCCGGGGGCTGGGAAAAATCAAGCTTGCGGCCATCAACGGCCGGACAAAAAAGGACAGAATTTCGGTGGTCATCCACCGGTATGTGTGAGGTTTTACAAAAAACATGAAAATGGACGAAGTGATCGCCAGAATCAACGTTCTGGCAAAGAAAGCAAAAGCAGATGGCTTAACCCCCGAGGAACTGACAGAGCGAGACAAGCTGCGGCGAATCTACATCGATTCCGTTAAGGCCAATCTGGTAGGTCAGCTGGAAAACACCTACATCATCGGCACCGACGGTGTCAAGCGGAAGGTTGAGAAGAAATCCTGAGCGGCGTGGCCTCGGCCACGCCGTTCAGGATTTATGCTGGGACGGTTTTTCCACTTCCCTTTCTCCCAAAAGTCTGCTATACTGTAGAAAAAGGACTACTAGGAGGCAGTATATGGAATTTCTGCCCATTATCAGACGGGAAATGCTTGACCGCGGGTGGGACGCCTGCGATTTTGTGTACATCATCGGCGACGCCTACGTCGATCACCCATCCTTCGGCCACGCCATCATCAGCCGGGTTCTGGAAAGCCACGGCTACAATGTGGGCATCATCTCTCAGCCGGATTGGAAAAATCCCAAATCCATCGACGTTTTCGGCCGTCCCCGGCTGGGGTTTCTGGTCTCCGGCGGCAATATGGACTCCATGGTCAACCACTATTCCGTCACCAAGCACCACCGGAAAACCGACGCCTTCACCCCCGGCGGCGTCATGGGCAAGCGCCCCGACTACGCCACCACGGTCTACTGCAACCTTATCCGCCAGACCTACAAGGACGTTCCCATCCTCATCGGCGGCATCGAGGCGAGTCTGCGCCGACTGGGGCATTTCGATTACTGGTCGGACACCATGAAGCGCTCCATTTTACTGGACAGTCAGGCCGACCTGCTCATGTACGGCATGGGGGAAAAGACCATCGTGGAGGTGGCCGACGCCCTGAATTCAGGGTTAGACGTGAAGGACATCACCTACATCGACGGCACGGTGTTCAAAACCAAAGCACCGGACGACAGTCTGCCCACTATCACCCTGCCCTCCTTTGCCGAGATCAAGGCCGACCGGCGCAGATACGCCGAGAGCTTCAAAATCCAGTACGCCAACTGCGACCCCTTCACCGCCAAGCGGCTGGCGGAGCCCTACGACAATTTCTTCGTGGTGCAGAATCCGCCCCAGAAGCCCCTGACCACAGCCGAAATGGATGCGGTGTACGACCTTCCCTACATGCGTGCCTATCACCCCAGCTATGAAAAGGCGGGGGGCGTCCCCGCCATTGAGGAAGTCAAATTCAGTCTGGTATCCAACCGGGGCTGCTTCGGCGCCTGCTCCTTCTGCGCCCTGACCTTCCATCAGGGGCGGATCGTCCAGACCCGAAGCCATGAGTCCATCCTCCGGGAAGCGGAAATCATGGTGAAGGACAAGGACTTCAAGGGCTACATCCATGACGTCGGCGGCCCCACCGCCAATTTCCGCCACCCGGCCTGCGAAAAGCAGCTATCCAAGGGGGCCTGCGGCGGGCGGCAGTGCCTGTACCCCACCCCCTGCAAAAACATGAACGCCGACCATTCGGACTATGTCGCATTGCTTCGCAAGCTGCGGAAGCTCCCCGGCGTCAAAAAGGTGTTCGTCCGCAGCGGCATCCGCTTCGACTATCTGCTGGCGGACAAGAAGGACACCTTTTTCCGGGAGCTGGTGCAGTACCACGTTTCCGGTCAGCTGAAAGTCGCCCCGGAGCATGTGTCCGACGCGGTTCTCGCCCGGATGGGCAAGCCCAAAAACGCGGTGTACAACCAGTTTGTGGAAAAATATTTTGCCCTGAACCGGCAGTACGGCATGAATCAGTATCTTGTCCCCTATCTCATGTCCAGCCATCCCGGCTCGACACTCAAGGAGGCCGTAGAGCTGGCCGAGTACATCCGGGACATAGGCTACAATCCGGAGCAGGTGCAGGATTTTTACCCCACCCCCTCCACATTGTCCACCGTCATGTACTACACCGGCCTCGATCCCCGCACCATGGAGCGGGTCTACGTCCCCACCGACCCCCACGAGAAGGCCATGCAGCGGGCGCTGATCCAGTACCGCGACCCGAAAAACTACGCCCTCGTGCGGGAAGCGCTGGTGAAGGCGCACCGGGAGGATTTGATCGGTTCCGGTGCAAAGTGTCTCATCCGTTCCGCGCCGCCCCGTCCCGTGCGAAAAAAGCCGGGACAGGCAAACGGAAAACGCAAGCCGTCCAAGTAAAGAAACACGCTGCCACTTTGGTTTGTCTCAAGTGGCAGCGCTTTTTACTTTCTTTTATACAAGCACATTTCGTAGGCAATGCCGTTTTCCTCACCGGATTGCAGCGTTTCCGCCAGATACCAGTCTTTATCCTCGTCCAGATTTGGGAAAAAGGTGTCGGATTCCGGCATCACATGCACTTTTGTGACATAAGCCGCGTCGCAGAAGAGCAGCATCTGCCGGTAAACGCTCCCGCCGCCGATGACGAAGCAGCGCTCAGCGGTGCGGGAAAGCGCCGCCGCCTTTTCGGCGCTGTCACAGACCGTAAAGCCGGGAATCTCCGCCCCACTTCTGCTCAGCGCCACATTGACCCGCCCCGGAAGGGGCTGTTTTCCCGGGAAATCCTCGATGGTGCGCCTCCCCGCAATCACCATTGCCCCACGGGTGGTTGTCCGGAAGAATTTCCGGTCGGCTGACAGGGCGACGGGCTGCGTCCCGTCCCGGCCGATTCCCCAGTCGTCGTAAACCGCAACGATCAGTTCCATCGTCCCACCTCAGATCGCCATGGGGATTTCAAAGTTAAAGGGGTGGAACTGATAGTTTTCCATGGAGAAGCTGTCCTTGGTAAAGGCGTAGAAATCGGTGATGCTCTCATCCATCCGGAAGGTGGGCGTGGGGTATCCGTCCAGTTCCAGCATGGCCTTGACGGCGGGAATGTGCCGGTCGTAAATGTGGCAGTCGGCGATGACGTGAACCAGCTCGCCCACCTTTAACCCCGCCACCTGCGCCATCATGTGGGTCAGCACGGCGTACTGCACCACATTCCAGTTGTTGGCCGTAAGCATATCCTGAGAGCGCTGGTTGAGAATGGTGTTCAGGGTGTCGCCGGTAACATTGAATGTCATGGAGTAGGCACAGGGATAGAGGTTCATCTCGTGCAGGTCTTCAAAATTGTAGATGTTCGTCAGAATACGGCGGGAGGCGGGGTTGTGCTTCAGGTCGTAGATCACCCGGTCAACCTGATCGAACATGCCCTCCTTGTACTGGTGCTTGATGCCCAGCTGGTAGCCGTAAGCCTTGCCGATGGTGCCGTCCTCCCCCACCCATTCGTCCCAGACGTGGCTGCCCAGATCCGCGACGCGGTTGGACTTTTTCTGCCATATCCAGAGAAGCTCGTCCACGGCGCTTTTCCAATAGGTGCGCCGCAAGGTCATAATGGGGAATTCCTCGGCTAAGTTGTAGCGGTTCACCACGCCGAATTTCTTGATGGTGTGCGCCGGTGTCCCGTCCGCCCAGTGGGGACGAACTTCCAGATTTTCGTCGGAGAAGCCGTTTTCCAGAATGTCCCGGCACGTTTTCTTATACATCTCGTCAGCATAGCTCATGTTGGATTCCTCCCGATTTTTGTTGGGAGTATCATACCACACTCCCGCCACGCTGGCAAGAAAAATCTCCCCGCGGTTTCCCGTGGGGAGATTCTGGATACTGTCTTACAGCAGATTGCCGGTGCTGACCCAGCCCAGATCGGTGCGGGCCATGTCGCCAACATATTCGTAAATGTCGATGACGGACATTCTGGAATAGGTGCCTGCGACGGAGGACGCGGCGTTATCCGTGTAGATAATGGTGTTGTCATTGTACACCACGCGGGCGTCGATGGCGCTGCCGCTGGCGGGAGTCAGGTCAACGTAGTACAGGTAGACCCAGCCTGCGTCGCAGCGACCCCATGCCATATCCTCGGAGATCTTGGTCTCGTAGATCACCAGGTTGGCGCCCTTCTTCAATGTGGTAGCCTTCTTGGCGCCGGTAGAGGCGGTAACGCGGACATTCAGAGACTCGGTGTTGATGACCTTGCCGGTGTACTTGTAGCCGCCCTTGTTGTTCACGAAGCCGCCGTCGCCGGTGTTGCCGGTGCTGCCGATTGTGGGCGCGGAGGGAGTTGTCGGAGTCGTAGGCTCTTCCTTCTTCTCGTACAGAGCACCCTCGGACATGTAGCTCAGGTCGCAGTAGCCCACGATGCCGTCGCTGGTTTCCACACGACCCCAGACGGTGAGGGTTCTGGTGCCGGAATCCTTGACGATCTCCAGCTTGGTCACGGGAACCTGATCGCCCTTCTTCAGCTTGGCAATGCTGTCATTGCCGGTTCCGGCAGCCTTGCGCACATTCAGCTCGGAAGCGCCGGTCACGGTGTGAACCTTCTCGTCCAGAGCGTTCAGCTGGATGTTCACATCGGGATCCTTGATCCAGCCGTCGTTGATGCGCGCCCAGTAGGAGGTCTGCTTCACGACCGTCTCAACATCCTTGTCCGTACCCTCAGTCTTGTTGCCCTCGTAAATTTCCAGGGTAACAGCCGTCAGCTCATGGATGGTGATATTCTCGCCTGTGCCGATGGAACGAACCGTATTATCCTTCAGGTTCGGGTTAGGCGTCTTGTAAACGGTGGTATCGGCCTTGACAGAGCCGGTGTAGACGGCGGTGGTGGTGGTTCTCTCAGCCTCGTCGAAGGAGTCCACGCCGGTGCCCTTGTTGCCGCTGCTGCCGTTATTGCTGTTGTTGCCGGGAATCTCGTCGTAGGAGATCATGGTGACATAGTCCATGCAGATCCAGCCCTGCTTCACACGGCCCCACTTGGCGGCGCCGACGAGCTTGACCTCCAGGATGGTCACTTCCGTGCCGTTGAGAATCTTGCCCACGATGGCGTTGGCGATGCCTGCGCCGCTGCGGACATTTACGCCGGCGTAGGTGTTGGCAATGATGCCCTTGCCGGTGCCGTCCGTCTTCTGGGTCGTACCGGTGCCGCCGGTGCTGCCGGTGCCGCCGGTGCCGGACTCCACGACGCCCATCTTGACCTCCAGATACTGGCTGTAAATCCAGCTGTCGGTCTCCTTGTTGTTGTCAACGTCGAAGTCGATCTTGTACCAGCCATCCTTCTCTTCCAGAACGGCCACCTTGGTACCGCGGTTGATGTTGCCCAGAACCTGACCGTACAGAGCGCCGGTCATACGGACACGGACGGAATCCGCGTTCACAACGGTGCCGGTGCCGATAGCGCCCTTGGTGCCGCCGTCAATGGTGATCTTGCTGGAACGCTTGACATAGTTGGATGCCAGATTGATCCAGCCGTCATAGTTAACGCCGCCGGAGGTGTAGCCCTCAATCCTGCCCCAGATTTCCTCGCCGACAAGCTTGATCTCGTGGACTTCCACTTCCACGCCCTTGGTGAGCTTGAATACGAACTCGTTGTCGCTGCCAGCAGCCTTTCTGATGTTCAGGCTGTCGCTGACAACCGTGAACTTGGTCGGGACAAGGTTAAAGTTATTGTAGGTCACCCAGCCGGATTTGGCAATCACGTTGGTCTTACCGTTCTTGTCAGTCTCCTTGACCGTCCAGTGTGCCTTCACCCAGATCACGCCGTCAGCAACCGCCGCGTTGGTGATCTTAAGACCCGTGGTACCTGCCTTGATGGTGTCGCTGTTGTTGGAACTGGTAGTGGGCTGCACATAGGTGGAGAGATCGGCGCCGGCGTTCACGAGAGTGACCTCGAAAGCGTAGTCCAGAACGCCCGTGTCGGAAACGTTCTTGTCGGTGAGCATCTTAACACTGGTGTAGGTCAGGCAGATCCAGCCGGAGGAGGTACGACCCCAGCGGTGACCGTTGACCGTGCGAATCTCGAAAACATTGACCGTGGTATCCTTTGCAAAACCGCCGACGATCTTGTTGTCCACACCGGGATCGCTGCGGGCGTTCAGATAGCCGTTGTAGGTAACGGTAGCGGTGGCAATGGGAGTGGTGTTGTTGGCGTCGCTGGGAGCAGAGCCGTCATAGACGGTGCTCCAGTCGGTGTACATCAGGGCGACCCAGCCAACCGCCACGCCGTTTTCTTCCACCTGACCCCAGGTCTTGGCTTCGTTGGTAGCGATGATCTTCAGCTTCGTACCGGCGGTGTAGACACCGTTCTTGGCGCTGGAAGCGCTGTCACTGGCGCGTCTGTTAACATAGGAGTTGGTGACCGTGACGGTCACATCGATCTTGCCGCCGGTGTAATCGGTATTGCCGCTGTTGCTCTGTCCGGAGGTCTTGAGCAGAACCCATCCATCTCCGGCTGCAGACAGCTTGCACCATCTGTTGCCATCATCATCGATAAAGTCCTTGATTGCGGTAACGGTGGCAGTGTCTTTCTTGATGGTGCGGAAAGGCTTCACGTTCTTCTTGGTGGGAACGGGGTAGACATCCAGAGAAACCAGCTGGGACACCTTCAATGTCTCATTGATGCCATGCACGTAAGAAAGGTCATTGGCATTGTTGGCCGTCACAGAGGTTGCCTGCCAGCCGGCCCACAGCGTCTTACCGTTATAGCTGCCCGTCAGAGAGGGAACCAGCGTGCCGTCATACTGTGCGGAGTACCAGCCCATGAACTTGTAGCCGTTTCTGGTGGGAGCCGGGATATGTTTGGAAGTCTTGGACGTGTCAAAGAGCAAGGTGTAGGAGGTCGCATAGTTCGGAGCTATGACACCGCCATCGGGATTGTATGTAACGGTGCCGAAGCTGCTGGGCGTTACATCGGAATAAACCCCGTTCTTGTACATATTGACTTCGATCTTTCTGCGGCGGAAATCATCCTGATTGCCCGCCCAGTCGCTCATGGCCTTCAGCAGATCGTTGGTGCCGGCCTTGCTGACGATGGCGCTCTTGACAACGCCGCTGCCGCTCATCCAGGAATCGCCCACGTCGAAGGTGAACAGGACCAGAGCGTCATGCTGGCACTGGGACAGCGTCAGGCTGTTGGCGGAAGCAAAGGAGTTGACCTTCGCGTCCAGATCCAGAATCAGCTTGCGCAGAGCCTGGTCAGCCTGCGCCTGCGTGACGGAGTGCTTGCCCGCATCACTGCTGACAACCTTGCCGCCCTCATACTTTGTTTCATGCTTCTCAGAGCACACCGTGCCGTAACCGATGCGGAATTCATTGGTGCCGGTTACCTGATAGCACGCACTCTTAAAAATAGCCAGCTTCTTCATGATCGTGATCGCGGCCTCACTGGTCTTCAGCGAAGCGGCAGACGCGGTCAGAGCGGTGACAGGCACCAGACTGACCAGCATGATCAGAGTTAATAATACACACACAATTCTCTTTTTCATAGCTACTTACTCCTTTGCTCTTATGTAAGTAGCCATATTATATCAGAGGTGTTTACAAATTGCAACCCCTTTTTAAAAAAAATTACATTTTTGTAACAGTTTGTTTTGTGGGAAACCTTTCCATTCCCTTTTCTCCCCGTATTGTATACCGTTTCTGTCATAAATCCTGAAAAAGCGCCGCTTTTTACCGCGGAAAATGTCATTCTTTTTTCCTGCCTGTCAGGTTTTCTCCGTTGACATTCTCCTTTTCCGCTGATATACTCAAAAAAACGTTACCGGGAGGGATTTCATGGACGGCAAGAAGGCGCTGATCGGCATGTCGGGGGGCGTGGACAGCTCCGTGGCGGCGCTGCTGATGCTCCGCGCGGGTTACGAGTGCATCGGCGCGACCATGCGGCTGTACGACAATGATATGATCGGTCTGGAAAAAGGACACACCTGCTGTAGTCTGGACGACGTGGAGGACGCCCGCAGCGTAGCCAGACGTCTGGGAATTCCCCACTACGTGTTCAACTTCAAGGACGATTTCGAGCGGCAGGTCATCCGGAAATTTGTCAGCTGCTACGAATGCGGCGGCACTCCCAACCCCTGTATCGACTGCAACCGGTATCTGAAATTCGACCGGCTCCTCCGCCGCGCTCTGGAGCTGGGGTGCGACTGCGTGGTATCCGGGCATTACGCGCAAGTAAGGAAGTCCGGCGACCGATACCTATTATATAAGGCGGCGGACAAAGCCAAAGACCAGACGTACTTTCTCGCCTGCTTAAATCAGGAGCAGCTTGCCCGGATTCAGTTCCCCCTCGGCGGTCTGACCAAGCAGGAGGTACGCGCCATCGCGGAGGAAAACGGCTTTATCAACGCCCGGAAGCACGACTCTCAGGACATCTGCTTCGTGCCGGACGGTGATTATCCGGCATTTCTGGAACGCTACACCGGCAAACACTACCCCGCCGGGGATTTTCTGGACGAAAGCGGCCGCGTGGTCGGCAAACACCGTGGTGCGGTGTGCTACACGCTGGGACAGCGCAAGGGGCTGGGTCTGGCCATGGGCGCGCCGGTGTACGTCTGCGGAAAGGATATGGAGAAGAACACCGTCACGGTCGGGCCGAATGAGGCGCTGTTCTCCTCCGCCCTGCGGGGAAACAACTGGGTCTGGTATCCCTTCCCTGAACTGACCGAGCCTGTTAAAGTGACGGTCAAGACCCGCCACAGCCAGACGGAACAGCCCGGAACCATTTACCCCGAAGCGGACGGCTTTGCGCGGGTGGAATTCGACATCCCCCAGCGCGCCGTCGCCCCCGGTCAGGCGGTGGTGGTGTATCAAGGCGATCTGGTGGTCGGCGGAGGCACCATCACGGAAGCAATCCGATAAAGTTTACGCTGCCATCCCCAATTGGGAGATGGCAGCGTATTTGTTATTTTTTGTACTTCTTGTCGGGCCTGTAGACGCTCCATGCCAGCCCGCCGAAAACGGCGGCGCAGGCGAGGCTGATCTTCCAGCCAAGGCTGAACGCGGCGTTGTGATACATCAGGCGAACGTTGTGGACGCCCTTCGTCAGATTCACAGCCACCATGCAGTCCCCTACCAGTTTGATCTCGGCAGGCTTGCCGTCCACCTTGACGCTCCAGTTTCCGTTTTGCGGAACGGAGGTATACAGCAGGCCGTCCCGGTCGCAGTCGATGGTTCCCTCCACCAGCGTGGAGCGGAACTTCGTCAGATTCAGCTGGGACGCCGACAGAATTTCATAGCCCCGCGCGAACCGCTCCCCGTTGAGAACGGCGGCGCTGACAGTCATGGTGCTGCTCTCGTCCTTGTCGCACTCGATGCGGATGTCCACCGTATCTCCGGTCTTCACATCCCCTACCGCGATCATCTGGGACAGGCTGATGGTCTCCTTGTAAAGCTCCACGCCATTGACGCTGACGTAGAAATCGTTCCGCTTGGGCAGATTCAGGTGGACGCACACAAAGCCGTCCCGGTCAGCGGTGTAGGTATAGGTCACGTTGGCACCGGAAACACAGTCGGAATACTTGCAGTAGCCGGTGGAATTGCTTTCCGTGATGTTCGCACCGTTACCGGTGATGGTCAGATTCTCGCCCTGAAGCTTGTGCCAGACCTCCTCGTCAATGCCCGTGGCGGCAGTGAACAGGTCGTTCTGGAACTGGAACGTTCCGCTGCTGGCGGAAAAGTCCAGTTTCGCCAGCGCCGGCTCCGTCAGGAAGCCCAGCGGCAGATACGCGGTATTGACCAGCAAGGACGCCACGCCGAAGCGGTTCACCTCGTCAAAATAGGTGCTGGACTTGTCCTTCCCGTCCCGATCAATCATATACTTGATGCCCAGAAACAGGTTCGCCACCGGGGAGCTTTCCTCGAAGCAGTAGCGGTTATAGGTGTTCTTCGCGCCGTAGCCCAGCGCCCGCATGAACTCCGTGACTTTGACATTGGCGGAACTGGTAAAGGCGGAAATGCCGTTGTAGCCGTTGAGGGCACCGTCGTTCAGGGTCTGGGAATGGGTGGTCTCCGCCCGGAAAAAGAGGTTATCGTCCTCCCGCTCGTACATATAGCGGATGACGGAGGCAGTGTAGGTGGTTCCCTTTGGATAATTGGACACACCCGTACCCGTGAAATACAGTCCAAAGCACACCAGCGTGGAGATCAGCTCCACACCCATGACGGACAGCGCCAATATCCGAATCCGGGCACGCTGACGGTTCCGCTTGGCGCGGGCGCGCATTTTCTGACGCTCCGTGGTTCCCTCCGGCACTTCCAGCTGACCGTAGAGCATGACGGTGAGATACAGCACCAGAAAAATCAGATTATATATAAAGTAGAGAGGGATTTGCAGCGTCAGGCTGCCCAGCTCCAGCGGCACGGTCTCGAACAGCTCATTGGAGCAGGCCAGCACCCCCGCAGTCAGCGCCCCAGCGATCACGATCTGCACCGGGCGGAACTTCCTGCGCATCAGCCATGCGCGGTAGGCCATGTACAGCACCACGAAGCTGTACAGGAAGCTGAACCGATAGGGGATCATATTGGTAAAATGGAAGCCGTGCCAGATGAAATCCAGCTGCCGGATGATGAAGCTCACGTTGAAAAACAGCAGCAGGATCACGGCGCAGCACTTGTCCCTGCGCTTGACGTCCTTCGCCATCAGGTACAGGAACATCAGCAGGATGCTGAAAATGCCGCAGTAAAGATTGGGCAGTCCTTCCTTGAAGGTCGGCTCGATGCTGCCGCCCATGTTCCCCGCCACCTGCCGCATGGCGTCCAGAAGCCCCTTGATGGTGTTCTCCTTGGCGATGTTCAGCCGGAAGCCGGTGGGGAAATTGTTCACGCTGGACTGGGTAGTCTGCAGGGCCGACAGCGCCGGGAAAGTCAGAATGGCAGTCATTCCCAGCGCCAGCAGGGAAAACAGGGCGATTCTCCCAAGATCCGCAAACAGCTTCTTCCACCCGCCCCAGCGGCAGATCTCATACACGAAAAACAGCAGGAAAACGAAAATACAGGTAAAGAACCCGATATAATAATTGGAATAGACGGACAGGAACAGCGTGATCGTATAGAGGAAAAACTTTTTCTCCTTCAGCAGGCACACCGTTCCCAGCGCCACCAGAGGCAGCAGGGCGAAGGTATCCAGCCACATCACATTCCACTGATACCCCAGCGCCCACGCGCACAGCCCGTAAAAACCGCCGAACACCGCAATGGACGCATCGTTCTTGCCGAACAGCTTTTTCAGGAAAATGGCGAAAAACATCCCCGCGAATCCCAGCTTCACCGGCACCAGCAGAGAGAAAAACTCCAGCAGCCAGCCCTCCGGCACCAGAACGCTGAGCAGGTTCAGCGGCGACGCCAGATAATAGGAGATCAGCCCCAGATAATCCATCCCCATGCCGATGCTCCATGTGTACAGCAGCCCGCTCCCGCTGCGGAGAGCACGGCGGAACGCCACGAAGAAGGGATAATACTGGTGGTACATATCCGAATACAGCATGGAATACTTGCCGAACGGCTCGTATTTGCTGATAAGCATGACAAACAGCATTCCCATGCAGGGAATGGCAAAGGCCAACGCCGTATAATTCCAATGAAATTTTCTGCCGGTTCGCTTCACAGGGACTCCCCCTCAACAATCTGAATCGTAAAGTGTATTGTATCACGAATTTTCTCAAGGGTAAAGCACCCTGATGATTTATTTTCCCGTACAAAGAAATTCTTAAACAGAAAATCGCCCCGCCGCTTTGATGGGCAGTCATAAAACAGCGAATGGAGCGTATCGGTACAGATACGCTCCATTTCTCGCGCCAAAATGCGTACACCCCCTTGGCTTGCCCTCTGGGAGAGCTGTCACCGTAGGTGACTTAGAGGGTCTTGCGCCCTAGTATACCCTCTCCCATAGGGAGAGGCAAGGGGTGCTCGCATTAAATGATACAAGAACAGGCACAGCTGGTTAACCCACTGTGCCTGTTAACTGTCCAATGCAGCCTACTTGGGGCAGCAGTCCTTATCGATCATCAAGATCGTCGTCGTCATCATTGTCGCCGGTGGTTGCGATCTCGCCGTAGCGAACCCGGCGTTTCAGCTTCATTTCCTCCACCTGCTTGTGGATCAGTTCCTTGACAAAGAGTGGGTCCTTCACGTTTTTCAGCACCAGCGTCGGCATGGTCTTGTCGGAGGACAGCACCGTGACCGTTCCCACGCCGAACAGGCGCTGCCACAGATTGCGTCTGGTATCGATGTCCCGCACCCGGTAAAGAAGAATATCGTCATCCCGGATGTTCAGGAATCCCTGGGACAGGAACAGCCGATCCTCGGACAACTGATAGCGGGTAAAGGACAGGGGCATCCCCAGATGACGCTTGCGGTCTTTCCAAAGGTATTCAATGGTAATGGACACTGTGCATTCCTCCCTTGTTACTTTTCTATAGTTTACCTCTGCAAGGAAAGAATGTCAAGAAAGGAATTTTCGCCTACAGAATCAAACAGATCAGCCCCGTCGCGCCCTCGTTGACGATTCTTGTCAGTGTTCCCCGGAACTTGCCCCTGACTTCCTCCGGCATTCCCAGCAGCTTCGTGGTCAGCCCCTCCTGAATCAGGTCGTACACGGATTTTCCGAAAATGTTGCTCTGCCACAGCTTTTCCGGGTCTTCGCCCATGAGGGAATTGACCAGATCCTGAGACTGCTTTTCGTCTCCCACCATGGGGTTGATCTCCGTGTCAATATCCACACGTACCATGTGAATGGAGGGCGCGCCCGCTTTCAGCTTCACGCCGTAAGCGCCGCCCTTGCGGATGATCTCCGGCGTTTCCAGCTTCATTTCCTCTGCCGCGGGCATCACCACGCCGTAGCCCGTCGCCCGGACGGCGGAAAGGGCATCGGAGATCTTGTCGTATTCCTGCTTGATTTGGGACAGCTCGGTGAGCAGCTGCAATAGCTGGGCGTCGCTTCGGATGGGCATTCCCGCCCGGGCGCTCAGAATCTCGTAGAACAGCGCCTCCGGGAACACGATGGCGCAGATCACGCTGCCGCTGCCCAAATCCACACTGCGCAGACTGTAGTCCTGCACCTGCGGTAGCTCCCGCAGTCCGGCCAGCACTCCTTCCGCCTGACCCAGCGTGTGAATTTCCTCCGCCATTTCCAGAAGCGCCTGATACAGCGCCGCCTTTACGGGATGCTCCGGCTCCAGCGCGTCCATCCACCGGGGGAGATGCACCCGCAGCTCGCTCATGGGGAAGGTGTACAGCAACGCCTTCATGAGCTTTCCGATACCCTCGGCGTCCAGCGCCTGACAGTCCGCCACAATGGGCTCCAGAGCGAAGGTGTTCTGCAGATACGCCTTCACCGCCCCCGCCGCCTCCCCCGCCGGGTTGCGGGAGTTGACGATCACGAGGAAGGGTTTTCCCGTTTTCTGCATGTCGGTGATGGCCCGTTTTTCCGCCTGTACGTAATCCTCCCGGGGAATTTCCGTAATGGTGCCGTCGGTGGTCACCACAATGCCGATGGAGCAGTGCCCCTCCATGACCTTTTTCGTCCCCAGCTCCGCCGCTTCCGTCATGGGAATCTCATGGTCGTACCAGGGGGTGGTCACCATCCGCGGCACGCCGTCTTCCTCCGCGCCCACCGCGCCGTCCACCATGTAGCCCACGGAGTCGATCAGCCGCACCCGCAGCTTCGTCACACCGTCGGGAGAAATCTCCACCGCTTCCTCGGGGACGAACTTCGGCTCCGAAGTCATGATGGTCTTCCCGGAACCGCTCTGGGGCAGCTCATCTCTGGCGCGCTCCTTGCGATAGGGGTCGGAGATGCCGGGAATCACCAGCTCCTCCATGATTCGTTTGATGAGGGTCGATTTTCCGGTACGCACCGGCCCGACAACACCCACATAAATATTGCCGCCGGTTCTGGCAGCAATGTCCGCATAAATTTGATCCATAGCCAGCCTCCTTCTCGGCAGGAGAAAGGCTCCTGCCATGGGTTTGGAACAGAGTATGTCCCGAGAAGAATAAAAATGCTTCGGCCACTGGAATTTCTGATTACGGAATTTTGTTGTTATGTCAACCATCAATATCAAAAAATTGCCGCCTTATGGAAAAGCGGCTTCTGACTGTCCTGATTCAAAGGCATTGGTCGTCCGGCGAGGGGACGTATTCCAAAATCTCATTAACCTTGCAGCCGAGAATCCGGCAGAGGTCGTTCAGGGTCGTGGTGGTGATCGGCTTGTTTTTGCGCAGCTTGTCGATGGTGGAGCTGGATATATGATGATCTTTTATGAGCGTATACGTGGTTTTAGACGATTTTTTCAGGGTTTTCCAGAAGGGGTCGTAAACAATCACACTATTGCGTCTCCTTTTTTTGGTTACGGTTTCCAGTTGCAGTCTTTTTATTCTAGGTTATAATTTTTTACTTGACTATAGTCGTTAAAAAGACTATAATGTTCATGGGTAAGTGAAAATATACACCACTCGTCCCAAAATTTACTCCAATGGAGGTTGAAAACAATGAAAAAACTGTTCGCACTGCTGCTGGTTCTGGTCATGGTGATTGCCCTTGTCCCGACAGCAGTAGCCGCCACCGAAGCGGAAGGCACCCCCTCCGCCGTGGCGGGTCAGGAAACTCCCGGCGACTCTAAGGGCGACGAAAACCCCGAGAATCCCGAAAACCCTGAGAACCCCGAGAATCCTCAGAATCCCGAAAATTCCCACAAAGGTCACATGGCTACTTGGAAAATTGACACAACTACGCATACCTGGTATTGCCTTTCCTGCAACGTGGCAATAAACGCGGCTGAACCCCACTCCTATAACCCCACCACGCACAGATGCACCGTATGTGGTATACCGGATTCAAATTATTGTAATCATACAGATACCAAGTATGTATCTGCCGGAAGCGAAGGTCACATCCAGTACTGCACCAACTGTTCGGCTCGCCTGAGTAGCGTGGAACCCCATCACGCGGTAGGAAACGAATGCGATTTGTGCGGCTATGACGGATTGGGTTGCAGCCATGAACATACAAGATGGGATTGCAACAGCGAATGGCACGGTCTCTTCTGCCTCGATTGCAGCAACTGCATTAAAGAGGGGAACCATGTCGGTATGGACGATGGTGTCTGTGATGAGTGCGGATACGGCGCATCAGACCCGAATCATTGCGATCATAAGAATGTAGACTACATACCCGCCGGAAGTGAAGGCCATGTCAAATACTGCTCTGACTGTTTTGCCGATCTCAGTGACATAGAACCCCATCACAGAGTTGGGAACGTATGCGATCTCTGCGGCTTTGACAAATTTGATTGCAGCCATGAACATACAGTCTGGAGTTATAATGACAACTATCACCATCTTCTCTGCAAAGATTGTAATACCATTATTGACGACGGTGAGCATGTTGGTATGAACGACGGCATCTGCGACAAGTGCGGATTCAAAACAAACGCTGAACATCATTTCCTGCCCGGCTCTCACGATTGCACAGACCCCGGCTGCAATTATCGATCCTTCTGTTCTGATCCGAACGGTGACGGCAAATGCGATACCTGCGGCGCCCCCGGCCATTTTGGAGATGTCATCTGGAAAGACCTTGACGACAACTCCCATGAGGCCATCTGTTCGGAGTGCAAGGAATCCATGTGGACAGCATCCCATTATGACGACGACAACGACGGTAAGTGTGACGCCTGCGGTCACAAGATGTCCGGCACTACCGGCGGCGGTACCACCGGCGGTAAAGAGAACACCGGCCTTGACAAAGTCCCCAAGACCGGCGACGTGATGGCTCCCGTGGCCATTCTGTCCGGCCTGATGAGCGTTGCGGCTGTCTTCACCAGGAAGCGCTTCTTCTAAAGAATCTCTAACCCCAACCACGGCGGTGACGGTACTCCCGTCACCGCCTTTTCTGAGGATGATTTACCATGACCAACCAAAACAATGGAAAATACCTCCCCCGAGATCAAAAGGGGCTGAAAAATTCTCCCGTTTCCCGAATTCTTCTCGTCGTCGCGCTGGTGTCGGCGCTGATCTTCGCCGGGACGGTGTTCATTGCCCTGCGCAACCAGATTGCCCTGAAGCGGATGGCCGCGGAGGCTGCCCAAGAAACCACACAGGCATCCACCGCCGCCCTGACAGAGCCAACCGTCCCCGTCCAGACCCAGTCCACTGTCCCGCCCATCACCGCCGCGACCACGCCGCCCACAGAGCCGCGGGAGATTCTCCCCCGCTTTCTGGAGCTGTCCCAGAAAAATCCCGATTTAGCTGGCTGGCTTACCATTCCGGGAACCAGGATCGACTACCCCGTCATGTACTCCCCCGACGAACCGGAGCGGTATCTCCACGCCAATTTTGAGGTTAGCTACAGCTTCGCCGGGCTTCCCATCATTGACGCAGCCTGCGACCCAGAAAGCGGCAACCGCATCATCTATGCCCACAACATGCTGGACGGCAGCATGTTCCGCACGCTGCTGAAATACCAGCAGAAGGATTTCTGGCAGCGCAATCCGGTGATTTCCTTCAACACCCTTTACGAAGAACAGGAATATGAGGTCGTGGCCGCCTTTTACGACAAGGTCTACAAAAAGAGCGACACAAATTTCAAATTCTACCAGTTTTATGACACCTCTGACCAGAGCAGCTTCGACGAGGCCATGGCCTATTATCGGGAACACGCGCTCTACGACACCGGCGTCACCGCCCAGTGCGGCGACCTGTTTCTTACTCTGGTTACCTGCGCCTACCAGACGGAGAACGGCCGGTTCGTGGTCGTCGCCCGAAAAAAGTGACCGTCCCTCCGCGCCTCGGCCGTCCGGGAGAAATACCCGCGAAAACATATGTTTTTTTGTGAAAAAATCATTTGACAAATGACGCAAAAGCCTATATAATATCTAGGCACGACTGTGAGAAGGGGGAAAAGTATGCTGCTGGGGCTTTCCAAAATCATTGACAGTCCGGGCGCGTCAGTCACCTTTTCCACAACCGTTGACCTGAGTGATCTTTGTTACGGTGTCAGCTACCCTGTGTCCGAGCCGGTCGCGGCAGAGGGCACGGTGCGGAACACCGCGGGCGTTCTTGTGATGACCGGTGAGATCTCCACCTGCATCCACGGCACCTGCGACCGATGCGCCAGAGATTTTAGCCGGGAAGTCCGCTTCCCCATCGATGTGGTTCTGGTGACGGAAATGGCCGACGAAGAGAACGAAGACGAGTGGGTATTCCCTCTGGAGGGAGACAGCGCCGATCTGGACGATATTGTACGGACGGTTTTCGTCCTGAGTCTGGATTCCAAGCTACTGTGCAAGGAGGACTGCAAAGGTATTTGCCAGCGCTGCGGCAAAAACCTGAACGACGGCCCCTGCAGCTGCCAGAAGGAGCTTGATCCCCGATTTGCTGCTTTGAAGCAGCTTCTTGAGAAGTAAGTCCAAAATGAATGCTGTAAAAAGCAGTTTGACCAAGGAGGTGTCACCATGGCTGTTCCTAAGTGTAAAGTGTCCAAGGCCCGCCGCGATAAGCGCCGTGGCTCCAACTGGAAGCTGTCCGCTCCCAGCGTAGCGGTTTGCCCCAAGTGCGGCGAGCCCGTCATGCCCCACAGAGCCTGCAAGGCTTGCGGTACCTACAATGGCCGTCAGGTCGTGGCTGTCGAGGCTGAGTAAGCCAACAAGCGGAAAGCAGAGGAAGGTGCGTCGCGCCTTCCTCTTTTTCCATGCTATTTTGCGTGTTCCAAAAGCAATATTCACCAAAATCGCTCTGTTAAATTTGTATGAATCCACTTTTTTGCATTGCTTTTGCAGGAAAGATGTGTCATAATAAACTGGATAATCCGTCATATGGAAAGGAAGTGTTACCATGGCAAAACCTCTGGTCGCCATTGTCGGGCGGCCCAATGTGGGCAAATCCATGCTTTTCAATAAACTCACAGGGCAGCGCACCTCCATCGTAGAGGACACCCCCGGCGTCACCCGGGACAGAATTTACGGCAGCTGCGAATGGTGCGGGCGCACCTTCTCCCTGGTGGACACCGGCGGCATCGAGCCGGGTACGGACAGCGAAATGCTGAAATTCATGCGCCGTCAGGCGGAGATCGGTATTGAGCTGGCCGACGCCATCATCATGGTGGTAGACGTGCATTCCGGCGTCACCGCCGCCGATCAGGACGTGGCCACCATGCTGCGCAAATCCGGCAAGCCCATTGCGCTCGCCGTGAACAAGTGCGACTCCGTCGGCCCCGTGAATCCCGATGTGTACGAATTCTACAGTCTCGGCATCGGCGACCTGTTTGAGACCTCCGCCATCCACGGCCACGGCACCGGCGATCTGCTGGACTGGGTCCTGGAAAACATCCCGGAGGATTCCGGTGAGGAGGAGGACAGCGACGTTATCAAGGTCGCCATCGTGGGCAAGCCCAACGTAGGCAAGTCCAGCCTGTTAAACCGTATCCTCGGCGAGGAACGGGTCATCGTCTCCGATGTGGCAGGCACCACCCGGGACGCCATCGACTCCTATTTTGAAAACGAAACCGGAAAATACTGCTTCATCGACACCGCCGGTATGCGCCGGAAAAGCAAGGTGGATGACGCCATCGAAAAATATTCCAACATGCGCTCCATCAGCGCCATCGACCGGGCGGACGTGTGCCTGATCCTCATCGACGCCAACGACGGCGTTACCGAGCAGGACACCAAGATTGCCGGACTTGTCCACGAAGCAGGCAAAGCCGCCGTCATTGTGGTCAACAAATGGGACGCGGTGGAGAACAAGGAAACCAACACCATGCGGGATATGGAGGCAAAAGTCCGTCAGGGCCTCAGCTACATGCTCTACGCCCCGGTGCTGTTCCTCTCCGCTCTCACCGGCCAGCGGGTGGACAGGCTCTTTCAGGTCATTCAGGACGTTCACGCCCAGAATACCAGCCGCATCACCACCGGCGCGCTGAACAGCGTCCTCGCCGACGCCACCGCCCGGGTACAGCCGCCTACGGATAAGGGTCGCCGCCTGAAGATTTTCTACATGACCCAGGCCAGCACCAAGCCGCCCCATTTCGTCATTTTCTGCAACGACGCCCGGCTGTTTCACTTCTCCTATCAGCGCTATCTGGAAAACCAGATCCGGGAGGTCTTCGGTCTGAACGGCACCCCCATCCGCATCACCATCCGGCAGCGGGGCGACAAGGAGGACGAATGATGCTCCAGAGAATTCTTATTACCGCCCTTGTCTCCTATTTTCTCGGCAACCATAACGGTGCCATCTGCGTCAGCGCCATGCTCCACGACGACGTGCGCAGCCATGGCAGCGGCAACGCGGGGCTGACCAACTTCATCCGCAGCTACGGCGCGGGGCGCTCCGCGATGGTCATTGCCATCGACGTAGGCAAGGCCGTCCTCGCCTGTCTGCTGGGCGGACTGATGTTTGAGCCTTACGGTCTGCGTCTGGAGGGGATGATCCTTGCAGGTGTCTGTGTAATGCTGGGGCATGATTTCCCCGCCTTACAGGGCTTCCGGGGCGGCAAGGGCATTTTAAGCGGCTGGTTCATTGCGTGGACGATCGACTGGCGCATCGGGCTGCTCATCGGCGTCGTTTTCTTCGTGACTTATCTGATTACGAAGTACGTCTCTCTTGGCAGCGTGCTGGCCTCCATCACCTTTGCCGTGGGCTTTGTCGTCTTTCAGCATGACCACGTGTACGTTATGGCCGGGGGCATTTTCATGGGTGCGCTGTGCGTGTTCATGCACCGGGCAAATATCCTCCGCCTGATTCACGGCGAGGAACGGAAAACGAATCTCTTTGGGAAAGGAAGCAAATCATGAAAGCAGCAGTAGTTGGCAGCGGCGCCTGGGGTACCGCTTTGGCCGTCCGTCTGTGCAAAAACGGTCACGACGTTACCATGTGGACGTACGAAAAGGACAAGATTCCGGAAATGCTGGAAACCCATCACAATCCCCGCCTTCCCGCGGCGGTATTGCCGGAAACCTTAAAAATCAGCGGCGATTACGATTGCGTCAGGGGCTGCAAGCTGGTGGTCATGGCAACGCCCTCCTTCCCCCTGCGCGCCGTCAGCCGGGGTGTGGCTCCCTACATTGACGAAGATGCCGTGGTGGTCTCCGTCACCAAGGGCTTGGAGCAGGGCACCCATCTGCGCATGAGTCAGGTGGTCGCGCAGGAGACCGGCAAAAATGTCGTCGCCCTCACCGGCCCCAGCCATGCTGAGGAGGTCTGCATCAATCTTCCCACCGGTCTGCTGGCTGCCAGCACCAATCAGGCGCTTGCGGAATTCGTGCAAGACGCTTTCATGGCGGACACCCTGCGGGTGTACACCAGCCCCGACCCTGTGGGCGCGGAGCTGGGTGCGGCGCTGAAAAACGTCATTGCCCTGTGCGCCGGTATCACCGACGGCCTCGGCTTTGGTGACAACGCCAAGGCCATGCTGATGACCCGGGGTCTGACGGAAACCGCCCGTCTGGGCGTGGCGCTGGGTGCGAAAAAGGAGACCTTCGCCGGGCTTGCCGGTGTGGGCGACCTGATCGTCACCTGCACCTCCATGCACTCCCGCAACCGTCGGGCTGGCATCCTCATCGGTCAGGGCAAAGACCCCCAGGCCGCCATGAAGGAGGTCGGCGCGGTGGTGGAGGGTTATTACGCCGCCAAATCCGCCTATGAGCTGGGCAAGGCAAAGGGCATTGATATGCCCATCACCGACGCCGCCTACAAGGTGCTCTACGAGGGCGCAGACGTGAAGGACGCCGTTCAGGCGCTTCTCTCCCGCCAGCGCAAATCCGAGTCCGAAGACGCGGGCTGGCAATAACTTCATACGGAAAATGGCATCCCGGGCGGGATGCCATTTTGACTGTCAAAAAGGATTTGTGTCCTCGCTGATCGCTTGCTATCTGGTCTTGTGTGTGCTATACTGAATGAAAGTTCAATAAATTGGAATACGGAGGACGACTGATATGAAGAAAACGGCCATATTGATATACGATTCATTTTGTAATTTTGAAATCAGCACCGTACTTGAGATACTGGCACTTGCCGAAAAACCGATTACGGTTTTTGGAATTACAAGAGAGGCAATCAGAAGTGAAGATGGGCTGTCGGTATTACCTGATGATACTATCGATAATCTAGATTTGGATGCGTACGACAGTTTGATATTGCCGGGCGCAATGGATATCAGAGAAGCTATTGAGAATGAAAGAATTATAGATTTCATCAAGAAGTTTGAGGGAAAGACAATAGGCGCCATTTCTATTGCACCCCTGTTACTTGTTAGGGCTGGATTACTGAATGGAAAACCATTCATGGCTGGTATCAACAAAGAAGAAATCTTTGAAGAAGGTTTTTCAGAAAGTGATTTAGCTGAAATGGTGGGATGGGATGACAATTTAAGCAAGCCGGTTGAGGCGGGATATATTATAACTGGTAATATAATTACGTCAATATCATATAACTTTGTCAAATGGGCGTTGGCGTTTGGGAAAATGCTAGGAATTGATATCCCTGCAAAAACGTTTGGGCTTCAATAGCTTCCAGTTTGACTGTTGGATTTGTCCCGTTTTGTTAACTGTTTTCCCCTTATACCTTTCCTCCGCAAGACCCTTGAAATACGCCAAAATGGCATCCCGTCCGGGATGCCATTTTTTATATTTTCACGTTGGGGAAATACTGCTCCGCAAAATCCACCTTTTCCACCTGAAAGGACTTGCCATTCAGGTATGCAAGTGACCCTGCATCCGTGGTGAAGGTGAAGGTCAGTTTGTAGGAATACAGCGCCTGATAGCTCCGGTCGAAGCGCTTGTCCAGCTTGCCGTACTTGCCGTCTCCCAGCAGGGGGTGTCCCGCATGGGCGAACTGGGCGCGGATCTGATGCGTGCGGCCAGTGATCAGCTCGCACTCCACCAGCGAAAGCCCCGCCGCGGTTGCGAGGGTTTTGTAATTGGTCTGGCAGGTCTTGCTGCCGGGCTGGGGCGTGTCCGTGACGTACACCCGGTTTTTCTGGGCGTCCTTGAAGAGATACCCTTTCAGGCTCCCCTCTTTGGGCTTGGGACTCCCCTCCACAATGGCAAGATACCGCTTGTCGATCTCCCGATCCTTGATCTTCTGATTCATCACCCGCAGGGCTTCCGCGGTCTTGGCGGCGATCACGATGCCCCCGGTGTTCCGGTCAATCCGGTTGCACAGCGCCGGGGTGAAGGCGTTTTCCTCCCGGGGACGCCACTCCCGCTTCTGGTACAGGTAAGATTGGATGTGGTCGATCAGGGTGCGGCCATATTCCGCGCCGTCGTGGGGATGCACCGCAAGGCCGGGGCGCTTGTCCACAAGCAGAATGTTTTCGTCCTCGTAGACGATGCTCAGCTTGGGATTCGCCACGGTGAGATAGGCGTTGTCCTCCCGGGGCTTGTCAAAAAACTCGTCGTTGATATACAGCTGTAAGACGTCGCCCTCTTGCAGCCGGGTGTCCCGCTCGATGCGCTTGCCGTTGCACTTGATGCGCTTGATGCGGATATATTTCTGTGCCAGAGACGCCGGAAGCAGCGGGACTGCCTTCGCAAGAAAGCGGTCTAAGCGCTGCCCCGCGTCGTTCTGTCCGATGGTAAACTCTTTCATCCGTTCTTTCCCATATTTTCGTCGAAATGTTGGTTGACCTGCTCCGTGAACTCCAGCGCGGCGTTGTAGCCGAGCTTTTTCTGACGGTTGTTCATGGCCGCCACCTCCAGAATCATGGCAAGGTTCCGCCCCGGGGTGATGGGGATGGTGTTCATGGGGACTTTGACCCCCAGCAGCTCCATGTACTGCTCCTCCAGACCCAGCCGGTCGTAGACCTCCTGGGTGTTCCATGGAACGATGTTCACGATCAGGTTGATCTCGTTTTCCGTGCGGACGGCGCCCATGCCGAACAGCTTCGCCACGTTGACGATGCCGATGCCCCGCAGCTCGATGTAATTGCGGATCAGCTCGGGAGCGGTACCCACCAGCGAGTTTGTGGAGACCTTGCGGATTTCCACGGCGTCGTCGGCGATCAGCCGGTGGCCGCGCTTGAGCAGCTCCACGGCGGCCTCACTTTTGCCGATGCCGCTGTCGCCGATCAGGAGAATGCCCTCGCCGTAGACCTCCACCAGCACGCCGTGGCGGGTGATCCGGGGCGCCAGTGCGGCTTTCAGGTAGGTGATGATGGTGGAAACGATGGTGCTGGTGGCTTCCTTGGTGCGCAGGACGGTAACATTGTGCTTCTGCGCCATCTGGAGGCACTCGGCGTGAGGCGGGATGTCCCGGGCAATGAGCAGCGCCGGGAATTTGTAGGAAAACAGCCGGTCGAAAATCGCGCCCCGCTCCTTGGGCTGCAATTTGTCCACATAGCTCATTTCCACATTGCCCATGACTTGCAGACGCATAGGCTCGTAATGGTCAAAATAGCCCGCCAGCTGAAGGCCGGGTCTTGCCACGTCCTCAACGGTGATGCGGATGGCATCAAAATCCGTGGACGCATAGGTGACTTCCAGATTAAATTCCTTTACCAGCGTTTTCAGCGGCACACTGTATGTATCCGTCATGGTTTTCACCCCGAAAGCAAGCTTTTCCCCACCATTATACCCGTACGGGGCGGGAATATCAATACATTTCAAAAAAACAAATTATTTTGAAAAAAACACTTGCATTTTACCGCGAAATCTGATATCATATCTAAGCGCCTGTGAATTGGCGTATTTATCGAGTCATTATCGGATGGGAGGTGCTAGAAAATGGCTAAGTGTGATTTTTGTGGTAAGGGCGTAACCTTCGGTATCAAGGTCTCTCACTCCCACAGACGTTCCAACCGTGCATGGAAGCCCAACGTGAAGCGCGTCAAGGCTGTCGTTAACGGGACCCCCTGCCATGTGTACGCTTGTACCAGATGCCTCCGCTCCAACAAGGTTGAGCGCGCCGTCTGATTATCTTGGCATATAAATCCGCCGCTGAAATTTTCAGCGGCGTTTTTATTTTGTCTTCCTTTATACGAATCAAGGCTTCCCCTCCGGGGGAAGCCTTGATTGTTTCACCATATCAAATTTTACAGCAGCGCCATCACAGCATCGGCATACTGTGCGGCAGTGGCCGCAGTACCGTCGCTCTTGACTTCAACTTTGCACTCCGCCATGGCCTTTTCCAGACGCGCGGCAGCATCGGCGCGGCAGATGTGGCGGAGCAGCATGGTGGCAGCCTTGATGATGCTGGCCGGGTTGGCGTAATCCCCCATGCCCCGCTCGATCATCCGGGGGGCGGAGCCGTGAATCGCCTCGAACATGGCGTAGCGGTCGCCTACGTTGGCGCTGCCCGCCGTACCCACGCCGCCCTGAATCTGGGCAGCCTCGTCGGTGATGATATCGCCGTAGAGGTTGGGCAGCAGCACCACTTGGAACTGCTCCCGCAGCGGCTCTTTCAGCAGATTCGCCGTCATGATGTCGATGTAGTAATCGTCCACGGTGATGCCGGGATAGTCGGCAGCGACCTCATGGCAGATGGCAGTGAATTTTCCGTCGGTCTTCTTCATGATGTTGGCCTTGGTGACCACCGCCACGTGGGTCTTGCCGTTGTTTTTGGCGTAGTCAAAGGCGGCTCTGGCAATGCGGCGGGTGCCCAGATCGGTAGTCACCTTGAAGTCCACCGCCATGCCGGGCAGCTCCACGCCCCGGCTGCCCAGAACGTACTCGCCCTCGGTATTCTCCCGGAAGAACATCCAGTCGATGTTCTTTTCGGGGATACACACGGGACGGCAGTTGGCGTACAGATCCAGCTCCCGGCGCATGGCCACGTTGGCGCTCTCCATCTTGCCGCCCATGGGGGTGGTGGTGGGGCCTTTCAGCAGCACGTCGCAGGTCTTGATCTCCGCCAGAACGTCGTCGGGAATGGCCTTGCCGCAGGCCATGCGGTTCTCAATGGTCAGTCCCTCGATCTGCTTGATGACGATGGAACCCGCCGCGATCTCCTCCGCCAGCAGCTTTTCCAGCACACGGGTGGCCTGCGCCGTGATGACGGGACCGATGCCGTCGCCGTCAATGACGCCGATGGTGACCTGCTTCTTGGTGGAAAAATCCGTCTTTTCCCCGTTCATGTTCCGGATTCTCTCCAGCTGCTCCTCCAGCAGCTTCTGAAACGCCTCACAGGCAAGTGTAATTTCCTTCATTATTGTCCGCCCTCCTTTGTGTAGTTCAGCAGTCCGCCTGCCATCAGAATCGCCCTTTGACGCTCCGTCAGGGCGCAGTTTACATAAAACTTGAAGCCATCATCAGCAGTGACCGCGAGTCTCCCCTGCTCCATGCCGCTGGCAATATCCGAAATGGTCAGAACAGCATCCTGATTCAGCTTGTCGTAGTCCTCCGGGTTTTCAAAGGTCACCGGCAGAATGCCCGCGTTGATCAGGTTCGCCACATGGATTCTGGCGAAGGACTTGGCGATGACGCACCGGATGCCCAAGTACATGGGCACCAGCGCCGCGTGCTCCCGGGAGGAACCCTGCCCGTAGTTGCTGCCGCCCACGACGATGCCGTCTCCCGCCGCTTTGGCTCTCTCGGCAAAGGTGGGATCGCAGACCTCGAAGCAGAACTTGCTCAGGTAAGGGATGTTCGACCGGTAGGGCAGGATCTTCGCGCCGGCAGGCATGATGTGGTCGGTGGTGATGTTGTCGCCCACTTTCAGCACCAGCTTCGCCGTCAGGCTGTCGGCAAAGGGCTTGCTCTTGGGGAATTCCTTGATGTTGGGGCCGCGAAGCACCTCGGCGTCCGCCGCCTTGTCCGCGGGGAGAGGCGGCAGCACGGCGGAGTCGTTCACAAGGAATTTCTCCGGCATGGTCACGTGCAGGGGCTGGTCAATGGTGGTCGGGTCGGTGATGTACCCCGTCAGGGCAGAGGCCACGGCGGTTTCGGGGGAAACCAGATACACCTGCCCGTCCCGTGTTCCGGAACGACCCAGGAAATTCCGGTTGAAGGTTCTCAGGGAAACGCCGCCGGAGTTTGGCGAGAAGCCCATGCCGATGCAGGGGCCGCAGGCGCATTCCAGCAGCCGTGCGCCGCTGGCGAGAATGTCCGACAGTGCGCCGCAGTCGCTGAGCATGGTCAGCACCTGCCGGGAGCCGGGGGACACGGACAGGCTGACAGAGGGGTGAATGGTCTTGCCCTTCAGCATGGCGGCGACCTTGAGCATGTCGTACAGGGAGGAATTGGTGCAGGAGCCGATGCATACCTGATCGACCTTCACGTCTTTCAGCGTCTCCACGGCCACCACGTTGTCCGGGCTGTGGGGACAGGCGATCATGGGCTTGAGAGTGCCAAGATCAATGTCGATGATCCTATCGTACTCCGCGTCCGGGTCGCTGGACAGAGGAACGTAGTCCTCTTCCCTGCCCTGCGCGGCCAGAAACTTTCTCGTGACCTCGTCGGAGGGGAAAATGGAGGTGGTCGCGCCCAGCTCCGTACCCATGTTGGTGATGGTGCCCCGCTCCGGAACGGACAGGGTGGCAATGCCCTCGCCGCCCCACTCGATGATCGCGCCCACGCCGCCCTTGACGGAGAGGATGCGCAGCAGCTCCAGAGATACGTCTTTGGCGGTGACGTAGGGTCTGAGTTTGCCCGTCAGGTTCACCTTGTACATTTTGGGCATGGTGATATAATACGCGCCGCCGCCCATGGCCACCGCCACGTCCAGTCCGCCCGCGCCGAAGGCCAGCATACCGATGCCGCCGCCGGTGGGAGTATGGCTGTCAGAACCGATGAGGGTCTTGCCGGGCTTGCCGAAACGCTCCAGATGCACCTGATGGCAGATGCCGTTGCCGGGGCGGGAGAAATACACGCCGTGCTTTGCGGTGACGGTCTGCAAATAGCGGTGGTCGTCGCTGTTCTCAAAGCCGCACTGGAGGGTGTTGTGATCGACGTAGGCGATGCTCATTTCCGTTTTCACTCTGGGAATACCCATGGTCTCGAATTCCAGATAGGCCATGGTGCCGGTGGCGTCCTGGGTCAGGGTCTGGTCGATGCGCAGCGCGACCTCGCTGCCGGGGGTCATGTCCCCGGATACCAGATGGGACGCAATGATTTTCTGTGCGATTGTCTTACCCATGATTTTTGAATCCTCCCAACATGTGCTTTTTCGCGTTTTCGATATGCTTTGCCATGAGGCTCTCCGCAAGGTCGGCGTTGCCGGAAGCCATGGCGTCCAGAATTGCCCTGTGTTCCTTCCGGGTGTTGATGGTGCGCGACCAGTCCTCCATGGAGATGCGGCGGTAGCGCCGGGTCTTCCGGTGCAGGGGGAGCAGCGTGTCCACGATGACGGTACGCTTGCTTAAGTAGCAGATCGTGTCGTGGAACTGTTCATCCACCTGCCGCAGAAGCTCAGCGTCTCCCTTGTCAAAGTAAAAATCCTGCAGGTCGGCGATGTGGGTCAGTTGGGCAAGCCCCTCGGGAGTCATGTTCTTCGTGGCATAGTAGGCGGCAAGCCCCTCGATGCGCTGGCGGATATTCATGATGTCCTCCAGATCTTCCTCGGTGATGCCCACCACACGGGAGCCTTTTCCGGTGTCCTCAATGAGCCGTTCCTGTTCCAGACGGCGCAGCGCCTCCCGGATGGGGGTGCGGCTGACGCCCAGCTGATCGACCAGCTTCAGTTCCGTCAGTATCTCGCCCCGGGGGTAGACGCCCTGAATGATGTCGTTCTCCAGCTTCTCGAACACCTGATCCGCCAGAGACGTGGTTTTGAACTGATTCATATTCTTTTCCTTACCCTCTTTCAGCAAAGTCAGGGGCAAGCTGCCGTATTTTCTCTTTCAGCTCCCGTTCTGTCATGACCGTCTGGCGGCCGTCCTCATACTGCTGGTCTACCCATTCCTTCATGGCGATCACTAGCGGCGACTTTTTGTCCAGCTTCTCGCCGTCTTCCAGACCGTAGGTCTGGTTGATCCAGTAGGCGACGCCCGCAAGGCCGGAGGTTTTGCTGATTTGCACCGTGGCGGGCTTGTTCAGGATTTTCTTGGTATCGAAAATGGTGTAGATTTCCTCGTCCTTCATCAGGCCGTCGGCGTGGACGCCCGCCCGGGTGACGTTGAAAGCGCTGCCCACAAAGGGCGTCATGGGCGGGATATTGTAGCCGATCTCGTTTTTGAAGTAATCGGCGATCTCGGTGATGACCGTGGTGTCCATGCCGTCCAGCGACCCCCGCAATGACGCGTACTCGAACACCATGGCTTCCAGCGGCACATTCCCCGTCCGCTCGCCGATGCCGAGCAGGGAGCAGTTGACCGCGCAGGCGCCGTAGAGCCATGCCGTGGAGGCGTTGGCCACGCCCTTGTAGAAATCGTTGTGGCCGTGCCATTCCAGATGCTCGCTGGGAACGTCGGAATAGTGCTGCAAGCCGTAGATAATGCCCGCCACGCTTCGCGGCAGCGCCGCTTCGGTAAAGGGAACGCCGTAGCCCATGGTGTCGCAGGCGCGAATCTTCACCGGCACCCCCGCTTCCCGGCTCAGCCGCTGCAATTCGTTGACGAAGGGCACCACGAAGCCGTAGAAGTCCGCCCGGGTGATGTCCTCCAGATGGCAGCGGGGAATGACTCCGGCATTGAAGGCTTCCTTCACCGTGGCAAGGTAGTAGTCCATGGCCTGTTTTCTCGTCATCTTCATTTTCTTGAAGATGTGGTAGTCCGAGCAGGAGACCAGAATGCCGGTTTCCTTAATGCCAAGGTCATGCACCAGCTGGAAGTCTTCCTTTGTCGCCCGAATCCAGCTGGTGATCTCCGGGAATTTGAGGTCCAGCGCCATGCACTTTTCGATGGCCTCCCGGTCTTTTTTGCTGTAGATGAAAAATTCCGTCTGGCGGATGATGCCGTAGGGGCCGCCCAGCTTGCTCAGCAGCTTGTAGATGTTTACGATCTGGTCAACGGAATACGGCTCCACGGACTGCTGACCATCCCGCAGGGAGGTGTCCGTGATCCAGATCTCCTCAGGCATGGACATGGGCACCCGGCGGTGGTTGAACGCCACCTTGGGAATGGTGCCGTAGGAATACACATCCCGCTGCAAATTCGGTTCCGCCACATCCTGAAGGGAGTATTTGTAGGATTTCTGCTCCAACAGGTTGGTCTTACTGGAAATCTCTAGCATAGAGGAAGCCCCTTTCCGCTTTCTTGTCTTAATGTATACAATTATACAGCTGTACATTTATCTGTCAATGCACAAATACAGCAAAAAAACGGTCTGCCGCAGCAGACCGTTTGGTAATCTTTTTTCTTAGCCAAGCATCACGTCCAGAAGCATCATCACAGCAAAGCCCAGAATGATGCCCATGGTGGCGCAGTAGGGCTGCTCTTTCTGATTCTGCTGACACTCCGGTATCAGCTCATGTACCGCAACCAGAATCATCGCCCCGGCGGCAAAGGCAAGGGCATAAGGCAGGATCGCTTCCACCGTCACCACCAGCAGCGCGCCGATCACCCCGGAAACCGGCTCCACCAGACCGGAAGCCTGCCCCAGCAGGAAGCTTCTGCGCCGGGAGTAGCCCTCCCGCCGCAGCGGCACGGACACCGCCGCCCCCTCCGGGAAATTCTGCAAGCCGATGCCCACGGCAATGGACACCGCCCCCATCAGCCCATCCGGGCTTGCGCCGGTCCCCAGTGCCCCGAAGGCCACGCCCACGGCAAGCCCCTCGGGGATATTGTGCAGGGTGATGGAAAGCACCAGCATGATAATGCGGTTCATACGTTCTCCGGGCATTCCCATGCCCGCTCTTTTTCTGGCAAAGCAGACGGCCTTATCCGACCCCCACAGGAACAGCGCCCCCAGCAGGAACCCGGATACCGCTACAAGCCACGCAGGTGTGTTCCCTACAGCCTCCGCCCGCTGAATGGCGGGCTGTAACAGCGACCAGAAGCTGGCCGCGATCATCACGCCGGCAGAAAAGCCCAACATAAGATTCAGCGCTCTGGTACTGGGGGATTTGAAAAAGACCACCGTGGCAGCGCCAAGTGCCGTCACAAACCAAGTCCCCAGTGTCGCCGCCAGCGCCAACCAGACATAATGTTCCACATCGCACCTCCCGTAACCATTATAGTATCCGGGTGACGATTCGGTGCGTGCGTTTGTCGAAAAAAACGTTTACACTACTTTTCCAGCCTGGAAATCAGCGCCGTGCCGTTTTCCCGCAGCCATTTCCGCTGGATTTCATAATCCGGTAAGACATGCTCGACCTCTGCCCAGAAGCGGGCGGAGTGGTTCATTTCCTTCCGGTGGCACAGCTCGTGGACGACCACATAGTCCAGCACCTCCGGCGGCGTGAGCATCAGCAGGCAGTTAAAGTTGAGATTTCCCTTACTGCTGCAGCTTCCCCACAGGGTATGCTGACTGCGGATGGTGATCCTGCCATAGGTCACACCCACCAGCGGAGCAAAATGGGCCACACGTTCCGGTAGCGTTTGCCGCGCCTGCCGGGCAAGCGCCTGTATCTGCTCAGCCGTAAACACGGGAAGCCGCGCCGCGGCAGTCTGCTTTTCCAGATGCTTTTCAATCCAGCCGGATTTGCTTTCCACGAACCTGCGAATATCCGCATTGGACATCCGCCGGGGGCACCGCACCAGCACCTCGCCGCTTGGGGCTATCTGCACCGAAATGGTTCTGCGGCTGCTGCGGATAACGCGGTATGGAATATTGTATTTTTCCACTTTATCGTTCATAATTCCTTCAAATAATCTCATTTTAATCCTTTTCCAGAATTTACAGCTTGAAAATTGATTACGAATCGGTTACAATCCTTTTGTCTTCGCGAGGCAAATACTGAAACAGGAGGTTGGCAAGATGTTCTTTTTCAATTGCAGCACCAACAATTCTGATTGCAGCTCCATTTGGCAGCTGCTGAGCCGTCTGTGCGGTTTCGGCTGCTGAGGAAATTTTGTAGCCTTTGGCGATCCCGTGTTCTGCGGGGTCGCCTTTTTTGTCAAGTCCAAAAACGCAGTACCGAAAATTTCCGGTACTGCGTCTTTTGTAGCGTTATACGCCGCCGCGGATCTCCAGCAGCTTGCCCTTGAGGTCGTTCTCCATTTTTGCCATTTCCGCTTCGGCGGCAATGCGCTTCTCCCGGCCTTCGGACTGGATCTTCATTACGTCGTCCAGCGTCTGAATCAGCTCGGCGTTGGTCTTTTTCAGGGTTTCGATGTCCACAATGCCCCGCTCGGCTTCCTTCGCGGTCTCCACGGAGGCCATGTGCAGCTTTTCGGCGTTCTGTTTCAGCAGGGCGTTGGTGATGTCGTTGACCTGACGCTGGGCCTGAGCGGCCTCGTTGGAATGGGCAATGCCCAGCGCCAGAACCATCTGATTCTTCCACAGGGGGATGGTGTTCATCAGCGTGGTCTGAATCTTCTCCACCATCACATTGTCGTTGTTCTGGATCATGCGGATCTGGGGCGCGGTCTGGATGGAAATGGTGCGGGTCAGCTCCAGATCGTAGATCTTCTTCTCGAACCGGTTGCACTTGTCCGCCAGATCTTTTGCCGCCTGCGCGTCCTCCGCAAGTCCGGTGGCCTGCGCCGTGGCTTCCAGCTCCTTGAGCTTGCCTTCCCGTACCTCCTGCAGCTTCTTCTTGCCTGCCAGAATGTACATGGTCAGCTCCTTGAAGTAGGCAAGGTTCTGCTCGTACATCTTATCCAGCATCGCGGAGTCCTTCAGCAGCCGTACCTGATGCTGCTGGAGCGCGTCGCCAATCTTCTCCACATTGACCTCTGCCTTGGCGTAGCGGCTCTTCATGACCTCCAGCTTGTTCGCCTGCTTGCGGAAGAAGCCGAAGAAGCCCTTTTCCTCCTCGGCGTCGAAGCCTTTCAGCTCACCCACCACGTTGACAATCAGGTCGCCCACCTCGCCCAAATCCTGCGTGCGCACATTGGCAAGGGCGGCATCGGAGAAGTCGGCCATCTTCTTCTGGGTGCCCGCGCCGTACTGCAAGATCTGGGCGGTGTTCTCCACGTCGATCTTCTGGGCAAAATCATCCACCATCTGCTGCTCCTGGGGCGTCAGCACCGGCTCGGCAACCTTGGTCTGCTGTAACTGCGTCTCCTCGGCCACGACCAGCTTGGGCGTGTTTTCCAGCTCCGGCTCCAGAGTCAGGCTGGGGATGGGGGCGGATTCGTTCATATCTTTGTATTCTGCGTCCATAATTGATCTCCTCTTCCAGTAATATGGTTATTTCTTACAGCGTCTGCTGTTTCTTCACTTGGGACAGGCCGTCCTCCGTCAGCCCCTCCTGCGCGAGCAGGGTGTTGAGGACGGAAATGTCGCTGGAAACGTCCATGGCGGAATCCCGGAACAGGTCGTCCAGCAACTTCTCAAAGGCCAGATTCAGCGTATCCAGCGTGGCCTCAATTTCCTTCTTGGAAGCCTGAATGTTTTCCCCCTGCACGGGCTGTGCATCCATGTCCGCGTAGGCGTTCAGGAGCTTCACCGTCATGGGCAGGTAGTAGTCCATCAGCTTCTTCAGGTCGGGGACCACCTCCGGATGCGCCTCCGCCCGCTCAAAGATACGGCGGACGATCAGCTCCATCCGGGAGATTTTCTCAGAAATTTCCTCCCCGGGAATGGCGTCGTTGCAGGCGCGTATCTGGGCGATGAAGGCGTTGCCCCGATCCAGAACCTCCTGCACCTGCGGGTCATGGGGGCTGGACACCTTCGGGGCGCTGGCGGCGGCTTCCTGCCGCTGACGCTCTTCCAGAGCCAGACGGCTCTGCTCATAATGCTGGTAGGTCTCGTCGCTGGTGATGAGGCAGGTTTCCTCCCTGTCCATATGCCCTTCCAGAAACAGCCCCTTGTTGATCATCTTCTGCAATTCTCTGCGGACGAACTTCACGTTCTTTCCAACGCTCCGCGCCAGCCGCTCCAGCGTGCAATGGGTGCTCTCCCCAAGGGTTCTTTTGTACATCTTGAACCGGCTGACCCATCCCAGCTTGCGGATGCCGCTGACGATCAGCCACGTTCCGGCAACGATGCCGCCAACCGTGATCACGGTAGACGCGATTCCCAGACCAATTCCCATGATCAGCCTGACCAGCAGAGAAATAAGCGATATGAACCCGGTGAGCAGCGCCAGACCGCCGCCTACGATCTTCACCAGTCCTACGGCAGTCTCGCCGCCGGTTCCGGCATAAAGCACGGGAAGGTCTTTCTTTTCCTCCACGACCGTGGCCTCGACCTCCCGGTAAACGGGTCTGGCAGGCGGGGTCGTGGGACGGGCGGCGGCTTCCATCGCCTTGCGGACGGCCTCGCTTCCCATATCTACGGCCTTGCCCACGGCCTGACTGACCGTCTGGTTCAGCTTCTGAAAGTCCCGGGCATTGACGGCTCTGTCCACAATGTCCTGAATGCTTCTTCCAAGATCGTCCCAGTCCTGATTTTTATTTGCCATACGATCCTCTCCAAAAAATATTCTCTATCATTATAGCGTGATTCCGCGAAAAAAACAAGCGATATGAAAAAAATATGCGTTGTTTTCCGGCTCGTCGGAAAACTGTCTGATTTTGGGGTGTGTTATTGATACAAT
>OJQV01000257.1_pt1 | contig 43462 bp, 37 predicted proteins | sample 1598821 | NCBI WGS metagenome assembly OJQV01 (sample SAMN03922509, study PRJEB24848) | human gut metagenome | isolation source: stool sample | host: Homo sapiens | place: Germany | collected 2011-11 | reverse complement strand
CCAATGGAAGTATTCAACGCAGCTCCAATGGCTGCATGATTAAGATTAAGGTACGGTTAGATTTTTTATGATTTTTATTTGTCTGTATTAACAAATCCGCACCACTTCTCCTTTCGGAGCAAGGTCAAGACCGGCCTACGGCCCCTTTTCCCTCCTCCTCCCCACTCCACGTAAAAAGGACCGCGAAGTTCATGCGGTCCTTTTTTATTTCCTTATTTTGTATCTTTTGCTGCATCAGCTGTATTATCTGTCTTGGCGTCCTTGCCTGTGATGCGGTCGAGGAGTTTGCTGCCTGCGGATTTGTCGTCCTTGGCTTTGGAGTCAGCTGCTTTCTTGGCTTCTTCGGCTTTCTTCTTGGCTTCTGCATCAGCGGCTGCTTTGGCTGCGCGCTGCTGTTCGATTTGCTGGCGGATGGATTCCGGGATGTAGAAGTTCTTGACGGAGTAGCCAGAGAGGGCTGCTTTCATGTAGTCTCTCCAGATGGCTGCCGGGATGGTGCCGCCGGTGTAGCCTGCGTTGCTGGAGGTGTCGTCGCCGATCCAGACGGCTGTGACGAGCTGCGGGGTGTAGCCGACGAACCATGCGTCGTGTTCACCGTCGGTGGTGCCTGTCTTGCCTGCTGCCGGGCGGCCGATGTATGCGTTTCCGCCGGTGCCTCTGGAAATGACTTCCTGGAGGATGCTGGTCAGTTTGTAGACTGCGTTTTCATTGATGACCTGTGTGGATTCCGGTGTGCCGGTGTGGTCTTCGAGGACGCTGCCGTTCCTGTCGACGACCTTGAGGACGGCGATTGGTTTGACGAGTTTGCCGTCGTTGGCAAAGACGGAGTATGCTTCTGCCATGTCGTAGACGGAGACGCCGTTAGTGAGACCGCCGATGGCTGCTGCGAGGTTGTCATCGTTCTGCTTACCGCTCATGACGAGGGTGGAAATGCCTGCGTCCTGTGCGGTTTTCAGGATCTTGGACATGCCTACGCGGTTGGCGAGGTCGATGGTCGGGATGTTCATGGAATCGATCAGGGCCTGTTCGAGGGTGACTTTGCCGCCGCTTTCGCCTTCATAGTTCTTCGGTGTCCAGCCACCTGCATAGGTCTTCTTTTCATTGCTCAGAAGATCGGATGGTTCGAATTTGTTTTCAAAGGCGGTGACATAGACGAATGGCTTGAATGCGGAGCCAGGCTGACGGACCATCTGGACAGCGCGGTTGAAGTGGTCTTCGCCGCGGCCGCCGACCATGGCTTTGATCTGGCCTGTGCCGACTTCGATGGACATGAGAGCGCCCTGCGGCTGTGTCAGGCCCTTGGAGTCTTTGGAACCTGCCGGGAGGTCGTTCTTCAGCGCATTTTCAGCGTCTTTCTGCATATCCAGATCGAGGGTGGTGTAAATCTGGAGTCCTTCTTTGTAAATGGTATCAGAGCCATACTTGTCGCTGATGGTCTGAATGATGTAGCTGACGAAGTAGGAAGCTGTGTTTTCTGTCGTCTTGGCAGACTGCGGTTTGGCAAGGTGCAGGTCGGCCTTCTTGGCAGCGGCAGCATCGGCTTCGGAAATGTAGCCGTACTTAGCCATCTGATCGAGGACGATCGCCTGGCGGTACTTCGCTGCTTCTACGCTTCTGAATGGCGAGTAGTAGTTCGGGCTGTTCGGAAGTCCTGCCAGCAGAGCGCACTGCGCGAGCGACAGATCCTTCACGTCCTTGCCGAAGTAGACGCGGGATGCGGTCTGGATGCCGTAGCAGCCCTGGCCGAAGTAGATCTGGTTCATGTACATTTCAAGAATCTGCTGCTTGGTGTACTTGCTTTCGATTTCAAAAGCGAGGACGACTTCAAGGAGCTTTCTCTTCAGTGTCTGTTCCTGTGTCAGGAATGCATTTCTTGCGAGCTGCTGGGTGATGGTAGAACCGCCCTGTCCCGTCGCATTGCCGGAAACCACGTTCGCCCAGATGGCACGGAGAATACCGCGCGGATCGACGCCATGGTGTTCATAGAAACGGACATCTTCCGCTGCCACGAATGCATTCTGCAAATTCTTCGGCACTTCGCTGATCGGTACGGGGATACGGTTTTCCTCCGCATGCACCGTCGTAATCAGGCGGCCCTTCGTATCATAAATACGCGAAGACGCATTCGGCGTAATATTAGCCGTCACATCCGGAAGCTTTCCGGAAACGGACACAAAAAATCCCGCAGCAGCGCCTGCTCCTGCGATAAAGAAAATCACGACAAGAAATATGATAATCTTCTTGAACATGGAAGATTTTTTCTTGGGCCGTTCTCGGCGAATGTCAGAGTTCTTCATAAACTAAACGCGCACTCCTATGCAAATTGTGAGAGCCCCGTCAAAACGGATAGCTGACTTTTGATAAAAAAAACAATAATCATTCATATTATATCACAATCCCACAATCAGAAGAAAATCAGAGGAAATGGGAGGATGAGGGAGGGGGATATTTGTGAAAATGGAGTGGATGTGGGGAAATATTGACAAGAAAACCAGACAACCGCAGCTTTCCTGCGTGGTAATGAACCCCTTTCGGCGCATGCGCGCCACTTTCCCCTAACGGGGACAGCTTTCTCGTCTAGGAAATCCGGACTCAGTACATCGCTATTGTGAAGGTGTAATAGGAAAGAGTCTATTGAGTGTGAGGCGTACCTTGGATTTTTATCGGCGATGGCGGGAGCGGAGGAATGATGATAAAACCATACAGCCGGCCCATGTCCTAGAAACTACATCTCATCCGAGAAATTTTTAAAAAGCAAAAATTTCCCACCTTCTCCTCCCGGAGCAAGGTTAACTCCCTTAAACCTCGCGTTGCTCGATAAAAACCTTACGACCAAGGCTGACGCCTTGAGGAAATACAACTCATCCGTCGGCTCCGCCGCCACCTTCTCCTCCCGGAGCAAGGTTAAGACCGGCCTACGGCCCTGAAAATCAGGACTCAGTACATCGCAGTTGATAAAGGTGATTCGCGTCGATGCGGAAGGTTTTGACTTGCCCCAGCGGGGAAGGAGCGGTCAGCCAATCATTTAACTGTTGCTGACGAAAGGGGTGCAGTATTCATTAGTTTTTATAAAAAGGTTCCACGAGCGCAGCGAGGTTTTACGGTTTTCTCTTTTCCCTTTGCGAAGCAAGGAAATGGTTTTGGAGCTCGCCCCGTAGGGGGAGCTGGCGCGCATTGCGCCTGAGGAGGTTCATCTCCACAAGGCGAAGCCTTGGTCGTATGGTGTTCCCATTCGCACCTTGGGGCGGTTGTGAAGGTTTGATAAGAAAGAGCTTCCTTTCCCATCTTTTCTAAACTGAAAGCGTACCTTTGCTTTTCTGCGGTTTTTCCCGCGCAGCGGTTGTCCGGTTTTCTCTTTTCCCTCGCCCCTGGGCGGTTTTCCTGTTTTCTCTCCCCTTTTCCCCCCACGACAAAACCCCCGAAGCTTGGCTTCGGGGGTTTCCCTATTCTTATTCTAATCTTAGAATACGTCTTTGAGGACAATGGTCTGTTCGCGGCTTGGGCCTACGGATACGATGCCGATTGGTACTCCGATGAGCTTGGAGATGCCTTCGAGGTATTCGAGGCAGAGGGCCGGGAGTTCATTGTAATCGCGGATGTCGCTGATTTTTTCTTTCCAGCCTTTGAATGTCTTATAGACCGGGGTGATCTTGCCCAGGAATTTCAGGTCAGCCGGGTATTCTTCTACTTCTTTGCCTTCGTATTCATAGCCTGTGCAGACTTTGATTTCTTCCATGCCGTCTAAGATGTCGAGGCGGGTGATGGCGAGGTAATCGAAGGAGTTCAGGGCTGCTGCGTAGCGGACGGCGCGGGTGTCGAGCCAGCCGATGCGGCGCGGGCGGCCTGTGACGGTGCCGAATTCGTGAGCGGTGTTTCTCAGGTATTCGCCGGTTTCGTCATGGAGTTCTGTCGGGAACGGGCCTTCGCCTACGCGGGTGCTGTATGCTTTGACGACGCCGAAGATGTTCTGCATCATGTGCGGTCCGATGCCTGCGCCGATGCATGCGCCGCCGGCGGTCGGATGGGAAGAGGTGACGTACGGATAGGTGCCGTTGTCGCAGTCGAGCATAGATGCCTGAGCGCCTTCGAAGAGGACGTTCTTGCCTTCTTTGACGAGCTGCTGGACTGTGTAGTTGGTGTCTTTGACGTACGGACGGAGTTTTTCTGCGTATCCGAGGTAGTCATTGAGCATGGTTTCGTAGTCGAAGCCTTCCATGCCGTAGAGTTTTTCGAGGAGCAGGTTTTTCTGTTCTACGTTGTATTTCAGTTTTTCAGCAAAAGTTTCCTCGTCCATGAGGTCGCAGATGCGGATGCCGATACGGTTGATCTTGTCTGCGTAGCACGGTCCGATGCCGTTCTTTGTTGTGCCGATCTTGCGGCTGCCCTTGCGGGATTCTTCGGCTTCATCGAGACGGATGTGGTATGGGAATACGACCTGTGCTCTCGTGGAGATCTGAAGGTGTTTTGCGTCGATGCCCTGTTTTTCAAGGTTTTCCATTTCTTCGAGAAGACTCTTTGGATCGACGACGACGCCTGTGCCGACGATGCAGATCGTTCCCGGGTACATGATGCCGCTTGGCATCAGGCGCAGCGGATATGCTTTGCCTCCCGTTACGACTGTATGGCCTGCGTTGTTTCCTCCCTGAGAACGTACTACGACGTCTGCCTTCGCGGCGAGATAATCAACGATCTTGCCTTTGCCTTCATCGCCCCACTGGGCGCCGATTACCATTGCTGTTGCCATGTGTCCTTCTTCCTTCCTGTTGAGGAATGCCCGCGGTTTCCTTGCATGCGAAACTGCGGAGTCAAAAAATATTAGTCTTTCAAGACTCCATACAAAATTATTATAGCATAAACCCGCCCGATGGGCGTGATTTCCTTCGAATCAAAAACGGCCGTTTGTCCAATAAAGACATGAAAGGAGCTGCGACAAAACGATTGCGGATTTTGTCGCAGCTCCCCTTTTTTCGGGGATTTCCGGTCAGTCTTAGTTGTCCTGGAGGGCGCGTTTCAGGATCTTTCCTGTCGCGTTCTTCGGGAGGGCATCCATTGGGATGAAGCGGCGCGGGATCTTGTAGCTGGCGATGTTCTTGGACATGTGCCTTCTGATCTTCATTTCATCGAACTCATAGCCGTCCTTCATGACGACGTATGCCCACACGACCTGGCCGCGGAGCGGGTCCGGATGACCGACGACGGCGCATTCGCCGACGCCTTCCACTTCGTAGATGCAGTCTTCGACTTCACCGGGGTAAATGTTTTCCCCGTTCATTATGATCAAATCTTTGATACGATCGACGATATAGATGTACTGTTCGTCATCCATGTACGCCAGATCGCCCGTATGGAGCCATCCGTTCTCGGTGAGGACTTTCCTGGTCTCCTCGGGCTTTTCCCAGTAGCCTTTCATGACGTTGCTGCCGCGGACCATGAGCTCGCCCACGGTGCCCGGCACGTACGGGCCGCCGGATTCTGTCCTGACATAGGCTTCGACGCCCGGAAGGACGGGGCCGCTTGTCAGGTACTTAGGTTTTCCGGCCGGCATCATGCAGACGACCGGAGATGCTTCGGTCAGACCGTAGCCTTCCTGAACCGGATGGTGGTAGCGGTTGTGGAATGCCTGGGATACAGGCTGCGGAATCGATGCGCCTCCGGAAATGAAGGTATGCACGGATTTCATGACTTCCGGTTCGCCGCGGCGGGCCAGGAGGTTGTACATCGGCGGTACCATGATGGCAATCGTCACGGAATGTTCCACGATCGTGTTCGTGATTTCAGACGGGCTCTTCGAGCGCAGGATGACGATGGTCGCATGCGCGTAGAGGCCGGCATTGACGACGGTCGTGAGGCCATAAGCGTGGAACATCGGCAGGACGCAGAGGACCTTGTCTTCCGGTACGAAAGTGATGCGCTGCAGGTACTGCTCCACATTCGACACGAGGTTCCTGTGCGTCAGCATAGCACCCTTCGGGCTTCCTGTCGTGCCGGACGTATAAACCAGCGCGCAGACGTCATCTTCGGTAACATCTTCCGGGAAATCCGGGGCAGCCGGTGCGATTTCCTTCTTCGTCTTGTAGTCCAGGTCATGGATGCCGATGGACGGGCAGGAAACTTCCAGCACAGTGTCCGTGATGAGCAGCATGGAACCGGAATCGCGGAGGATGTAATCCACTTCGCGGTCGACGAGCGAATTGTTGATCGGGATGATAATAGCGCCAAGGCTGACCACTGCCATGAATACGTAGACGAATTCTGCGCGGTTGGCGGTATAGAGGCCTACACGTTCCCCTTGGCGGACTCCCATTTCATACAGCGTATTTCTGTAGCGGGCGACTGTTTTTTCCAGCTCGCCATAGGTGACTACGGCATCGCCTTCGAACACCAGATGCGCCGGATCGGCACCCTTTATAATCTCATGTAAAAACATCATTCACCTCTCGGGGAAAAATAGAATAACGTTGTTATTTTAACAAAAAACACGTTTTGTTTCAAATTTCATGCGGAACCCGTCACTTTGTATCTCTATTTTCTATCATCCTATGAAATTTCTTATTCAATTCTTATGATATAATTAGAAAGTATCATAAAATTTTTATAAAGGAGGCACTTTCCATGATGAGAAGTACTGAAATGTCCATGGATGACCAGATCCGCAGCATCCATCATAAATACCAGATTCCTGAAGACGAAGCGAAGGAAATCCTTTCCAGAGGCTTCCGCTTCAACGACGTCGACAAAGCCGCCCTCCTCTCCTGCCTCTCAGGCAAGACAGCCGGCGAAATCCTCGACATGAGAAAAGACGACCCATGGGGCCGCATCGAAAAGAAACTCGGCCTGACCCCGGAGATCTACAGCAAACGCTACATCGCCCACAGAGCCGACCGTCTCCACCGTTTCTACGGCATGGATGCCAAGAGAGCAGAGACACTCCTTTCCGAAGGCTACCCGAACCACTGGCTCCGCCTCGCCTACCTCATCGAACAGCACACAGGCAGCCTGATGGAAAACATCGTCAAAGCACGCAGCAAGTCCATGAAATGGGCTCCCTACGTCCAGCAGGAATTCGGCATCAGCGAAGAGACCTTCAAGTCCTGGATCGCTGAAACAAGAAATCCGTCACTGAAGAAGAGATAATATAAGGAAAGAAAAAGCGAAAAAGGAGCTGTGGCAAAATGTGCGATCATTTTGCTACAGCTCCTTTTTTATTTCCTTATTTTTTCTTTTTAAATATCACTAATCAAGTCATTTCCCGGTACGAGCGGGGTGTCACCGGGGTGCCAGGCTGCGGGGCACATCATGTCGCCGTGTTCGTAGACGAACTGGCAGGCTTCTACTTTTCTGAGGAGTTCTTCGGCATCTCTTCCTACGTTGGAGGAGATGATTTCGTAGCCTACGACCTGGCACTTGGGATCGATGATGAAGGTAGCTCTCTGGGATTCTTCTCCGTTCTTGGCGAGGACGTCAAAGGCGCGGGTGAGGACCTGGCCGGGGTCGCCGATCATGGGGAATTCTACTTTTCCGATGGCCTGGGAGTGGTCGTGCCATGCTTTGTGGACGTAGACGGAGTCGCAGGAGATGGAGTAGATTTCACAGCTGATCTTCTTGAATGCTTCGTAGTGGTTCTGGAGGTCCTGGAGTTCGGTCGGGCAGACGAAGGTGAAGTCAGCCGGATAGAAGAAGAATACGCTCCATTCCCTTTCAGGTCTTCTTTGGTAACGGGGCGGAATTCGTAGTCCTGGTAGGCTCTGACAGTGAAGTCCTGTGCTTCTGAATCGATCATTGACATAGTTTTTCTCCTCTTTGTTATTGTTATTATTATTTTTCGCAGTCTTTGAGATCATCACAGCAGTCCATGGTTTTCAGTTTCTGGACGAATTCGCTGTAGGGAATGGGTTTGCTGAAGTAGTAGCCCTGGATCCTTTCGCAGCCAGCCTGCTGGAGGAAGCTGAGCTGCTCGGCGGTTTCCACGCCTTCGGTCAGGGTGTGTACGTCGAGGGACTGGGCGAGCATGATCATGGGTCTGATGATTTTCTTGGATTTGTCGCTGAAGTTCCTCATGAAGCCCATGTCGATCTTCATTTCGTCGAAGTCGAAGTCACGCAGGGTAGCGAGAGAGGAATAGGCGCTGCCGAAGTCGTCCATCAGGACTTCATAGCCGGCTTTGCGGAAGAGTGTCATCTGTTCTTTGATCTTGGCCGGATCGGACATCAGGGTGGACTCGGTGATTTCCACGCGGAACATTTTCGGCTCGAGGTTGTATTCCTTAACGGCTTTCTGGAGTTCTTCGTACGGATTGCAGGTCTCGAAGTCGGTTCTGGAGAAGTTGAAGGAAACGGGCACGATTGGTGTGCCTTCTTCGATGCATTTCCTGAAGTCTCTGGCAATCTGACGGATGATGTAAATGTCGAGCTTGTAGGTGAAGTTCGCTGCTTCGAGGACGGGGATGAATTTGCCCGGCATCATGAAGCCTGCTTTCGGCGAATTCCATCTGGCAAGGCCCTCGGCGCCGCAGAGTTTCCCTGTCCGGGCATCGACCTGTGGCTGGTAGTAGACTTCTATTTCATGGTTCTTGAGCGCATCCCCGATATTCAGGAGGACGAAGCTTCTCGTCCTTTCCTTCTCAAGGAGGTTCTTGTCGAAGATGTTGTAGAAGGACATGTACGAATGGCGGTCCACGTCACAGGCCATCTTCGCGCGGTCGCAGGCTTCCGAGGCGCTCCCTGATCCCGCCGGCGCAGGTGAGGACATAAAAATGGTCTTCTCCGAAGCGGGAGACGCTGTTCTTTCCGAAAATATCTTTCAGGATAATGGAGAACTCGACGAGGAGCTTGTTCCTTTCCTGTATGCCGTAGCGGGTATTGTAGACTTTGAAGCCGAAGAAATCGAAAGCGACCATGGCAGGAATCTTCCCGCTCCTGAAGATTTCATTCTTCGGCGAATTGGCGTAGTCAAGGAAATTCAGCATGCTGGGAAGACCTGTCAGACGGTCATGCGTGGATCTTGCCGCTGCGATGAATACGTAGACAAGTCTTCCTTCCACGTAATCATTGACGAAATTGGCGTAATTCTGCACGTACTTGAAGACGCCCTTCTTCGTGTGGATCCTGTAATTCGTCACGCCGGACGTCCTTCCTGATTCCCTGGCGCGGCGGACGTAATCATGGACGATCATCCGGTCTCTTGCATAGACCATCCCGATGAATGTCCCTCCCGTCAGCTCGACGAATTCATCCCATGTATCGCAGTCGAAAATATCCAGAAGCTTCTGATTGGCATAAATAATCTTCTTGGTCTCATCCCCGCGGTACACAAAAAAGCCTCCAGGCATCCCGTCCATTAGACCGGCCATGAAAGGCTTCTCAAAATCGACCTTAGTCAAAGCTATCTCATTCATCATTTTTCATCCCATAAAAAAGTGTTTCTTAACCAGGGGCTTTCCCGGGAATTAAGAATATCCACCTTCGCGCATATGCGCCTTATTAGCCTTAATATAGCGCAAAACATTCTCAATTTCACTAGGATGCATTATTTATTTTTTAGTTATATTTTATTTGCTATTTCCGCATATTCGAAAGAATACAAAACGCCGAAATTAACCATAGACTCGAACTATATTCCAAATATGACAAACGTTTCTATTTTTCGCTTTATCTCGTTATCTTTTTGTTATCAGTGTCATACAGAAGAATGAAATATGATTGATTTTGAGAATGAAGAGTGATGCAAAAAGACTGTGGCGAGATGATTGCTCATTTCGTCACAGCCTTTTCTTATTTCTTATTTCCTATTTCTATTTCTTCAAAAATGGATCGTCGGAGATCTTGTGTTTACCTTCCATGGTTCTTGCGTTGTCCATGTTGAGGCTGTACTTCGGCGAGGAGAAGTCATATTCAGGGTTGTAGTAGTTCGTCTTTGCATCCCAGATGCCGGTGACGGTGTCAAAGGCGAGGTCGTTGGTGAAGACCTGGTGTTCATGGGACTTCAGGGCTGGCATGAGGCCCGGGTGGGCTGCCTGGTAGGATGGCGAGAGGTAGACGAAGAACGGGATGTGGACCATGTCGTAGTAGAACGGGGACGCTGTGTGGTAGTGTTCCATGTTCTCGCCGTGGTCGGAGAAGTAGACCATGGTCTGGAGGTTCAGGTTCTTCTTCGCGTATTCGAAGATGTCGCGGATGACTTCGTCGTCATAGGCAATGGTCAGGTCATAGTCATGGTACGGGTCGCTGGACGGGATGCCGAGTTCGTCTCTCTTGTCGATCGGAACGCGGGCGAGGTAGGTGTAGTGGCTGCCGTCGATGTTGATGAAGATGACGCGTTTCTTGGCCGGCGGGAGTTTCTTCAGGACTTCCAAGGTGTAGCCGTCGTAGTTCTTTTCCCAGTAGGAGCCGTCGGAGCGTTCGGCGATCATGGTGACGCCGGCGCTGGAGAGGGAGCTTCTGTTGTGGAAGGAAATCCAGTCCGTGCGGTAGCCGGCTGCTTTGGCTACGTCGACCATGCTTACGACGTCAGCGAAGGATTTGTCATTGTACTGGTTGGCCGATGTCATGGCATAGGAAAGGGACATCAGCGTATTCGGGAAGTTCGAGTATGCCATGTAGCCCAGTGCGAAGTCCGGTGTATTGGCGACGAAAGAGAGCCATGGCGTCGTGTTTTCCGGATAGGACGGGTTGAATACTTTCATGTGGTCGCGGTTCGCGCTTTCGCCGATGATGACGATGTGCGTACCTTCTGTGATGCCTGCGCCGGGATCGACGAAGGTCATCTTCTTCACGTTCTTATCCAGGTTGTCCGTGAGTTTCTGGAGGAGCTGGAATTCGCTTCCCTTGCTGTCCATCGTACGGACGATAGTGATCGGGAAGACGTGGATGATCTGACGGTAGAAGCCGCCGAAGAAAAGGACGAAGAGGACGCCAAGTCCGATGAGGTATCCTTTGGACGTGCCGCGGAGCGGAGATTTCATGCCGCGCGCTGCCTTTACCATCGAATGGACAAAGGTGAAGGAAACGGCAAGGACAAAGAGGAAGGCAAAGACGGCGCCGATGATTCTGACAGGCGATCCTATCGTGGCCAGGAAATCATGGATTTCCTTCATATGGGTGGAACGGACGGCCATCATGGCGAACATGTCCATTTCCCCGCCAAAGAGGATGTAGTAGCCGATATAGATGAAGGGGCAGATTGTCATGAAGAAGGCGAAAAGGCCCGCAATGAGTTCCCAGAGGAAACGGAGCTTCGGCAGGCGCTGATTGATTTTCTCCGTAATTGTCAGGTAGACGTAAGGAAGCCCGAAAGCAACGCCGCCCAGGACATAGTAATCGCCGAGGTGCTTCTTTTCAGGAAGCGACGCGAAACCGTACGCCCAGGTGAAGGTCGCCATCCAGAGGATCGGCAGCACCGCCGCCCATGGGAAGAATTTCTTCAGGAACGCTTTGTCAAAGACAGAGAAAAGGCCCAGGGAAACAATGAGGAAAACCAGAACCCCCACGCCCAGACGCGGCTGGACATAGCTTCGAAGGTCCGGGAAATCCCCGCCCAGATGAAGGATCAGCGCAATCAAGAGCGACAGTCCCGCCGTCCAGGCTAATGACGGAAGAATGACTTTTTTCATACAATACCTCGCAATATATTTCGTGAATTCAAGAAATGTTCCTGTTTTCGTAAAACTTCCTTATTATATCATGAAAAATAAAACTCACGTAATAATCATGCGAAAGATGCATAAGCTAAGAAATAATGAATAAAACATTGGAAAAAGATGGGAGGATGGTGATAAAAATGGACAAACGAGCTGAGGCTCGAGAAAATAAGCAATGAACCCCTTTCGTCGCCTCCGGCGCTACTTTCCCCTAACGGGGACAGCTAAACCTCGCTTCGATCATGGTGATCAACCCTATCAGCACTTCGGACATTGTTCCAGTTTTAATCCTACACAAATGAAAATCAGGTATTCCCGGGAAGTGAAATACCTGATTTTCATTTGCTGCTTTATCTCCTTGGATTGGATAAGGGAGAACTGGTTAATAGATGCGGCGGATTGCCGCGGGGCTGAATGCTCTTGGCAGACCCATTGTATAGATAACGTGTCTTTGTTTGCTGCCCCAGCCGGAGTTTAGGAGGCCGCTGGAGACTTTCATCATATCCTCCGTCCCCTCTGTTCCTATTATAAAGGGAATCATTGGCATTTCCGTTTCCCCGGCTTGAAATGGCGGTTTTGGGGCAAGAAAAGTCGTGAAGTGAAAGGCCCAGCAAAGAGCTGAAGCAGGCTTACGTTTTAATTCGGGAAATATTCCCACGCAAAAATGGAGTCCTCGATGGGCTCCATTTTTGCATTTATCTTCTATTTCCTTTTCCTTATATATCCTCAGTCGTCTCTGTCTACTTTGTATTTTCTTTCGTATTCTTTGTAGGTGTCGAGGCCGATCATGCTGTTGAACTGGGAGAATTCGATCATGCGGTCCAGGCTCTTTTCTGTGGTGCCGTCCTGGGCGAGGTTTCCAAAGAGGTCGTAGAGGGCTTTGGAGATGGTGTAGACGGCGCTGCAGGCCCAGAATACGAGGGAGAAGCCCATCTGCTCAAGTTCTTTGGCCGGGATGAGGGGTGTCTTGCCGCCTTCGATCATGTTGGCTACGAGGTAGGCGCCGCTGCCGGAGAGTTCTTTGGCGAATTTTTCGAGTTCTTCTCTGGTGCCGATGCCGTCGGCGAAGCAGATTTCTGCGCCTGCGTCGATGTAACGTTTTGTTCTTTCGATGGCGTCGTCGATGCCGTAGACGGCGCGGCTGTCGGTGCGGGACATGATCATGGTTTCTTTATCGAGGCGTGCGTCGACGGCGGCGCGGATTTTCTGTGCGTGTTCTTCGGCGGAGATAACCTGCTTGCCGTCCATGTGGCCGCAGCGTTTCGGCCATGCCTGGTCTTCGAAGAAGATGCAGGCAGCGCCGGCCTGTTCAAACATCTGCTCTGTGCGGATGACGTTCAGTGCATTGCCGTAGCCGGTGTCGCCGTCGGCAACGACGGGAAGGTCGGTGGCGTTGCAGATGCCGGTCAGCTGTTCAGCCATTTCCGTGCAGGAAAGGAAGCCGACATCCGGCTGTCCCAGGCGGGATGCGGAAACGGAGTAGCCGCCCATGGTGAGGGCTTTGATGCCTGCATAGGCTGCGATCTTGGCGGACAGTGCGTCGCCGATGCCCGGTGCAACGATGATTTCTCCGGATTTAAGCATGTTTCTGAATGCGATTCTTTTTTCTGTAGCTGTTTTCATAGTAAGATCCTCCTCAGGGAAAAGACAAAACGGTTAATGGACTTGGACTATCAAATCATATGTCCCCGAGGGGACTCGGTTCCTTCTGCCTGTCATGCCCTGCCTCCTAATAAAAAACTCCCGCGCAGAAAAAATCCTGCACGGGAGGCGCATGTGCGCGGTACCACTCTCACTTATTTCTCACCTGCTAAAGCGGATGCCTAACAAAAAAGCCCCTGTCCCATCGGACAAGGGCGCTTATGCGCGGTACCACCCTGCTTTGTAGCTTGGTTATCCTTAACGCGGATCGACGCTTCGCCTACTTCATTCGGCTCTGAGCTCACGGGCGACACGCTTCCTCTTCCATACCGGTTCCCACCTGCCCGGCTCTCTGTGATTTCGGAAAGAAACTTATTCCCAGTCATCGCTTATATTGGCGTTATTATAGACCGGTGCGGCCGTCCTTGTCAAGGAAATCTATGTGCATTTCCCGATCGCGGGATTTATTTCAGGCACCGGAGTACTTCGGCAAAGGAAATCTCTGCGACGTTACCGTCCGGATTCACTAATTCAAAGTCGAAGACGTCCATGTACGGGGAGAAATTCAGACGCCGTCCGCTTTCGAGGGCAAGGCTGAGTTTTGTGATGCACGGCTTCTGGTCCTTGAATATGTCGAAGTCATTGTCGTCCTCATCTTTCCCTTCCCTGTCCATGACCCAGTATCCTGTGATCGTATCGCCTTTGACGCTGCCAAAAAGTTTGCGGACGTCAAAGCTTGCATACCTGTCGTGGTTTTTCGCATAGACGGAACGGTCAGCGGAATCGACGGTGATATAGAGATCTTCGTCCTCGAAATAGACTTCGAGTGTCCCCTTGTCCGTCACGACGAATATTCTTTCATAGAGCTCATAAGAACCGAGGCCCATAATGCAGTCGGGATTATTCAGGTACAACCTGATGAGCGCCTCATGCGCTTCGTCTCCATCGGAATAGAGCTCTTCCGCTTCCCACGTAAGGGGCTTGCCGAACCGGTGCAGGTAATCATCAGGGGCAGCAATCGCTTCGATTTTAGCGCCGACGAGGTCGGCTGCTTTCATGAATCCGCGAAGGTCTCTTCCCCTGCGGATCCGGAGCGCTTCCCATTCGCCAAAGGTGAAATTATCTTCTATTAAAATTCCCTGCCGATCAGCAAAATCAGAAATCGCTTTCTTCATAAGGACTCCTTTATGGTAATGGGGATTTGGGGATAAATGAACCCTAACCGCCACTACGTGGCCCTCCTTCCCCGTCTGGGAAGTCAAGTGTTAGCGGCGCTTGGGGATTTCCTTTATATCCCCTTCATGGCTTCTTTCATTTTGTTCGGGAGGGCCTGGCCGAAGAGTCTTTCCATGGCGCTTCGGGTGACGAGCCATACGCGGCCGGATTTTTTTCTTTCTTCTTCGTGCATTCTGGCGTTCATGTGGCCGGCGCCGCCTGCGGCGCTTCTGACGACTCCGCTGTCTCTGCTCCAGATGTCGGCGCCTTCTACGGTGGAGAAGACGAGGAGGAGCGGGTTCACGGCGTAGGTTTTGCCTTCTTTATCTGCATAGGCGCGTTCTGCTGCGGATTTCTGGAGGAGCCAGACGTTGCCGGAGTGTCTGGTTTCGCCTTGTTTCAGGGGGCTTTCAAGGCCTGCGCTTTCGCAGTCTTTTTCTATGTTCTTGGCAGGGATTCCGTAGAGTTTCCCTGCTTCCTGGGCTGTCATGACTTCTTCCAAAGGGTCGAAGGAGAGTGTAAATGGCGTGCCTTCTTCGTTCATGTATTCGCTCTGGAACGCAAAGTATCCTTCTTTCATGGCAGCAAGGGCTGCGCCTGCGGGGAGGCGGCGGCCGTTTTTGTATTCGCAAAGGGCCGCCCTGCTCTTGGCTTCGTTGTCCAGGATGGAGACGAATTTCTCCTCGCCGTCTTCCAGTGTTTCACCTTTCATTTCGAAGGTGTCGCTGGTGAAGACGACGACGGGGCCGGAGACGAGAATGGTGCCTTCTTTTGGTCTTTCGCCTTTGAGGTAGGCTTCATAGCAGGATTCAGCCGCTTCCTGCGAGAGGTTTCTTACTCGGATGTCTGCCATGATGCCTCCTTACCTGGTGCCTTGCAGGATGTGTTCCCTGGCAAAGGTGACGGCTTCATTCATGATGCCCTGTCTGGCGTCACGGACTTCTGCGGCTTCGCCTCTGGCGTCGTGCTGGAGGATTTTTCCGTTTTCATCGTAGAGTGTAAGGGACAGGATCTTCGCCTGATTGTTTGCCATGTTTGCCTTGACCTGGCTGATTTGGGAGGCGATGCCTTTTTCTGCCGGGACGTAGTCGTTTTTCAGCCAGAATACGGCGTAGTCTCCGTCATAGGAAATGTGGTTCTTGTCGATGGAGACGCGGCTGCCGGCGTTCGCACCCATGCCGGTGCGATAGATAGTGACCCATTCAGCGTTGGCGAGCTGCGGGATCGGGTAAGCGACGTACTGCATGTAGAGACTGGAGATGAGGGATCCTTCCTTGAGCGGGAGGAAGTGGCCGGCGAGTTTGTCTGCCGGGACTTCGTCGATGACTTTCCCATTTCCATCAAGGCGTTTCAGAGAAAGGAACTGGTATGTCATGTCTTTCTTATTGAACTGGATCGTCATTTCGGTGCCGTCTGTCGGCCTTACGGTGAGGACGGGCGTATTTCCTTGTACCTTGCAGGAGTCAGTGTCGATCATGCGGCCCTGGTAGCCTGCGACTTCGACCCAGTTTTCAGCAAAGGCGGCGGGTGCGGAGAGGAGGAGCGCAGAGGCGAGCGCTGCAGCGGTCAGTAATTTCTTCATATGTTTTCCTTTCTATACCTTATATAAGGGATGGAAAAGACGCCTTCCATCAGAAAAGCGTCTGTCTTATTATCCATGTCTTGTCGTGACCATCTTAAGCTGTCCGGTGCGGAGGGCATGGTTCACGTATTCATATACTTTGTACATCGGTGTGTCCGGCTCGATATTGCCGCGGTCTCTGGAGCCTGCGCCATGGGAGCGGACTTTGCCGTCGTAATCATATTCTGTCATGGAGAGTGTCTGCACTTTCTTGTTCGGCACGTCCATCTTCACCTGGTACACGGCAGCGGAGAAGTTCTGGTCCTTCCACGGGTAGGTGATACGCATCCAGAATGTCGCATAGCCGTCGCGGTAGCTCATCGTGTTCTTTTCGATCTGGTATTCGCTTCCATGGAAACGGACGCCCTGTTCTTTATAGAGCGTGACCCAGTCCGGGTTGGTGAAGCGCGGAAGCGGATTTTCGACGTAGTGGGTGTAGATGGTCTTTCCCAGTGTGTTCGGAAGGATCTTGGACCAGTTTTCCGGATTGTCCGGATAGACTTTCGTTTCCATCTTTCCGTCTTTGGAAGGCATCTGGAGTGTCGCGATGCGGTAGGTATTGTCCTCGCGGTTGAAGGCCATCGAGGAAATGACGTTCTTTCCGCCGGCTGGCAGCTCGAGTGTCATCTGCGCCAGGATTCCGCCGTCCACGTAGGAATCTGTATCGACTTTGACGCCGCTCGTGCCCGGGAGCGCTACCCAGTTTTCTGCGAGAGCGCTGGCGGATGCGCCTGCCATCATGGCGCACGCGAGTATGGCGGTAAATAATTTCTTCATAAATCCCTCCTGATTTACTTGCCCCGGAGCGCTTTGATCGCCCTGAGGTCCTGTACTGTCAGAAACGGCTCGTAAGGTTTCCCCATGTAGAGTGAGGCGGTGTCCACCATCGCCGTGATATACGGCGCGGGGACATGCATCATGTCCGCCAGATCGAGGAGGCTTCCCAGTCCGCAGGGAAGGTCTTCGGAAAGGCTTCTGTCGGATAAGGAAACGGGGCCTTTGAGCCCGTCGTAGAGTGCATTATTCTTAAACGCCTCGTAAAGGGTCGCTTTCTTCTCAGATCGTTGGGAATTTACGGTCTCAAGGAGGCTGTAAAGTTCAAGCCCCAGAGCCTTTCCCACGGCGAGGCGTTCCTTGTCGCAGTGCTCCATGTAGTCGGCTGCGCGGCTGGTGAACGATGGTCCGAAGAGTTCGAAGTCTTCCCCGTTCTCGATGCGCGAGATATTGAAGAAGGCACTGGCCGCATTCACGATCGGCATCGCCTGCGAAAGGGATGTGGAGACCGGTGAGGAAATACGGGAAACGCGCGGTGCAATCGTATGGAGAAGCTCGCCCGGATCCTTGCTCGTCCCCAGCGCCGAGTACCCGATTTCCGTACGGATGCCCTTCATTTCCAGTGTCAGGAAATCTTCCGAAAGGCTGGCAACGAAAGGAGACCCGGCTGTCTCTGCGATGGTCAGGTACTTCGCATCTTCTTTCAGCAGGCGGTACGTCTTCACAGCGCCCCAGCAGCCGTTCAGGAAAAGGATGCACTGCCCCTTACGAAGACAGGGCAGAAGCTCATTGATGACGTCTTCATAGTCGCCTGCGCGGGTGCAGATGATGACGGTATCGGAATAGTTCACCGCTTCCTTCATCGTCTTGGCCATCGGCACGTAGAAGGAGCTCTCCATCACGCCCGTCACGCGGACCGGTTTCGTCGACCATGCAGCAAGTTTCTTCTCGCTTCTGACGTAGACAAGGGACGAAACGTCCTTTAATTTTAAATAAGAAGCCGCCGCAAGCGCCATCGCGCCGGCTCCGATGATTGAAACTCTCATTTTACCTCCCTGGATACGCGCCTCTTACAGCGCGCCTGTCTCCTTATTATATATTTAGCAAGCCGCGCAAGGCAACAGGAAAACGGAAAGTGCAGGAACCCCGTGGTAAAAGATTTGTAAACCCTTGATTTTCTTTTCCGTTCTATGTTATATTGATGATAATTAATCTTTTATATGAGCGATGACAAGAGAAAGTACATGGATGGAACCTCCGAAGAGAGCCCCGATGGTGGAAACGGGCGTGGGAATTCCATGGAAGTGCCTCTTCGAGCCGGCCAGCTGAACCCAAGTAAGCGGCCCGGGATCACCCGTTACAGTGGCTGAGTCTTTTTGACTTACCAAGGCTTTTGCGGCAACGCAGGGGCGAAATTGGGTGGAACACGGAAAATCCCGTCCCTTTGCGGCGGGGATTTTTTTATTGCATCGCAAACCATACAACCAAAAAACTAAAAACTAACACATTCTAGGAAAGAAGGTCCTCATCATGTCCCGCATATTGACTGCAGAACATATTCGCAAATCTTTCGGCAATCATACAGTCCTGAAAGACATCAACCTGAACGTTGAAAAAGGTGATGTAGTATCGATCCTCGGCCCGTCCGGCACGGGGAAAACTACCTTCCTCCGCTGCCTGAACTATCTCGAACAGCCAGACTCCGGCAAACTCACGATTGACGACGTATCTGTCGATTTCTCCAAAATTTCCAAAGATGAAGTCAAACGCCTCAGAAGGAAATCCACGATGGTCTTCCAGCAGTTCAACCTTTTCAGAAATAAGAACGTCCTGGAAAATATCACCGAAGGCCTCATCTACGGCTACGGCAAGTCCGCTTCCGAAGCGAAGGACATCGCCATGGAAGAACTGAAGCGCGTTCACATGGAAGACTACGCCAAGATGTATCCGTCTGAACTCTCCGGCGGCATGCAGCAGCGCGTCGGCATCGCTCGCGCTCTCGCTCCGCGTCCTGACGTCATCCTCTTCGACGAACCGACATCAGCCCTCGATCCGGAACTCGTCGGCGAAGTCCTCGACACCATCGCTGAAGTTGCTACCCTTGGCATCACGATGATCATCGTCACCCACGAAATGCACTTCGCGCGCGAAGTCTCCTCCAAAGTCGTCTTCATGTCCGACGGCCTCGTCGTCGAAGAAGGCACTCCGGAAGACCTCTTCACCCACCCGAAGGAGGAAAAGACCCAGCAGTTCCTCCAGCGAATGCTCAAGAGAGACGAACACTGATTTTCGTTTCCCGCTCATTCGTTAGAAAGAGGTCTTCTCTATGTTAACTTTTAATTTTGATTACTTCCTCGGACTTTTCCCGAGGCTCGCGACGGCCATCCCCTACACGGCGGAAGTCATCGTCGGCTCGATCCTCCTCTGCCTTATCGTAGGGATGATCATCGCCGTCATCCGCATCGCAAGGATTCCCGTCCTTCATCAGTTCTGCGAAATCTGGCTCTCCTACAACAGAAGCATGCCATTCATCCTGGACCTCTACCTCGTCTACTTCGTCCTGCCGGTCATCGTCCGCGGACTTGGCATCAGCCCTGACGGCTGGCCTCTGACAGCGTACGTCCTCATCGCGCTGACATTCCACTATTCACCGGTTATTTCGGAAATCATCCGTCCTGCCTACCTTTCCGTAGACAAGGGGCAGAGCGAAGTTGCCGTCGTATTCGGCCTTTCGCCCTTCCACAGAGTCTTCCGCATCGTAGCGCCGCAGGCATTTCCTGTAGCCCTTCCGAACCTCGTCAGCGAAGCCATCAACATCATGAAGGATACCTCCGTCATGTACTTCATCGGCGTCATCGACCTCATGGGCCGCGCCGGCAACATCATCAACGCCAACTATGGCCAGGGAAAACTTGAAACCTACTGCGCCGTCGCCCTCATCTACTGGGTGCTCGTCATCTTCGTGGAAATGGTATTCCATGCGACACAGCGCATGACCGATAAAGGAAGGAGGACCACATAATGATAGACTTTGCTGTCATACCGACCGCCCTCCTCTTCATCGCCGAAGCCATCCCGAATACCCTCTTCATGGCATTCGTCAGCCTTTTCTTCGGCATCCTTCTGGGCTCCGTGATTGCACTCATCCGCATCCGCAGCAAGAACGTCATCGTGAACGGTTTCCTCACCGTTTTCATTTCCTTCTTCAGAGGCGTACCGAGCATCGTGCAGCTTTTCATCGTCTACTACTCGCTGCCCTACCTCCTCGCGCCCCTCTTCACGTCTATCCTGGGCCACACCGTGAAACCCTTCGACGTCAGCCCCTACTGGACCGTTTACACCACATTCATCCTTTACAACACCGTCTACCAGTCTGAAAACCTCAGAGGAGCGCTCCGCTCCGTCGACCACGGGCAGTACGAAGCAGCCGTCGCCATGGGCATGACCCCATTTTGCGCCTTCACCCGCATCGTCCTCCCCCAGGCCTTCGTCGTAGCCATGCCGGCCTTCTTCACCTACTACCTGAAGACCATCAAACTCCTCGCCCTGGTATTCACCGTCAAAGTCGTCGACATGTTCGCCAAAGCCGACATCTTCTCTGCTCTCTACAACAGAAGAACCGAACCCTACATCGCCGACACCATAGCCTACTGGGCCGTAGCCATCCTCCTCACCCTCTTCTTCAACTGGTGGGAAAAGAGACTCCGCTCCAAAGGATTTTAATAAGGAAAAGAATAAGAAAAAGGACATCTCCGGAAATGGGATGTCCTTTTTTGCGTGGGGAGTTGGGGCGGGGCGTGGCTTAGCTGTCCCCGTTAGGGGAAGGAGTATGGCAGGGATGGGGTTACATAAGGTTTCAAACAAATAAGAGTTGCGCTCTTTCTTTTATTCCTCAGGAAGCTGTCTCCTTCGGGGGGAAGTGGCCATTATACAAATGATTGCACGTGAAATCACAGAAATGATTGTAGAATTTTCATAATGGTCGAAAGGGGTTCACTGCTTATTTTCTCTAGCATAGCGAGGTCGTATGTTTTTAAAACCATACAGCCGCCTTACAGGCTAGGAAATGCAACTCATCCGTCAGCTCCGCTGCCACCTTCCCTTCCAGGGCAAGGTCAAAACCGGCCCCCTATTTCTTCAGCGCATCTTTGAAGTCGTCGACTTGTTCTTTGATTTCTTTCATGTTTTGCTGGATGCCCCTGAAGGTTTTGACGGCTTCCTGCTCTCCTACGGCGTCGGTGATGCGCATGGCTTCTCCGGTGTCGGGGTCGACGAGGCGGATTTCGCCCAGGTGGAGGCGGCCTTTGACGATGCTGAAGGCGTCGGTTTCTGCGATGCCCAGTTTCGTGTACAGTTTGACGTCATAGAAGGCAAGGGTGTGGCCCTTGTTATCGAAGCGGCCTGTGATCTTTTCGAAGGGAACGAGCATGTAGAAGCCGCTTCCGGACTGGAAGGTGCCGAAGGAGTCGAGGTCTGCCGGGTTGCCGTCGCAGTGCATTTCACCGACGAGGTCGACGAGGCAGTAGAATTTATCACTCTTCAGCGGGTACCTGGTGTCCATGTCCCAGGCATTGATGTAGATATTGTAGGCACGGGAATCGATGTCGTAGTCGCCGCGGGCGAGGAGTCTTCCTCCGTAGACGCCTGCTTTGACATTGGAGAAGGTCAGGAGTCCGCCTTCGTAGTGGATGTCGCCGTGCACGTCATGGAAGCGCAGCGCAGGGATGCGGAGGCGTTTCATTTCCAGTGTCCCGTCTGCTATTGGCCCTGCAAAGGGTCCGTCGGCATGGGCTTTCAGAGTCAGGCGGTCGCGGATGCTTGTCCCAAGGCCCAGGGAGGAAGGATCGATGCCGTCGAATTCTGCATCGAAGTGGCATTCCTGATCGGGTTTCGAAAAGTCCACGGTGCCGTAGAGTTTTACGCCGTCGCCGACAGCCGTGCCTCCGAAGGTTCCGGTCGTCAGGGAAATGTATGTCATGCCCTTCGTGTCGAGGTCCATTTCCATATTCACGTGATTGAAAATATGATGGCGTTCCAGGTAGAAGGTCTGAATCTTTGCATTGTTCAGGACGAAATTCATTTTGAGGCGCTTGCCGTTCCTGTTGAAGTTCGCCTTGCCGTCTTCGGAATTATCTTCGATTTCCTTTGGATTGACGAAGTCGACCTGCATATTCTCATCGTAGCGGACGGAGAAGACCGGATCGTTCAGCGTGATGCCTTCTAGCGTGGTCGATTTCATTCTCCGGGTCACGATGTCCCATGGATTGACCTTCAGCGTCCCTGTCGGCACACGGAGGATCGGATTTCCCTGCGGATCATCCCAGGCAAGGTTCGTGAACGTCACGCCGCCATGGATATTCGCTGTGATTTCCTCGACCGTGATCGTCCCGCGCAGCATTTTCTGCTTCGATACGGCATAATTGAAGATTCCGGCCGCGCCGAGGCTCGCCATTTTGAAGAGGAGCAGCACGACGAGGAAGAGTGAAACGAGCACACTGAAAAGAACGGCGGCGTACATCGCCCATTTCCGTTCTTTCCGGTACTGCTTCAATTTCCTGAACATAGGCTCCCCTCCTTTGCTTCATCATAGCACAATCCGCCCCGCCTGATAAGGATTGCCTTGACGCGCCCCGCCCTGTCCGACTACAATGAGGGTACATTCCTGCCAAAGGAGGCCCGCTATGAATATCCATGACGAAACACTGAAAATGAGACTCGCATCGCCCCTTCTCTCCGCTTCATCTCTTGAAACGAGAAACAAGGCGCTCGCCCTCATCCGCGAATCTTTGAATGCGCATAAAGAAGAAATCTTCGAAGCCAATAGAAAAGACCTGGCCCTTGCCGAGGAAACAGGCGTCCCGGCTCCGGTCAAGAAACGCCTCAAATTCGACGAAGCGAAGCTTTCTGACGTCACCGAAGAACTCACAGGCCTCATGGCGCTTCCGGATCCGCTCCGCAATATCACCCTTGCCCGCGAACTCGACCAGGGCCTCACGCTCTACCGCGTCACCTGCCCGATCGGCGTCATCGGCGTCATCTTCGAAGCACGCCCCGATGCCCTCGTCCAGATTTCCTCCCTGTGCCTGAAGAGCGGCAACTGCGCCATCCTGAAAGGCGGCAAGGAAACGACGTGGACGAACCGCGTCCTTTTCTCCCTCATCCATCAGGCAGCCATCGACGCAGGCCTTCCGGAAAACTGCCTCCTCCAGGCAGAGCAGCACAATGAAATCGACGAACTCCTCGAATGCCACGACACCGTCGACCTCCTGATTCCAAGAGGCTCGAACGCATTCGTCCAGTACATCATGAACCATACGAACATCCCCGTCCTCGGCCATGCCGACGGCGTCTGCCACATCTACGTCGATAAGGAATATGACAAGGAAACTGCGATTCCCCTCATCGTCGATGCCAAGACACAGTACCCGGCAGCCTGCAACGCCGTCGAGACCGTCCTGATCCACAGGGACGTCGCCAAAGATTTCCTTCCGGACCTTGCCAAAGCACTGAAGGACGCCGGCGTGAAACTGAGGGGCACAGAAGAAGTCAACGAAATCACTCCCGTGGAGATCATCCCGGAAAGCGAATCCTTCCATCATGAATACGTCGACCTCATCATCGCCCTGAAGATCGTAGGCGGTGTCGATGAAGCCATCAATCACATCAATACCTACGGCTCCCACCACACCGACTGCATCCTCACCCAGAACGCAGAAACAGCCGAGAAATTCATGACCCTGGTCGACAGCGCCAACGTCTACCAGAACGCAAGCACCCGCTTCGCCGACGGCTTCCGCTACGGCTTCGGCGCCGAAGTAGGCATCTCCACCTCCAAAATCCACGCCAGAGGCCCCGTAGGCCTCGAAGGCCTCCTCTCCTACAAGTACAAACTCTTCGGCCGCGGAGACATCGTAGGCGACTACGCCAGCGGAAAGAAACACTTCATCCATAAGGATTTATAATTAAGCGAATAAAGAAACGCCTTGAAAATGATCAGTCATTTTCAAGGCGTTTTTGTGTTGGATGGAGAGAAATTTGCTGATTTCTCTCTAGCGAGGGCGAAATACTCGGAAAAATCAAGACTCAGTACATCGCAGTTACATAGCCGTTCGCGACGATACGGAAGGTTTTGACCTGCCCCAGCGGGGAAGAATGCCTTTGACCTTGCCCTGGAAGGGAAGGTGCCCGACCTTAAATTCTGATGTCGGGCGGATGAGTTGCATTTCTTCAGCCTCTAGGCTGGTTTTATGGTTTTTTATAAAATGCATTTTCTAAAGTTGCCGGAGAAAGGGGTGCAGTATTCATTGGTTTTTATAAAAGGTTCCTCGAACGCAGCGAGATCAAGCCCCTATTTCTTCATCCAGTGGCTGGAGAAGGAGTGCTGCTGGGATTCGTTGATGCCTCTGTGGCCGTGGATTTCCATGGTGCCAAGGGCTTCTTCAAGGCGGGCGAATTCGGTCTTGGTGAGGGTGACTTCGGAGGCTTTGAGGTTTTCGAGGATTCTTTCTTTGTTCTTGGATCCCGGGATCGGGACGACGTTGGGGTATTTATAGAGCATCCATGCGAGGGAAATCTGCGCGGGCGTGGCTTTTTTCACTTTGGCGAATTCTTCGAGGAGTTCTACGATCGGGCGGTTGCCTTCGAGGTTTTCTTTGGAGAGCTGCGGGACGAATTTTCTGACGTCGTCAGTGCCGAATTTGGTTTCGGCGGTGACTTTGCCGGAGAGGAGGCCGCTGGCGAGGGGCGAGAAGGGCACGACGCCGATGTGATGCTCGATGCAATACGGGAAGATTTCCTTTTCGCAGTCTCTTTCGACCATGGAGTACAGGTTCTGCACGGCGGTGACGGGCGTGATTTCATGGGCTTTGGAAAGGATGGAAACATCGACCTGGGAGAGGCCCCAGCCGCGGATTTTTCCTTCCCTGATCAGACGGCCCATGCTTTCTGCGATTTTCTCGATCGGAATGGCTTCGTTGAAGCGATGTAGATAGTAGAGGTCGACGTAATCGGTGCGGAGGCGTCTCATGGATGCGGTCAGGTGGCGGAGAAGGACGTTGTAGATGTCCCCTTCTGGATCGTATTCCTCTGTGGAAATATGGAGCTTCGTCGCAAGGACGATGTCCTTCCTGAATCCTTCGACAGCGCGGCCGACGATTTCTTCGTTGTGGCCCCGGTAGAACTGTTCCCTGCCGTACGTTTCAGCGGTATCGAAGAAGGTACAGCCGTAGTCATGTGCTGCGCGGATGGCAGCGATGCTGTACGATGTTTCCGGCACTTTCCCATAGCCGTGGGAGAATCCCATGCACCCCATCCCTATTTCCGAGACGGTCAGATTTCCGATTTTTCTTTTCTTCATGTTTCCTCCTAAAACTGTGCCACACAGATGACGTCTCCGTCCTCCCTATGGATGGAAAATTCAATATCATCGCCGCCGCGGACGCCGAAGTCGCCTCTGGGGTCGCGAAGAAGGCGGCCTTTGATCTTGCGGCCGTTCAGGCCTGTCGTCAGAACCCAGCAGGGTTCGGGCAGCTCGCCGTCTCTCATGAGGTAGACGAGGACGCGGTCGGGAATGTCCGCATGGCGCCATTCGTCGATGATGTCCATTTCACGGACCTTCGCGAGGTCCCGCGGGCAGGCGTACATGGCGCGGATCGTTTCCATTTTCTTCTGGAAGGCAGGAATCTTCTCTCCGGCAAAGGGAATGATCCGGCAGTCATTGACGCTTTCCTTCGTCACGGAAGCCGACGTTTCCTGCAGCGCGGAAAGGACGGAGACCATGCCGTTCTGCTCGCGCCCTCCGCCCAGAATTTCAAAACAGATGCCCTTCACCGGGTCGATGTAGCCGTAAACGATGACGCCATTCTCATCTTCGCCCGGAAAGAGCCCCCGCAGGCCCGCTTCCATCAGCGCAGAGAAGACAGCGCCATTGATCGTCATGAAACAAGTACGATAAATCATTTCCCGGAAATCCGGGTCTCTCACCTTGATTTCTATCTGTTCATCTTCGCTCATTTTCATCCCTCCCGCTCCCCTCCCGGCGAAAAGCCTGCCGGTCTCCATCGGGGACGTTTACCATGGGAAATTTTTTCTTTATTATATACCGTAAAAAGTCCGCCATAAAAGAAGATTTGGCACGAAAAGGCCTGTCTGGCCATTGAAAAAGAGCGGATTTCTCCGCCCTTCCATTCAAGAAATTTATACTCCCTCTAGGTCTCCCGTTTCCTTCAGAAGAAATTCCTTCGGCCGCTCCAGTGAGGAGAAGGCAAAGGGCGAAAGCGTCGCCGCATACGCGCCCGCATTGCCGATGACGATGCCGTCCCCTTCGGCAAGGCGCGGGAGCGTGATGTCTTCTGCGATGATGTCCGCCGCCGTGCAGAGGTTGCCCGTGATCGTGACCGTCTCCGGATTTCCTTCCCTCAAAGTGGAAATGGGAAATGCCCGCGCGCCCGAGAAAAGCGGCTCGCAGAGTGCCGGATGGCCGGTCTCATCGTACTTTTCGACAAGACGCGCCAGTGCCGGGCGAAGGAAACCATGCATCGTACCCGCCGTGATGAGGAAGACTTTCCCCTCCGACACCTTCCTGTCGAGCGCCTTCGTCACATAGAAACCCGAAGGCCCGGGCGCATACCGGCCGCTCTCAAGGAACAGGCGCGCCTTCGGGAAACGGTCATGGAAGGGCCCGGCAAGCGCAGCGAAGGCTTTCTCAAGAAGCGCCAGGTCCATTTCCTCGTCCTCCGGATCCATCGGAATCCCGATCCCCGAGCCCAGGTTCACGAACGAAAGCTCCATCTCCTCCGTCCGTCCAAGACGTTCCGCCATGAGAAGGACGTTCTCATAATAGAGCGCCAGTGCTTCTTCGGAGAGCTCCTGGCTCTTCAGATGGACGTGGATGCCCGCCGGAGACAAATGGGGAAAATGCCAGTCATTCAAGAGGGTAATCGCCTCTTCCTCATCGATTCCGAACTTCGACGGCTCGCCCCTGCCTCCTGCAAAACCGAAGGAAGGATGAATGCGGAGGCCGATCGAAACATGGATCCCCTTTTCCTTAGCCGCTTCTTCGATCCGCGCAATCTCGCCCGCGCTGTCAGCGACAAGCGTCGCGAGCTCCAGCGTCTCCCGGATGTCCTTTGCACGCTTTCCCGGCGCCGAGTACTGGATCTCCTCTTTCATCATCCCAAGAGAAACTGCCAGGCGCACCGCGGCTGCGCTTGCCGCATCCGCGCCGAAACCTTCTTCTTTCATCACACGTGCCACAGGAAGGAAAGGATTCGCCTTTAGAGAATACAGGATTTTCGCCGAAGGAAAAGACCTCGTAAGAGCCCTAGCGCGGGACCGGATCCCTGCTTCGTCATACAAGTAAAAAAAATCCTCCGTCAAGAGAAGCTTTGCTGCCGCAGCCTTCAAACGCTCATTCATTCCTTCCATGCTCCACATCCTTCCCCGCCAGAAAGCGGATTTTTCTTGATTGTACCATGGAAAACGTTTTTCTAAAAATCAAATCACACGAAACTATAAACGCAGGCATGCCTCATATCTATCTTTTGGTGAGTTTATAAACTCATTTTGTTAGGATGGAAATCGCCAAAGGCCCAAAAGGGAAGCTATTCAGCGATATATCGGAAAATTTCACATTTTAAAAAATAAATGCGTCCCGGGCGAAGAAATTTGGCCGAACCAGACCGCGTCGAAATTGACCGGTATAAAAATAATTGATATGCGAAGCTTTTATAATAAAATCTTATGATAACGCCTGCAACAATAAAAATTCAAAAATAAACTAAGTATGATTTTTCTCGTAATAAATATGGACGGATTTCTATAGGAGGAGAGCTGAGGGATATTAGGAAAGAAGTGTGGTTAGCTGTCCCCGTCAGGGGAAAGTGGCGCCGTCAGGCGACGAAAGGGGTTCATCTCCTTCAGCCGAAGGCTGGTTTTGTGGTTTTAAAACCATACAGCCGCCTTGCAGGCTGGGAAATTCAACTCATCCGAGAAATTTTAGAAAGCAAAAATTTCCCACCTTCTCCTCCCGGAGCAAGGTTAAGACCGGCCTACGGCCCTTTTTACCGTCTGGGAAGGCAGGTTTTGTGGCATTTCCCGTGGGTGACCTTTTAGCTTCTCTCCCCCTTCCACGCAAAAGGAGATGGGAATTCGGGTTTCCATCTCCTTTCTTTTTAGTGTCCGCGTTTTAGTTTTTTGAGGTCTGCTGCGGGTTGTTCGCAGATTTTTCTGGCTTCGGTGAGCCATCTTTCCCGGAGGGTTGTGGGGGCGAGGACGTTTACGCTGGAGCCCTGGCTTAGGAGCCACATGAGGATTCCTTCGCCTTTTAGTTCTGCGGTGATGAGCCAGCTGCCGTCGTCCTGGAGGACTTTTCTGGCTGTCGGGATGCGGTCCATGACGGCTTCTATGGATCTTCCTGTGTAGAGGAAGGCTACGTGCTGGATGGAGCCGGAGAACATGTACTGGGTCTGGTTCTTGAAGACGCCTTCTCTGAAGCGTTTGTTGTAAGGGACGTCCCATTTGATTTTTGTTTCTTCGACGTCGGACATGCGGTCCAGTCTGTAGGTCCTGGTGTCGACGGTGGGATCGGGTTTATGGTCGTCGCCGAATGGGAGGGCGATGACGTAGAAGTAGTATTCGGAGAAGACGACGCCGAGGGGCAGTGCTCTGTGGGGCGTGCCCTGGGCGCTTCCTATTTTCGTATAGTCGAAGGTGATGACGTGATGTTTCTTGATGGCCTGGGCGACTTCCCAGAGCTGGTCCATGTCGGGTTTGCCGTGGGACGGGTCGAGGTAGTCGAAGAGTTCGCGTTTGACGAATTCCTTGATTTCTTCCTGTTCTTCCGGAAGGACGGCGGACTGGAGAAGGCGGTTCATGAGGGACTCGAGGTCTTTCCTGCTGTAGGTTCTTCCGCCAAGGAGGATCTTGCAGATGGCGAAGAGTTCGCTCTTGGAAATGAAGCGGTTCTCGACTTCGGCGATGCGGTATGTCCTGTCTTCTCTGCTGTAGCGCAGTTCTCTTCTGGGGCCGTCTTCTTTCTCTGCTTCTTCGAGGTACTGACGGATGGCAGCGAGGTAACGGTTCGCGGTTCGCGCGTTCACGTCGAAACGTGTGGCAATCTGTTCTTTCGTAAGAGGATGCCCATGGATCATTATGTCAAAGAGGGCCAGCATTTTCCCTGTCTTGTTGTCTTCTTTTTCATCTTTAATGGCAGCCATGACTATCACACTCCTAAAACGACTTATTATTACATGGTTCAATTATACCAAATCATGCGTTTAGAGTTAAATATGATGAGTGAAAAAGATATGAGACTTGGGCAAAGGAAATGTATGAAATTGAAAAGAGCTGCAGGAAATGTGTGGTCATTTCTACAGCTCTTTTTTCATTGAAACTTATTTCGCTTTTTCCATGGCGGGGTTCTTCAGTGTGAATGCGGCGATGGCTCCGAGGATGCCGGCTATCCAGAGGATCTGGAGGGCGGCGGTGAGGCCCCAGATATCGGCGGCCCAGCCTACGATGGGCGCGAAGATGCCGCCTAATGTCGTGGAAAGTCCGAGGGTAACGCCGGAGGCGAAGCCTGCATTTCTTCCAAGGTAGGTCTGTCCCAGGATGACCATCGGGCTGTATCCGGAGAATACAGAGATGGCGCATGGCACGAGGAGGGCTGTCGCGAGGAAGAGATTTGTCGTATTTGTGAGGAGGAAGTAGGCAGGAACCATGATACAGAATGCGGTGCGGATGATGGTCCTGTAGCCCAGGCGGTCAGAGAGCATGCCTCCGAAGTAGGTGCAGACAGCGCCGATGCCAAAGAGGATGGAAAGGGCGGTCGTTCCCTGAGAGGCTGTCGCGCCGAGGGCTCCGATCCAGAGGAGCGGGATGAATGTATTGCTCAGTGTGAAGCCCATAGAGCGGGCAAGGATGCAAACGGAAAGTTTGCCAAAGGAAGGCCAGTCGTTCGTCTCCCCTGTTTCTCCAGAGGAAACTTTCTTCCTGTCTGCGACGCGTGTGTCGGCGAAGACTTTTCTGGAACGGGAGTAAAGGAGTGCGGCTGCGAAAAGGTTCACGATGCCGAAGATGACGAGGGAATGGATACCGAGATGGTAAGCGCAGATGCCGGCAAGGATCGGCCCGATGGCGAATCCCCCATTTCCACCGACGGAGAATGTCCCCATCGCTTTCCCCTTCTTCTCACCACTGATGCGGTTCACCATGAGAGCGGCTTCAGGATGGAAGAGTGCACTTCCCACGCCGCAGAGGATGGCAGCGGCAAAGATGGCGTAGTAGTTCGTGAGAAATCCCATTGCTGTCACGGCAAGTCCGCAGAGGACGGGCCCCAGCGGGACGAACCAGGGACGGGAAATCTTGTCCGAATAGTAGCCGAAGAGCGGCTGAAGGATGGATGCCAGAAGGACATTGGCAAAAATAAGCGCGCCGGCTGACTGGTAATTAAGGCCGTAGTGTGCGATGAAGTATGGCAGCAGAGCAGGAATCGCGCCCTGCGCCCAGTCCACGGACAGGTGCCCGAGTGCAAAGAGATAGATTGCAGAACTTTGTTGTTTCAAGATGGCGCCTCCTTGGACAATGCAATGGAAATCCCGATTGCGAGATTTTTAGATATGCCAAAATTATAGAGGATTTGGGATGGAGTAGCAAGGGGGGGAGATATAGGAAGATAAAACCGAACTTCGTTCGATGGAAAACCATAAAGCAAGGGAAAGGAGGAAAACCATAAAACAAGGAAAACCATACCGCCGCCTTACAGGCTGGGAACTTCATCTCATTCCCCGGCTCCGCCGGTACCTTCTCCTTCGGCGCAAGGTCAACACCCTTAAACCAGTCTTCGACTGAGGAAAACCTCAAAACCTCGCTTCGCTCGTGGTAATCAACCCTATCCACCGCGAAGCGGTCCCCCTTCCCCGTCTGGAAAGGCGAGTATTGGTGGCCTGTACCGTGGTGTCCTCCCACCAAAAAAGAGCACGAGGTTTCCCCATGCTCTTTTTACTTTCGGATTACCGGAAGGTCAGTACTTCTTTGAGTGGTTTTCTTTCGTTGGCTGCCGGGATGACTGCCGGGTGTCCGATGGCAATGATGCAGGATACGTCGTAGTTTTCCGGAAGGTCGAGTATTTCTTTGATTTTTGCTTCGTCGTAGCGGCCCATGACGAGGGTGCCGAGTTCGAGGGCGTTAGCTGCTACGCAGAGGTAGGATGCTGCCATGCCTGCGTCGAAGGACTGCCAGTGGGTGCCTTTTGTGGTGGATGGTGTGCCGTCTGGTTCGTAGCCGGAGAGGCCTTTGATGGCGCAGAGGATGATGAGGGCCGGCGCTTCGTGGATGTTTTCTGTGTTCCACGGGAATTTCTTTGTGCATTCGTCGGCGATGCGGTTCTTCAGGTCTTCGTCAAGAACGGCAATGTAGCGGATGGGCTGGGTGTTTTCCCAGCAGGATGCCATCTGCGAGGTTTCCACGACATTTTCGATTTCCTGCTGCGAGAGCGGTTCTCTGGTGTATTCGCGGACGCTTCTTCTGGAAATCAAACAACTAATAGCTTCCATCTTTTCCTCCTTATTTCGGAAAAAATCTGACTTGGGGATCAGGAATCCCTTTGTTTGGTTCCCTCTATTTTAGCATATTTTTACATCTTTCCAAATGGTCTTGATGGACTATCTGGAAGGAAATAAATGGGCGCCGTCGAGCTGGTAAATGTCTTCTTTTCCCTGGTCGTCCGGGGAGTAACGGATCTTGACGTAGATGTCTGGTTTTGCGTCATCATGGAGCCATACGCCGATGGTGGCAAGGGTCTGGACACCGTCTTTTCTGCTGCCGGTTCTCCAGATGCTGTCGTTTGGTCCGTCATGCTCATCTTCGGAGAAAGCAATCATGTCGTCCAAGGTATATGGCGCATGGGGCTCGGAGAGGAGTTCGTCGATACGGTGAAGTCTGGTGCTGCTCGATCTTCCTATTTCGTGATTGAATTGTGTCAAATCCGGCAGGAGAAAATGGTTTGTGTGAGCCAGTGTCCCGTTCTCTTCTGTCTTTACGTCCCAGATGCCGTCTTCGCCGATTTCAACGTACGCGATTTCATGGGCGTCTGCCATGAGAAAGAAGCCCGGGCTCTTGAAGTAATCTTTCATTTCGAGCGCTTCTTTGACCGAGGAGCAATTGCCAAGGAGTGCTGCGAGAGTGCCGCGCTTGCCGTAGGCGAGCCGTACGTCTTTGGGAATCGGTTCAGCGACGGCAGAGAAAACGGCGAATCCTGCTTCGTTCACTCCGCCTGTCAGCGACATATGATCTTCGTTGCCGCCGTAAATGCCGTAGTAACGGTATACGTGGCCCTGATGGTACCGCATTTCCTGGTACATGGGGTGCTCATCGCGGTTCTTCACGATGATGGCTCCCCCGCCTTCGACGGCGCTGCCCTGAGCGGCAAAAAGCGTGCATGCCTTCGCCTGCCATGGGAGTAAGATCAGGCCGGCAGCCGCTAGCGCCCATGCGGTCTTTTTCAGTGAGAATTTCATGGAACGTCCTTCCTTCGGGAGCTTTGCAGCCATCCCCTTCCGGATTCGTGCTTATCATACGCCTGTATAGCCGTCATACAGCAAGCATCCGGGATGTATTAAATGAAATAAAACCTTGAATTGAGGGAGAGAAAACTAAAACCTTAACAACCAGCCTGAAGGCTGTAAAAGTAATAAAACCTTCACCCAGCCTTTCGGCTGTGAAAGGAGATAAAACCTTTACAACCAGCCTTACGGCTGATGGAAAAGCTTCGATTTCCTTAATTATACGCTTAGAGTGCAAGGGGGATGTAAAACATGGAATAAGAAAAAGATGATAAAACCAAACAACCTCGCTGCGCTCGATAACTTCACCTCCTCAGTCGCCTTCGGCGCCAGCTCCCCCGTGGGGAAGCCTTTCGGTTGGCATGTTTTCCGTTTCGCCACACTTGGCGGTTGTGAAGGTTTGATAAGAAATAGCTTATTGATTTGAAAGCGTACCTTGGCACTTTAGCAATGCTGCGTCAGCGACGAGAAAACATGAAAAACCATACAGCCGGCCCATGGCCTGGGAACTACTGTATCCCCGGCTAACGCCGCCCACCTTCTCCTTTCGGAGCAAGGTCAACACCCTTAAACCAGCCTTCGGCTGAGGAAAACCATACAACCGCAGCAATGCTGCGTGGTAATCAACCCTATCCGCCGGCATCAGTATTTGAGGCCGGCACCTTCCCCGTCTGGGAAGGCAAGTGTTAGCGGTTCTTCCGCCTCCTCTACGGCTCTCCTCCTCCCCACTCAAAAGCCCGGGATTTTTCAGGATCCCGGGCTTTTTCTTTTCTACTATATATACTTTATATAATATTCCCTTATTTAATGTGTGCGAGGATGGCTTCGGTCATTTCTATGCCGTTTACTTTTTTCATGCCTTCTTTGTAGATGTCGCCGGTTCTGTAGCCTTCGTCCAGGGTGTCGGAGACAGCTTTTTCTATGGCGTCGGCGGCTTTGTCTTCGTTCAGGGAGTAGCGGAGGAGCATGGCGGCGGAGAGGATGGCGGCTATCGGGTTGGCTATGCCTTTTCCTGCGATGTCCGGGGCGGAGCCGTGGATGGGTTCGTAGAGGCTGGTTTCCTGGCCTATGCTGGCAGAGGGGAGCATACCTACGGATCCGGAGAGTACGGCGGCTTCGTCGGAGAGGATGTCACCGAACATGTTGCCTGTGACTACTACGTCGAAGAAGGACGGGTGGATGGCGAATTGCTGGGCGCAGTTGTCTACGTACATGTGGTCGAGTTTGACGTCGGGGTATTCTTCGTCATGGACGCGGATGACGGTGCGGCGCCAGAGGCGGGATGTGGCGAGGACGTTGGATTTGTCTACGCTGGTGACGTGGTTCTTTCTTTTTCTGGCTGCTTCGAAGGCAAATCTTGCGATGCGTTCGACTTCGGGGACGGAGTAGTTTTCGAGGTCCCATGCTCTTTCGTCGCCGTTATGGATTTCGGATTCGCAGCGGTCGCCGAAGTAGATGCCGCCGACGAGTTCTCTGACGATCATGATGTCGGTGCCTTTGGCGATTTCGGGTTTCAGCGGAGAGTAGTCGATCATGGAGTCGGAGATGCGGACGGGACGGAGGTTGACGTAGAGTCCGAGTTGTTTCCGAAGGCCCAGGATGGCTTTTTCGGGACGGAGGTCGGGTGTGAGGTGGTCCCACTGGTCTCCTCCTACGGCGCCGAAGAGGACGGCGTCGGCTTTGCGGCAGGATTCGATGGTTTCTTCGGGAAGCGGGAATCCTGTGTGGTCGTAGGCGGTGCCGCCTGCTTCTTTCCATTCGAACTGGAAGCCGATTTTATAGATTTCATCGATTTTCTCGAGGACGCGGACGGTTTCTTCCGTGATTTCCTGCCCTATCCCGTCGCCCGGGATGACTGTGATTTTCTTTGCCATCATTTTTTCTCCTTTACGTAATTGATGAGTCCGCCTGCTTTGGCGATTTCTTCAATGAATCCGGGAAGCGGCGGGGCCTGGAAGGTATCGCCGGTGGTGACGTCTTCGATGGTGCCTTTGGAGAGGTCGACTTTGAGGATGTCGCCGGCGTGGATCTTTTCGACGTCTTTCCCGATTTCAAGGAGCGGGAGGCCTACGTTGATGCCGTTTCTGTAGAAGATGCGGGCAAAGGATTCTGCGATGATAACGGGTATGCCGGATGCTTTGATAGCGACGGGTGCGTGTTCTCTGGAGGAGCCGCAGCCGAAGTTTCTTCCGCCGACCATGATGTCGCCTGCTTTGACTTCTTTGGCAAATGTAGGGTCGATGTCGACCATGCAGTGGGATGCGAGTTCTTTTGGATCGAATGTGTTCAGGTATCTTGCGGGGATGATGACATCGGTATCGATGTTGTCGCCGTAGCGCCAGATTTTTCCTTCTAAGACTGCCATATTACTTGACCTCCTTCGGCGCCGCGATGCGGCCCAGTACTGCGCTGGCTGCCGCTGTCTGCGGTCCTGCCAGGTAAATTTCGGAATCGGTCGGACCCATGCGTCCGATGAAGTTTCTGTTCGTTGTGGAGACGCATTTTTCTCCGGATGCGAGGATGCCCATGTATCCGCCAAGGCACGGCCCGCAGGTCGGTATGGATACGGCGCAGCCTGCATCGATGAATGTATCGATGTATCCTGCATGCATGGCGTCTTTGTAAATCTGCGGGGTGGCCGGGATGACGATGCAGCGGACGTCGGGATGGATCTTGTGTCCTTTGATGATGGATGCGGCGATGGCGAGGTCTTCAAGGCGGCCGTTCGTGCAGGAGCCGATGACGACCTGGTCGATCTTGATTTCTCCGAATGTCCCTACTTCTTTCGCATTCTCAGGGAGATGCGGGAAGGAAACGACGGGTTTCATGGAGGAGAGGTCGATGGTGACTTCTCTTGCATAGCGGGCATCGGGATCCGGAGTGACGACGACTTTTGGACCGTGGTATCTGCTTTCAATGTAGGCTTCTGTTCTTTCGTCGACGGGGAAAATGCCGTTTTTTGCGCCGGCTTCGATGGCCATGTTCGCAATGGTGAAGCGGTCGGTCATGGAGAGTGTCTTCACGCCCGGGCCTTCGAATTCAAGGGACTGGTAGAGGGCGCCATCGACGCCGATCATGCCGATGAGTTTCAGGATGACGTCCTTGCCTGTGATGTCGGAGGGCTTGGCGCCAGTCAGTGTCACTTTGATACCATCGGGGACTTTGAACCATGCGCGTCCTATCGCCATAGCGACGCCAAGGTCGGTGGAGCCGACGCCGGTAGAGAATCCGCCGAGGGCGCCGTAGGTGCAGGTGTGGGAGTCCGCACCGATGGTGACCATGCCCGGGCCTACGAGGCCTTTTTCAGGAAGGAGGGCATGCTCGATGCCGACCCGGCCCTGTTCGAAGTAGTGCGTGATGTGGTGCTCGCGGGCGAAGTCTCTGACGATCTTGGCCAGGCCTGCTGACTTGATGTCTTTGGCCGGCTGGAAATGGTCGGGAACAAGGACGATCTTGTCCTTATCAAAAACGGGGCGTCCGATGCGCTTGAATTCAGCGATCGATGGCGGAGCGGTGATGTCATTGGCCATGACGAGGTCGAGCGAGCAGGTGATCAGATCTCCTGCCTTCACGGAATCCACGCCGGCGTGCGCCGCCAGAATTTTCTGTGTCATTGTCATTCCCATAAGCTTACCTCCTGCAATTCTTTTCCCAATAAAAAAAAATCCTCCATCTCCAAAGAGACGAAGGATTCGCGGTACCACTCTCATTCATGACCCAAGGGTCATGCACTCAAAACCATTAACGGCGGATGACCGGCACGGCCTACTATTTTCAGCCTGCGACTCGGGGACGAGTTCAACGATCGGCCGCTGCCGTTTTCCACTATACAACGGCTCCCTGTGAGCGGCGGGGATGTTTACTATTTCCCGTCAATGTCTTTATCTTATGCCTTGTACTTTAGCACAAGATGAGGAGCGTTGCAAATATTATTTTCAGAAATTTATTTATCCCTGGTTTCCATGAAATCTTTCAGGTTGTGCTTGTAGAGATGCAGGATGCCATAGAAGTACTGCTGCTTTTTGACGTAGCCTGTATTTTCGAACCAGTCCTTCACGAGCTTTCCTCCGACGAGGACGCTCCCGAAGGGAACGATCAGGGCGACGCAGAGCATGATGATGAACTGGAGGATGTCCATGCGCTTCGGGCTCTTGACGATTTCCGCCAGACGGCATTCGTGCCGGAGGTCTTCCAGGAATTTCTCGTAGTTCTCACGCTCGGAGAGTGCCTTTTCGTTTGCGATAAGGCAGGCATTACGACCGCACCAGCCGTAGCGGATGCCGTATTTCTCGAATTTTGTTTCAATTTTCCCCGGAAGGGCGCGCATCAGGGCTACATTTCCCACGAAAAGGAAATGGGCGTCCTTCGGGAAGAGCCAGTTCTGTATGATCCACTGGTCTTCGCTCAATATGATGAGGCGGATGCCGCCGGGCAGCGTTTCTTCCGGGTGCTCCTCCTCTTCATTGCGAATCATCCGCAGCATGCGGTTGGAAAAGGAAGAGTCCGTCCCGGCTGTTACCACGTAGAGTATTTTCTGATTGTCCACGTTTCCTCCACAGTCTTTCAATTCCGGATGGATTTCTTTGCCCCTATCATACCACTAACTACGAATTTTTTCGATGACAAAGATTCGCATTAATCGTGCGGGCTTATTCGACGCCGGGGAAGCTGTCGACGAATTCGACTCTGACATCCGGGAAGGAATTGACGATCTCGACGGTGAAATCTTCGCCATAGTCGACGATCTCCCACTCGCCTATGTCGCGCGGGAAGGCATCGACGAGCTTGACGCGGATATCGGGGAATGAATTGACAACCTTGATCTTGATATCTCCGAAGTTCCTGACGATTTTCACTTTGCCAGCCAGCTTGATGCCTTTGTAGTACCCGTCCTGGCTGACGGGATTCGCGGCGGATGCTGCCATCGGAAATGCAGCAAGGATCAGGAAAAGTGCGGCAGCGATGATGGCTAAGATTTTTTTCATGATGTCCTCCTTCCGGGAATGTCCCTTTTCTTTATTATACTCTTGGATGGGACAGAATCCGTCATATTTCAAGGGACTTAGAAATAATTTCCAGATTTCTTTCTTCTTCTTCTCCTGACGCGGTTGATATGGCGCTCGAAGTCGCCATTGTCGATGAATTCCGCCAGAACGAGCTGGTCATAGACGGGGACGGTGCAGGAGTAGAAGCCTGCCTTCTTTTCGTAAAGAGCCATGCAGGACCGGGGAAGGACGAGGTAGCCGGCGCGGATGGAGGGCGCGATTGTCTTGGAAAATGTATTCATGTAAATGACGAGTCCGTCGGGCGCGAGGGAAAAGAGCGTGTCTTCCGGCTTGGAGAGAAGGGTGAATTCGGAGTCGAAGTCGTCTTCGATGATGTATCCTCCCCTTTCCTTGGCCCAGCGGATGTACTCGGCGCGCTTTGAGGCGGAGGCGGTGATGCCGGATGGAAAGGAATTGAAGGGCGTCACGTGAAGGACGTAGGCTTTCGTGCGGGAGAGCTCCCCGGATTCGATACCGTCTTCTCCCATGGTAAGGAGGTCCGTCCTTGCGCCATTCGCTTCGTAGACTTTCCGGATCTTGTCGTAGGAAGGATTCTCCAGGGCATAGAGGCGGTCTCTTCCAAGGACCTGCACGTTGAGACCGTAAATGTACTCGGCGCCGGAACCAATCAGGATCTGCTCGGGGGAGACGTCCATCCCGCGGCTCCTCGCCAGGTATCTGGAAAGCGCGCCTCGCAGTTCTTCGCAGCCGCGGCTCGGTGACGGGTCGAGGATTTTTCGGCCGTAATCGGAAAGGACGGAGCGCATCGTCCTGGCAAAGGCGGAGAAAGGAAAGAGGTCCCGTTCCCCTTCGTCACGGAGCTCTGCCTTGACGGGCGGCGCCGCTTTCCTTTCATGCGGACGGGGCGCGGCATAGGAGGAGTCCTCGCGATACGTCACGTAGCATCCGCTTCTTTCCCTCGGCTCGATGTAGCCTTCCTCGGTCAGGAGCGAGAGCGCATGCTCGACGGTGATGATGCTCGTCCCTTTCTGGTCTGCAATGCGCCTCTTGGAGGGTATCTTCGTCCCGTAGTCATAGACACCCCTTGTGATCGCATCGCGCAGGTTCACATACAGCTTCATGTAAGCGTTCATTTTCCTTCTTTTTATCCTCTATCTGGTCTTATTTTTAAAATCATTTCTGGTGATTTTCATATACTCAGATTTTTATTATAATCCAAAGCATAAAGAAGTGCAAAAAGGAGTGATTCTCATGAATAACGGACTGACAGCAGCAAGAAGGGCGCCGCGCATTGAAACGAAGCACAATACGCGCTGGCTCACCCTCTGCGGCTTATTCATGGCTATAAACATAGGACTGTCCTCGTTTGGCCTTCCCGTACCGGGCGGTCATCTCTACCTCAATGATATCGTCATCGTGGCAGCGGCATTGATCTTGGATCCCCTCGGCGCTTTCCTCGTCGGAGGCGTCGGCGCGTTTCTGGGAGATTTCTTCTTCTACCCTCTCCCGATGTTCGTATCGCTTGCGACGCACGGCATCCAGGCCATGGCGATTTCCTACCTCGTCCACAATTACCAAGGCGAGCACAAAATGCGCCGGGTGATCTTCGCGGTCCTTGTCGGCGCCGTCATCATGGTCGTGGGCTACTCGCTTGGCCGCGCGTATGTCTACAGCACGCCTGCCTATGCATGGATCAAGCTTCCTTATGAAATCCTGCAGGCTCTCTTCGGCGTCATCTGCGGTCCCTTCCTCGTCTGGAAATGGAAACTGGACGACCTCGCCCGCCGTATGATCGACGGAGACTATTAAGTTCACAAAGAAGGCATCCCTTTTCTTGCCTTCTTTTAAATTACCCTTTTTTCAGGAAATTTCCCATTTCCTGTACCTTTTCCCATTTCGAAAGGAGCATTCTTATGGCAAACGAAAGATATGAACTGAACAAGGAACTCGCGCAGATGCTGAAGGGCGGCGTCATCATGGACGTCACGACCCCTGAGCAGGCAAAGATTGCAGAGGACGCAGGCGCGGCTGCCGTCATGGCGCTCGAACGCATCCCGGCGGATATCCGTGCAGCCGGCGGGGTCTCGCGCATGAGCGACCCGAAGATGATCCGCGGCATTCAGGAAGCTGTCTCCATCCCTGTCATGGCCAAGTGCCGCATCGGCCACTTCGTCGAGGCGCAGATTCTGGAAGCGATTGAAATCGACTACATCGACGAAAGCGAAGTCCTCTCCCCGGCAGACGATGTGTACCATATCGACAAGACGAAGTTCAAGGTGCCCTTCGTCTGCGGCGCGAAGGACCTAGGCGAAGCGCTCCGGAGAATCAGCGAAGGCGCTTCCATGATCCGCACCAAGGGCGAACCGGGCACGGGCGACATCATCCAGGCTGTCCGCCACATGAGAAAAATTCAGAAGCAGATCGCTGACACGGCAGCCAGACGTCCGGATGAGCTGTATGAAACGGCCAAGGAACTCCAGGTCCCCTATGATCTTGTCCTCTACGTCCATGACCATAAGAAACTCCCCGTCGTCAACTTTGCTGCCGGCGGCGTGGCCACTCCGGCCGATGCGGCTCTCATGATGCAGCTCGGCGCAGAAGGCGTCTTCGTAGGATCCGGCATTTTCAAATCCGGCAATCCTGCCAAGAGAGCCGCTGCCATCGTCAAGGCTGTCACGAATTACAACGATCCTGAAATCCTCGCGAAACTCTCCGAAGACCTGGGAGAAGCCATGGTCGGCATCAATGAAAATGAAATCAAACTCATCATGGCTGAACGCGGCCAGTAAGGAGGAGATATGGCAAGAATAGGAATCCTCGCTCTGCAGGGCGCCTTCATCGAGCATGAAAGAATGCTGCGCGAAATGGGCGCCGAATGCATCGAGATCAGAAATAAGAAACAGCTCGCAGAGCCTATCTCCGGGCTCGTCCTCCCCGGCGGAGAAAGCACCGTCCAGAGAAAACTCCTCATCGAAGAAGGACTTCTTCAGCCGCTGAAGGAAAAAATCCAAAGGGGAATGCCGGTCCTCGCCACCTGCGCCGGCCTCATCCTCCTCGCCAAGGAAATCGAAGGAGGAGACCCGGTCTGCTTCGGCACCCTTCCCGTCACGGTGAGAAGAAACGCCTACGGCAGGCAGCTCGGAAGTTTCATTACGGAGGAAGAGTTCAAGGGACTTGGAAAGATCAAGATGAACTTCATCCGCGCCCCCTACGTCGTCTCCGCCTCTCCGGAAACAGAGATCCTAGCAAGGGCTGATGGGAATATCGTAGCCGTCCGCTACAAACACCAAACCGCCCTCGCCTTCCATCCGGAAGTAGGAACGGATGAAAGGATCCATGAGATGTTCTATGAAGAAGTGTTGGAGGGTGGGGAGTGGTGAGGGATTAAAACCTCAAAAGCAAGGGAAAAAGATTAAAACCTTAGAAAGCAAAGGTAAACCGGACAACCAAGGCTGACGCCTTGAGAAAAACCATAAAACCTCGCTGCGCTCGAGGAAATGCAACTCATCCGTCGGCTCCGCCGCCACCTTCCCTTCCAGGGCAAGGTCAAGACCGGCCTACGGCCCTGAAAATCAGAACTCTGTACATCGCAGTTGATAATAACCGTTCACGACGATGCGGAAGGTTTTGACCTGCCCCAGCGGGGAAGGAGTACCGGCTTATCATTTAACTGTTGCCGGGAAAGGGGTGCAGTATTCATCGGTTTTTATAAAAGGTTCCAACGAGCAAAGCGAGGTTGGCATGTTTTCCCATTCGCCATACTTGGCGGTTGTACGGTTTCTATATAAGAGCCTTAAACCAGTCTTCGACTGAGGAACTACATCTTATCCGTCGGCTCCGCCGCCACCTTCTCCTCCCGGAGCAAGGTTAAAGGCGTACCTTGGCCTTTTAGCGGCGCTGCGTGAGCAGCATCAGCATCCTTTCCCCAATAAAAAAGCAGTCCTTTTCGGGCTGCTTTTTTGATTGCAATCTTTATTTCTTTTCGTCTTTTGGTTTGGACAGGATGATATCTAGGCCGGCCTGGTCGAAGATGTCGGTTTCGCTGGCGGGGCCTATGATGAGGAGGTTTCTGTATTTGCCGTCTACGTGGGCAGCAAAGGCTCTGATGTGGAGCGGGATGAGGTAGTTGTCTGCTACGAAGACGGGGTTAATGGATGCGGTGTAGATGTTTTCGTATCCCTTGAGTTTGTGGATCTGTTCTACTTTCGGGATGCGGACGGAGAGGATGCCGTAGGGGATTTCTTCTCCTTCCAGTTTGACGGCAGATGCTGTCTTGAGGAAGACGTCGTTCAAGCCGTATTCGAGGCGCAGGAGGGCTACGTTGTAGGTGTAGAGCTGGCGGATGGCGTCCTGGGAGAGGTTTCCTTTGACGAAGAATTTGCTGTATTGTTCGTCGGCAAGGTCTCCTTCGTACTGGGCGCCGGTGACGAATGCGGCTGCTGTGATGTCTTTCTTTTTGACGTTGACGACGCCGCTGTAGATGATGTCTTCTTTGGTAAGGTTCGGGAGCGGCGCGTAGGTGATGTTGTTTTTGAGTTTTGCGTCTTTGAAGTAATCGTCGCCTTTGGTTCTCGGGTAGAGTGTGTCGGGAAGGGCAACCTGCGGCTGTACCTGTTTTGCGGCAAGGCTGGCTTCGGCGGCTTTCTTGGCTTCGATGACTGTGTTATCGTCCTTGGGTTTGACGGCGCTGGTATCTGTCTTTGCTTTGATAGTAACGACAGGTTTCGCAGCCGGGGCTGGTGCTGCTTCTGCGGCGCCTCCTCCCATGCCGGTCAGTGTCATGGCGCTAAAGACGATGGCTGTTAAAAGCTTTTTCATTTGCCTGCTTCCTCAAGGGCTTTGTCGAAGAAGGTGTCGAGGTATTTTCCGGATGCCTGGTCGGCTACGAAGACTGTGTAAATGGTGCTTGTGCCGCTTCTTGTGATGATGCCCTTTGCGAATACGGGGATGACGAATCCATCTTTATGGACAAGGGCTTTGACGGAGCCGGTGCGGTAGGAAAGCCCGTTCTTGGAAACTTTGTCTTCCCAGTGGGAGTTTTCAGTAATTTCTACTTTCTTGCCCCATGCGGTCTGCATGCCATCCAGGACATCGCCGCTGTTTTTGATTTCGCTCTTTTCTTCTTTGGCTTCTTTCTTCGTTTCTTTCTTTGCTTCTGCCTTTACAGTTTTTTCTGTTGCTGCTTTGGTGGCTGCTGCCTTGACGGTTTCGCCTTCAGCAGCTGTTTCTTCGGCAGCAGGAGCGGCTTTGCCCTCGGTGACTTTATTGTCAGCGGAAGCGGCTGCTGCGGTTTCCGGTTCAATGACCGGGGATGCTTCTGCCTGGGCAGCGTTCAGTGCGAGGAGAAGTTTGGTCATGTCGTTATCGGAAACGGCGATGGAAAGGACCATTCCCTGGTAGTAAGTGTCATTGGCAGAGGCGCAGACCTGGTAGACTTTGGCAGATTTCAGGATGCTGGCCGCAACGGAGGCAAATTGTTTATTGCTGACGGAGTTTTCAGGAAATACATTGCCCTGAGCGAGGATTTCCTGGATGGTGCCTTCGACGTTGCCGGTCAGAAGCCAGTCATGGAACTGTCCGCCGAAGAAGGTTCTTTCTCCGGGAAGGACGCTAATGGAGCTTCCAAGGTTGAGTTTCTGGTCTCCTGCTGTTGTGATGGAAGCAGCAGAAACTGCGGATGCGCCGGATACGAGAATCATTGCCGCAGCGGAAGCGGCGAGCCATTTTTTCAATTTCATGTGATCACCTTTTTATAGATAAATGAGTTTCTTCGAATTTCGAGGTATATAGTTTATTATATCATTTTCTAAAGCAGGTGCAAAAAAAGAGAGGCATCAGCAAAATGTGTGATCATTTTGCTGATGCCTCTTTGGAGGTGGGAGTATTCGCGATGAAAATCTTACGAGCAATTGTAGTGAAGATGAAAACCATACAACCGAGCTGCGCTCGTGGTAAGGGGACGCGGACAAAAAGTTGGACCAATTGACAGAGGTGTCAGGAGGTCAATTTA